>RCUJ01001324.1_pt1 | contig 13424 bp, 11 predicted proteins | sample 2166321 | NCBI WGS metagenome assembly RCUJ01 (sample SAMN09932808, study PRJNA488358) | compost metagenome | feature: garden; material: soil; isolation source: compost soil in an enriched community after 118 h of incubation | place: Germany: Experimental Botanical Garden Goettingen | collected... | reverse complement strand
ATCCAATAAGAATCATTGCCAAAAGAACAGCAAATTCTATCCAAAACATATACTGCGTTTTAAAGGTTAATTTTTTAGGTGACAGAAAAAAGGAAATCGTTATAAAGAACAATTTCCTTTTGATTATTAATATTCGATAAATATTCTTTGTAAATCTTCTCTACTTCTGTTTTTTAGCAGCGACAGCATAAGAAGTACGCGTGCTTTTTGTGGGTTTAGTTCGTCAGACGAGACAGTGCCGTAATCGGCATCAACAATCTCTCCTTTAATTAAAACAGCACCAAGAGGAACGCGTGAAGCTCTCACCACCGGTATTCCGGCTTGGGTCGCTCTTTTGGCAGCCTCCAGTGTTCCGGCATTCATATTTCCATCACCAACTCCGGCAATTACAATTCCTTTTGCCCCTGCTTTCACCATTATATCAATTAAGTCAGGTGAGGAATCAGCACAGGCATAAACGATATCAACTCTTGGTAGTGAGGTTACTCCATCAACAGAGAATTCGCTGTTGGTAGTATGACGACCGTGTGGTTTATGGAAAAAATCGGCTTCACCAAAAATTAGGGATCCCAACATTCCTTCTTCTGGTGATTGGAATGTTTGTACAGGGGTAGTAATCATTTTCTTAACACTATGTGCAGAATGAATTTCATCGTTCATGGCTACCATCACACCATATCCCTTTGCTTTTGGGTTGGCAGCGAGGGCAACGGCATTGTATAGATTCAGCGGTCCTTCGGCACTTATTGCTGTTGATGGGCGCATGGATCCTGTTAGTACAACCGGCTTATCACTTTTTACAACCAGATTCAGAAAAAAAGCGGTTTCTTCCTGAGTATCGGTTCCGTGGGTAATTACTATACCGTCTACATCTTTGGTTGCTAGAAGGGTGTTAATGCGATTCGTTAAGTCAAGCCATACTTTTACGCTCATATCCTGTGAACCAACATTGGCAATTTGTTCTCCCTTTATATTAGCTAGAGTCCTGATATTAGGGACAGCGTCTATCATGGCTTCAATCTTAACCTGACCAGAAGTGTAAGCCGAACCGGTTGAACTTACTCCAGCACCGGCAATGGTACCTCCTGTAGCCAAAATAACTACATTTGGTAAGTTTTTTGAATCTGTTTTTTTATCTTGAGCTTGGATTTGTGTGGTTACAAAAGATAAAAATAGTAGTAAAGCAATTTTTTTCATGATTTCAAAGTTTTAGTTAAAATAGTAATGTGTATTTGTCTAAAAAAAATGATTCGGGAGTTTATTTTTATATCATTCATAAAAAATACCAATTTAAGAAGTGATGAATTTAGGGTGTATTAAATTTTCTAATGAATAAATTTCATCCCATTTTTCCTGTGTAATTAATTTGCGTTCTATAACGGCAATCTGATGCACGCTTTTATTCGTTTTGAGTGCTTCTCCTGCAATGCTTGCACTTTCTTCATACCCCAGAATAGGGTTTAATTGTGTAACTATTCCGATGCTGTTCATGACCAAATTGTAACAATGTGTTTCATTTGCGGTTATGCCGACGATACATTTATCAATTAAAACCTGAATAGCATTCGTTAAATAATCTAAAGAAGTAAACATGGCAAATGCAATTACAGGTTCCATCACATTCAATTGCAATTGTCCTGCTTCTGCAGCCATTGTAACAGTCAGATCCTGTCCTATAACATAAAAACAGGTTTGATTAACAACTTCTGGGATTACTGGATTTACTTTTCCTGGCATTATTGAAGATCCAGGTTGGCGTGCCGGTAAATTAATTTCATTGAATCCGGTTCTTGGACCTGAGCTTAACAATCGTAAGTCATTGCAAATTTTTGAAATTTTGACGGCAGTCCTTTTCATTGTGCCCATAATTTGTACATAGGCTCCTGTGTCGACAGTGGCTTCGATTAAATCTGGCGCTAACGTTAAAGGAATACCTATTTCTTTTGCTAAATAGCTGACACATAGTTCCGGATAGCCTTCAGGGGCATTTACTTTTGTACCTATGGCTGTTGCCCCCATGTTAATTTCCAGTAATAAACTTTGGGCATCTTTTAAGCGGTTAATATCTTCACCAATTGTTGTTGCATACGAATGAAATTCCTGACCTAAAGTCATTGGTACAGCATCTTGCAATTGGGTTCTTCCCATTTTTAATACTCTCTTAAATTCCTCTCCCTTTGCGGCGAATGCAATTTCTAAAGCCCCTAATGTTTTAATGAAACTGTCCATTTTTAAATAGAGCGCTATCCTAAAAGCTGATGGGTAAGCATCATTAGTTGACTGGGAACAGTTTACGTGATTGTTTGGATGCAGAAAATTGTATTCCCCTTTTTTATGGCCTAAATATTCTAAACCTATATTTGCGATTACCTCGTTAGCATTCATATTTACGGAAGTACCAGCACCACCTTGGATTAAATCACTGACAAACTCTGAATTAAATTTACCTGCAATAACCTGATCACTACCGTAACAAATGGCTTCCGAAATTTTTGGATCTAGTGCGCCGCAATCTCTATTGGCCATAGCAGCTCCTTTTTTTACATACCCTAAAGCTTTAATAAATAATGGTTCTTTTGATATTGGAAGTCCGGTTATATTAAAATTTTCTACCGCTCTGAAAGTTTGAATCCCATAATATAGATGATTAGGAATGTCTAATTCTCCTAAAAAATCGTGTTCTCTTCTTGTTTTTTCCATGATAAATTAATTGAATGAATTATGTGTTTTAAATTTGAATTTCAAAGAAAATGTTGCAAAAATACTCAGTGCTGTTACAAACGGAATTAGTAAAAATAAGAAATAAAAGTATGATAATTAGTACGAAAACTATTTTTTATGAATATTATTCTGATTAATTAAATGTGAAGGTTTCATGATTTTAGTTGATTATCTCATCATACCAACTATAATTGGTCCCCAAGATGTTAATAATATATTACCTAATGCATAAGGAATTGTATATCCTAAAACTGGAAATTTACTGGCTGAAGCGTCCTGAATCGCTTTTAGTCCAATGGTAGATGTTCCTGCTCCAGTTTGTGCTCCCAATAGTATTATGGGATTCATTTTTAATACGTAACGGCCAAATAATAATCCAATAATATGAGGGACTACAGATACAATTAATCCTGCAAATACGATACTTATGCCTGTTTCTTTAAGTCCGGAGATAAAGCTAGGTCCGGCTGCCAAACCGACAAGCCCAATGAAAGTTGCCAGACCGACATTGTCAAAAATCCATAGGGCTGGTTCTGGAATTCTTCCAAAAAGAGGCGTTTTAGAATGGATCCAGCCAAAGATTAGCCCCATGATTAAGGCACCTCCACTAGTGGTTAAGGTAACGGAAATTCCGAAAACAGTAACAGCCAATAGTCCAAATAATCCTCCTAAAAATATACCTAAGCCAACAAATATGATATCTGTATCTATATTGAGTCGATCTAAATATCCGAGCTCTTTAGAGGCTGGTTCCACATGGATCATTTTGCCAGAGACTTTTAATATATCACCTCGGTCCAGTACTGTTTTTGGATCAAAGGGAATTTCATGATATTCTCGAATTAGTTTGTCTATCATTAATCCGTGGCCAAATTGCTGCATTACTTCTCCTATTGTTTGACCAACTATTTTTTTGTTCGTAATAACGATATTCATTTGTGCCAATGGGAAGGACAATAATTGTTCATCTAAAACCTCGGGACCAATGGCTGAAACGCTTTTTAAAATATTTCCATGCTGCGCCATAATTACTGCAATGTCATCTTTATGAATAACAGTTTCAGGAGTTGGATCTAGTAATTTCCCTTGATGGCGAATTCTTTGGATAGAAATTCGAAGTTCAGGATTGATATTCTCTAATTGTGAGATAGTCATGCCAATCCATTTTTCATTGGTGACTTTATAGGCCCGGATTATCCATCTTTGGTAGGCAGAATCTATGCCCGGTTCATTTTCCATTTGTCCGGTTATCGTTTTTCCTAATTTTTCGCTTTCTTCCACTAAATTAATTCTCATTATTTTGGGTGCAATCGTAGTTATGAAAAACACAAAGGAAGTGGCTCCTACAAGATAAGTTACAGCATAGGCCACTGGTATTTTATTTATCAGACGCAGTTTTTCATCTTCAGGAATGGAAAGTTGATGAATTGCTTCCGAGGCTGTGCCTATAAGTGTTGATTCTGAAAAAGCACCAGCCAATAGTCCTGCGGCGGTTCCAACATCGTAACCTACAATTTTAGAAATGGTATAGGCTATCAGTAAACAGGAAACACAAATGACAACTGTTAGCATTAATTGAGGAAAAGCATTTTTTTTGAGACCTTGAAAAAATTGCGGACCTACTTTATAGCCTGTCGCAAACAGGAAGAAATCAAAAAATATTGTTTTAACAATGGAAGGTACCTGTATGTCTAGTTGTCCAATAAGAACCCCTGCAAACAAAGTACCCAGAACTACTCCAAATTTAAAAGATCCAATTTTAATATGGCCTAAAGCGAATCCCAATGCTAAAGTTAAGAAAACGGCCAGTTCAGGATGTTCACGTAAAATATTAGTAAAGCTTGTTATCATTTGTATAAAATTAAAATCAATTGTAATTGTATTTAAAATCTTAAAATGGAATGCTAACTATTTGTAGGTGAGTAAAAATGTTTATTATGTAATAATTTTATTTCTAAAAGGGCATAATAAAATTAACACTTTTTTCTTATAGTTTGACAAAAAATAGTGAAATTAAATTTAGCATTAGATTTACGGTTTTTTAGATCCGAAATCGATTTAGCTGTAGGTTGAGAATTTTGGATTTGTGAAGGAATTAATTAAGTCTGGATCAATAGTTTTTGGTTTGAAAATAAGGATAACAGAGTTTAGTTTAAAGGGATTTCAAGTTTCAATGATATTTGAAAGTTAAATCAAATGTGAGGAAGATTGGATGAAATATAAAAAAGTAAAATTAATTTGTAGTTTTTTTACTACTTTAGTTTTAAATTAACAGATCATCGAATAACTATAACAACTAAATAATGAAAGAAGATTTTCTACATTACCTCTGGAAATTTAAAAAATTTGACACTTTGAATTTGAAAACTTCAAATAAGGAAGACATTTTAATTGGTAATGTAGGTCAATTTCTAAAAGTGGCCGGGCCTGATTTTTTCAATGCGCAAATAAAAATTGGAAATCAAAAATGGGCTGGAAATGTTGAGATTCATCTTAAGTCTTCAGATTGGTATGTGCACCACCATGAAAGAGATGCTGCCTATGAAAATGTAATACTGCATGTTGTTTGGGAACACGATGCTGAAATTTTTAGAAGTGATAATACAGAGATCCCTGTTTTGGAACTCAAACAATATGTTGATAAGGAAATTATAAACAACTATCAGTCATTGGTTGCGCAAAAATCATGGATTTTTTGTGAGAAAGATTTAAATACTATACCTGAATTTACTTTGGTTAACTGGTTGGAAAGACTTTTTTTCGATCGATTGGAACGAAAATCAAAATCAATTTATTCTTTACTGGAAAAAACCAATCAAGATTGGGAAGCGGTTTTGTTTTGTCTTCTGGCAAAAAACTTTGGGCTGAATACCAATGGGGAAATTTTTTTTAAAATCGCACAATCGTTTCCTTTCTCTATTATTCGTAAAGAAAGTTTTGAGGTTGAAAATCTCGAAGCGCTTATTTTTGGTAATGCGGGTTTATTAGAGGTAGATAAAGAAGATATTTATTTTAAAGATTTAAAGTTTAGGTATTTCTATTTGTTGCATAAATATCAGCTAGAAAAGACTATTGTTGAACCAGTACAGTTCTTTAAACATCGTCCTGATAATTTTCCTACGATACGTCTTTCTCAGTTGTCTAATTTATATCATGTACACCAGAATTTATTTTCAAAGATAATTATGCTAAGATCTGTAAATAGTATGTATGAACTATTTCAGGTTTCGGCAGCGCCTTATTGGTTGACCCATTATCAGTTTGATAAAGAAAGTCCAAAGAAAAGGAAAACTTTGTCTCAGTCATTCATTGATTTAATTATCATCAATACCATTATACCATTGCAGTTTGCTTATGCCAAAAGCCAAGGAAAAGAAATGGATGAAGATTTAATTGGTATTTTAAATGATGTGGACCCGGAGAAAAATTCGATTATGGATAAGTTTAATACTTTTGGAATACAATCAAAAAACGCTTTTGAGTCGCAGTCTTTGTTACAACTCAAAAACGAATACTGTGACAAAAGCAGATGTTTGGAGTGCGCTATCGGAATAGAATTATTGAAAAACAGTTGATTTAGCTATTTCTGTTTTTGTTTAAAAGTGAATGCTATAAATTTGTAAATTTGCTTTTCTAATAAATGGATAAAAAATGTCAGCTGTTCTAAAACTTAAATTCTTTTTTGAAAAACATGGTTTTCATGTGTCTTCGCGCTTAGCCGATAAATTAGGAATGCGAGTGACCAGTGTTCGTTTGTTTTTTATTTATATATCTTTTGTTACAGCAGGATTGGGGTTTGGAGTGTACTTGACTTTAGCTTTTTGGATCCGTCTAAAAGATTTAATTCGTGCTAAAAGAACTTCGGTTTTTGATTTGTAAACCAAATTTTTTGTAGAAAAAAAAGGACTATAAAGTATGTGTTACTTTATAGTCCTTTTTTATTTATGAATGCTGAGCTATTCCGGATTGTTTAATTTACTGTTTTTCTTTCCATAAATAAAGTAAATTGCTACACCTAGTGCCATCCATACTACTAGCCTTATCCAGCTTTCGTTAGGTAAAGAGTACATTAATGCCAAACAGATTAAAATACCGGCAATTGGTACAAATGGTACTAAAGGAGTGCGGAAAGACCTTGGTGCATCCGGCATTCTTTTACGCATTACTAAAACTCCAATACAAACTAAAACGAATGCTAATAAAGTTCCAATACTTACCATATGACCTAAATCACTTACAGGAACAAATCCTGCAAATAAACTTACGAAAATTAAGAAGAAAATGTTTGTTTTCCATGGAGTGCGGAATTTAGAGTGAATTTCGCTGAAGAAAGAAGGTAATAAACCATCTTTACTCATAGTATAGAAAACACGGCTTTGTCCCATTAACATCACTAATATTACTGAAGTATAACCAGCTAGAATAGCTACGATTAATCCAGTTTGTAAAAAGGAATATCCTGTTTTTGCAAATGCTGTAGCGGCTGGTTTTGCATCACCTGCAAATTCGTAGTAAGGTACAAGCCCTGTCATAACGTGTGCAAATAATACATATAGTATGGTACAGATTATTAAAGATCCCAAAATACCTATAGGCATTCCTTTTTGAGGGTTTTTTGCTTCCTGTGCAGCTGTTGAAACGGCATCAAAACCAATAAAGGCAAAGAAAACTGTTCCTGCTCCAGCAGCTATACCTGACCATCCAAACTCTCCAAAAACGCCAGTGTTTTCAGGGATATAAGGAGTGTAATTTGCGGTATCAATAAAACTCCAACCCAAAACAATAAAGATGATAACTACGGCCACTTTTAGAACAACCAAAAAGTTGTTTATCGATGCTGATTCTTTTGTTCCTCTTATTAAAAGTAATGACAATAGTGAAACGATGAATATGGCCGGAAGGTTTATGATTCCGCCTTCTATAACGGTGCCGTCACTGAGTTTTAAAGTTTCCCAAGGTGAACATATATAGTCGTGAGGGAGATGTATCCCGTATTTATTGAGTAACTCCAGTAGGTATCTGGACCAACTTACACCAACCGTCGCCGCACCTAATGCGTATTCAAGTACTAAATCCCAACCAATAATCCATGCCATAAATTCACCCATAGTAGCGTAGGAATAGGTGTATGCGCTTCCGGCAACTGGAATCATTGACGCAAATTCAGCATAACAAAGACCTGCAAATGCACATCCCACAGCGGCTAAAATAAACGATAGAGTAACGGCCGGTCCTGCATGTTCTGCCGCAGCGATACCTGTTAATGAAAATAATCCTGCTCCAATGATCGCTCCAACTCCAAGAGCTACAAGTGACCGTGAAGACAGTGTTCTTTTTAATCCTTTTTCAGATTCGTCTGCTTCGTTTAGTAATACCGAAAGAGGTTTTGTTTTCCAAATTGACATATATATTGTTAGTTAATTGTTATTAAGTTCCAAATGTATTGTTTTTTGTAAAAAATAAAAACAATAATTATGTTTTAAGTTATAAAAAAAATATCGCCATTACTTTTGAGGGGTATTTGTCTTGGGAGAGCCTATTCTGTTTTGATTGACACCCTTGGGATAGCACTATTTATTTTTTGAAGTAATTTGATAGGGTAATTTTATTTATTAATAATTAAATTTGTAGTAAATTATTTATAAATTTAATTTATAGATAGACAATTCGAATGTAATAACCCAATTTTTTAAAATGATTTTAAAAACAATAAAAGACTATTTTAATTTTTCAAGAGAGCAACGGACGGGAGTTTTTATACTTTTTATAATTATTATAGTTTTACAGCTGATTTATTTTTTTGTTGATTTTGGGTTTGTTCCAAAAGAATATCCAGAAAAACAGCAGTGGCTTTCGTTGCAAACTGAAGTTGATTCTATGAAAGGGAATGTGCCAAAGTATTCACCAAAAATATATCCGTTTAATCCTAATTTTATTACTGACTATAAAGGATATAAATTAGGGATGTCTGTTCAGGAAATAGACAGATTGTTTGCTTTTAGAAAGCAGAATAAATATGTTAACTCTGCCGAAGAATTTCAAAATGTGACCAAAGTTTCTGATTCCTTATTAAAGATTATTGCTCCCTACTTTAAATTTCCGGATTGGGTCAATGATAGAAAAGGAACCAAAGAGTTTAAGAAATATGATCATTCGGCTTTCGCCAAAAAAGAAAAAATAGTTCCAATCGATATCAATCAGGCAACTCAGGAAGATTTGATCAAAATCTATGGAATAGGCGAGGCTATTTCGCTTCGGATATTAAAGCAAAAAGAGAGTTTGGGCGGATTTGTATCAATGGAGCAAATGAATGATGTTTGGGGTCTTTCACCAGAAGTCATCGAAAAATTGAACATTCATTTTAAGGTTTCAAGACTTCCTGACATCAAGAAAATAGATATAAATAATGCGTCTTTAAAGGAACTTTCGCAATTTTCTTATTTCAAATACCCGCTGGCTAAACAAATCATAACGTTTCGAAGTATGAACGGTGATATTAATAATATTGAGGATTTAATAAAAATTAAGGGTTTTCCTGTTGAAAAAGCAAAAATAATTGACTTATATTTGGACTTTAAATAAAACAGGACACAATGAACTTCGATTATAATGAAACGCAATCAATGATTGCACAATCCATACGCGACTTTGCGGAACAGAATATCAGACCTCATATTATGGAATGGGATGAGGCGCAAATATTTCCTATTCCTTTGTTTAAAAAATTAGGTGAAATGGGATTTATGGGGGTTTTGGTTCCACATGAATTGGGTGGTTCGGGATTAGGATACCATGAATATATTACCATTATTGAAGAAATATCAAAAGTAGATCCTTCAATAGGATTGTCTGTGGCGGCACATAATTCGTTATGTACGAATCATATTTTAACTTTTGGTAACGAAGAGCAAAAGAAAAAATGGATTCCAAAATTAGCAACCGGAGAACATATTGGTGCGTGGGGACTGACCGAACATGGTACAGGTTCTGATGCAGGAGGAATGAATACGACAGCGGTTAAAGAGGGTGATTTTTGGGTAGTGAATGGGTCTAAAAACTTTATAACACATGCCATTTCTGGTGATATTGCTGTAGTTATTGTTCGTACAGGAGAAAAAGGAGATTCGAAAGGGATGACTGCTTTTGTATTTGAAAAAGGAATGCCGGGATTTAGTTCCGGGAAAAAAGAAAACAAACTTGGGATGCGTGCCAGTGAAACGGCTGAATTAATATTTGATAATTGCAGAATTCCGGACGCAAACCGTTTGGGAGAAGTAGGGCAGGGTTTTATTCAGGCGATGAAAATTTTAGATGGAGGAAGAATTTCTATAGGAGCTTTGTCTCTGGGGATTGCCAAGGGAGCTTATGAAGCAGCGCTGAAATATTCGAAAGAAAGACATCAGTTTGGAAAACCGATATCTGAATTTCAAGGAATAGCTTTTAAATTAGCAGACATGGCAACCGAAATTGAAGCTTCGGAATTGTTGTTGCATAAGGCGGCTTTCTTGAAAGAAAAACACAGACCTGTCACTACAATGGGTGCTATGGCTAAAATGTATGCGTCTGAAGTTTGTGTAAAAGTAGCCAATGAAGCGGTTCAGATTCATGGAGGTTATGGTTATACTAAAGATTATCCTGTTGAAAAATTTTACAGAGATTCTAAATTGTGTACTATTGGAGAAGGAACTACCGAGATTCAAAAATTGGTTATTTCCAGAAATATATTGAAAGACTAATTTCAAAATAAAGTAGAAGTAAAGAGTCAATGGGCAAGAAATTGTTGATTGACTCTTTTTTTTGCGTGAAGGATGGGAGAGGAAAGCCCGGAATGCAATGAGGACTTGTAACGGACAGCCTGACGGCGGGTGAAGAAGTGTTTTGGAATGGATAAAATCTGTATCCGCCGGCACGCCCAAAAATAAATTATGATTAATGGCTTGTAATTCAAAATAAAGACATACTTTTGCGCACTTAAAGAAAGGGGGTGTCTATATTATGTTAATTATACCAATTAAAGACGGAGAAAATATCGATAGAGCGTTAAAACGTTACAAAAGAAAATTTGACAAAACTGGAACTGTTCGTCAACTAAGAGCGCGTACTGCTTTTATTAAACCATCAGTTACAAATAGAATCAAAATTCAAAAAGCGGCTTATATCCAAAATATGAAAGATAGCTTAGAGAGTTAGTCTATATCTAGTAAAATAAATTACCGTTAGTCATTAAAAGTTTTATAACTTTGATGCTAACGGTTTTTTTATGTCTACAAATAAAAATGCATTTCGGGATTATCTTCAGTTCGAGAAAAAATATTCTCCCCATACCGTGAATGCTTACTTGAATGATGTGGAATCCTTTGAAGGATTTAATAAGGCACATTTTGATCAGGAAAATATAGAACAGGCAAATTACAGTCAAATCAGGAGTTGGATTGTTTTTCTTGTAGATGCGGATGTATCTAATGTGTCTGTTAATAGAAAGATGGCTTCGTTGAAAGCGTTTTATAAATTTCTATTGAAAACGAAACAAATAGAAATTAGCCCAATGCTGAAGCATAAGGCATTAAAAATTCCCAAAAAAATACAGATTCCATTTTCAGAGAAGGAAGTAACGGATGTTTTGAGTCTGATGCAAAATCCTGTTGGTTTTGAAGAGATAAGAAATAAGCTTATAATTGATCTGTTCTATACTACCGGGATGCGAAGAACAGAGTTGATCCATATTAAAAGAAGCAATGTAGACGTGTCTAATAATCTTATAAAAGTTCTAGGTAAGAGAAATAAAGAAAGGATTATTCCTGTTTTACCAATAATTACAGCACAGTTTTCGTTGTATATAAAGGAGAGGGTAAATTTGGATGTTGTTGTGGATGATGATTATTTTTTTCTAACTAAAAAAGGGTTAAAATTGAATGATTCGTTTGTTTATCGATTAATAAATTCATACTTTAGTACTGTCTCCGAAAAGGTAAAAAAGAGTCCTCATATATTACGACATACATTTGCGACTCACTTATTAAATAACGGAGCCGATTTAAATTCAGTTAAAGAATTATTAGGGCATTCAAGTTTGGCATCGACACAAGTGTATACGCACAGTAGTTTATCAGAGCTAAAAAAAGTTTATAAAGATGCGCATCCGAGAAACCAAAAATGATTCGAGAGTGTTTAACCATTAAAAAAAAGATTATGAAGGTAAGTGTTCATGCAGTTAACTTTACTGTTGACAGAAAGCTAGTTGATTTCGTTCAGGAAAGAATGGATAAGTTGGAAAAGTATTATGACAGGATTGTATCCGCTGATGTTTTTTTGAAAGTTGAAAAGACGAGTGACAAAGAAAATAAATTTGTCGAGATAAAAATCAATGTACCTGGGGATGATTTCTTAGTTAAGAAACAATGTAAGATTTTTGAAGAAGCGGTTGAACTTTGTGCGGAATCGCTGGAACGATTGCTGATAAAAAGGAAAGAAAAAATAAGTTCTCATATTTAATATAAATTTTTTTTAAAAAATGTTTTGTTTGAGAGATAAAATCTCTACATTTGCAGTCCGTTAGAAATAGCGGACTTTTTTTATTGATAATGCCGGTGTAGCTCAGTTGGCTAGAGCAGCTGATTTGTAATCAGCAGGTCGTGGGTTCGAGTCCCTCTATCGGCTCTTTTTTTTGAAATATTGATAATAATGGTTTAGGGGAGATACTCAAGCGGCCAACGAGGGCAGACTGTAAATCTGCTGTGTGAACTTCGCAGGTTCGAATCCTGCTCTCCCCACAAAAAAAAGAAGTTAAGATTTTAAATTTTAGATTTTTGAAAATCTAAAATCTGAATTCAAAAATCTAAAATCAGAACTCTCTGCCGGTGTAGCTCAGGGGTAGAGTGCTTCCTTGGTAAGGAAGAGGTCTCGGGTTCAATTCCCGACATTGGCTCAAAACAGAATATTTGAACACTAATAAATATATAACTAAGATTAAAAATTAAGTAAAATGGCAAAAGAAACTTTTAATCGTTCCAAACCGCACTTAAATATAGGTACAATTGGACACGTAGATCACGGAAAAACTACTTTAACTGCAGCAATAACGAAAGTATTATCTGATGCTGGTTACTGTCAAGCAAAATCATTTGATCAAATTGATAATGCTCCTGAGGAAAAAGAAAGAGGTATTACAATTAATACATCTCACGTAGAATATGAAACAGCTAACCGTCACTACGCTCACGTTGACTGTCCAGGTCACGCGGATTACGTAAAAAACATGGTTACTGGTGCTGCTCAAATGGACGGTGCTATTCTTGTTGTAGCTGCAACTGATGGACCAATGCCACAAACTCGTGAGCACATCCTTTTAGGTCGTCAAGTAGGTATTCCTAGAATGGTAGTATTCATGAATAAAGTGGATATGGTTGATGATGCTGAGTTGTTAGAGTTAGTTGAAATGGAAATTAGAGACTTATTGTCTTTCTATGAGTACGATGGAGACAACTGTCCAGTTATTCAAGGGTCTGCTTTAGGTGGATTGAATAATGATCCAGCTTGGGTACCAAAAATTCTTGAATTGATGGAAGCTGTTGACTCTTGGATCGAAGAGCCAGTACGTGATACTGATAAGCCATTCTTGATGCCGGTTGAGGACGTATTTACAATTACAGGTCGTGGAACTGTTGCTACAGGTCGTATCGAAACTGGTATTGCTAATACAGGTG
>RCUJ01001323.1_pt1 | contig 13430 bp, 13 predicted proteins | sample 2166321 | NCBI WGS metagenome assembly RCUJ01 (sample SAMN09932808, study PRJNA488358) | compost metagenome | feature: garden; material: soil; isolation source: compost soil in an enriched community after 118 h of incubation | place: Germany: Experimental Botanical Garden Goettingen | collected... | reverse complement strand
CCCCCCAAATGAGAGGCACAACAATAATGACGACCTACACTGCGCAACACACCGAGGTCACTGCCGTGAATCAAGACAGTCGCCGTACCTGGCTGACCATCGCCCTGTGCTTTGCCGTCGCCGTGCTGGAAGGCATCGACTTCCAGGCGCCGGGCATCGCCGCGCGCGGCATGGCCGCCGCCTTCGAGCTGGACAAGCTGCAGATGGGCTGGGTGTTCAGTGCCGGCATCCTCGGCCTGCTGCCCGGCGCGCTGGTCGGTGGCTGGCTGGCCGACCGCATCGGCCGCAAGCGGGTGTTGATCGCTTCGGTGGCGCTGTTCGGCATCTTCTCCATCGCCACCGCCCATGCCTGGGAGCTGTACAGTCTGATGGGCGCGCGTCTGTTGACCGGCGTTGGCCTCGGTGCGGCGCTACCCAACCTGATTGCCCTGTGCTCGGAGGCTGCCGGCGAGCGCCTGCGCGGTACTGCGGTGAGTCTGATGTACTGCGGCGTGCCGCTGGGCGCGGCCTCGGCGGCGATGATCGGCATCGTCGGCTTCTTCGACGACTGGACCGTGCCGTTCTATGTCGGCGGCGTGTTGCCGCTGCTGGTGTTGCCGCTGCTGGTACTGTGGCTGCCAGAATCCGCCGCCTTCCGTGCCAAACAAGCGTCGTCCTCCCAGCAGGTACGTGTGCCGGTGGTTCAGGGACTGTTCCACAACGGCGCGGCGCTGCCGACCGTGCTGCTGTGGGTGGCCTACTTCTTCACCCTGATGGTGGTGTACATGCTGATCAGCTGGCTGCCGAGCCTGCTGGTCGGCCAGGGTTTCAGCGGCGTGCAGGCCAGCTGGGTGATCTTCTCCCTGCAGATCGGCGCCACGCTCGGCACCCTGATGCTCGGCGTGCTGATGAACACCCTGCGTCCGCTGGCGATCGCCGGGCTGATCTATATCGGCCTGCTCGCCGCGCTGGCCGCCCTCGGCATCGCCGAGAGCTTCGCCAGCATGCTGGTGGCCGGATTCGCCGCCGGGGTGTTCGCCACCGGCGGGCAGGGCGTGCTCTATGCCTTGGCACCTCTGTTCTACCGCACCGAAGTGCGCGCCACCGGCGTCGGCAGCGCGGTAGCGGTTGGGCGGCTGGGCGCCATGAGCGGCCCGCTGGTAGCCGGCAAGATGCTGGCGCTGGGCACCGGCACCGCCGGGGTGATGATTGCCTCGGCTCCGGGCCTGGTGGTCGCCGGCATCGCGGTGTTCTACCTGTTCGTGCGTTCGCGCAAGAACCCGTTGGCGAACTGATCGTCGGCCCAGCGGCGGTACCCGGTCAGGGACCGTCGCTGGCAGGCAAGTTAGCGCTGCAGCGGTCGGGGCGAGGTGCCTTCGTCCCCGGCCTGCGGCAGCAGGGCACGCGGCGCCAGCCGTTCGTGCACGACAACCGGGGCCGCCTCGCTGCCGCCGGTTTTCTGCGTTTGCAGGTAGCGCGCCAGCTTCTGCTGCTGCATCGGGCCGAGCAGCAGGCCGAGTTTGCTGCGCCGCCAGAGGATGTCCTCCAAGGTGACGGCCCACTCCTCCTCGCACAGATAGTCCACCTCGCGGGCGTACAGGCCGGCGCCGAAGTTCTCGCCCAGATCCATCAGGCAGTGCACGTCCTCCAGCAGTTGCCAGGCGCGGGTGCCATAGCTGTTTGCCCAGCGCCGCGCCAGGTCGCTGGCCAGCCAGCCGTGGGCATCGCACAGCGCCTCGGCCAGGGTGCTCACTGAGTCCAACTCCTCGGCGCCGGGCAGCTTGCTGCTCGCCGTCCAGGTCGGTCCCATCGGCGGCAGGAACGGCGCCAGTTGCTCCAAAACCGCCTCGGCCAGCTTGCGGTAGGTGGTCAGCTTGCCGCCGAACACCGACAGCAGCGGCGTGCCGTCGTGCTCGCTGCTCAGCTTCAGGTGGTAGTCGCGGGTGACCGCCGAGGGGTTGTCCTCGGCATCGTCGTACAGCGGGCGCACGCCGGAGAAGTGGCTGACGATGTCGCGGCGCTCGATCTGCTTGCGGAAGTGGGCGTTGGTCACCTCCAGCAGATAGTCGATCTCCTCGTCGCTGATGCGCACGTCGGCCGGATCGCCCTGGTACTCGCGGTCGGTGGTGCCGATCAGGCTGAAGCGCTGCAGATAGGGAATGACGAAGACGATGCGGCCATCGCGGTTCTGCAGGATGTAGGCCTGCTCGCCGTCGTGCAGGCGCGGCACCACGATGTGGCTGCCCTGCACCAGGCGCAGTTGCTGCTTGCCCGGCTGGTGCAGGGTGTCGCGCAGGACCTGCGCGACCCAGGGCCCGGCAGCGTTGACCAGCGCCCTGGCGCGCAGGGAAAAGCGGCTGCCATCCGCGCGCTCCAGTTGCAGGTGCCACAGGCCCTTGCTGCGTCGCGCGCCGATGCAGCGGGTGCGGGTGTGGATGTGCGCGCCGTGCTCGCGGGCGCTCATGGCGTTGAGCACCACCAGGCGTGCGTCGTCGACCCAGCAGTCGGAGTATTCGAAGCCTTCGCTGATCTCGGCCTTGAGCGGGCAGCCGGCGCCGAAGGTCAGGTGGCGCGAGCCGGGCAGGCTGTGGCGGGCGCCCAGGTGGTCGTAGAGGAACAGGCCGGCGCGGATCATCCACGCCGGGCGCAGGTGCGGGCGGTGCGGCAGGATGAAGCGCATCGGCCGCACCAGGTGCGGCGCCATGCCGAGCAGTATCTCGCGTTCGCCGAGGGCCTCGCGCACCAGGCGGAACTCGTGGTGCTCCAGATAGCGCAGGCCGCCGTGGATCAGCTTGCTGCTCGCCGAGGAGGTGTGCGCGGCGAGGTCATGCTGCTCGCAGAGAAATACCGACAGGCCGCGTCCGGCGGCGTCGGCGGCAATGCCGCAACCGTTGATGCCGCCGCCGATCACCGCCAGGTCGTAGACCTCGGCCAGCGGGGCGGTGCCGTACAGGGATGCTGTCATGATGGCTGCGCCTTTTCTTGTGTGTCTGGAGTCCATTGCCCGTTCTCTGGGCCTGACTGCCCGACTGTTGGCTTTTGCGTTACCTTTGACTTCATTCTCGACCCTTTTCATGAAGCCAGCATGACCCCTGCCATAGATCTGTTGAAGAAAGTTCGCGCACCCCACATGGTTCACAGTTACAGCCACGATCCCAAGGCGCCGTCCTACGGTCTGGAGGCGGCGGAGAAGCTCGGCCTCGCGCCGGAGCGGGTGTTCAAGACCCTGCTCGCCGCCAGCGAGAAGGGCGAGCTGCTGGTCGCGGTGGTGCCGGTGGCCGGCAGCCTCGACCTCAAGGCGCTGGCCCAGGCCGCGGGCGTGAAGAAGGCCGAGATGGCCGACCCGGCGGCGGCGCAGCGCGCCACCGGCTACCTGCTCGGCGGCATCAGCCCGCTGGGCCAGAAGAAACGCCTGCGCACCTTCATCGACGAATCGGCGCGGGCGTTCCCGACCGTTTTCGTCAGTGCCGGTCGTCGTGGCCTGGAGGTGGAGCTGGCCGCCGAGGTGCTGGCGCAGCACACCCAGGCCGGCTTTGCGCCCATCGGCCGCGGCTGACAACTAGCCGCACAGGCACTGGCGCGGGATTTATCTGCGATGCTGTAAGGACACATCGTGAATGCAGGTGCCCCGGCTGGTTGTGCGGACCGTGGGGCCTGCCGCCACACGGAGGTTCCGCCATGCCCGCCCATCTGCTCGCCATCGACCAGGGCACCACCAGCAGTCGCGCCATCATCTTCGATGCTTCCGGCCGTGTACTGGCCCAGGCCCAGCAGGAGTTCCGCCAGCACTTCCCCCGCGACGGCTGGGTCGAGCACGACGGCGAGGAGATCTGGCAGGGCGTGCTGCAGGTGTGCCGGGCGGCGCTCAGCCAGGCCGGTCTGGAGGCTCGGCAGATCGCCGCCATCGGCATCACCAACCAGCGCGAGACCACCCTGGTGTGGGAGGCGGCCAGCGGCGCGCTGATCCATCCGGCCATCGTCTGGCAGGACCGCCGCACCGCCGCCGACTGCGCCGTGCTCAGGACCGCCGGCCATGAGCCACGGGTGGCGGCGAAGACCGGCCTGCTGCTTGATCCGTACTTCTCCGCCACCAAGCTGCGTTGGCTCCTCGACCAGGTGCCCGGCGCCCGCGAGCGGGCCGAGCGTGGCGAGTTGCGCTTCGGCACGGTGGACAGCTTCCTGCTCTGGCGCCTCACCGGCGGCCGGGTGCACCGCACCGACGCCAGCAACGCCGCGCGCACCCTGCTGTTCGACATCCACACCCAGCGCTGGGACGACGAGCTGCTGGCGCTGTTCGACATTCCGCCCAGCCTGCTGCCGGAGGTGCTGGACTGCGCCGCCGAGTTCGGCAGCACCGATCCGGCCCTGTTCGGCGCGCCCATCCCGATCCGCGGCATGGCCGGCGACCAGCAGGCCGCGCTGTTCGGCCAGGCCTGCTTCGCCCCGGGCATGCTCAAGAGCACCTACGGCACCGGCTGCTTCATGATCCGCAACACCGGTGCTACGCCGCTGGTCTCGCGCCATCGCCTTCTGACCACGGTGGGCTACCGCCTGCAGGACGAGACCACCTATGCCCTCGAGGGCAGCATCTTCGTCGCCGGCGCGGCGCTGCAGTGGCTGCGCGACGGCATCCGCCTGATCGAGCACGCCAGCGACAGCGAGGCGCTGGCCGAGCAGACCGACGCGGCCAGCGGCGTGTACCTGGTGCCGGCGTTCACCGGCCTCGGCGCGCCCTACTGGGACCCGCAGGCGCGTGGGGCGATCCTCGGCCTCACCCGCGACACCGGGATCAAGGAAATCGTCACCGCCGGGCTGCAGGCGGTGTGCTACCAGAGCCGCGACCTGCTCGAGGCCATGCGCCTGGACGGCGCCGGCGCGCTGACCGCGCTGCGTGTGGATGGCGGCATGGTGGCCAACAACTGGCTGATGCAGTTCCTTGCCGACATCCTCGGCGTAGCGGTGGAGCGACCGCAGGTGATCGAGACCACCGCCCTCGGCGTGGCCAGTCTGGCCGGCCTGCAAAGCGGGGTGTACCAGGACCTCGACGAGCTGGCGACGCGCTGGCAGGCGAGCCAGCGCTACCTTCCGGGCATGGCCGAGGTGCGCCGCCAGGCGCTGTATGCCGGCTGGCAGGATGCCGTGCGCCGGGTGCGCAGCGGCGACGTGGGGTGAGCGCGTCGCCGCTGCCGGGGATTACGACTCGCGCTGCATCTGCGCGGTATAGGCGACCGTCAGCTCCTGCATCTGCGTCAGCAGGCTTTCGGTGGTGATGGCGATCACCGTCGGTACGTAGCGGCCTTCCGCGGACAGCTCGAAGCCGACCCGCGAGTACTGCCACTGGGCGTCGGCCTTGCTCAGCGCCGCGCTGATCTCGCGGGTGTTCTGCTTGGCGTTCTGCAGCTCGCCCAGCGCCTGGCCGAACTCGTTCACCGCCTGCTTGAACTGCTCGTCCAGGCTGTTGACCGGCAGGTGCCAGCTGCGCGCCAGGTACAGCTTGGCGATGCGCTGGCTGAGCATGCGCTGGCGACCGCTACGGTTGACCAGCCAGGCGCTGCTGCTGCCGGTGTGACGCTCGATCAGCTGCACCACCTTCTCGCACTGCGCCAGCAGCTCGTCGCTCAGCCCCAGCAGCTCGACGGCGCGCTGCTTGTCCGGGCTGCTCAGGGCCAGCTCGCGATAGCGCTGCCACAGGCCGCCGGCCTTGCCCAGTTCGCTGCGGATGGTGTCGTTGGGCGCGTATTCGACCAGCGCCAGGTGGTTCTTCTCGAAGGTGGCCATGCTCTGGTCGAGCTGGACGTTGGCCTCGTCGGCGCGCACCTCGGTGCCGATCATCAGGTAGCTCTTGGCGATGCGCTGGCTGAGCATGCGCTGCATGCCGGACAGGTTGACCGCTTCGGCGTTGCCGATGGCGGCCTGGGTCACCGGGCTGCACAGGCCGAGTACGAGTAGCAGGGGGAGGGCAAGGCGTTTGATCATGATGGTTTTCCTTTGGTGGAACGTGGCGGCGGAGACCGCCGCCCACAAGGTGACGGGCTCCTCCGGAGCCCGCTGGATCAGTAGCTGTACTGCAGTTGCACCCAGAACTTGTCGGTATCGACGGCGAACTCGTCGGCAGCGTAGCGGGCGTACTTGACCAGGCCGGTCAGCCCCTTGATCCCGGGGATCGCGCGGCCATAGGAGAGGTCGAGTTCCTCGCCGTACTGGCTGGAGCCTTCCTCGGCGCGGAAATCGTGGTACCAAGCCTGCAGGGTGCCGCCGAGCAGCGCGGTGCTGGCGCCGAGGTAGGCATCCTTGATGCCGTCGGCCGGGGTGGTGAGGAACACGTCGGCCCAGCCCTGGAAGGCGTGCTTGGTCGCCAGCGGGGTCTGGAAGGCGCGGTTGCCGGGGCCGTCGTCGCCGCCGAGCACCTCGTAACCGGCCTTGAGCTGCACGCCGCGGACGGTGTAGCCCAGCTCGGCCAGGTAGTAGTCGCTGTCCAGCTCCTGCGGGTTGTCGGCGTAGTCCTGCTGCTGGGCGTACTCGAGGGCGTAGCTGATGCCCTGCACCGCGCCGTTCAGGCGCACGCCGCTGGTCTTGCTGGACAGCGTGCCGTAGGCGCCGGCGGCGCTCAGGGCGAGGTTGTCGAGGCCGAGCAGGTAGTGATAAGCGGTGACGGTCAGCTCCGGGCGCAGCACGTACTGGGCGTTGAACAGGTGGCTGTGACCCTCGATGTTGGCCGGGTTGCTGCGGTTGGCGAAGCGGCCGTTGTCCGGGCCGAAGATGCTGTTGATGTTGTCGAGGTAGGCGTAGGTCAGGGTCAGGCCGTCGAGCGGCTTGAGCTGGCCGAGCACGGCGTCGTAGGTCTGCTCGTTCTGCCGCCAGGCGACGCCGCCGACGAAGCGCTGGTTGTCGAGGTTGATGCGCTGGCGGCCGAGCACCGCGTTGCCCAGGCTGTGGTCGTAGCGCAGCAGGGCCTGGTTGATCTCGCTGCCGTCCGGGTCGGCGACCACCGAGTAGTCGGTCTGGCCGTTGCGGGTGTCGTTGTAGGCGGCATCGCCGAGGCGGGCGACGTTGTCGGCCTCGACCAGGGCGGACAGACCGTACCACTTGCCGCTCTGCAGGCTCAGGCGGGTGCGCAGGGTCTGGGCGTTGGCGTGGCCGAGGGGGTTGTCCTGATCGACGTGTTCGTAGCGGTAACGGGCGTCGATGCCGACCTTGCCCTCGGTGAACAGGTTGCCGAAGTCTTCGGCGGCGAAGGTGGCGTGGCTGAATGTGCTGGCGGCGATGGCAAGCGACAGCAGCGAGGGTTTCATCATGCGCATTCCAAGCGTTCCTTATGACCCAAAACGAAAAAACGCCACAGCCTCCCGCTCTGGATGAGGGGGATGCGGTGACGTCGTTGTCGGAAGTTGGCAGACACGCCGTTGTGCTGACCGGGGCTTGGTCAAGCAAGGGGCATGCCAGTCGGCCGGAGGCGCTGGGTTCGCGGGATGCAGGGTGCTGGAATGAGGGCGGTGCCGGCGGGGGTGCACCGATTTGACCACGCCCGCCTTGTCCGGGGGCAGGGCTGCAGGGCGGAGCCTGCGGCGTGGCTCCGCTGGGGTTCAGGGTCAGGCGTGAGCGTGGGGTTCAGCGCGCGCCTGCTGGGCGGCGACGCTGCCCTGAGCGGCGAAGGCGACCAGATGGTCGGCGGCGACCTGGATGCCGATTTCCTCGCCGACCAGATGGTCGTCATGGCTGGCGAACAGCGATTCGAGGCGGGTTCCGGTGGGCAGCTGCAGGCGGTAGAGGGTGGAGGCGCCGAGGAACGACTTGCCGACGATGCGCGCCTTCAGCGCGCTGCCCGGCGCGTGGACGATGTCGTCCGGGCGCAGCAGCATGTCCACTGCGGTGCCGGGAGCCCACTGGTAGGCGCGGTTGCCGCGGATCACCCCGAGCTCGGTTTGCACGGTGTCGGGGCTGAGCATCTGGCCGCGGACGAAGTAGCCCTGGCCGATGAAGCTGGCGACGAAGGGGGTCAGCGGCTCGTGGTAGAGGTTGAACGGCGTGTCCCACTGCTCGAGGCGACCATCGTTGAACACGCCGACCTGGTCGCTGACGGCGAAGGCTTCCTCCTGGTCGTGGGTGACCAGGATGGCGCTGGTGCCGCGCGATTTGAGTATCTCGCGGACCTCCTGGCTGAGGCTGCGGCGCAGTTCGACGTCGAGGTTGGAGAACGGCTCATCGAGCAGCAGCAGGCGCGGTTCGGGGGCCAGTGCGCGGGCCAGGGCGACGCGCTGCTGCTGGCCGCCGGACAGCTCGTGCGGGTAGCGCTTGCCCAGCGCCCCCAGCTTGACCAGCTCGAGCATCTCTTCGGCGATGCGCTCGCGCTGGGGATGCTGGCGGATGCCGAAGGCGATGTTCTCGGCCACGGTCAGGTGCGGAAACAGCGCATAGTCCTGGAACACCATGCCGATGCGGCGTTTTTCCGGGGCCAGGGTGAAGCCGGGGCGGGAGATGGTCTCGCCGGCCAGCTCGATGCTGCCCTCATGGACCGGCTCGAAACCGGCGATGGCGCGCAGGGTGGTGGTCTTGCCGCAGCCGGAGGGGCCGAGCAGGCAACCGATGTCGCCTGTGTTGAGGTGCAGATTGAGATTCTGCACCACCCGCTGTTCACGGTAGCCGCAGGCCAGGTCGCGGAGTTTGAGCAGCAGGGTGTGATTCATGGCGGCGGTGCGTCCTATGCGGGGTAGGCGTGTTCGACGAGGAACTCCAGCAGGGCCTTCTGTGCATGCAGGCGGTTTTCCGCCTGGTCCCAGGCCACCGAGCGCGGGTCGTCGAGCAGATCGACACTGATTTCCTCGCCGCGGTGGGCCGGCAGGCAGTGCATGAACAGCACGTCGCTGGCGGCCTGGTCGAGCAGCGCGCGGCTGATCTGGTAGGGCGCGAAGCGCTGCATGCGCGCCGCGGCCTCCTCTTCCTGACCCATCGAGGCCCACACGTCGGTGCTCACCAGATGGGCGCCGGCCACGGCTTCGCGCGGGTCACGCAGCAGAGTCACGCGGCCCTGGGCCAGATCGAGGAACTCCTGCTTGGGCTCGTAGCCTTCCGGGCAGGCGATCTTGAGCTGGAAGTCGAACTGCACGGCGGCCTGGGCGTAGGTGTTGCACATGTTGTTGCCGTCGCCGACCCAGGCCACGGTCTTGCCCTGGATGGGGCCGCGATGCTCGTGGAAGGTCTGCATGTCGGCCAGCAGCTGGCAGGGGTGCAGGTCGTCGGTCAGGCCATTGATCACCGGCACCCGCGAGTTGGCGGCGAAGTCCAGCACGTTCTGGTGGGCGAAGGTGCGGATCATGATTGCGTCGAGCATGCTCGACATGACGATGGCCGAATCGCCGATCGGTTCGCCACGGCCGAGCTGGGTGTCACGCGGCGACAGGAAGATGGCCTGGCCGCCGAGCTGGATCATGCCGGCTTCGAAGGATACGCGGGTACGGGTCGAGGCCTTCTCGAAGATCATGCCCAGCACGCGGTTCTTCAGGGGCTCGTAGAGTACGCTGCGATTGCGCAGGTCTTTCAGCTCGATGCCGCGGCGGATCAGGCTGGCCAGCTCCTGGGGCGTGCAGTCCATCAGCGAGAGAAAGTGCCGGACACTCATTATTCACTACCTGTAAGACAGGCCGCAGAAATGTCCGGTTTTATTAAGAACGGGCGAAAACTGCGGCGGGACCGCACTGTGCGGTACTCGAAAAAGAAACCGATCTTATAAGGAAATAATGCGACTGCGCAAACCGGCACGCGAGGCGGTACTGCCCATCAGCCGGGCACCGGAATGGACCCGCCAGGATCCTCGAGAGACCGAGCGCAGTGCTTGGCTTTCCGTTACAATCGGCGCATCCCGCCGGTCAGGGACCGGAAAACCTTCAGTTGAGGTAGACCATGGACATCATCGAAACCATCAAAGACCAGATCGCCAGCAACCCCGTGCTGCTGTACATGAAGGGCTCGCCCAACGCGCCGCAGTGCGGCTTCTCCGCCCGCGCCTCGCAGGCGGTGATGGCCTGTGGCGAGAAGTTCGCCTATGTCGACATCCTGCAGCACCCGGAAATCCGCGCCAGCCTGCCGAAGTACGCCAACTGGCCGACCTTCCCGCAGCTGTGGGTCGACGGCGAGCTGGTTGGTGGCAGCGACATCATTCTCGAAATGCACGAGAAGGGCGAGCTGCAGCCGCTGATCAAGGCGGCGGTAAGCAAGGGCGAGTGATCGCGCACGCTACATATGCCGTAACGAAAAAGCCCCTCGCAATGAGGGGCTTTTTCGTTGTTGGCGCTTATTCGCTCATCTGCGACTGCAGGTAGTTCTCCAGACCGACCTTGCCGATCAGGTCGAGCTGGGTTTCCAGCCAGTCGATGTCGTCTTCCTCGGCCTCGAGGATCTCCTCCAGCATGTCACGGCTGCCGTAGTCGCCGATGCCCTCGCAGTAGGCGATGGCTTCCTTGAGGTCGACCATGGCCCTCTGCTCGATTTTCAGGTCGCACTCGAGCATTTCCTTGGTGTTCTCGCCGATCAGCAGCTTGCCGAGATCCTGCAGGTTGGGAATGCCCTCGAGAAACAGGATGCGCTTGATCAGCTTGTCGGCATGCTTCATCTCGTCGATGGATTCTTTGTACTCGTGCTTGCCGAGCTTCTCCAGGCCCCAGTCATCGTACATGCGCGCGTGCAGGAAGTACTGGTTGATCGCGACCAGTTCGTTGCCAAGGATCTTGTTCAGGTGCTGGATGACTTTCTTGTCGCCTTTCATGCCTTAGCCCGCCTCGCCAGTGGTTGCCAGATATGAAGTCTGGCTGGCTCTGGGTGGCTGTCAAATGCAACTTGTTGCAAGCGGGGCTGGCTGCGTGAAAAGGGCGGGGATGGCTTCGCGCGAGCGGGGTAGGGCAGCCCCGCCGTGCTGAGGAGTGCAGCGCAGCGCGGCGAACAGCGGCTGTGGCCGGTCTCAGGCGGCGGCGAAGGCGGCCGGATGGGCGAGGGCGAGTTGGGACTGGTGCACGTCGTGGATGGTGTGGCGCACCAGGTTCTTGGCCTCGCAGGCGCACTTGCCGCACTGGGTGCCGACACCGGTGGCTTCACGTACCTGGCGATAGCTGCAGCAGCCCTCGTAGATGGCATCGCGAATCTGGTGGTCGGTTACACCGAGGCAAAGACAGACGTACATGGCGCTACCCGCAAGCAGTCAGTTGATGCTGTCGATCCTAGTTTTAATGAGAAGTATTGTCAAACACGAGCAATGACCATTTGTCGTGTGGCTGCAGCGGTTGGCGTCGGGGTTGCAGGCATTAAAAACCCGGCCGGGGCCGGGTTCGTCGGGCGGCGCGGGCGCCGGGGATCACTCGTCGAAGTCGATCCAGCCGCCCATTTCCTTCCAGCGGTTGACGATGCCGCAGAACAGCTCGGCAGTCTTCTCGGTATCGTAGCGGGCGTTGTGAGCCTCGCGGTTGTCGAACGGAATGTCCGCCGCCTGGCAGGCCTTGGCCAGTACCGTCTGCCCGTAGGCCAGGCCGGCGAGGGTGGCGGTGTCGAAGCTGGAGAACGGATGGAACGGGTTGCGCTTGATGCCGGTGCGGGCGACCGCGGCATTCAGGAAGCCGAGGTCGAAGCTGCTGTTGTGGCCGACCAGCACCGCGCGCTTGCAGCCGCTGGATTTCAGCGACTTGCGCACGCTCTTGAAGATCTCGCCGAGCGCCTGCTCCTCGCCCACCGCCATGCGCAGCGGATGGCCGAGCTTGATGCCGGTGAAGTCCAGGGCCGCCTGTTCGATGTTGGCGCCCTCGAACGGCTCGATGCGGAAGAACGAGGTGTGCTCGGGGTAGAGCAGGCCGTCGTCGTCCATGGCGATGGTGGTCGCGGCGATCTCCAGCAGGGCGTCGGTGGCGCAGTTGAAGCCGCCGGTCTCGACGTCCACCACCACCGGCAGGAAGCCGCGGAAGCGGCGCGCCATCGGCGGCTTGAAGCCGCTGCTGCTGGGTTCCAGTTCGTACTCTTCGTAATCGATCTGCTCGCTCATGCCTTGCTCTCCTGTACGCGCCAGCGCAGTTTCTCGCCGGCGCGCAGCGGCACCAGCTGGTGGTCGCCGAAATGCAGTTCGGTCGGGGCGACCCAGTCCTCGCGGATCAGGGTGATGGTGTCGGTGTTGCGCGGCAGGCCGTAGAAGTCCGGGCCGAACTGGCTGGCGAAGCCTTCCAGCTTGTCCAGCGCGCCGCGGCGGTCGAAGGCCTCGGCGTACAGCTCGATGGCGGCGAACGCGGTGTAGCAGCCGGCGCAGCCGCAGGCGGCTTCCTTGACGTGACGGGCGTGCGGCGCCGAGTCGGTGCCGAGGAAGAACTTCGGATTGCCGCTGGTGGCGGCGTCCAGCAGGGCTTCCTGGTGGGTGTTGCGCTTGAGGATCGGCAGGCAATAGAAGTGCGGACGGATACCGCCGACCAGCATGTGGTTGCGGTTGTACAGCAGGTGGTGGGCGGTGATGGTGGCGCCGACGTTGGCCGGTGCGGCATTGACGAACTCGACCGCGTCACGGGTGGTGATGTGCTCGAACACCACCTTGAGGGTCGGGAAGCGCTCGACCACCCGGCGCAGGTTCTCGTCGATGAAGCGCTTCTCGCGGTCGAACACGTCGATGTCGGCGTGGGTCACCTCGCCGTGCACCAGCAGCGGCAGGCCGACCTCGGCCATCGCTTCCAGTACCGCGAAGATGTTGTCGACGGAGGTCACCCCCGAATCCGAATTGGTGGTGGCGCCGGCCGGGTACAGCTTGGCGGCGTGCACCAGACCGCCGGCCTTGGCCGCGCGGATCTCCTCGGCGGTGGTCTTGTCGGTGAGGTAGAGCACCATCAGCGGCTCGAAGCGGCTGCCGGCCGGACGGGCAGCGAGGATGCGCTCGCGGTAGGCCGCGGCCTGCTCGGCGTTGCGTACCGGCGGCACCAGGTTGGGCATGATGATGGCGCGGCCGAAGGTGCGTGCGGCATCGGGCACGGTGTGCGCCAGGGCGGCGCCGTCGCGCAGGTGGATGTGCCAGTCGTCGGGACGCAGCAGGGTCAGGCGGTCGGACATGCGGGGAATTCCAGGCGGGGTGACTCGTAGGGGCGTGATGCTACCGAAAAGCCGCCGGACGGTCACGCTGCAGCGCCGACCGGCCGCCGTGCGGGGCAGCGCGCCCCCTGTAAATTCGCGGTAGGGGCGGCTAGAATGCTTGTTTTCGTAGCAACCCCCCGTGGAGTAACGAATGGCGGACGTAAAAAAGGTAGTTCTGGCCTATTCCGGCGGCCTGGATACCTCGGTGATCCTCAAGTGGCTGCAGGATACCTACAACTGCGAAGTGGTGACCTTCACCGCTGACCTGGGTCAGGGCGAGGAAGTCGAGCCGGCCCGTGCCAAGGCACAGGCGATGGGCGTCAAGGAAATCTACATCGACGACCTGCGCGAAGAGTTCGTCCGCGACT
>RCUJ01001322.1_pt1 | contig 13434 bp, 11 predicted proteins | sample 2166321 | NCBI WGS metagenome assembly RCUJ01 (sample SAMN09932808, study PRJNA488358) | compost metagenome | feature: garden; material: soil; isolation source: compost soil in an enriched community after 118 h of incubation | place: Germany: Experimental Botanical Garden Goettingen | collected... | reverse complement strand
AGGTAGTCGCGCAGGATGTTGCCGGTGGCGCTGATGGTGTCCAGGCCGCGCACGACGCGCTCCAGCGTGTAGCGCATGGCGCGCACCTGGCTCATGATCTGGATGTCCAGGCCCGTGGTGTCGTGCTCGTGCAGGTACATCTTGACCTTGGTGATCAGCTGCGCCTCGTGCGGGCGGTAGGCGTCGAGCCAGAACACCACCGGCATGCCGGAGTTGCGCGCGCGGTTCACGGCCAGCTTCACCCAGTCGCGGATCGCGGCGTCCTTGACCTGGCACATGCGCCAGATGTCGCCCTTCTCCACGTCTTCGCTCATCAGCACTTCGCCGGTGTCCAGGTCGGTGATGTTGGCCACGCCGTCTTCGGGGATCTCGAAGGTCTTGTCGTGCGAGCCGTACTCTTCGGCCTTCTGGGCCATGAGGCCGACGTTGGGCACGGTGCCCATGGTCTTGGGGTCGAAGGCGCCGTGCCACTTGCAGAAGTTGATGATCTCCTGGTAGATGCGGGCGAAGGTCGATTCGGGCATCACGGCCTTCACGTCCTTCAGGCGGCCGTCGGCGCCCCACATCTTGCCGCCGTTGCGGATCATGGCGGGCATCGAGGCGTCCACGATCACGTCGTTGGGCGAGTGGAAGTTGGTGATGCCCTTGGCCGAGTCGACCATGGCCAGCTCGGGGCGGCCTTCGTGGCAGGCGTGCAGGTCGCGCTTGATCTCGTCCTGCGTGCTCTGGGGCAGCGTGGCGATCTTGTTGTACAGGTCGACCATGCCGTTGTTGACGTTGATGCCCAGCTCGTCGAACAGCTTGCCGTGTTTCTCGAAGGCTTCCTTGTAGAAGATCTTCACGCAGTGGCCGAACACGATGGGGTGCGAGACCTTCATCATGGTGGCCTTCACGTGCAGCGAGAACATCACGCCGGTCTTGTGCGCGTCTTCGATTTCCTTTTCATAGAAGGCCAGCAGCGCCTTCTTGCTCATGAACATGGAGTCGATGATCTCGCGGTCGAGCAGGGCGACCTTGGGCTTGAGCACGATGGTCTTGCCGCTCTTGGTGAGCAGTTCCATCTTGACGTTGCGGGCGCGGTCCAGGGTCATGGACTTTTCGCCGTGATAGAAGTCGCCGCCGTGCATGTGCGAGACGTGCGAGCGCGAGGCCTGGCTCCACTCGGCCATGCTGTGCGGGTTCTTGCGGGCGTATTCCTTCACGGCGCGGGGCGCGCGGCGGTCGGAGTTGCCTTCGCGCAGCACGGGGTTCACGGCGCTGCCGGTGCACTTGTTGTAGCGCGTGCGGATGTCCTTGTCCTCGTCCGAGGTCGGGTTCTCCGGGTAGTCGGGGATCTTGTAGCCCTTGCCCTGCAGTTCCTTGATGGCCGACTTGAGCTGCGACACCGAGGCGCTGATGTTGGGCAGCTTGATGATGTTGGCTTCGGGCTTGAGCGTGAGCTTGCCCAGTTCGGCCAGGTTGTCGGGCACCTTCTGGTCGTCGCTCAGGAACTCGGGGAACTCGCCCAGGATGCGGGCGGCCACCGAGATGTCGCTCGTCGTCACGTTGATGCCGGCCGGAGCCGTGAAGGCGCGCACGATGGGCAGGAAGGCGTAGGTCGCCAGCAGGGGCGCCTCGTCGGTGAGGGTGTAGACGATGGTGGGTTGCTTCGTGCTCATGCGCTTGCTTCCGTAGGTTCTGGGTTGTCGAGAGGGCTGAAATTTCATTGGGCGAAATGGACTTTCGCCGGAGCCCCCCATTGTCGCCCGGTCGGGCCGGGGCGCGGCCGGAGAAACCCCGATGACCCCTCTGCCAGGGCTTCCCGCGATGGCTACCATTGCGCCCCATGAAAAAGCTGCCTCTTGCCGGGATCGTCGGTCTTCTCGCGTCGCTGCTGGCCGGCCCCGTGCTCGCCGCGCCTGCCGCGCAGGTCTTCGTGGCCGTCAAGACGCCCGAGACCGTCGACGCCATGTGGCGCGCCCACCTGTGCGCCTTGCTGCCCCAGCCCTGCGATGCGCGGGCGCTGAAGCTGCACCGCCCGCGCGACGGCGGCGCGCCCGACGACTACCTGCTCACCTCGGAAAAGCCCCTGGCCATGGCGCGCCTGAAGCGCGACGCCGGCACCGGTGGCTGGCAGCTCGCGCAGCTGCACGATTTCTCGACCTACGTGGCCTCGCAGCAGCGCGACCGCCCCAGCACCGACCCCGAGCTGCACCTGGCCCTCGCGCCGGTGCTCTACCCGCTGGCCGAGGGCCGCTGGGCCGTGGCCGTGACCCAGCGCGAATCGGAAAGCTATTCGGGCGGCGGCGCGTCCTATGTGACGGCCGACTTCGTGCCGCTGGACACGCCGCCCGGGCAGCGCGCCAAGGCCGCGCGCGAGGGCGTCCCGTACTGGTGCTCGCGGTCGATTCGTGCCTGCTTCAGCGAGAAGGAATACAAGACCTCGAAGCACTGCCACGACGAAAGCCGCGGCAGCCTGCGCATCGCCTACGACGCGCCGGCGAAGGCCGGCGGTCCCTATGTGTGGCGCTACACCTGGCTGCAGAGCGAGTGGCCGGCGCACACGGGGCCGGCCGGCAACAAGCGCACCAGCGTCGACTTCACGGACGACAGCGCCCGGAAACCGACCGCCTGCGACGGCGGGCTGCAGTAGGCAGGCAGCAGACTGCGGATCAGTGCCGCGGCACCGTCACCGCGCCCACGTGCAGCGTGCGTCCCGCGCCCAGCCCCGCCATGACCAGCACCACGCCCAGGCCGACGAACAGCCACGCCGAGGCGCGGAAGCTGCCGGTCCAGCCGTGCAGCAGCCCGGCCAGCAGCGGGCCGAAGGCCGCCACCATGTAGCCCACGCCCTGCGCCATGCCCGACAGGTGCGCGGCAATGTGCGAATCGGGCGAGCGCAGCACGATCATGGTGAGCGCCAGCGCGAAGGTGCCGCCCTGCGAAATGCCCAGCACCACGGCCCAGGTCCACATGCCGCCGGGGGCGTCCAGCGGCGCGAACAGCATGGCCAGCATGGCCGCCACCGTCATCGCCGACAGCACCACCGCCAGCGCGCGCTGGTTGCGCAGCTTCACGGCCAGCGCCGGCACCACGAGGCAGGTCACGACCTGCGTCATGACCGACAGCGACACCACGTAGCCGGCCATTTCGCCGCTGAGCCCGCGCTCGCGCAGGATCGGCGCCAGCCAGCCCATCACGATGTACGCCAGGGCCGACTGCAGCCCCATGAAGAAGGTCACCTGCCAGGCCAGCCGGTCGCGCCACAGGCCGCGCACGGTGAAGCCCGACTCGCTGGCCACCGGCTTGAGCGGCAGCGCCTGCGGCGCCCAGATGAACGTGACCAGCGCGGCCGGCACGGCCCACATGGCGAGCGCCAGCGTCCAGCCGCCGCCCAGTGCGTGCTCCAGCGGCACCGTCAGGCCCGCGGCGCTGGCGGCGCCGCCGCACACGGCCATGGTGTACAGGCCCATCATCAGCGCGGCCTGCTTGGCGAAGTCGCGCTTCACCAGGCCCGAGAGCAGCACGTTCGACACCGCGATGCCGCTGCCCGCGATGGCCGAGGCCAGGAACAGCAGCGGGATGTTGCCGGTGCCGCGCAGCACCGTGCCCACGCCGATCAGCACCATGCAGCCCAGCAGCGTGCGCTCGGTGCCGAAGCGGCGCCCGAGCCAGGGCGCCATCGGCGCGAACACGCCCAGGCAGACGATCGGCAGCGTGGTCAGCAGGCTGGCCGCGGTGGCCGACAGGCCGGTGGCGCGGATGATTTCCGGCAGCACCACCGACAGGCTGGCGAACACCGGCCGCAGGTTGAAGGCGATGAGCACCACCGTCAGGCCGAGCAGCAGCCGGTGGCCCCGGCTGGGGGTGGGTGTGGGGCGCGGCGCGGGCAGGCTGTCGACTTCGGCGTCGATCAGCAGTTCTTCGGCGCCCGATGGCGCCGCCTGGGTGCGCGCAGCAACACCCGTGGGCAAGGTCATGGAGTTCATGCGGTGCCCAGTGCGAGCGCGTTGAGCGTCGGCGCCATCAGCTCGCGCACGGCGGCGGCGGCGCGCTCGGGGTCGCGGCTGGCAATGCCTTCGACGATGGCGCGGTGCGCCGCCTCGTCGGGCTCGGGCAGGCTGGCGCTCAGCGTGCTGGCGATGGTTTCCTTGATGTAGCCGGTGATGAAGCGGCAGGTCTCGACCAGCGCCAGGTTGCCCGACACATCGACGATGGCCAGGTGGAAGGCCAGGTCGCGCTCGATGAAGGCCGCGCCGCCGTCGGCCAGGTCGGGCTGGCCGCGCTTGTCGAGCAGGGCGTTCAGCCGGCGCAGGTCTTTCGCGGTGTGGCGCACGGCGGCGAGCCGGGCGGCCTCGACCTCGAGCGCGCGGCGCACCTCGAACTGGTCGCGCAGGCTGGCCAGGCGCAGCTTCTGCAGGCTGGCCGAGGGGTCGAAGCCCGAGCGCACGTAGGTGCCCGAACCCTGCCGCACCTCGAGCAGGCCGCGCGAGACCAGCGTCTTCACCGCCTCGCGCACCGTGCCGCGGCTCACGCCCAGCAGCTGCGCCAGCTGGGGCTCGATCGGAATGCGCGAGCCGATGGGCCAGCGGCCCGCCGCGATTTCGGTGCGGATGCTGTTCGCGGCGGCGTCGGCCAGGGAGGTGCGGGGCGGTTGGACGAGCATGGGATCAGGGCGGCTTATTCATTCAATGATTGGATGAATTTAACCATTGTCAAAAAGACGCGGTCGGCGGGAGGGGCATGAGGCGGCGCGGCGGGGTGCCTGGCCGCCCGCTTTACCAGCTGCCCGAGGCGCCGCCGCCGCTGCTCGAACCGCCGCTGTCCGAGGAGGACGAAGACGACGACGAGGAAGAGGACGACGAACTGCTGCTCCAGCCGCTGTCCCCATCGTCGTCGCTGCTGCCCGATTCCCAGACGCCGGGCGGCAGGAAGCCGATCAGCATCGAGAAGAACGCCGCCAGCCCAATGGGAATCCACGAGGTGTCCGGCACCGGGCCGGGCGAGGTGATGTGGAACACGTAGCCGCAGATGCCCGCCACGATGACCAGCCGGACGAGGAAGCTGACCACGCTGCGCTGGAAGGTGTTGACCATGCAGCGCACGATGATCACCGCGAACAGCGTCACGCCGCCGATGCACAGCGCCCACAGGAAGCCCCACCAGAAGCGGTCGGCGCCGACCGTCCACGCGATGGCGACCAGCGACGCGATCACGAGCACGAAGCCGCCCATGAAGATGGCGGCCGTGCGCGACATGCCGCAGAGAAAGCCCAGGCCGTAGCCGAAGATCGCCGGCATCGCCAGCACCAGCGCGATGGCCGGGTTCAGCAGCGCCGCGCCGGCGGCCAGCGGGCCGGCCCCGAGCAGGCCGAGCACCAGGCGCAGGTCGCGCGGGGCAGGGCGCGCACGCGCCGGTTCGGGCTCGATCGCCGCCAGGGCGTCGGCCCAGGGTTCGGGGCGCGCGCTGCCCTTGCGCTGGCCCTTGCGTTTTTTCTCTTCGGCGCGCCGCGAGGCCGAGGTGCCGCGCGGCGGGTCGCGCTCGATGCCGCGGCCGTGGTAGATGCCCAGGCCCAGGCCCCACAGCACCACGCCCAGCAGGCCCCAGCCTTCGGGCGTGACGCGGCCGCCGCTCGTCAGGCTGGTGACCTTCTCGTCGTCGGGTGCGGGTGCGGCGGCGTGGTCCACGACGATCTGCTGCGACTCGGGCGCGACGACGCCCACCTCGCCGTCGAGCAGCCGCGCGAGCGCGCCCACGGCCGCCTGCACGCCGCCGGCGAAGTCGCCCTCGCGAAAGCGCGGCGCCATCTCGCGGTCGATGATGCGGGCCGCCTGGATGTCGGTCACCGTGCCTTCGAGCCCGGTGCCGACCTCGATGCGCATGCGGCGGTCTTTCTGCGCCACGAGCAGCAGGATGCCGTCGTCGGCGTCGCTGCGGCCCAGCCGCCACTTCGCGAAGACGCGCGTGGCGTAGCTCTCGATGGTGTCCTCGCCCGTGGTCGGCACGATGAGCACCGCGAGCTGGGCCTGGGTGCGGCCCTGGATGTCGGCGATCTGCGCGCGCAGCGCCTCGGCCTCGCCGGCCGGCAGCGCCTGCGCGAGGTCGACCACGCGCGAGCTCATCGGCGGCACCGGCACGGGCTTGGCCTGCGCGGCGCGCGGGCCGGCCAGGCACAGCACGAGCAGCAGGCCCAGGCACAGCGACAGCCAGCGGGGCATCGACAGCGGCACGCGCATCGGCGCGTTCATCGGCGCGCGCCCTTGGCCGCCACCACGCCCGCGCCGCGCACCTCCACCCGGCGCTGGTCGACCACCTTGCCGCTGGCGTCCACCAGCTCGATCAGGTGCCGCCCGGGCCACGGCAGCCACTGCGCGCTGTTGCCGCGCGCGTGGAACTTGCCGTCGATGCGCCACTGCACGCCGCGCCCTTCGGCTTCGAAGCGCACGCGCTGGCGCTGCGGCGGAATGTCGGGGTCGAGCGCCAGGATCGTGCCGTCGGCCGGCGCCGTGATGCGCGCCGAGGCGGCGTCGCTCGCCATGCCGGTGTCGAGCGCGAACAGCGGCTGCTCGGTGCCCTGCAGGAACCATTCGCTGCGCGCCGCTTCGAGCGGGCTGCCGTCGGCGCCCGGGCCGAAGCTCACGCGCGCCTCGACCAGCCCGGCGGGCGGCGCGGGCGCGCGGCTGGGTTCGCGCGCGTGCAGGAAGCGCATCACCTCGGCCCACACGGGCGCGGCGCCGCTGGTGCCGCTCACGTCCCACATCGAGGCGCCGCTGGCGTTGCCGACCCACACGCCGACCGTGTAGCGCTGCGACCAGCCCACGGCCCAGTTGTCGCGCATGTCCTTGCTGGTGCCGGTCTTCACGGCGGTCCAGAAGCGGGTCGAGAGGATGCTGTCCAGGCCGAAGGTGCGCGTGCGCGCGTTCGGGTCCGAAAGGATGTCGCTGACGATGAAGGCGGCGCGCGGGTCGAGCAGCGGCGCGGCCTCTGCAGGCTTCGCCTTGCCGGCCGGCGCAGGCGGGCGCGGCGTGAGCGTGGTCGCCCCGAAGCGCCCGCCGTTGGCCATCATGCGGTAGGCATTGGCCAGCGACAGCAGCGACACCTCGGCGCTGCCGAGTGCCAGGCTGTAGCCGTAGTAGTCGCCGCTCTCGCGCAGCGGCAGGCCGGCGGCGCGCAGCTCGCGCGCGAAGGCCTCGGGCGACACCATCACCAGCGTGCGCACGGCCGGCACGTTGAGCGAGGCGGCCAGCGCGGTGCGCGCCGACACCGGGCCCTTGAAGCGGCGGTCGTAGTTCTGCGGAATGTAGAGGCCGCTGGCGGTGCTGATCTGCGCCGACGAGTCCTCGATGAGCGAGGCCGCCGTGATGCGCTTCTCGGCCAGGGCCTGCGCGTACAGCAGCGGCTTGAGCGTGGAGCCGGGCTGGCGCAGCGCGGTCACGCCGTCGACCTCGGCGGCCTGGCTCAGCGGGCCCGAGGAGCCAACCCAGGCCAGCACCTCGCCGCTCGCGTTGTCGAGCACCACGAGCGCGCCGTCTTCCACGTGGCGGTCGCGCAGTTCGCGCAGGTGGCGCTGCAGGCTGTCGAGCGCGTAGCGCTGCAGCGGCGCGCGCAGCGTGGTGCGCACGCTGGTGGGGGCGACGGGCTTGTCGTTCCCTGCGTCGCGGATCTCGCGCAGCACCCGCCGCGCGGCATGCGGCGCGATGCCTTCGTTGGGCTCGAACGCGCGCCGCTGCACCACGGCGCTGGTGAACATGTCGAGCGCCTCGCAGTCGGTCTTGGCGCCGGGCTCCATCACGCGCAGCACCTCGCAGGCGCGCTGCGCCACCAGCGCGGAGCGGGCGTTGGGCGCGCGCACCAGCGCGGCGGCCACGGCGGCCTCGCGCGCGTCGAGCCCGCTCGGGGCCTTGCTGAAGAGCGTGCGCGAGAGCGCGTCGATGCCGACGATCTCGCCGCGGAAGGGCACCGTGTTCAGGTAGGCCTCGAGGATCTGGTCCTTGCGCCAGCGGCGCTCCAGCTGCGTGGCGGCCACGGTCTGGCCGATCTTCTGCGTGAAGCTGCGCCCGCCCGCCGCGCGGCGCAGGTCGTCGTCGAGCAGGCCCGCCAGCTGCATGGTGATGGTCGAGGCGCCGCGCGTGCGCGTGTTCCACAGGTTGCCCCAGGCGGCGGCCGAGGCGGCGCGCCAGTCGACGCCGCTGTGTTCGTAGAAGCGCTTGTCCTCGCTCAGCACCATGGCCGCGCGCAGCGCGGGCGACACGTCGGCCAGCGCGGTCCACTGGCCGCGCCGCACCGTGGGGTCGGTGCGCACGCGCTGCAGCAGCTCGCCCTGGCGGTCGAGCACGGCGGTCTCGGAGGAACGGAAGTCGCGCTTCACCTCCTCGAAGCTGGCCAGCGCCCAGGCGGAGGGTGCGGCGGCTGCCGTCAGCAGGACCACGGCCAGGGTGTGCCGGGCGGTGGAAGAAAACGAGAACGCAAGAGGCATCGCAGCAGACGGGGCCGCGGGGCGGCAGGCAAAGCGGAGACGGCCCATTCTCCGTCATGCCTTGTGGGGCTCGCCCACGGGCGCGTCAGGTGCCGACGTACGCCGCGAGATGCTGTCCTGTGAGCGTGGCGCGCTTGGCGACCAGGTCGGCCGGCGTGCCCTCGAAGACCACGCGCCCGCCGTCGTGGCCGGCGCCGGGGCCCAGGTCGATGATCCAGTCGGCGTGCGCCATCACCGCCTGGTGGTGCTCGATGACGATGACCGACTTGCCCGCATCCACCAGCCGGTCGAGCAGGGCCAGCAGCTGCGCCACGTCGGCCAGGTGCAGGCCGGTGGTCGGCTCGTCGAGCACGTACACGCCGCCCTTCTCGGCCATGTGCGTGGCCAGCTTGAGCCGCTGGCGCTCGCCGCCCGACAGCGTGGTGAGCGGCTGGCCCAGGCTCAGGTAGCCCAGGCCCACGTCGGCCAGCCGTTGCAGGATGGCGTGCGCGGCCGGCGTGCGCGCCGGGCCTTCGCCGAAGAAGGCCGCGGCCTCGGTCACCGGCATCGCGAGCACCTCGCTGATGTCGCGCCCGCCGAAGCGGTGTTCGAGCACCGAGGCGTGGAAGCGCTTGCCCTCGCACTCCTCGCAAATGGTGGCCACGCCGGCCATCATCGCCAGGTCGGTGTAGATCACGCCCGCGCCGTTGCAGGTGGGGCAGGCGCCCTCGGAGTTGGCGCTGAACAGCGCCGGCTTCACGCCGTTGGCCTTGGCGAAGGCGTTGCGGATCGGGTCGAGCAGGCCGGTGTAGGTGGCCGGGTTGCTGCGCCGCGAGCCGCGGATCGCGCCCTGGTCGACCGCCACCACGCCCGCGCCGGCGGGAATCGATCCGTGCACCAGCGAGCTCTTGCCCGAGCCCGCCACGCCGGTCACGACCACCAGCACGCCCAGCGGAATGTCGACGTCGACGTTGCGCAGGTTGTGCGCCTTGGCGCCGCGGATCGGCAATGCGCCGGTGGGCTGGCGCAGCTTTTTCTTGAGCGCGGCCCGGTCGTCCAGGTGCCGGCCCGTGAGCGTGCCGCTGGTGCGCAGCGCTTCCACGCTGCCCTCGAAGCAGACCGTGCCGCCCGCCGCGCCCGCGCCGGGGCCGAGGTCGACGACGTGGTCGGCGATGGCGATGGCCTCGGGCTTGTGCTCCACCACCAGCACCGTGTTGCCCTTGTCGCGCAGGCGCAGCAGCAGCTCGTTCATGCGCTGGATGTCGTGCGGGTGCAGGCCGATGGTGGGCTCGTCGAAGACGTAGGTCACGTCGGTGAGCGAGGAGCCCAGGTGGCGGATCATCTTCACGCGCTGCGCCTCGCCGCCCGAGAGCGTGCCGGAGGGGCGGTCAAGACTCAGATACCCGAGGCCGATTTCCACGAAGGAATCGAGCGTGTGCGCCAGCTTGGCCAGCAGCGGCGCCACCGAGGGCTCGTTCAGGCCGCCGACCCACGCGGCGAGGTCGCTGATCTGCATCGCGCAGGCCTCGGCGATGTTGAGCTTCTTGATGCGCGACGAACGCGCCGCTTCGCTCAGCCGCGTGCCTTCGCATTCGGGGCAGGTGGTGAAGGTCACGGCGCGTTCCACGAAGGCGCGGATGTGCGGCTGCATCGCCTCGACGTCCTTGGCCAGGAACGACTTCTGCACCTGCGGAATGAGGCCCTGGTAGGTGAGGTTGATGCCGTCGATCTTGATCTTGGTCGGCTCCTTGTGGAGCAGGGCGTCGAGCTCCTTCTTGGTGAACTTGCGGATCGGCTTGTCGGGGTCGAAGAAGCCGCAGCCGTTGAAGATGCGCCCGTACCAGCCTTCCATGCTGAAGCCCGGGATGGTGAGCGCGCCTTCGTTGAGCGACTTGCTGTCGTCGTAGAACGCGGTGAGGTCGAAGTCGGTGACCGCGCCCCGGCCTTCGCAGCGCGGGCACATGCCGCCGGTGCGGCTGAAGGTCTGCTTCACCGTCTTGCTGGCGCCGCGCTCCACCGTGATGGCGCCGGTGGCCTTCACCGAGGGCACGTTGAACGCGAAGGCGCTGGGCGAGCCGATGTGCGGCTTGCCCAGGCGGCTGAAGAGAATGCGCAGCATCGCGTTGGCGTCGGTGGCGGTGCCGACGGTGGAGCGCGGGTCGCCGCCCATGCGCTCCTGGTCCACGATGATCGCGGTGGTCAGGCCGTCGAGCACGTCGACCTCGGGCCGCGCCAGCGTCGGCATGAAGCCCTGCACGAAGGCGCTGTAGGTTTCGTTGATGAGCCGCTGCGATTCGGCCGCGATGGTGCCGAACACCAGCGAACTCTTGCCCGAGCCCGAGACGCCCGTGAACACCGTGAGCCGGCGCTTGGGCAGCTCGACGCTGATGTCCTTCAGGTTGTTCACGCGCGCGCCCTGCACGCGGATGAGGTCGTGGTGGTCGGCGGCGTGCCCGCCGTTCGCGTCCTTCGTGCTCTTTGCTTCCTTCTTCGGGGCCTTGCTGCTCATCGGGTCTTTCTCTGGAAGGGACACGGGGCCGCCACGGCGGCGGCGCCCGTGCAGGAGGTCAGGGGGCTGCGGCGCCGGCGGGCCGGCTCAGCGCGTCTGCTGGATGCGGATCAGGTTGCCCGCCGGGTCGCGCACCGCGCAGTCGCGCACGCCGTAGGGCTGGTCGGTGGGCTCCTGCACGATCTCGGTGCTGCGCGCCTGCAGGCGCTCGAAGGTGCCTTCGAGGTCGGGCGTGGCCAGCAGCAGCGAGGCGAAGGTGCCCTTGGCCATCATCTCGGCGATGGTGCGGCGCTCGTCGTCGGTGAGCCCGGGCGTGGCGGCCGGCGGGTACAGCACGATGGAGGTGGCGGGCTGGCCGGCCGGGCCGACCGTGATCCAGTGCATGCCGCCGTAGGCGACGTCGTTGCGCACCTCGAAGCCGAGGGTGTCGCGGTAGAAGGCCAGCGAGGCCTGCGCGTCGGTGTGCGGGAGAAAGCTCGAATGGATGCTGAGGTTCATGGTGACGAGGGTCCGAAGTGTGTACGGGCCGTCATGCTAGGTGCGAGGCGGGGTTTCGCGCTTCTCGATTCCTGATCGGGCGCGTCACTTGTTTGGCGATGCACGCCGGCATGCCCGCCGTCGCCTGCGCCGCCTCGCGCCGGTAGACGCCGGGCGACACGCCCACCAGCTCGGTGAAGCGCGTGGTGAAGGTGCCCAGCGAGGCGCAGCCGACCTCGAAGCAGACCTCGGTCACGCTCAGGTCGCCCCGGCGCAGCAGCGCCATCGCGCGCTCGATGCGCCGCGTCATCAGGTAGGCGTAGGGCGACTCGCCATAGGCCAGGCGGAACTGGCGGCTGAGGTGGCCGGCCGACATGTTCGCGTCGCGCGCGAGCGCTTCCACGTCCAGCGGCTGCGCGTGCTCGCGGTCGATGCGGTCGCGCACGCGGCGCAGCCGTGCGAGGTCGGGCAGAGAGGGCTGGGGCTGCGTGGCGGTCATCGGCGGGATCGTGCCACGTCGCTACGGCGTGCTCAAGCGCAGGCAAAGGTTCCACATCCGGTAACGAACTTCACACAAGCGCCTGCATCTGGACACCCGATGCGCACGCAGCGGGGCTTCAATACGGTACGGGCTCGCAGGAGGCGGGCCCGACCGTACAGCCCCACCCAAGGAGAACTCCGCATGACGAAAACACTCGCGCTTCTGCTGGCCGCTTCGGCCATCCTGGCTGGTTGCGTGGTCGCACCCTACGACCGGGGCCCGCCCCCGCGCGGCCACGGCTACGACCGCGACCGTGACGGCGTGCCCAACCGCTACGACCGTGACCGCGACAACGACGGCGTGCCCAATCGCTACGACCGCCGGCCGAACAACCCCTACCGCTACTGACACCGGGGCCGAAGGCCCCCAAAGAAAAAGACCGCGAGGCGCGCAGCCCCGCGGTCTTTTTTCTTTCTTGTGCGTGTGTGGATGTGCTCAGGCAGCGCGGCGCGCCATCAGCGCCCACAGGCCGGCCGCGCTCAGCAGCGAGCCGCCCGCCAGGTGGAAGCGCCGCTGCGCGCGCGGCGAGGCGAGCAGCCGGCCGGCTGAACTCGCGAACACCGCGTAGAGCGTGGCATTGAGCGTGGCCAGCGCCACGAAGGTCAGCGCCAGCACCCACATCTGATGCGACACGTCGGCGCCCGGGCTGATGAACTGCGGCAGGAAGGCCACGAAGAACACGATGCCCTTGGGGTTCAGCGCCGTCACCAGGTAGGTGTTGGCGAACAGGCGCCAGCGCGAGGCCGGTGCGGCCGGCGCGGCGGTCTCGGTGGACGAGATGCCGGCGCGCAGCAGCTTGATGCCCAGGTACAGCAGGTACAGGCCGCCGACCCACTTCACCACCGTGAACCAGAACGCCGACGCGGCCAGCAGCGCGCCCAGGCCCAGCAGCGACACCACCAGCGCGGTCGAATCGCCCAGCGCCACGGCGGCCACCAGCGGCACGTTGGCGCGGCGGCCGTGCGACATCGAATAGCTGATCACCGTGAGGATGGTCGGCCCCGGAATGATCAGCAGCAGCGCGGACGCGGCGACGAAGGCGAGCCAGAGTTCGATGGGCATGGGGATGGATGCTCCTGGTGGTGTGGGAAGGGCGGTGCGCCGTTCAGCGCGGGAACGAAGTCTTTTTCATGCGTCCGAGGTCGAAGCAGGTGCGCCGAAACGCAGCGCAGACCGCGCCTTGGCACGCTCGGCCTCGATGGCCCGGTCACGCGGCTCGGCCGTGGTCACCAGCGATTCGATCAGCCGCGCGGCCGTGGCGGCCACCTCGTCCACGGCGCGCTCGAAGGCCTGCTCGTTGGCGCGCGAGGGCACGCTGAAGCCGCTGAGCTTGCGCACGAACTGCAGGGCGGCGGCGCGGATCTCCTGCTCGGTGGCAGGGGGCTCGAAGTTGTAGAGGGTCTTGATGCTGCGGCACATGGCGAATGCTCCGGTCAGGCGCGGCGCAGGGGCCGCGCGGCCAGTCTAGCGAAA
>RCUJ01001319.1_pt1 | contig 13452 bp, 9 predicted proteins | sample 2166321 | NCBI WGS metagenome assembly RCUJ01 (sample SAMN09932808, study PRJNA488358) | compost metagenome | feature: garden; material: soil; isolation source: compost soil in an enriched community after 118 h of incubation | place: Germany: Experimental Botanical Garden Goettingen | collected... | reverse complement strand
TTGTTGTTGTCCACCCCGATGCCCGAGGTGCTGACGTTCATGCTGCGCGGGTCGATGAACGATGCCGGCGGGGGGCCTTCCAGCTGTGCTTCCGTGGGATCGGTTGCCCCCAGGATAATCCCTGCGGCGATGCTGGCCGCCGAAGCATCGATCTTCGCCGAGAAGAAGACGACGGTCTCCGTGGGGGTGGCCGGCGGCTCAGGAATGAACAGCGTCTGCACCGGGTCCGGGCCACCGGCCCCCAGCCCGCCGTCCGCGGTGTCGATCGTCGTCGTCGACTGCACCGGCGTTGTCAGGTCGAGCGCGTAGGTGCCGTCCGACAGCGCGGTCAGCGTGAAGGTCAAGGGATCGGCGTCCACCGTCCCGTCGTTGTTGAAGTCGCCCGACAGCGAGCCGTTCCAGATGTAGTTGCCACTCCCGTCCGGCGAAGGCGACCCTTCGGTGAGCGAGAAGCTCCCGGCGGCCTGGGCGACGCCGCCGAGCTGGAATCCGGTCAGCGCGATCTGCAGATCGTCGGCATCAGGCCCGTCAGCGCCGGCATCCATGTTCCAGAACCCGTATTGCGCAAGGTCCGTACCGGTGCCGACCAGGTTGCCGAAGGCGAGCGACGGACCATCGTCCTCGAAGATCATCCTGGAGCCGATTTCGGCGGTCGCAGTAGAGACCTGGAGCAGTGTGAAGCCACCGATATCGAAATCGGCGTGGTTATTGCCCTTGGCGTCGACAGCCGCGCCGTTCTCGATCAGTACGCGGTTGTGATCCGTCGCCGTGGTGTATTCGATCTTGTAGTCGGCCTTGACGCCGGTGATGCTTGCAACCCCACCAACAATGCTGATGGCAATGCCCGTGGTGACTTCCAGTCCGGTGCTGTTGTCGATGACGCGAACATTGGTGATTGCAACCGCCGTATCGTTCGCATATCCGTCGATGAAGTTCACGCCAGGTTCGGCAGCGGTGGTGAATGCGCTAATTTTTACCTGAGCACTCTTGCCGCTCTGCAACTGCACGACGTCGAAATCGGCCTTCCTCGCATTGAACATGGCGGTGAAGTCGATGTTGGACTCAAGATCGGCTTCGTTCTGATCCAGGTTGGGAATGGTCACATCCTGTCGGGCACCGGTGACGAAGGTGAAACGGATGCCTTCCTGTTCCACGATCATCTGGTTGTTGGTGCCGAAGGTGGTCGGGCCGCCCGCCTGGCTGGTGTTGATCGTGTCGCCGGTGGTGATGTTGACCCCGGTCGACTGGTCGGCCGGGTTCTTGCCGGTGGCGATGATGGTCGGATCGGTGATCCGCATGACACCAGCGACCTCGACCACCGTCGGGTCCGCCGTGGTGAACATCAGGAACAGGTTCTGCCCGGAGGGCGCGTTGGCCAGACTGAATTCCAGGTTCTGGCTGGCGCCGATGAAGACCTTGTCCAGCAGATTGAGCGCGTCATCGGGGTTGCTGGTGTCCGGATGCTTGAGCGGTTCGTACAGTACGGTCCAGATCTTGCCGCCGGTGACCGGCGATCCGGTTTCCTCGATGTAGGCCGCGAACACGATGTCGCCGGTTGCGCCTCCGGCGCGGCCCAGCAGGATGTTGTTGTTGGTGGCATCCGTGTAGAGATAGATACTGGTGCCATCGAGGGTGTCCAGCCCGCTGTCCAGGCCATTGAGCGGCACGCCACCGCTGTCGACGAAGCTGATATCGGTAATGCCTGCTCCCGGGTCAGCGGTGATGGTGAACGCATTGCTGCCAGTGTTGCCTGCGGCACCGGTATAGCCACTCAAGGCCGCATCCAATGCCGATGCGGTGCCTGCCCCAAGTGTCGTCAAGCGGCTGGAGAAGGCCGAGGGTAGGGATGCCAGCAGAATGTCGTTGTCGTTAGCGTCCTCTGCAGGGCTTGGTGTGGCGGTCAGGTTCTGCAAGCCATCTGTTTCATCAACGGTAACTGTGACGCCTGGGTTCAGTTCGATAGCCATGATGTCCTCCTGAGGAGTGCCGGTCATCTGCGCCTGGCCGATGACCGTTCTTTGCTACAGAGCATGACTATGAATAAGCGCCGGGGGATTGGGCATCGACCGATACTCCCAGCCGGGGCAGGAGTTTCGGACTACCAGGGATGCAGAGCGGTATGGAGGTGCAGGGCACTGCCTACCCCTGCAACCCCCGCATCGACGAGCGCAGCTTGTAGCGATCCCCCGGATGGATCAGCCGCGCATAGCTGATCAGGTTCTCCCCCGACCAGGTGCGGCGGATCACGCTCAGGCAGGGCGTGGCGCTGTCGATGCCCAGCGCGTTGGCGGTGAGCTGGTCGACCAGCACCGCCTCGACCACGTGCTCGACGTCGGAGATCGGGCAGGCGGCGACCAGCACCTCGTTGGGGGTGTGTTGGGTGAAGTCGGTGGTGAGGTAGTCGGGCACCCAGCGCGGATTGACGAAGCGCTCCTCGAGCTGGATCGGCAGTTCGTCCTCGCGGTGCACGAGGATGGTGTGGAACACCCGGCTGCCCAGGCGCACACCCAGTTGCAGGGCCACCTCGTCGTCGGCGTCGATGGCCTCGCAGCGCATCACGTCGTTGCGATAGGCATGGCCGCGGCCGCGCACCTCGGCGGCGATGTTGAGCACTTCCTGCAGCGAGGACTCGGCCTTGCGGTCGGTGACGAAGGTGCCGAGACCGGCCTGGCGGATCAGGTAGCCCTTCTGCACCAGGTCGCGGATCGCCTTGTTGGCGGTCATCCGGCTGACGCCGAAATCGCGGGCCAGCTGCTCCTCGGGCGGGATCTGGTGGTGGGCCGGGTAGGCGCCGCTGTCGATCCGCTCGAGCAGGTGCTCCTCGATCTGCTTGTAGCGCGGTGTGCTGGTCACGGTGGGTCCCTTTGTATTCGCTGCTGGGGCGATGATACCCAAGCGCGGGCCGGTCGCGCTCCTGCGGCCGGCCCGGCATCCCCTTACAGCACCATGGCCGCCACCCAGCCGAAGGCGATCAGCGGCAGGTTGAAGTGCAGGAAGGTCGGCACCACGGTGTCCCAGATGTGGTCGTGCTGGCCGTCGGCGTTGAGGCCGGCGGTCGGGCCGAGGGTCGAGTCGGAGGCCGGCGAGCCGGCGTCGCCGAGCGCCGCGGCGGTGCCGACCAGGGCGATGATGGCCAGCGGCGAGAAGCCGAAGCCCAGCGCCAGCGGCACGTAGATCGCGGTGATGATCGGCACGGTGGAGAACGACGAGCCGATGCCCATGGTGATGAACAGGCCGACCAGCAGCATGATCAGCGCGGCCATGCCACGGTTGTCGCCGATCAGCTCCACCGAGCCGGCGACCAGTTCGGGAATCGCCCCGGTGGCCTTCATCACCGCGGCGAAGCCGGCGGCGGCGATCATGATGAAGCCGACCTGGGCCATCAGGTGCATGCCCTGGGTGACCACGTGGTCCTGCTCGCGCCAGCGGATCACCCCGCTCAGCGAGATCACCGCGAAGCCGACCAGGCCGCCGAAGATCATCGAGTCGGTCCACAGCTGCACCACCAGGGCGAGCAGCAGCGACAGCGCGATCATCCACACCTGGCGGCGGCTGAGCTTCTGCTCGGCATGGCCGAGATGCTCGCCGGCCACCGCGACTTCCTGGTAGCTGCGCTTGCGCCGGTAGCTGAAGGTGGCGATGGCCAGGCCGGCGACCATGCCCAGCGCCGGCAGCAGCATGGCCTGCGGGGCCAGGTTGCGGGTGACGCTGAAGCCCTCGGCGGCGCCGGCCTGGTTGATGTTGGCGATCAGGATGTCGTTGAGGAAGATCGCGCCGAAGCCCACCGGCAGCGCCATGTACAGGGTGGTGATGGCGAAGGTGATGGCGCAGGCGACCAGCCGGCGATCCAGCTTGAGGCGGTTCATCACGTGCAGCAGCGGCGGCACCAGGATCGGGATGAAGGCGATGTGCACCGGGATCAGCGTCTCGGCCAGGCCGCCGGCGACGATCAGTGCGCCGAGCATGCCCCACTTGACCAGCGCCAGCTCGCCGCCGGCGTGATGGCTGTGGCTGACGTGCTCGACCACCCGCGCCGACAGGCGCTGGGCGATGCCGGTGCGCGACAGCGCCACGGCGAAGGCGCCGAGGGCGGCGTAGGCCAGCGCCACCGAGGCGCCGCCGCCGAGACCGTCGTTGAAGGCCGCGACGATCTTGTCCATCGGCAGGCCGGCGGCCAGGCCGCCGACCACCGCGGCGATGATCAGGGCGAAGACCACGGAAACGCGCAGCATCGACAGCGCGACCATGACCACCACCGCGAGAACAATTGCATTCATGTTTCATTCCACCAGTTGGATTGTTTTTATTGTCTCTGGAAACGCCATGCAAAGTCGCGCCCCCGGCCAGCCGGCGGCAGCGGTGAGCTGCTCGCGCGGTGGCCGGGGGCGTGATCGCTTGCGGGTCAGCCCAGGGAGGGCAGCAGGCCGGCCGGCATCAGCGCGTTGAGGCCGCGCGCGGCGAGCAGCACGCTGGCTGCCTCGATGTCCGGGGCGAAGAAGCGGTCTTCCTGGTAGTAGGGCACCTGGGCGCGCAGCAGGCCGCGCGCCTGTTCCAGCTTCGGCGAGGTCTTCAGGCCGGTGCGGAAGTCGAGGCCCTGGCAGGCGCCCAGCCATTCGATGGCGAGGATGCCGCGCACGTTGTCGGCCATGCTCCACAGGCGCTTGCCGGCGTTCGGCGCCATGGACACGTGGTCTTCCTGGTTGGCCGAGGTCGGCAGGCTGTCGACGCTGTGCGGGTGGGCTAACGCCTTGTTGTCGCTGGCCAGCGCGGCGGCGGTGACCTGGGCGATCATGAAGCCGGAGTTGACCCCGCCGTTGGCGACCAGGAACGGCGGCAGCTGCGACATGTGCATGTCCATCATCAGCGAGATGCGGCGCTCGGACAGCGAGCCGATCTCAGCGATGGCCAGCGCCAGGTTGTCGGCGGCCATGGCCACCGGCTCGGCGTGGAAGTTGCCGCCGGAAATCACGTCGCCTTCGGCGGCGAACACCAGCGGGTTGTCCGACACGGCGTTGGACTCGATCTCCAGCACCTCGGCGGCCTGGCGCAGCTGGGTCAGGCAGGCGCCCATCACCTGCGGCTGGCAGCGCAGCGAGTAGGGGTCCTGGACCTTGTCGCACTTCTCGTGGGACTGGGCGATCTCGCTGCTGGCGCCGAGCAGGTCGCGGTAGGCGGCGGCCACGTCGATCTGTCCGCGCTGGCCGCGGGCGGCATGGATGCGCGCATCGAACGGGGCGCGCGAGCCGAGCATGGCCTCGACGCTGAGGCCGCCGCACACGGTGGCGGCGGCGAACAGGTCCTCGCCCTCGAACAGGCCGCGCAGGGCGTAGGCGGTGGACGCCTGGGTGCCGTTGAGCAGGGCCAGGCCCTCCTTGGCGGCCAGGGTCAGCGGCTCGAGGCCGGCCACCGCCAGCGCCTCGCGGCCGTCGATCCACTGGCCCTGGTAGCGCGCCTTGCTCTCGCCGAGCAGCACCAGCGACATGTGCGCCAGCGGGGCGAGGTCGCCGGAGGCGCCCACCGAGCCCTTCAGCGGGATGTGCGGGTAGACCTCGGCGTTGATCAGGGCGAGCAGCGCGTCGATCACCTTGCGGCGGATGCCGGAGAAGCCGCGCGCCAGGCTGTTGACCTTGAGCAGCATGATCAGGCGCACCATGGCGTCGTCCAGCGGCTCGCCGACGCCGGCGGCGTGGGACAGCACCAGCGAGCGCTGCAGCTTCTCCAGGTCGGCCGGGGCGATGCGGGTCGAGGCCAGCAGGCCGAAGCCGGTGTTGATGCCGTAGGCGGTGCGGCCCTCGGCGATGATGCTCTCGACGCAGGCCACGCTGGCGTCGATGGCGGCGTGGCAGCTGCTGTCCAGGGTGACGCGCAGCGGCTGCTGGTAGGCGGAACGCAGTTGGGCGAGGGTCAGCTGGCCGGGGACGAGGTGCAGGTTGTAGGTCATGGCTCAGGCTTCCTTCACAGTGTTGATCATCGGCAGGTCGAGACCCTGCTCATGGGCGCAATCGATGGCGATCTGGTAGCCGGCGTCGGCGTGGCGCATCACCCCGGTGCCCGGGTCGTTGCGCAGCACGCGGCCGAGGCGGGCGTGGGCGTCCGGGGTGCCGTCGGCGACGATCACCACACCGGAGTGTTGCGAATAACCCATGCCCACGCCACCGCCGTGGTGCAGCGACACCCAGGTGGCGCCGCCCGCGGTGTTCAGCAGGGCGTTGAGCAGCGGCCAGTCGGACACGGCGTCGGAGCCGTCGAGCATGGCCTCGGTCTCGCGGTTGGGGCTGGCCACCGAGCCGGAGTCCAGGTGGTCGCGGCCGATGACGATGGGCGCCTTCAGCTCGCCGTTGGCGACCATCTGGTTGAACGCCTGACCGAGACGCGCGCGGTCTTCCAGGCCGACCCAGCAGATGCGCGCCGGCAGGCCCTGGAAGCTGATGCGCTCGCGGGCCATGTCCAGCCAGCGGTGCAGGTGCGGGTTGTCCGGGATCAGTTCCTTGACCTTGGCGTCGGTCTTGTAGATGTCCTCCGGATCGCCGGACAGCGCCACCCAGCGGAACGGGCCGATGCCCTGGCAGAACAGCGGGCGGATGTAGGCCGGGACGAAGCCGGGGAAGTCGAAGGCGTTCTGCACGCCCTCTTCCAGGGCCATCTGGCGGATGTTGTTGCCGTAGTCGAAGGTCGGCACGCCCATCTTCTGGAAGTCGAGCATGGCCTGCACGTGCACGGCCATCGAACGCTTGGCGGCCTTGGCTACCGCCTCCGGCTCGATCTTGCCGCGCTCGACGTACTCGTCCCAGCTCATGCCCAGCGGCAGGTAGCCGTGCAGCGGGTCGTGGGCGCTGGTCTGGTCGGTGACCATGTCCGGGCGCACGCCGCGGCGCACCAGCTCGGGGAGGATCTCGGCGGCGTTGCCGCACAGGGCGATGGACACCGCCTTGCCGGCGCTGGTGTAGCGGTCGATGCGCGCCAGGGCGTCGTCGAGGTCGGTGGCCTGCTCGTCGACGTAGCGGGTGCGCAGGCGGAAGTCGATGCGCGACTGCTGGCACTCGATGTTCAGCGAGCAGGCGCCGGCCAGGCTGGCGGCCAGCGGCTGGGCGCCGCCCATGCCGCCGAGGCCGGCGGTGAGCACCCAGCGCCCGGTCAGGTCGCCGTTGTAGTGCTGGCGGCCGGCCTCGACGAAGGTCTCGTAGGTGCCCTGGACGATGCCCTGGCTGCCGATGTAGATCCAGCTGCCGGCGGTCATCTGGCCGTACATGGCCAGGCCCTTGCGGTCCAGCTCGTTGAAGTGCTCCCAGGTGGCCCAGTGCGGCACCAGGTTGGAGTTGGCCAGCAGCACGCGCGGGGCGTCCTTGTGGGTCTCGAACACGCCGACCGGCTTGCCGGACTGGATCAGCAGGGTCTGGTTGTCCTCCAGGCGCTCGAGCACCTCGACGATCTTGTCGTAGCACTGCCAGTTGCGCGCGGCGCGGCCGATGCCGCCGTAGACCACCAGATCCTCGGGTTTTTCCGCCACGTCCGGGTGCAGGTTGTTCATCAGCATGCGCAGCGGCGCTTCGGTCAGCCAGCTCTTGCAACGCAGGGTGGTGCCGGTCGGTGCGGCGATCTGGCGGCTCGGGTCGTGGCGGGGATCGACGGTGCTCATCGGGGTTCCTCTTTCGCTTGTTTTTGTTGGGGCGTGGGGTTGGGTTCAGCCGTGCAGGGACAGCTTGTGGATCAGGCGCGCCGCCACCCGGGCGGTGCGGTGGTCCTGGTCGTGCTCGGGATTCAGTTCGGCCAGCTCGGCGAGCAGCAGCTTGCCGCTGGCCTGCAGGCGCTCGATCAAGGGTTCGAGCAGGGCGATGGAGACGCCGTGGGCGGCCGGCGCGCTGACGCCGGGGCCTTCCCAGGCCGGCAGCACGTCGAGGTCGACGGTCAGGTACACCGCATCGCAATCGGCGATGAAGGCGTCCAGCTCGGCGCCGATGCTCTCCAGGCTGCTCTCGCGGATCTCGAAGTCCTCGCGCACCAGCACGCCCAGCTCGCTGGCACGCTGGAACAGCGCGCGGGTGTTGGCGGCACGGCTGACGCCGAGGCAGGCGTAGCGGAACGGCCAGCCGCGTACGGCGCAGGCCTCGGCGATCTGGGCGAAGGGCGTGCCCGAGGAGTGGATATGGGCCGGGTCGCGCAGGTCGAAGTGGGCGTCGAAGTTGACGATGGCCAGGCGCGGCGCGCGGCCCAGCTTGTTGGCCAGGTGCGCGGCGATGCCCTGCCAGCTGCCGAAGGCCACCTCGTGGCCGCCGCCCAGGACCACCGGCAGGTGGCCGGCGTCGAGCAGCTCGGCGACGCTGGCGCCGAGGCGCTGCTGGGCGGCATCCAGGTCGCCGTCATCGCAGCAGACGTCGCCGGCATCGAAGGCCGGGCCCTGGCGGTGCCAGGCCAGGTTGGCCAGCATCTTGCGGATCGCCGCCGGCGCGCTCGCGGCGCCGACGCGGCCCTGGTTGCGGCGCACGCCCTCGTCGCAGGCGAAGCCGAGCAGGGCCAGGCCCGGCTGCTGGCTCTCGCACAGCGGCTGGATGCGCTGGTGCCAGCGCGGGCTGTCGGCCTCGGGGTCGACGCGGCCGCTCCAGGCGTCCATGGTCAGGCGATCAACGTTCATTCGTCACGACTCCATTGAAGATGCGCTGGCGCAGGCGCCCGGCCTGCACCGCGTAGGCCAGCTCGGCGGCGTGCTCGACGTTCCACAGGCACAGGTCGGCGGGCAGGCCCTCGGCGATGCGGCCCAGCTGCGGGCGGCCGAGGGCGCGTGCACCATGGGCGGTCATGCCGGAGAGCGCCTCGCGTGGGGTCAGGCGGAACAGGCTGCAGGCCAGGTTGAGCAGCAGGGTGGGCAGGAACAGCGGCGAGGTGCCGGGGTTGGCGTCGCTGGCCACCGCCATCGGCACGCCGTAGCGGCGCAGCAGTTCGATCGGCGGGCGCTGGGTCTCGCCGAGCACCAGGAAGGCGCCGGGCAGCAGGGTGGCGACGGTGCCGGCCTCCGCCAGGGCGGCGACGCCGGCCTCGTCGAGGTATTCGATATGGTCGGCCGACAGGCCGTGGTGGCGCGCGACCAGCGCGCTGGCGCCCTGGTTGGACAGCTGCTCGGCGTGCGCCTTGACCGGCAGGCCGTGGCGCGCGGCGGCGGCGAACACCCGTTCGCACTGCGCCGGGCTGAAGGCGATGTGCTCGCAGAACACGTCTACCGCATCGGCCAGCCCCTCGGCGGCGGCTGCCGGGATCATCTCCGCGCAGACCAGCTCGATGTAGGCATCGCTGCGGCCGGCGTACTTCTCCGGCAGGGCGTGGGCGCCGAGCAGGGTGGTGACCACCCGTACCGGCAGTTCCGCGCCGAGGCGGCGGGCGACGCGCAGGATCTTCAGCTCGTCCTTGAGGGTGAGGCCGTAGCCGGACTTGATCTCCACGGTGGTCACGCCGTCGGCGAGCAGCGCTTCGAGGCGCGGGCGGGCCAGGGCGAACAGCTGGTCCTCGGAGGCGGCGCGGGTGGCGCGCACGGTGCCGAGGATGCCGCCGCCGGCGCGGGCGATCTCGGCGTAGCTGGCGCCCTCAAGACGCTGCTCGAACTCGCTGGCGCGGTTGCCGGCGTACACCAGGTGGGTGTGGCAGTCGACCAGCCCGGGGGTCAGCAGCCCGCCGCGCCCGGCCAGGCTGGCGCCGGCGACGCGGGCTTCGTCCAGCTCGGCCATCGGGCAGAGCAGGGCGACGCGGCCGTCCTCGACCAGCACGGCCATCGGCGCGGGCAGCTCCTGCAGGCCGTCGAAGACGCTGACGTCGCGCCACAGCAGGCGCTGGTGGGGAAGTGCGGGCATGGGTGGATGACCTTCGGCTGGCGTTGTTTGTATATACAATATGAGCGAGGGCGAAGGCCGTCAAGCATTGCAATCGCCGTTGGTCCGGCGAGCCGCCCAGGCGCTGGCCGGGAAACCCCAAGGTGCCCTGATGTGCCGCGGCTTTGACGGCTTGCCGTGGGCAGCCGTACGGCAGTCTGCTTGTCACCGGCCGGGCGGCGGGTGACGGGCGGCGGGACGTCTTGCGGTTGCGCGGCATCAGTCTATGTATATACATTTGCGCGACAGCGATCATCGACCATGTCCATATAGAGAGGAGTGCAGGAGCATGCGCAAAGTCAGCCTGGCCGCGGCGCCGCCCATGCCGTGGAAGAACGGCGGCGGGGTGACCCGCGAACTGGCCATCGCGCCGGCCGGCGCCGGTATCGACGACTTCGACTGGCGCATCAGCTGCGCGCAGGTGGCGAGCGGCGGAGCGTTCTCGGCCTTTCCCGGCGTCGACCGCAGTCTGGCGGTGCTCGACGGCGCCGGCCTGCGCCTCGACTTCGCCGGTGGCGCGCCAGTGGCGCTGGGCGCGGCTTGCGCGCCGCTGCAGTTCGCCGGCGAGCAGGCGGTGAGCGCCGAGCTGCTGGGCGGCGCGGTCGGCGACTTCAACGTGATGACCCGGCGCGTGCGCTGGCGCCACCGCCTGGAGGTGTGGGTGCTGCACGGCCGGCAGGCCCTGCGTCGCGAGGCCGAGCTGGAGCTGCTCTACTGCGCAGCCGGGAACCTCGACGGCTGGCTGGCGGATGCCCGGCCGTTCTCCCTGGCGGCCGGCGAAGGGTTGTTGTTCGGCGAGGACGAGCGGGACGGCGGCATCCTGCTGTTGGAAGCGCTGGAGGCAGCCCGCCTGCTGCGGGTGCAGCTGTGGCGGCGCTGAGCGGGTACATCAGGGCACGGGTGGTTCGGGCGGCTCGTGCTGGTCGAGGGTTTCCTGCAGGGCGCTGTGCAGGCGGGCATGCACGCGCGCGAACCAGCGCCAGAGCAGGGCGAGCAGCACCGCGGCGAGCAGGCCGATGAGCAGCAGCCACTCGCCTGGCGGCAGGATGCTCGAGCTGAACGCGGCGAGCAGCGGCAGGAAGCTGCCGAAGGTCAGCAGCGGAATCAGCTCGGCCAGCACCCGGCGCACCCGTGGCGGGCGGTGGCTGTGCCCGCCGAGGTCGGCGAGGAACAGCGACAGCGCCTTGAGGCGGTGGTAGGCGGCGAGCAGGAACGGCAGCGACAGCAGCAGCGCCGCGCCCCAGATCAGCGCTTTGTGCAGGTTGGGCTGCGGCAGCCACTGGTCGAGCCAGAGGTCGATGGGTTCGGCGAAGTAGCCGCCGGCGAGGAAGATCGCCGCCACCAGCGCCAGGTTGACCACGGCATGCAGCAGGCTGCGGCGGATCAGTGCCGCCAGCACGGCGTTCTGGCCCGGCAACTGGATGCTGCGCAGCCAGGCGCCGTAGGCGCTGAACACCCGCGCTACGCTGCTCGGCACGGCGTCGGACAGGCGCCGCGACAGCGGTGCGGCGGCGCGGATCAGGTAGGGGGTGGTCAGGGTGGTGATGGCCGATACCGCCACCGCCACCGGGTAGAGGAAGTCGCTGGTGACCTTCAGGCTGACGCCCAGCGCGGCGATGATGAAGGAGAACTCGCCGATCTGTGACAGGCCCATGCCGACGCGCAGCGAGGTACGCCCGTCGTGGCCGGTGACGAAGGCGCCGAGGCTGCAGCTGAGGATCTTGCCGAGCACCACGGCGAGGCTGATCGCGGCGATCGGCCAGGCATGCTCGCGCAGCACCGCGGGGTCGATCAGCAGGCCGATGGTGACGAAGAAGATGGCGCTGAACATGTGGCGCAACGGCTCGACCAGCCGCTCGATCTGCGCCAGCTGGCGCGACTCGGCCATGATCGCGCCGCTCAGGAAGGCGCCCAGCACCAGGCTGTAGTCCAGCTTGATCACCAGCAGGCAGAAGCCGAAGCACAGGCCGAGCACGGCGATCAGCAGGGTCTCGTGGCTTTCGAAGTGCGCCACGTAGGCGAGGATGCGCGGTACCAGCAGCAGGCCGACCACCAGCGAGGCGAGGATGAACAGCAGCAGCTTGCCGAGGGTGGCGAGCACCTCGGCCGGCTCCACCGTGCCGCTGGCGGCAACCCCGGAGAGCAGGACGATCAGGCCGATGCCGAGGATGTCCTCGACGATCAGGATGCCGAAGATCAGCTGGGCGAAGGGCTCGTGCTTCATCTTCAGGTCGCCGAGGGCCTTGACGATGATGGTGGTCGAGGAGATCGCCAGGATCGCGCCGAGAAACAGCGCATCCATGGGGCTCCAGGCGAACAGGCGGCCGATGTGGTAGCCGAGCCAGATCATCGCCACGATCTCGAAGAAGGCGGCGAGGATCGCGGTGGGGCCGACCTTGAGCAGCTTGCGCAGGCTGAACTCGAGGCCGAGGCCGAACATCAGGAACACCACGCCCAGCTCGGCGAGGATGCGGATGGTGTCCTCGTCGCTGATCAGGGTGACCGGCCCGGTGTGCGGGCCGATGAGAAAGCCGGCGACGATGTAGCCGAGCACCACCGGCTGGCGGAGGCGGTGGCAGAGCACCGTCACCAGGCCGGCCACCAGCATGAGCACGGCGAGATCCTGGATGAAGGCGATGGCATGCATGGCGCGCGCTCCTCTGCCGCGGGTCGCCCGGCAGCGTGCGAATGGCCGCACCGGGCGCCCTGTTCGATGATAGGCGGGTCTGCCCGTCACGCGAACCTTTGCGATATACTGCGCGACTTTCGACCGGTCACGCAGTCCGGTCCACACTCTTTCGCAGACAAGCCACGCGCGGTTTTCCGGCGTGGCTTGTTGGTTTTTGTCGCGCCAGGCTGGCGCAGAACAAGAGGCACGACGATGAGCGCACTGGTAGGCGTGATCATGGGCTCCAAATCCGACTGGAGCACCCTCAGCCACACCGTCGACATGCTGGAAAAGCTCGGCATTCCCCACGAGGTCAAGGTGGTCTCCGCCCACCGCACCCCGGATCTGCTGTTCCAGTACGCCGAACAGGCGGAAGAGCGCGGCCTGGAAGTGATCATCGCCGGTGCCGGCGGCGCCGCCCACCTGCCGGGCATGTGCGCGGCCAAGACCCACCTGCCGGTGCTCGGCGTGCCGGTGCAGTCGTCGATGCTCTCCGGCGTCGACTCGCTGCTGTCGATCGTGCAGATGCCCGGCGGCATTCCGGTCGCCACCCTGGCCATCGGCAAGGCCGGCGCGATCAACGCCGCGCTGCTGGCGGCGAGCATCCTCGGCGGCAAGCACCCGCAGTTCCACGAGGCGCTCAAGGCCTTCCGCGCCCAGCAGACCGAATCGGTGCTGGAAAACCCGGACCCCCGCGAAATCTGAGGCGAACTCCCATGAAGATCGGCGTAATCGGTGGCGGCCAGCTGGGTCGCATGCTGGCTCTGGCGGGCACTCCGCTGGGGATGAACTTTGCCTTCCTCGATCCGGCGCCGGACGCCTGCGCCGCCGCGCTGGGCGAGCACCTGCGCGCCGACTACAGCGACCCGGACCATCTGCGCCAGCTGGCCGACGAGGTCGATCTGGTGACCTTCGAGTTCGAGAGCGTGC
>RCUJ01001315.1_pt1 | contig 13483 bp, 9 predicted proteins | sample 2166321 | NCBI WGS metagenome assembly RCUJ01 (sample SAMN09932808, study PRJNA488358) | compost metagenome | feature: garden; material: soil; isolation source: compost soil in an enriched community after 118 h of incubation | place: Germany: Experimental Botanical Garden Goettingen | collected... | reverse complement strand
GGTCAGCGACGAGGCGTTGAGCACCAGGAAGAGGATCTGCGCGTTGCTCGCCGTGCCCGGCACGGGGTTGAGTTCCTGCAGCGCGCGCATCGCCTTGAGGCCGATGGGCGTGGCGGCGTTGTCGAGGCCCAGGCCGTTGGCGGTGAAGTTGAGGGTGATCAGGCCCAGCGCCGGGTGGCCGGACGGCACTTCCGGCATCAGCCGGCGGAACAGCGGCGCCAGCAGCACCGCCAGGCGCTCGACCAGCCCGGCGCGCTCGGCGATGCGCAGGAAACCCAGCCACAGGGTCAGGGTGCCGAACAGCACCACCATCACCTCGACCGACAGCCTGGCCATGGCGAACAGGCTCTCGACCATGGCGGCGAACACCCCGGCATCGTCGCCGATCAGCCAGCGACTGCAGGCGGCGATGGCCGCGACGACGAAAAACCCCAGCCACAGGCCGTTGAGCATGTTGAATCTCCCCCGGATCAGGCGACGGATGATAGCGGTCCGCAGTGGCCAGGGTCACCCACCCGCGGGTGCGCCAGGCGCCGCAGCGACTGCTAGGCTGAACGGGCACATTTCTCTGTGGAATCGGGTCGATGAAAAAGGTTCTGGTGCTGTACTACTCGATGTACGGGCATATCGAACGGATGGCCGAGGCGGTGGCGGCCGGCGCCGCCAGCGTGCCGGGGGTCGAGGTGACCCTCAAGCGCGTGCCGGAGACCATGCCCGAGGACGTGGCGCGCCAGGCCGGCGCCAAGCTCGACCAGAAGGCGCCGGTGGCCACGCCGCAGGAGCTGGCCGACTACGACGCCATCCTGTTCGGCACGCCGACCCGTTTCGGCAACATGGCCGCGCAGATGCGCACCTTCCTCGACCAGACCGGCGGCCTGTGGGTCAAGGGCGCGCTGATCGGCAAGCTCGGCAGCGTGTTCACCTCCACCGGCACCGGCGGCGGCGGGGAAACCACCATCACCTCGTTCTGGCACACCCTCGCCCACCAGGGCATGGTCATCGTCGGCCTGCCCTACAGCGCCCCGGAGCTGAGCGACATCAGCGAGCTGCGCGCCGGCTCGCCCTACGGCGCGGCGACCATTGCCGGCGCCGACGGCTCGCGCCAGCCCAGCGCCAAGGAGCTGGCCCTGGCGCGCTTCCAGGGCGAGCACGTGGCCAAGCTGGCGGTGCGCCTACAGTAGCCGCAGGGGGAAAGGCCCTGCATTCTGTGCATGCAGGCCGACACGGCGGTATGGCACCATCGCCCGAAAGAGGAAGGGGGCTCCCTATGGTCAAGCTGTCGCGCACGCCGTTCATTCGTCTGGTGACACTGACCTATTGCCTGCTCGCGCTCGGCTGGATCTTCCTCTCCGACAACCTGCTGGCCCTGTTCGCCGACCGGGACGCCATCCTGCGCGCCTCGAGCTGGAAGGGCGGCCTGTTCGTGCTGGCCACCTCCACCCTGCTGTACTTCGCCCTGCGCGCCGTGCCGCCGCCCCAGGCCGAGGGCACCGCCAGTCTGCTCGACCGCCTGACCCTGCGCAGCCTGCCGGAGCGCAGGCGAGGCTGCTTCGTCTGCCTGTTCGCGCTGGCCATCACCCTGGCCACGCTGGGGCTGCGGCAGAGCCTGAGCGGGGTGCTCGACGGCCGCCCGCTGCTGATCCTGTTCATCCTGCCAGTGGCCCTGAGCGCGCTGCTCGGCGGCCTGCTGCCCGGCCTGCTGGCCACCCTGGGCGCTGCCCTCGGCGTTGCCCTGCTGTTCCTCGCGCCCGCCGGCGAACTGGCCGTCGACTCGCAGGCCGAGCGCCTGCAGCTGTACTTCTTCGTGCTGACCGGCGCCGCCCTCAGCGTCATCATCGAGCTGCTGAAACGGGCACGCGAAGGGCTGGATTTCAACCGCCGGCTGCTCGACGCGATCGTCTCGGGCACCTCGGACGCCATCTTCGTCAAGGACCGCGATGGACGCTACGTGCTGGCCAACCAGGCCGCCGCCGACTTCGTCGGCCGCTCGCTCGACGAGTTCATCGGCAAGTCCGACCGCCAACTGTTCTCCGCAGCGACCGCCGAGCTGATCGCCCGCCACGACGAGGAGGTGATCCGCACGGGGCAGCCGCGGACCTGCGACGAACAAGCGGAGACCGAACAGGGACGCCAGCTGGTGTTCTCGGTCAGCAAGGGAGCGCTGCTCGACGAGTCCGGCGCCGTCTCCGGGCTGTTCGGCATCGCCCGCGACATCACCGAGCGCAAGCGCATCGAGCTGGCGCAGCAGGAGGCGGCGACGGTCTTCGAGTCCAGCTACGAAGCCATCATGGTGCTCGACACCGCACGGCGGATCGTGCGCGTCAACCCGGCCTTCGTGCGCATCACCGGCTACAGCGCGGCCGAAGCGCTCGGCCAGCCGCCGTTGTGGCTGGATGCCGAGGAGCCCGACGCCGACCTCGACACCACGCCGTGGACCGTCCTGCAGGAGCAGGGCTTCTGGAGCGGCGAGGTGTGCAGCCGGCGCAAGAACGGCGAGCGCTATACGCAGTTGCTGTCGCTCTCCGCCGTGCGCGATGGCGACACCGTGCAGCACTACGTCGGGCTGTTCTCGGATATCAGCCAGCTGAAGAACCACCAGGCGGAACTCGACCGGGTGGCGCACTACGACCCGCTGACCGGCACCCCCAACCGTCGCCTGCTGGCCGACCGACTGGAGCAGGCGATTGCCCGTTGCGCACGCACCACCCAGTCGCTGGCGGTCTGCATGCTCGACCTCGACGGCTTCCGGCAGGTCAACGAACAGCACGGTCACAGCGCCGGGGATGCCCTGTTGCGCGCCGTGGCCAACAACCTCAAGACGGTCCTGCGCACCGGCGACACCCTGGCCCGCCTCGGCGGCGACGAGTTCGCCCTGCTGCTGGCCAATATCAACTCCCCGGAAGACTGCTCGAACATCCTCGCCCGCGTGCAGGCCGCCATCGGCACACCGGTGGTGGTCGCCGGTACGCCCCTGCGCACCTCGGCCAGCATCGGCGTCAGCCTGTATCCCGACGACAACGTCGACGGCGACACCCTGCTGCGCCATGCCGACCAGGCCATGTTCCTGGCCAAGGAAGCCGGCAAGAACTGCTATCACCTGTTCGACCCGGAAAGCCACCGCAAGGCCCAGGGCCACCGCCTGCACCTGGAGCAGCTGCGCATCGCCTTCGAGCGGGGCGAGTTCGTACTGCACTACCAGCCCAAGGTCGACCTGGCCGACGGCCGAGTGTTCGGGGTCGAGGCGCTGATCCGCTGGCAGGACCCCGGACGGGGCCTGGTCCCGCCGGGCGAATTCCTCCCCTACATCGCGAGCGTCGAGGCCATGGAGCGGGCGCTGGGCGAATGGGTGCTGGACACGGCACTGGCCCAGCTCGACCAGTGGCTGAGCAGCGGGCTGCAGATCGACATGAGCGTCAACATCAGCGCCCACCAACTGATGCACGCCGACTTCGTCGACAGCCTGGACCGCCTGCTGTGCCGCTACCCCGGGATTCCCCGCGCGCGGCTGGAACTGGAGATCCTCGAAACCGCGGCGATCGCCGACATGCCGCGCGCCATCGCGGTCATGCAGCGCTGCGCGCAGCTGGGCATCCGCTTCGCCCTCGACGACTTCGGTACCGGCTACTCCTCGCTCACCTACCTGCGCAAGCTGCCGGTGGACACCCTGAAGATCGACCAGAGCTTCGTGCGCGACATGCTGGTCGACCCCGACGACCGCGCCATCGTCGACGGCGTGATCCGCCTGGCCGCCGCCTTCAACCGCCACGTCATCGCCGAGGGCGTGGAAACCCTCGAGCATGGCCAGGCCCTGCAGCGCCTCGGCTGCCGGCTCGCCCAGGGCTACGGCATCGCCCGGCCGATGCCGGCGGAGCAACTGCCCGTCTGGCTGCAGGACTGGCAGCAGCGGGCGGTCTGGCGGAGCCTGGCGGTCAGCTAGCGCCGAGCTGCTTCACCGCCTCCAGCCAGGCCGGATCCAGGCGCGGCTGGTCGGTGTCCATGCCCAGCGCCTCCATGGCCACCCTGTGCTCGTCGATCTCGCGCACCATCTGGCTGAGGGCGCTGGAGTTGCCGTCCAGCTGGTGCATCTGGGTCAGCCCCAGGTGATAGAAGCGCAGCAGCTGCATGGCCACCGGATCGCGGGCCGCCACGCCGGCTTTGACGTGATGCATGACGTTGGTGACGCTCATCAGGCTGCGCTTGAGCTGCCAGCCATAGACCGCCGCGGCCATCCACGGCTGCGCCCAGAACACCTTGCGCACCAGCAGCACGGTCAGCAGCACGCCGGCAATCACGCCGCCCAGATTCCAGCGGAAATTGTCGCCTCCGGGTTCGCCGAACAGCAGCACGGCGAGGCCGGCCAGCAACATGGCCAGCGGCGCGAAGACCAGCAGCACGATCAGGGTGCTGCGGCGAGTCTGCCGGCGGTAGGTTTCAGGGTTCATCGGCTTGATCTCGAACATCACTGGCACAGGACTCCGTCATTGAGCGGGTATCGATCGGCGCATTATCACCCGTAAGCCCGCGGACCACTGCAGAAAGGCGGATGGCCATGCTGCGCAGGGCAACGCTGGCGCAGCGGCGCGCTGGCGGCATGCGCCGGTGATTGGAGGGCGCCGCCATTGCCTCTATGATGCTCGACGCTGTCTGCGCGCGGCCCGCAAGGCATGGCCGCAGCGGCGCGGAATGAATGCCTGCAGGAAAGCTGACCGGTATTGCGGGGGATTGCCCCTGACCGACGGCGGGCCGGATTGCCAGCCCTCAGGGACTTGATGCACGACAGGGGATATGGACCCCAGGGAGAAGTGTCGATGACGGATGCAGTGTATGCGGTGGTGTTCCGGGGCGAGGTGCTCGAGGACTTCAGCAGGGCGCAGGTGCAGGCGAGCTTCGCCCGCCTGCTGGGGCTCAACGCGGAGCGCTCGGAGCAGCTGTTCACCCAGCCCCGCACGGTGCTGAAGAAGGGGCTTGGCCACGCGGAGGCGGTGCGCTATCGCGAGGCCCTGCAGCGCCTCGGCGCCGTCGTCAGCGTGGAGGCAGCGATCGCCCAGCCAGCCCCGCCGCCAGGCGTGCCACAGCAGCCCCCGCGCCAGCCGGCGACGGCCACGCGGGCTGCCCCGCTCAGCCTGCAGGACGATGACGGCGACAGCGCGCGCGTCCAGGGAGATGGCGCACCGCCGGCCGCGGCGAACGCGGGGAGCAAGGCCGCCGCCAGTGCCGCACCACGGGAGCTGGCCTTCGAGTTTCGCGGTGAAGGCTTCGAGTTCTTCCGCATCTGGATCGTCAACATCCTGCTTTCCATCGTCACCCTCGGCATCTATTCGGCCTGGGCCAAGGTGAGGACGCAGCGCTACTTCTACGGCAACACCCAGCTCGACGGCAGCAGCTTCGACTACCTGGCCGACCCCGTGAAGATCCTCAAGGGGCGCCTGATCGCCTTCGCCTGCCTGGTGGTCTATTCCGTGGCCGGCGAGCTGTCGATGGCGCTCGGCGCGGTGATGGGCCTGCTGCTGCTCGTCGCGCTGCCGTGGATCATCGTGCGCGGGCTGAGCTTCCGCAACAGCAACAGCGCCTGGCGCGGCGTGCGCTTCGGCTTCGATGGCAGCTATGGCGGCGCGGCGATGGCCTTCCTGGTGTGGCCGCTGCTGGGCGCGCTGACGCTGGGCATCCTGATGCCGCTGGCGATGCACAAGCAGCAGCGCTTCATCGCCGGCAACAGCCGCTACGGCACCTCGTGCTTCCAGCTCGACGTCGGCGCCCGCCCGTTCTACATGATCTTCCTGGCGATGCTGGGTATCGGCGTCGCGGCCGGCGCGCTGGTAGCCGTGCTGAGCGGCCTGAGTCCGCTCCTGGCGTCGGCGGTCGGCGCGGTGACCTATCTGCTGCTGTTCGCCTTCTTCAACGTCAGGTTCACCAACCTGGTCTATGGCAACCTGGCGCTGGGCGACAACCACCTGGTTTCGCAGTACGAGCTGGGCAGCTACAGCGTGCTGATGCTGGTGAACATGCTCGGCATGCTGCTGACCCTGGGCCTGTTCTATCCGTGGGCGAAGGTGCGCAACGCGCGCTATGCCGCCGAACACATGGCGCTGGTGGCCGGCGACGATCTCGACGGCTTCATCGCCGCCCGGCGCCAGGAGGTTTCCTCCCTCGGCGGCGAGTTCGCCGAGATGTTCGACGTGGGTCTGGCCCTGTGAGCACAGCGGCTGTGCACGAGCTTGCCGGCATCTGGTTCGGCGGAGCGTCGTCACGGCCGGTGGCCGCCACGCTGGTCGTCGCCGACGGTTGCCTGCGGGTGACCGCCGGCGACGTCCTGCTGGCCGGGCCGCTGCCGCTCGGCGAAGTCGTCGTCAGCTCGCGCCTCGGCAACACGCCGCGCATGCTGCGCCTGGCCGACGGCGCCACCTTCGAGACCGCCGACAACGCCGGCGTTGACCGCCTGCTCGCCGGCCAGGGCCAGCGCCACGGCCTGCTCCACCGACTGGAGTCCAGCCTGCGCTATGTGCTGCTCGGCCTGCTGGTGACCATCGCCTTCGTCTGGGGCGGCGTGCGCTACGGCATTCCGGCGCTGGCCGAGGCCAGCGCCTTCGCCCTGCCGGAGGCGGCCAGCCGGCAGATCGGCGCGGGCGTGCTCGAGCTGCTCGACGACGAGGTGCTGTTTCCCTCCGAGCTGACGGTCGAGGAGCAGACGCGCCTGCGCCGGCGCTTCGCGCCGCTGATGGCGAGCAGCGGCCTGGCGATTCAGCTCGAATTCCGCAAGGCGGCGCGCGAACTGGGCGCCAACGCCTTTGCGCTGCCCTCGGGCACGGTGATCTTCACCGACCAGCTGGTGAAGCTGGCCGAGCGCGACGAGGAGTTGCTGGGGGTGCTGGCCCACGAGATCGGTCACATCGAGCGACGTCACGGCCTGCGCCAGGTCCTGCAGGGCTCGGCGCTCGGCCTGCTGGCGATGACGGTGACCGGCGACCTGTCCTCGGTATCCTCGCTGATCGCGGGCATTCCGCTGATCCTGACCCAGCTCGGCTATTCGCGGGCCTTCGAGCACGAGGCCGACCGCTTTGCCGCCGATCTGCTGGCCAGCCACGACATCGACGCGGCCCACCTGGGGACGATGCTGCTGCGCCTGGAGACCGCCATGCGCACATGCCCCGCGGCGGAGCGCTGCACGGACCCGGACAGCGGCTGGAGCAGCTACCTGTCCACCCACCCGCCCACCGCCGAGCGCCTGCCCCGGCTCAACGGCCGCTGACGCCGCCAACCCAGGGAAGGCCCGCCCCTACGGCCGCAACCACAGCACCCCGCGCGCCTCGGCGTCGATGGTCGCTGCGTCCAGGTGCAGCGGCCGGTAGTCGCCGCGCAGGTAGGCGGCGGCCTGGTCGGCGTAGTGGGCATCGAAGGGCACGCCGCTCTGTCCCAGCGGGCTGCTGCCCAGCGCCTGCGCCGGGGCGGCGAAGTCGATCAGGCGGCGGATCGACGGGCCGTAGACCACCGGCCAGGGCGCCGGGCCGAACTTGTGCGCGAGGTTGTTGGGTACCTCGTGGCTGCCCGGCGCGGCGAAGCTGCCGACGTTGAGCAGGCGATCCAGCGGCTCGACGCGGCCCAGCGGGTGCTCGAAGGTCAGGGTGTGCGCACTGCCCCACTGCCAGCCGGCCGGATCGGCGCCCAGCACGACCTGCAGATGCTCCAGGCTGGCCTGCCAGGCGCGCGCGACGATCGCCGCGCGCGTCTCGCGGCCGGGCGTGGCGCGGTCGTCCCACCAGGGTGACGCGGCATCGGCGGCCAGCTCCGGCAACGCGCTGTTGATCGCCCGGGTGGCCAGCAGCGCGGCGAAGAACTCCTCGCCCAGTTCGTCGGCCAGCGCCTCGCGGGCCAGCTGGTAGAGCAGCTGGTTGAACAGCACCGCGGCGCGCGAGTCGAGGCGGTGCTCGCCGTCCCAGGCGGCCAGCTCCTCGAGCAGGGCGCGCTGCTCCGCCGTCACCGCGGCGCGCAGCTCGGCCAGCAGCGGCGTCAGCAGGCGCCGCGGCAGGTCGTTGCCGCCCTCCAGCTGCAGGGCCTGGCTGTTCTCCACGTCCCAGCGCGTGCCCGCGCGCTCGAGGTGTTCGCGCAGGCGCTGGTAGCGTTCCGCCGGGTTGTAGTAGCCGGGCACGGCGAAGCCGGCCGGCGCCTGGTTGGCCGACAGCACGTAGCCGCGCGGCGGGTTTTCCTCGCGCGGGTTGGCGTCGAACGGCAGCGGCCGGGGCGCCGCCGCCGCGGCGCTGCCGCCGTCGATGACGAAGGACGGATGGGCGCCGGCCGGGCGCTCGAGCAGGCGTCCCGCCGCCCACCAGGCGATGTCGCCGCTCGCCGCGGCCCAGACGATGTTCAGTCCCGGCGCCTCGATGCCGGCCGCCGCGCTGCGCGCCTTGGCCAGGCTGTCGGCGCGATTGAGCTGGTGGAAGGCGGCGAGGATCGGGTTGGCCGACTCGAGGAACACCCAGCGCAGCGCCAGCGGCGTCGGCCCGGCCAGCGCGCCGAGGGCATCGTTGACCAGCGGGCCGTGGGGCGAGCGGCGCAGGGTCAGCGCCACCGGCGCGGCGTCCTTCACGGCGATCTGCTCGCTGCGACTTTGCAGGGTCACCCACTGCCCGGCGTGCCAGACCTGCTCGGGATCGGCCGGGTTGACCCGCTCGGCGATCAGGTCGAGGTCGTCGTTCTGGAACATGGTCAGGCTCCAGCCGAAGTCGCGATTGTGGCCGAGCAGGGCGAAGGGGATCAGCGCATGGTGCTGGCCGTACAGCTCGAAGCCGGGCGCCGACAGGTGGGCGCTGTACCACACCTGCGGCACGCTGAAGCGGATGTGCGGGTCGCCGGCCAGCAGCGGCTTGCCGCTGGCGGTGCGCGCGCCGCTGAGCGCCCAGGCGTTGCTGCCCTCGAACTGGCTGAGGCCGCCGCGCCCCGGCGCGGAACCGGCCAGCTGGGCCAGGGCGTGCAGGCCGCGCCAGTCGGCGGCGGCCAGCGCCGGGCCGTGGCCCTGCCCCGCCGCCGCGGCGTCGAGGCCGAAGATGGCCAGGTAGTCGGCCCCGAGGCGGTCGCGGATGTGGGTCAGCACCGGCTCGGTGCGCAACGCCGCGGCGAAGCTGTAGGCCATGTAGCCGATCACGCTGAAGGTGTCCTCGGCGCTGAACGGCCGCGGTTGGATGCCGAGCAGGTCGAACTCCAGCGGCAGCGGGCGGCTGGCCTGGTAGTGGTTGATGCCTTCGAGGTAGGCCTGCAGGCCCTGCCAGGCCGGCGCTGCCTTGTCTTCGGCTGCCACCATGGCGGCAGCCCGCTCGCCCAGGCGCAGGCTGCGGAACAGGCGGTCGGTGTCGACCAGCTTGGCGCCGAGCACCTCGGCCAGCTCGCCGCGCGCCAGGCGGCGCAGCAGCTCCATCTGGAACAGGCGGTCCTGGGCATGCAGGTAGCCCAGCGCGCGGTACAGGTCGCTCTCGTTCTCGGCGCGGATGTGCGGCACGCCCTGGGCGTCGAAGCGCACCGCCACCGGCGCGGCGAGGCCGGGCAGGGACAGCTCGCCGGCGCGCTGCGGTTGCTGGTCGTTGAGATACAGCGTGCCGCCGGTCGCGCCGAGCACCAGCACCCCGGCCAGGGCGGCCAGCCAGCGGCGCAGGCGCCGTGGGCGGCGAACGGCGGACGGGGAGGAACTGGGCAGGGACACGGCAACGCTCCGGCAGGCAAAACGGGGCGCGTATGTTACTGCCTCGCCCGCCTGCGCGGCTGCCCGCCATCGGCCACAAGCGGTTCCCGCACTTTGTGTGCGCCTACCGCACACAAGCCGCCGCAGCGGATTGTCGCCACCCCGCCCGCCCACCAGCATAGGGTGCGGCCCGCACGGGCCTTACTCGCACCCACGACCCAACAAGAAAAAGGACAGTCACGGTGAAACTTCTGCGTACCACTCTCGCGGCGCTGTGCATGAGCAGCAGCCTGGCGGCCACTGCCGCCACCCCACAACCGGCGGTCGTCACCCTCAAGGTGCACCACTTCATGCCCCACGATTCGGTCACCCAGCGCGAATTCCTGCAGCCCTGGGCCGACAAGATCAGCCGCGAATCCGCCGGGCGCATCCGCTTCCACTTCTTCCCGGCGATGCAGCTCGGCGGCAAGCCGTCGCAGCTGGTCGACCAGGTGCGCGACGGCACCGCGGACATCGTCTGGGCGCTGCCCGGCTACACCAGCGGCCGCTTCCCGCTGACCAGCGCCTTCGAGCTGCCGTTCATGAACCGCTCCGCCGAGGCCAGCAGCCAGGCCATGTGGGACTTCCTCCAGGCCCATGGCCAGAAGGAGTACCAGGGCATCCAGCTGCTCGCCACCCACCTCACCGACAGCGTGCTGCTGCACACCCGCAAGCAGCCGATCCGCAGCATGGCCGACTTCGCCGGCCTCAGGCTGCGCACCGCCAATCCGGTGCAGAGCCGGCTGATCGCGCTGTTCGGCGGCCAGCCGCAGGCCATGCCGATCAATCCGGTGCCCGCCGCGCTGGCCCGCGGCCTGCTCGACGGCGCCGCGGTACCGTGGGACGTGGTCACCTCGGTCAAGCTGCAGGAACGGGTCAAGTACCACACCGAAATGGCCGAGGGCATGCCCAAGCTGATGCACGCGGCGCTGGTGGTGGCGATGAACAAGGCGCGCTACGACAGCCTGCCGGACGACCTGCGGCAGATCATCGACGCCAACAGCGGTCGCGCCCTGTCGGCGCGCGCCGGCCGCCTGTGGGATACCGGCGTGGTGGAAACCGGCCGCCAGCGGGCCCGCGAGCGCAACAACGAGATCCACTTCCTCGCCGCCGAGGAACAGCAGCGCTGGATGGACGCCGCGCGCAGCCTGGACGGCGACTGGGTGAGCGAGGTGGAGAGCAAGGGCTACGCCAACGGCGCCGGCCTGCTCAGGGAGGCGCGCCAGCTGGTGACCAAGTACAGCGGCCAGGCGGCGCGCTGAGGCGGGCATGGCGGTCGGTGCGTACCGGCCGCCAGCGGTAGTCGGTGGCCGGGCGCAGCGGGTGCTGCGTCCGGACACCGACAGCGGGACTTACTTGCGGAGCTTGCTGGCCGGCTCGCCAGCGATGCCCCAGTGGCTCTTGGGCACCTCGGTGATCAGTACGCGCACGCGGTCGAGCGGCGAGTCGAGGGTGCGCGCCAGCGCCTCGCTGACCTCGCGGATCATCGCTTCCTTCTGCTCGTCGCTGCGGCCTTCCATGATGTGGACATGGGCAATCGGCATGTGCAGGTTCCTCGCTAAAAAGGCCCCGGCCGATGGCCGGGGCAAAAGGGGTGACTCAGACGAAACGGGCGGAAACGCTGCCCAGACCCTGGTAGCGCACGGTGACGTTGTCGCCCGGCGCCACCGACACCGCGGCGGTGATGCCGCCGGTCATGATGAAGGTGCCGGCCGGGATGTGCTCGCCGCGCTCGGCCAGCAGGTTGGCCAGCATCGCCACGCTGGACAGCGGATGGCCGAGCACCGCGGCGCCGGCGCCGACTTCCACCACTTCGCCGTTCTTCTCCATCACCACGCCGAGGGTGCGCAGGTCGACGTCCTCGAGGTTGGCCATCTGGCCGCCGGTGATGTAGCGGGTCGACGAGGCGTTGTCGGCCACCACGCTGATCAGGTCGAACTTGAAGTTCTCGTAGCGCGAGTCGATCACCTCGACGGTGGGGATCACGTAGTCGATCGCCGCGATCACGTCGCCGATGTGGCAGCCCGGGCCGTGCAGCGGCGCCTTGGTGACCACGGAGATTTCCGCCTCGATCTTCGGGTGGATCAGCTTGGAGCAGTCGATGGTGCCGCCGTCCGGCACGCTGAAGTAGTCGGAGAGGAAGCCGTAGATCGGCGTTTCCACGCCCATCTGCGCCATCTTCGCCCAGGAGGTCAGGCCCATCTTCAGGCCGACGGTCTTGTTGCCGCGGGCTTCCTTGCGGCGACGGATTTCCCACTGGATGTCGTAGGCGTCGGCGAAGGTCATCTGCGGGAAGTCGTTGGTCACCTTGCTGATGTCGTGGACATTCAGCTCGGCGCCTTCGACGTGCTCGGCCAGGGCCAGCACCTGTTCGCGGGTCAGGGTACGTTTCATGCAGTCACCTTCAGGTTCTGGCGAGCCTTGGCCATGTCGAGGGCCAGGTCTTCGATCATGTCTTCCTGGCCACCGACGGTACCGCGGCGGCCAAGCTCTACGAGGATGTCACGGGCCGGAACGCCGTACTTCTTCTCGGCGCGCTGGGCGAACAGCAGGAACGAGCTGTACACGCCGGCGTAGCCCAGGGTCAGGGCATCGCGGTCGACGCGGATCGGCTGGTCCATCAGCGGCACCACCAGGTCCTCGGCGACGTCCATGATCTTGTACAGGTCGATGCCGGTCTCGGCGCCCATGCGCGCCAGCACGGCGCAGAGCACTTCCAGCGGGGTGTTGCCGGCACCGGCGCCGAGGCCGGCGACCGAGCCGTCGATGCGCACCGCACCGGCCTCGATGGCGGCCAGCGAGTTGGCGATGGCCATGCCCATGTTGTGGTGGCCGTGGAAGCCGACCTCGGTGGCCGGGTTCAGCTCGGCGCGCAGCAGGCCGATCTTCTCGCTGACTTCATCGGGCAGCATGTAGCCGGCCGAGTCGGTGCAGTAGATGCAGTTGGCGCCGTAGCTTTCCATCAGGCGGGCCTGCTCGAGGATCTTCTGGGCGCTGGCCATGTGGCCCATCATCAGGAAGCCGACGGTGTCGACGCCCATCTTGGCGGCCATGCCGATGTGTTGCTCGGAGACGTCGGCCTCGGTGCAGTGGGTGGCGACGCGGATGGTCGACACGCCGCAGTCCACCGCCATCTTCAGGTGGTCGACCGTGCCGATGCCCGGCAGCAGCAGGGCGGACACCTTGGCCTGCTTGAGCTGCGGGATCACCGTGCTGAGGTATTCCTCGTCGCTGTGCGCCGGGAAGCCGTAGTTGATCGAACGACCGCCCAGGCCGTCGCCATGGGTGATCTCGATCAGCGGCATGCCGGCGGCGTCGAGGCCCTTGGCCACGGCGACCATCTGCTCGAGGCTGATCTGGTGGCGCTTGGCGTGCATGCCGTCGCGCAGGCTCATGTCGTGCAGGATGACGCTCTTGCCGTGCAAATTCATGGTGCTACTCCTCACGCGAACGCGATGTCGCGACGCGGCAGTTGAATGGTGCCGGCGGCGATTTCCTCGGCGAACATCTCGCCGGTGCGCAGCGCGGCGGCGGTCATGATGTCGAGGTTGCCGGCGTACTTGGGCAGGTAGTCGCCCAGGCCCTCGACCTCCATGAAGATCGACACGCGGTTGCCGTCGAACACCGGGCCGTTCTTCAGGCGGTAGCCGGGCACGTACTTCTGCACTTCGGCGAGCATGGCCTGCACCGAGGCGGTGATGGCGTCGCGGTCCGGCTCGCTCTCGGTCAGGCAGTGGATGGTGTCGCGCATCATCAGCGGCGGCTCGGCCGGGTTGA
>RCUJ01001313.1_pt1 | contig 13492 bp, 12 predicted proteins | sample 2166321 | NCBI WGS metagenome assembly RCUJ01 (sample SAMN09932808, study PRJNA488358) | compost metagenome | feature: garden; material: soil; isolation source: compost soil in an enriched community after 118 h of incubation | place: Germany: Experimental Botanical Garden Goettingen | collected... | reverse complement strand
TGGAGAGGGAGGTTGTGGCGGGTGAAGACTGTTACAGAAAAGAGATCAGACATGACCGATCTCCATGGTTCGGAGAGTGACGAGAAGGTTGTGTTCAGGCATATCCATTACCTCTACGTTTGGACTTTGGCGGGCCTGACCCCAACGTAGAGTGGACATAAGAAGCTCCAACGAGCAAAAGCCTCACACAGCCGTACGATAAATCACCAAGGGTGACTGCTCGTCTGTGTAATTGACTAGCTTTCTACGTTGGGCGTTTCTTAGGCACCTGCAGTAGAGCTTAGGGCCGTATGGAATGGCCCTCAATACAGACGGTGCTGGAATACATGTAGGAGGTTTAACTACTACTGAGATTGCGAGTAAGAGTTTTCCTATCCCATAAAAAATAGCCGCGGAATCCGCGGCTATTCCTACTTGAGGTCAAAGTTGAGCAAAAATTCTGACCATATGACTATCTCCCTTTCGATATCCTGGCCGAGGTCCCTGAAAGTAATCACCGGAGACTCTAAGGTTGGAAATCTTACTTAGTTCACAGAGATCCCATTCGTGCCCTGGCGTGACATGACCTCCCAGGGTCTGAAAGCACCGTAGTAATACTTTTCCCGTGCGAGAAATACCAATTGCATGTGGTTCAACTACACGATCAATACCGCTATAGGTGAATTTCAGCACTTGAAGGGTATTGATTGCATCAATAATCAGCTGATTCATAAGTCTTTACTCTGAACATGATTATAGAGTGGGACAGTCACCTGTCCCGCCCCCCTACGCTTTGACAAAAAAGCAGAATGGACGGCCGTCCTTACGGAAAACGTCCTTACCACTACGCCAGTGCTTAAAGCTCATACAGAAAACGGCTCTGTATCCTGGCGGCGCCACTGGACCTTCGTTCATAAAACGAAATCTCCGACGCGAGGCCGTTGTAACCGTCCGAAAGGGGTCTATAATCACGTCGCGCATTTTCCCAATGCATCGTGATTTGAGATCTTTCAGTCACGGCCCGCACCCTCGGGCTTCGGTTCAATGGTGCGGTCAAGACCCGCAGCAATCGTTGGCGCGATTACTGCGGGTTTCTTGTTTTTGGTTACTACTAAATTTTTTTGACCTGCTGCTCTGAGCGAGCAGCAGGTGGCATGCCTTTTTTTTCACTGGTATCGGAACTGGTGGCGTTGATTTTTAAAAAAATTTTCAACCGGTATGAGACGTTTTTTTCAAAAAAGCTGGACCAGAATCCGTTTCGTCAAAAACGGCAGGACCGGGCCTCTCTGGGGTAATCATCTGAGTAGGCCCGACAATTTGGGTCAAGTGGAAAATATATGAGGGATACAATGTGAGGGTTGGATGGCCGAAGGGGGATTAACCTGTCGATGATGATCAGTCAGCAAAGACGCTCGAAGGTTGCGTGATTTACGCCTGGGAGTTTTACACGCATCACTGGTCACATCCGATTTCAACCAATCTTGTTCGTGTTCTGATCAAATCCCATTCGAAGGGCAGAGTAAATGCAATCCTGTGGTCAATGGGGCTGAGACTTCATCTTTGGGAAGCCTCGCAGGTTACCCGACGTGGAAGAGAGCCCAAGAACTCTTTCATTGATCGTCTGGTAATTAATATTTGCCCGCTCAACTCCTTTGGAAGATTACGTGCTTGGCGTAATTTTCCTTGCTTACAGAGTGCCCGAGCATACCCACGAGTATTGAGCATCTTGTCAATCATCGAAGGTGTATAGTTTTGATCAAGAATTTTTGAGACTTTTTTTGCATCGTAGGCACTGAGGTATTTCTCTGTGCCAATAGAGATCGGTGCCATAAAGCCGGTGTTGACGAATACTTTAGTAATTCCAAGCTTGGAGATACTATATTTTTTCAATATTGTTGTGAGCGGGATCAGTTCGCAGAACTGTGCAGCGATTATTTCTTGATTTCGAGTGACTTTGGAGAACGCCGGGCGGTCGGTGTGATTCGGGACTTTCACGTCATGACCAATAAGGTCTGCCAGCCTATATAAAGTTTCAGGGCAGCCATTGATGACCGGGCCACAGACAGGAATAATTCCAATTTTTTTTAACGAAGATTGCAGAGTCCTCATCGGGATGTTGCACAGTTGCGAGACGGTAACGGAATTGGCATGAGTGGTGTAAAAATTTTTTACCTTTTCCGTGCTCGCAAATAATATTGGTTTAGCATCGTTGTCGACGGCAAGGTCTCCTATTTTGATTAAGTGTCTAACGGTAATGTCTGATAAGCCAAGTGTACATCGCGCTTCTCGTATTGGTAGTGTCGTTTTTTCCTCCGCTTTATGACCTGTTATACGCTCTTCGACTTCTTTTCGTAGAAACAGAGGCGAATGACAGCGGTTGAAACGCCATTCAGCTATAGGGCACAAACCAAATTCTATTAAGGTTTGGGTAGCCATGCATCGTGACACGCCGAGTAAGCCGGCATATTCCTCGGCGGAGATATACCTTTCGTGAAAGGTGTCAATCTCAGTATTGGGTATGAGAATGCTTTTATTGCAGCGTTTAATCGAAAAAACACCCGCCTTTGCGTATTCCCTGACTGTAGATGTCTGCAGCCTCAATTGCTCCGCCACAACGCTGCAAGAGCTGAAATACTTTAGGTCCTTTTTCTGAACAAATTCTAAGTGATCTATTCTAGTTCTTTTCTGAGCATATGGTTTTATGTGAGTGTGATGGGCGAGTATTCTATCTGTATCTTCTCGCGCGAAAATGGTGGGGGTGCGAGATTTTAGGATGTCAAAAGGCAGAACATGATGACGGCTAAGAAGTACCCTGGTTGCATGGGATGATAGCCCAAGACGTTCAGCCAGTGAGTCGACTGATTCGTATTTCTTGAGGAAATCAGCCAATTCGCTATTGGGTATCAATTTGATTTGATTAGGCTTTGAAATCGGGTGAAACATCCCTGCACGGACGAGTTTTTTAAAGGTGAAAAGCTTTACGTGAACAGCCTCGCAGGCGGATTCAAGATCAGTATTGGCAGCAGCGTAAATTAAGTAGTTTCTGGCATGCAGCTTCCACGCCCATGCCTGCTCAAGTAAGGGCAGGAACTGGGCTGGTTTGAGGTCTGCTTTTCGGGTGAGCTTCGGCCATAGGATACCGTGCTCTTCCGCCAGCTTTTTCAGAACGCAAGCGCGGATGGCGGCTGCTTGCCTCACTTGTATGCGTTTGAGGGTGAAAAGTGGGGGCGGTCCTTCAAGCATCGGGATAGGCAATGGCCATTTTGTAATTTCGTTGTAACGGGCCATTACTTTTCGGGCCAGTGGGTGCTTGACCAGAGAAAGCTTTGCACTGATTACGGTGGCTGGGAGTTGCGGATGACTGGCGTGAAGGCGTGTAAGGTATTGTTCTACGCCCGCCTCATCGCCGGAGATGAGGCAGATGGCGGCTTCGAGGATTTGTCGGTTTTGCAGATCATCTGGTCGGGCACCCATTTTGTATTGTAACTGTGTCAGCGTTTTTTTTAATGTTTCCAAGGTTGCATGATCTTTCTCCCGCAGGCACTTCAAAATGAAACACTCTGGCTTAGTATCTTCGCGCGAACATGTATCGCTGACTAGGAAATGCTTGCATGAGCATTGTCCTAGAAGCAGATCTATCCACCAAAGGTGTTTTTTGCAGTTCGGGCATTCAAAAAGATAGCGGCGATTATGGTAGGGGCAGTTAAGGCTGGGTTTTAAGTCTTTGATTATATGCTCGCGCCCCTCCCTCCAACATTCTGAGCAGTACGCAGTTCCCGTAAACCTTACGAGACGACCGGGTACTCGTGTACCATAGATCTCAAAGGGCATATTTTCTTTCAGCACCCCCATTGGTTTATAAAAGCCTTCAAGAAAACGGGAGCCATATTTGTCGGCGCGCTGAGCGATCCATTGTGCCAGTGGGGATTCGCTACTCAATGTCGAGGCATGGAAATTTATTGGAATTGTGATGCTGCACAGCTGTTGTGGAATCTCACAGCCGTGACGAAGTGCAAAGCGCCTCAGCATGCTGGTAGGGCTTTCTTCATCGAGCGGAAATGGAACAAATATTAAATCGTTCATTCAGGTAACCACCATTCAGCCAGTTTGGCCTTTGATGTTTGGATCAGTTCGCGAGACTGGCTCAAGTCCAACAAAAAGGGGTTGTTCGTGTGCAAGTTAAGTTTGCTGTTGAGTTGGCAGGAGGCGTATAGAAAGTCTTCGCGTCTAAGACCCGTTCCGTCATCTCGAATCAAACAGTGTTCAAGAGCCCTGTAGATCAGGATGCGAAGCCACTTAAGATTGCCTGAAGTGCCGACGTATAATCCCGCCGCAATATCGGCGTCGTGGAGATGGACGGCGCTTTGCATTGGCCGAAGTGTATGCATTAATTCATCGAGTTTTTCCAAGGTTCGGTGATAATCAGAGTCGGCTCGTGGTTCGTAATTGAAAAAATTCAATACGATCATATTGGGGTAGCGGTTTGCGAAGGCATCTGAGAACTGCGTGATGTAACGGCACTCTTCGGTTCCGGCGAGCATCACTGGCTTTTGTAGACGATTGCAAAAACTGACAATCCAACCCAAGGTGGGCATTCGGATTTTATCCGCAGAGGGGAGACACAGGCGCTGAATCTCATCAAGGAAAACGACTTCGACACCCAATGTGCCGAGTTGTGTAATCAACATGGAGGTGAGATGGGCAATGCTTCCCTTGCAAGTGCTCACTCCCACTTTATGAAGCATTTCTTCAACCAGTTGCCGGATCGTAACGGGTTCAGGTACTTCAAAGTATACGGTTGTCTTTCTGTGGAACACCCCGCCTGGGGATTCTTCGTGATAATTTCGATCATATTGGTCGATCAACTGTTTACACAGGGTGGTTTTCCCCGCGCCTGAAGGGCCGCAAATGATTGCTGCGTTGGCCGATGCAGTGTTGATTGACATCTCGATCGCGCTATATGCGATTGAGTAGGCTTTGGCGAACTTCGGAAAGTAAACAGCGGCCTCTGAAAAGTTCTTGAGCACGTTATTTTTTTCCTGAACGTTCATGTCACTTCCTCACCACAGAGAATTCGTCGGGAGTATCCGGGTGGTACTCGTGGAAATCGGGTAGCACTTCCGCCGGCATAGAGGGGGCTGGCTGGTTAACCATAGACAAATCGCCGGGCGTGACATCACCGCGTTCCAGGGCACGATGGTGTTTCAGGCGTTCAGACTTGTTGTTGGTCTGACTGATTTCCCAGAGAAGTTGCAGCCGTGCTTCCAGCGCCGTGCTGTAGGCGTGGTTTCTGCGATTCTCCAGTTTGCGTTTGTGGATTTCCTGATGAAAATGGAGGGTCAAACCTTCCTGATAGTTTTTGTGGACAGGTCCAAGTTCTCTGATGTCATCAGGATAATCAGGATGAATAAGCCACGCTTTGGCCAAGTCGCAGGGGTCGTAATACAGTAAAAGCTTCTTCCGGAGAGGACGGCGTTTGGCTAACTCGCTGACCGCGCCCCCGGTCCAATGCACATTGGAGTACCTGACTCTATTTTGCGAGGAGGGCGTGACCATCTGCTTGCGCCAGAAGTAGCGACGCAAATCGTTCTGGGAGTGACGGCGTGGCTCTAACTCGTTTTTCAGGCACTTGGCCCATGCTTCATTCGGGGACATTCCCAGTTCGGAATGGTGATCGTTGTGGTAGCTATCCAACCACCTTGCAAAGACTTCTCTGACCTCGTCTAGCGTGTAGATGGCATTTTTCTCGGGCTCATATTCTTCTCTTGAAGCAATCCCGGTAAAAGTCGTCCCGCGCATGCTGTGTACAATTTGAGTCGACCAAGTTCTGAAAAAAGCTTCAATGTGCGGCTTTTGATTGGGCTCCCCCGGCTCACAAAAAGAGACTTCAGCACGCAGCATTCCGAGCGTATCGCGCAACGTCTTGGCAATGTAGTCAGGGCCATTGTCAAAGATGTAGAGATTGCCAACCCCGCCATACAGGTTGTCCGAGCAGATGGAGGCCTTTAGGGCAATGAGTGTGGTGTCGAGTGAGGGAGGATTGAACGATATATGCCACCCCATCACGCGCCGCGTTCTTATTTCCAAAAAAACCGTGACGTAGGGTCTTCCAATGACGCGCCCCAGCGTATCGGCGACAAACAGGTGGAGTAACTGCGTATCTGCTTCAACACGCTCCAATAGGTAATCCGGTTCCGGTAAGGCTGCACCCCATCGATTTTTCCGCATAGCTGCTCGGCGACCATGCTGTTTGCAGGCTGTTTCAAAGGCATTGAGTTCGTTGATGATGCGGTAGAGCGTCGAGAACGACGGTACCCGGTACTGTCGATTGGCAGGCCGCGATTCGTTCAGGTTTTTGATCGCCAGCCGGATGGATTCAATTAACGCCGACTTGGTGAGAGGTGTTGGCACCCAATGACATTCCTTTACGTAATGTCGAATCACGTCTTTGATTTCTTCAGGCTGACGTGTCAAATGCCGTTGGTGCGGACGGTACGTGTTCGGAATGAGCACAATGCAGTTTCCACCGGCGGTGAAATACACCTTCCTCCATTCACTGAAGGTGGAGTAGCCGGGAGCCTTGTGCGCGCCAATCTTGGCCTTAACAGCTTCGACCAACGCGGGAAACTTGGGCCGCGACATCTGCCCACCAAATTCTCGCTCCTGTAAGTCTAGGTAGGCAAGACGCACTGAGAGCTTTGCGGCGTCCTTTTTTGGCAGTCGGGCGATGACTTTTTCAGGAGAAACAGTAATGGGCGCCTCTTGAATTTTTACTAAGCGACCTTGATCCGCCGCGCGCCTTAGCGTGGGAAGAGATTGAAAGACAATTACCGGCGGTCCATCGACCGTGCGCAGTTGTACGTTCTTGTCTGCGGTATCGGAAACCTGATAGCGGCGACCGCAGTAAAAATAGTGCTCCCCCACTTTGAGCTCTATCAAGGCGTCCATTTCAATACGCGACCACGAGCGAGTTGAGGTCGATCGGTTTGTGAAGGTCAGTGTGGATATGCTGGAAGAAAAGGGCGAACGCGATGTCGTTGACGCGGATACCACTTGCCACCAAATGTCGAATGGTGGCACGACCATTCAGTTCATCACGCAGCACCTGCCGAATGCGGGAAGCCTGCGTAGATGACGCGCCTTGGGCATGATGATAAAGACCGCATAATGTTTCGGTGCGTGCAACGGACTGATACTGGTCTGGACTGACCTGTTCAAAAATCAAACCAGCGCGGCCGAAACACGCTCGGATCAAAGACAGTCGGTCTTGCTGTCGCGGGTCAACAATCTCATGGGCGATGCCGACCTGGTAGTACACCCTCCTGCCATCCGCCAGCACCGCGGCAAAATCGGGTCGTGCGGTTACCGCTGCATCAGCGAAGTGCAGGGCGAAAGGTCGCGACGCATACGTAATGACCCGGGGCTCGAACTCCAGATGCAAACAAAAGCGGGCATGCAGTCGTGATTCACACGCGATCAAGTCCGTGTTCTTCATTGAGGGAAAGTGAGTGACCCGCCGGTGGGGTTGTCCGGACGTCAGCGGTTTCCTCGGCAGAACGGAAATCTCAGGGGGTAGGGGGTCAGGAACAAAGATAGTCATCTCGTTTTGCTCCTCAACTAAGGGAAACAACCGACCTCATGGGTGGATTTTTCCTCAGGGGCCCTGCGGTCGATGGGTGGACCACAGGGCATTCATCAACGGTTATGGCTAGCACCGCACATCCACACTAAGGCTTGCGGCCACGGTTGACCGGCTCGAACGGGGTGTCGTGATTGTTCGGCGCGGCTTCGGTCGCTTGGATGCTGGCGGCGCGCTTGGTTGAGCGATGGGTCCCGTACTCAGAGGAGGAATTGGCAGGTGCGGTCTGGATGACGCTCGGCCATTGACGACGGCGAGCCTGGTTTCGGTGCGCTGCAAGATCTTGTTTCCCATCGGTGGGGCTGGCCTGCGTCTCGCAGATGCTTAGTTCGGCATAGGCTTGTCTAGGCGTGCGGCCCTTCGACAACAAACGGTGGTAGTCGGTTAACCAGTTTTCGAAGCTCATGCGCAGTTTTGTCAGGCTCAGCGGAGAAATCGTCGGCTGACCTGCGCGTCGGGCAAAAGAACCGTCAGCGAGATTGTGGTTGACGGCGCGGAAAAACCGCTCCAGGTGTGCGGTGTAGCCAAGATCCGAGGGATGGCGGATGTGCACTTCCAGGTCCAAGCGCCTGAGTGCTTGCGGTATTTTGAAGTCGACCGAGGAGTCAACAACGATGCGACACGAGGTGGATTTTCCTCTGAACATTTTGTTGTTCAATGCGCAGTTGATTGCTTGCATCACGGACGTAGGCATCGATGAGCAATCGGAAAAGTTCCACCCCATTACACGGTCTGAGGCCCTGTGAATGGCAACAGACAAGGAAACCTGGCCCTCCATGTCTAGGCACTGAGTGTCACAGTCGATCACGTTAGGAATCTGGGCGGTGTGGGTGAGCTTCGAGAAATGCGTGAGCGTAGTCATGGCAATCACTCCGGTATTAATGACGGTCTTTGTCGAGCACTTAATGAAGCAGCCGGTACAGCATGGTGAGCCCGGGCTTCTTAATCCGGTCGCTGAGAGGGCGTGATTCATTGAAGCGTGCGAGTTGCATGAGGACTAAATGAGCCAGGGCGTTATAGGGCGAACGTTCTGGACCGATGCCGTACACACGGGCGACTTCGCAGAGCAGTTCTCGAATCACCTCCGGTTGCTGATCGATCCATTGGGCTTTTCGCTGATCGCGCCTCAACCGCGCCCCCTCTGTCCGTGCTCGTGCTCGAAGCCGGGATAAGAGGGTTTCAGGGTTGGGATGGTCTTGAGCGCGGCGCGGGGTCGACCGGCCGCCAAATACAGCGCTCCCATTGGGAGAGCGTGTTGGTCGTAACCAAACACCGTCGTTCCGAAGAGCGGCCACCTCATAGTCGGTCCCACGGTACCTGTAACGTTGCGCTACTAGGGCGTACATGGACACGCTACCAGGCACCTTTTCAAACATCGAATCCAGGGCGCTCAGAGTGGCTTGCTCGAGCGTCACGCCGTAAAAAAGGCGCCACTCTGGAATTGATCGCGAACCAACCACCATGATCGACAGGTAGCACGGGACACACGGGCCGGCATCAGTATTCCTTAAACTCAAGTCCATCAGGCCAGTCTCGACTTTGATCGCGACAGCGGCAGGGGACTGGGTCTCTGCGCGTGCGCGGCGGACCCAGCCAAGTGGCATCCGACCGTAGAGTGAGAGACTCTCGTACGGGTGCCTGTAGCGTGACAACGGTGATGAGGGGGTAAACAAGGCGTTGCCATCTGGTGCGTGTGCGCCCACACGGCGTGGCCAAGACCTCTCGTCACTACGCTGTGGAGTTTGACTCTGTACTGTACGTACAGGAGGTCCGGGACGTTTTGGTTCCGGTGAAAAAAACAGAGATTGCTTCAAGGGTTTTGGAGGCAGGGAAGGGCGCTTGATCTTCATAACCGTTCTCCGTGTTTCGATAGATATTCGGTAACGATTCCTTGTGGTCGTGGCGGCCATTATCAAATAGAAAGTTGATGAGCCCCAAAGTACGATTTTGCCAATAAATGCGAAATCCATACTCCGAAGGTCGCGAATGCCGCGGTTATGCAGTTTTGTGCTGAGGCAAAAAATAAATGAGAAAAATTGTCTACGCTTCAATAAGGGAATTTAGAAATACCTGAACGTTGCAATGAGTGCTGGTGGGGGGTGTTGTAATAAAACAAACATCCATGTGGTAAAACCAACATGAAGGCTTTGGGCAGCCGAAGCGGGGAGCCGAAGGGGCGTCCGTTCAGGCAGGCAATTCACCGAATACGCGCGCTGGTTTTTACGGATTGCGTGATCACTGCCGCCAAACTCAAGCGCAAGCCCAGCGTGCTGCAGAGGTACGGCCTGAGTTTTGAGCAGGAAATCATGGGGCGGTCGTGCGACGAGCCCAATGTGAAGTGGGGGCGTTTTCTGCGCGGCGTTTTGGTTGGGTCGGAGGTGCGGGCCGCATTGTGCAAATGCTTTACCCTGCTGTTTTTGACGCTGACAAATCCTTTGTGGAGCGTGCTGCTTCGCCTAGAGAGCGTGTCGCATGATTTGGAAAAAAACCGTCGGCACAATGCAGTGGAACTCAGGCAACGTATATTGGACGCCCGGATTCGACGCCCTCTGGAACGATTAGTGGACAGCGCTCGAATCAATGATCGACCCGTTACTGAGTGCTCGCTCAAGCCCTTGCAATGGCTCGCATCAGGTAATTGGCCAACTTTGAGTTTATTGCTTGCCCTGCTTGCCAGCCGTTCCCGTCGTTTTGAAGCGCAGCAGGATTGGCTTAGTCGACGCTTTACGCTGATTTTTTTTCTGACCTGCCTGAATCCAGAATGGAGGAGTGCCTCGCGGCTCCTGTTTGAGGTCGTTGATCACCTCATGAGGTGGCAGGTTCTTGGGCCCGCTCAGGCGTGGCCGAGCAGCCTGCATCAGTTCAAGCGCCGGTTAAAGAACTTGCGCCAGACCGCGCATAAGCTGCAACGCCAGCCCGGAGTGGCCAAAAAGCCATCCTTACATGTGCTCCAAACGCTGATCATGGAACTGGACGCAAGCATGCCGGTGTTAACCGATCTGGAGGTGTGCGCGGCTGACACTCTGCGCTACAAGTGGGCGCCGACATTTGCTTCGGTTTTTCGGCGATGGCGCAAACAAACGGGCAGGAAAGCCAATACCTATTTTTGTTTCATCGGACCGGCATTCGACCCTAAGGTCGTGCAGGGCTGGCAATTCGCCGCTCACGCGCCTGTCGATGAGCCCCTTGCCGAATAAGGCCGCAGCGTAACCCCACCAGTGGCGTCTGGAGAGGGCCCCGGCACGCTATCGACCCCGGCAGTGCGTGGCCATGTCGGGCGATGGAGTGTGGCGAAGTGTGCGCTTTTCAGTTAACACCGGGCTTAGACGGAGGGGTCAATTGGCGCAAGAGTGCTTGCAGTGTCTCAATGTGGCGCGCGAACTCGCGCAACTGACGACGATCTTCGCGGTGCCGCAGCAAGTACGGTTTGACCCGTTCCCGTAGTACGGCGTGATCGGTCTGCAATTGTTGCCGCTTTGTCGCCAGCGCGTCGTGGGCCTGTTGAGTTTCGTGCAGCGTCTGGGTTTTTTGGCGCAACTCTGTGTGCAGTGCCCGATGCTCATTGAGCAAGCGTTCCTGCTCGCGGTACACCTGGACCAGCTCTTCCTGTTTGGCCAGTTGCACGTTCTGCAAGGAGCGAAGTTCCTGGCGTAGCTGATTAGTCTGCTCGTCGTGCCGGCGCAGTTCTTGCCCTCGCTGGTTCAGTTGTTCCTGTCTATAGTGCTCGAGCCCTTCCCGAGCATGCTGATGTTTGTCCTCCAGTGATTGCAGTTGCTGGGCCCGCTCTTCGAGTAGCTGTTGTTGGCCTGCCACAAGCTGTCGCAGTTGTTGGCGTTCGCCCTCACTGTCTTGCAACAGCTCGCGCAGCCCACGTTCGCACTGCCGTTGCTGCTCCAGTTCGCCAGTGAGGTGGGTGATGGTGGTCAGCGATTGCTCCAACCGCTCGCGTAGCTGCGCGCGCTCCTGCGCATAGCTGACCTGCTGCTGTTCGAGCTGCTCTTGCTCGTCAGCTACGGCCTCCCGCGCCTCTTGTTTTAGTTGCTCGGCTAGACTGCTTACCAAGGTAGTCAATTTTTCATTGAGGGTTCCAGGCGGCGCTTGGTTGGCGGCCTGAATGCTGTTGAGTTCTTTCAGATAGCGCTGGATCGTACTTTTCGAGCCGGTGTTACCCAGCTCAACGCGAACCAGGTCGATGCTTGGATGCAGTCCGCGCCCCAACAAGGCGTCACGCGCGGCGTGCACCAGGGCTTTGTTGATTCCGCCACGGGCCATGTCGCAAGCTCCTGTGGAATTTGCAGGTGTCATGCAGTATGGCGCATGCACAGTCAGTTGCCTGGTTTCTGGTTGCGATCGACAGTCGGTTTGAGCCAAGCCGGGACCACCCCAGTGAAGAGGAGGGCGGGTATGAGCGCGGCTGCGGAGCGTTACCTGCAAGCGGCGAGGCGGGAAAGTACCACGCGGCGCTATCAGCAGGCCTTGGCCCATTATGAAGTGGCCTGGGGTGGTTTTCTCCCCGCGTCCAGCGACAGCATCGTGCGTTATCTGGCCGAGAATGCTGGGATGTCCATCAGCACCCTGCGCGGTCATTTGGCGGCCTTGGCGCGCTGGCATCAGAACCACGGGTTTGCCGACCCCACCAAAGCCCCGCAAGTGCGTGATGTATTACGCGGCATCCAGGCCTTGCACCCGCGACAGGTGCGACAGGCGGAGCCCTTGCAACTGCAGGAATTGGAACAGTGCGTGACGGCCTTACTGCTGGAGGAGGCGTCGTCCGATCTGCCGGTGCGCCTGCGGGCTGGTCGCGATCGGGCTTTGTTGCTGCTGGGTTTTTGGCGAGGGTTTCGCAGTGACGATCTGTGTCGTTTGCGGATTGAAACCAACCAGTTGCTCCCCGGTGAAGGTTTGAGCCTGTTTCTCTCCAGCAGCAAAAGCGACCGTGAGCATCAGGGCCGTACCGTCAGTGTGCCGGCGCTCAAACGACTGTGTCCGGTGCAGGCGTATGAAGACTGGTTGGCACTCAGTCAATTGCAGGCCGGACCGGTGTTTTGCAGTCTCGATCGCTGGGGCCATCTGGCCCCGACCGCGTTGCATCCGTACAGCGTGTCACGGGTGTTGCGCCGGGCGTTAACGCGCGGCGGTGTCGCCGGGGAGCGCTACAGTGGCCATTCGCTGCGCCGTGGTTTTGCCACATGGGCTACGCGCAACCAATGGAGCCCAAAAGATTTGATGGAGTACGTCGGTTGGCGCGATGTGCACACGGCGATGCGCTACGTCGACGCCAACGAGCCTTTTGGTGACTGGCGGCGCGACGGCGCGTCCGCGTCGAAATGACTCCATGACACACGATTTCGTACCGGGATACGGGCCATGTAATTACACCTGTAAAGCGGCAGCATTGATCTAACGAACGGACAAATTGTGAGATTTGTGAATGCAAGTTTCTCAAACCTCATGGGCCGTTGAGGCCTTCGGTCACCGATTGGCGGTACGTTAGGGCGGCAAGGGGATCAGAACTTTTGGCCACTGAGGGCTGCGTGGTCGCGGAGCTCTCCTGGGGTTTACCAACGAGTGAAAATGCGACACAGGTTCAGCACGCTTTTTTCGCTCGTATAGTGTCTAGTATTTACGACATAAAGTGGGTTTTTTGAGATTTGTGTCTAGGAAAGCTGACGTTATGAGACTTCGAGTTCAATCGGACCAGGCCATTGCGGCAGCCATCGGGACGCGTATTCAAACACTGCGCCTGAAGAAGAACATCAGTTTGGAAGCCGTGGCCGATAACGCCGGCATCAGCCGCCAGACGCTGCACTTGTTGCTCAATCAGGGGAAAGGCACCTTGGTCAACGTGATTGCCGTTCTGCGGGCCGTCGGCGA
>RCUJ01001309.1_pt1 | contig 13511 bp, 14 predicted proteins | sample 2166321 | NCBI WGS metagenome assembly RCUJ01 (sample SAMN09932808, study PRJNA488358) | compost metagenome | feature: garden; material: soil; isolation source: compost soil in an enriched community after 118 h of incubation | place: Germany: Experimental Botanical Garden Goettingen | collected... | reverse complement strand
TCTTGGCGTCCACGCACAGGGCTCTGAAAAAGGCATGACGCCCTTCCGTGGCGGCTCAGTCCGCTATCACATCCCCCTCGAAGACCCTGGCAGCTATGCGCTCCAAGGCGGCTCCCCGGCACGGGCCGTCAATACACTGGCCATCCTCGAAGCGGAACATGGCGCTGTGGTGCGCGCACATCAGCAGGTTGCCCTTATAAGTACAGAACTGGCCGGGTCGATAGTCCAAACGAACCGAGAAATGTGGGCAACTATTGCGGTAGACCCAGACCTCCTGCCCCTTGCGCATGGCCACCAGGCTGCCGTTACCGCCAGCCAGTGGCGCCTCGATGGCCAGGGCACCGCCGTCCTCGATGTCGTCTACCCGGCAGAGCCTGCGCCCCACGCCGTTCATCGACGCAGCTCCGGGTTGCCCAGGCTCCATTGCCAGGGGCGGATCTCGATGCGTTCGAACAAGCCGGCGCGTACATAGGGATCCTCTGCGAAGAAAGCCTCGACCTCCGCCTGCGAGGTGGCTTCTACCACCAGTAACGTGCCGCTCATGCGCCCCTCCCCAGGGCTTAGCGTCGGCCCTCCCAGGCGTACGACGATCCGGTGTGGATGGGGGTTGCGCAGGTAATCGCGATGGGCCGGACGCACCTGCTGGCGCAGGACTTGCTGCCCTGGTTTGTCGGTGGCGAAGATGACGAAGAACTGACTCATGATTCAGGTCGACTCCAGCACGAAGTCATGGCAGGCGTGGTAGAAGCTGCCCTGGAAGCCGAACGCTGTGGCCAGTGGATCGTCGGCCGGACAGGGCTGGTAGGCGACGCAAAGCGAGTCCTTTACTCCGAACACGGCGTCCGAGTCCAGGTAGGGATCTCCCTCGTTGAACAGATGGGTGACCACCTGGCGAAAACCGGGGGCGCTGATCATGAAATGCAGGTGCGCCGGTCGCCAGGGATGGCGGCCGGTGGCCTCCAGCATGCGGCCGACTGGCCCGTCGGTGGGGATCGGGTAACTCACTGGCACTATGGTGCGGATGGCGAAGCGCCCCTGTAAGTCGCTGCGGTATTGCCCGCGCAGGTTGCCCCACGGCTGGTTGCTATCCTGCCCCGAGTACATGCCATTGGCGGCCGTCTGCCAGACATCCAGGATCGCACCTGGTATAGGTCGCCCCTCGCAGTCGAGCACCCTCCCCTCCACCAGCGCTGGCTCACCCGCTGTCTGAGCCATGTCCTCGCCATAGCTCCGCTCGGGCATGTTGGACATATAAAATGGTCCGAACACCGTGCTCTCGGTGGCCGCCCCGCTGGAACGGTGATTGATCGCGTCGACCAGCATCGATACACCGAGCACGTCGGACAGCAGGATAAACTCCTGGCGCACCTTGCCGTCACAGGCCTGCCCGGTCGCGGTCAGGAAACCTATGCCGGTCATCCACTCCTCCTCGCTCAGCTCCACTTCGCTGACGAACGCATGCAGGTGGTGCACCAGCCGCTGCATCACCTGGCGCAGACGCGGATTGCCGGTAGCGGCGAAACTGTCGATCGCCCGTTGCGAGATCTCCGCTTCGCCAGTGCGCTCCGGCGCCGCGTCCGTCATCTTGTCGCCGTGCGCCTTCATACCGGTGCCTCCCCGCACCAGGCGCGCTCGAGCAGGGCCTGGATGGGAGCCTGCTCGAACGGCCTGGGGTTGTAGTAGGGGCTGGCGCAGGCGATGCGCGCAGTCTCGGCCGGGCCGTCAGCCGGTAGGCCGAGCTCCTCCAGGGAGGCCGGAATGCCCAGCCGGCGATTGAGGGCGAACAGCAGCGGCCCGACCTCCGCCGCTTCTTTGCCGCCCAGTGCTCGGGCGGCACGGCGCAGAGGCCCGGCGGCGGCCTCGTGGTTGTAATGCGCCGCGTGCGGCAGCACTACGGCATGGGCCTGGGCGTGCGGCAGGTTGAAGGTGCCGCCCAAGGTGTGGCACAGCTTGTGGTGGATCGCCATGCCCACCGAACCCAGGCAGATCCCGGCCAACCAGGCGCCATAGAGCGCCTGGCAGCGCGCCTGTTCATCATCCGGCGCGGCAACCACTGCGGGCAACGCCTCGGCAAGCGCATGGATCGACTCCTCGGCCATCAGGCTGATGATCGGGTTGGCATCCTGGGCATACAGCGCTTCCACCGCATGGGCCATGGCATTCATACCGGAGCAGGCGGAGATTGCCACCGGCAGGCTGAGACTGAGTTGGGGATCGTAGATCACCGTCTTTGGCAGGACCCGCATATCGCGGCCGGTCTTCTTCAGACGGTCCTCGGTAAGACCATAGATCGGCGTCATCTCCGAGCCGGCATAGGTGGTGGGAATGGCCAGAATAGGCAGGCCGGACTCCATGGCAATGGCCTTACCCAGGCCAATGGTCGAACCGCCGCCGATGGCTACATAGCAGTCGGCCTGCAGGCGGGCAGCCTCATCGCGGGCGGCGCGCGCCACCTCGATCGGGACATGCATCACTGCCTGCGGGTAGATGCCGGCCGCTCGCTCGCCAAGTATCGCGGCGACCCGCTCGCCCAAATGGCGCTGTTCCGGCGTAGTCAGAATCAGTGCACGGCGGGCGCCAAGACGCTCGATTTCCTCACCCAACGCTTGCAGCTTGCCAGCGCCGAACACCACGCGCACTGGAAGACCCTGGTAAATAAATGAGTTCATATTCGACCTCAACGCTGATAGTGGGGGCGGATCTGCGCATCCACATTGACCCAGACCGAACGCGCTTCGGTGTAGTCGTGGATCGCCTCGAAGCCCATTTCCCGGCCGTAGCCGGACTCCCCGAGCCCGCCAAAGGGGCTACCCGGACTGACGCGTTTGTAGCAGTTGATCCAGCACATGCCGGCGCGGATATTAGCCGCCATGCGGTGGGCACGCTGCAGGTCGCGAGTCCAGAGGCCGCTGCCCAGTCCGTACTGAGTGCCGTTGGCGATGGCCAGGGCTTCCTCGTCGGTGGAGAAGCGCAGCACGGTAACGAAGGGACCGAACACTTCCTCCTGGGCCACGCGGTCGCCCGGCTGGGCCTCGACCACGGTCGGTTCGACGTAGTAACCCGCGGCCAGCTTCGGATCGCTAGGTGCCTTGCCGCCGGTCAGGATATGGCCGCCCTGCTCGCGGGCAATATCGACATAGGCCAGCACCCGGTCGCGGTGCAATGCCGATGTCAGGGGGCCCATCTCGGTATGCGGATCGAGCGGATCACCCAGGCGGATCGAACGGGCCAGGGCGATGAAGCGCTCGAGAAACTCGTCGGCGATGCTCTCGTGGAGGATCAGACGGGAACCGGCGATACAGGCTTGGCCCTGGTTGTGGAAGATGGCCCAAGCGGCGCCGTTGATCGCTGCCTCCAGGTCAGCATCGCCGAAGACGATGTTGGCGCCCTTGCCACCCAACTCCAACTGAACTCGCTTGAGGTTGCCCTGAGAAGACTCGACGATGCGCCGGCCGGTGCCGGTGGAGCCAGTGAAGGCGATCTTGCCCACGTCAGGGTGCTCGGCCAGGCGCTGGCCTGCCGTATGGCCATAACCTGGCACCACGTTGACCACGCCATCCGGAAAGCCAACTTCCTGCATCAGCTCGGCGATGCGCAGAGTGGACAGCGGAGTGAGCTCGGAGGGCTTGATCACCACGGTATTACCGGCGGCCAAGGCCGGCCCCATCTTCCAGCTGGTGAACATCAGCGGGAAGTTCCACGGCACTATCTGGCCAACCACACCTATCGGTTTGCGCTGCACGTAGTTGAGAAAGCCGGCCTCGACTGGAATCACCGAGCCCTCGATCTTGTCGGCCATGCCGCCGAAGTAACGGAAGCAGGCTGCCGTACGGGGGACGTCGAGCGCACGCGAATCGCGGATCGGATGGCCAGTGTCCAGGGACTCGAGCTGGGCAAGTTCCTCGCCGTGCTCCTCGATCTTGTCCGCCAGTTTCAACAGCAGCCGCCCGCGCTCGGCGGCAGCCAGTGCCGACCAGGCCGGGAAGGCACGCTGGGCGGCTGCCACCGCCAGATCGACGTCCGCGGCCTCGGCGGCGGCAATCCGGGTAATCAGTGCGCCATCGCTGGGCGACAGGACGTCGATGGTTCCACCGGCCACCGCCGCATGGAAGCGCCCATCGATGAACAATAGGTTTTGCATGGATAACTCTCCTCTCGCACCGCTCGCAGCGGTGCGGCTATCGAAGCTCGGGATGAGGCCCGGCGCCTCGCACCGGGCCGGGGAATCAGAAGTCCGCTGGATAGGGCTTCAGTTCACCACTCTCGTAGCGCTGCGGCAGATTCGGCGTGGCGTTCTCCCACACCAGCAGCATGGAGCGCTTGGTGGAGTAGCCCTGGTGGCGGATGTCGGCGGGCATGGCGCAGATGTCGCCGGCACGCATGGTGATCCGCGCACGGGGATTGCCATCGTCCTTGTCGCCGACGTCCCAGATGATCTCGTCGGACATCTGCAAGAACCACTCGATACGGTCGTTGCCGTGGAACACCGGCAGGATGAATTCCTCGGTGGTCGGGCAGAACAGGCTGGCCTTGCACACCGAGCTGACCGAGGGGTTCCAGGTCACGTCGGAGCGCGACAGGTACTTGAACAGGTTGAATCCATGCAGGCGGCCCTCGAAGCCCTCGGCGGCATGGATCTGCGGCTCGTCTTGGGCAACGTCGGTGAACTGGCGGTTGACCGGCAAATGCTCACGCAGGGGCGAGTCATCCGGCAGGCCAGGCATGCGCTTGGTGGCGATGCGCACACGCTCGATGGCTTCGATGTTCTCGCCGTTCTTGGGCCCGAATGCGCTACCGGTCTCCTCCGGCGCAGCGAAGGGATCGAAACCGGCATTGGTCCAGTCGCGCAGGATGGCCTTGAAGGTGGCCATGATCTTCGGCGTGTCGAACTGCTCGCAATAATCCACACCGGCCTCACGAAGCACGCCGTTGAAAGTGCCGGCGTAGAGATCCACCTTGCCGTAATGGTTTTGGGTGCCGATGACTTGATCGAAGTTGACCCAGCCGTAGAAGAACCCCCAGGCCACGTCGCGCATGGTGGCGCGCAGGAAGGCGTCGGCTGGGATCAGGTGCGAGCGGCTCTGGCCTTTGGCCGGCCACTCGATGCGCGCGAAGTACTCGTCGCGCGACAGCTTGAAGGCACCGAGACCGAAGGCACGGTAGCCGGTGCGGGAATCGGGCAGGCTGGCTTCGACCTCATCGGCGGCGAATTCGCTGGACGGATCTTGTGCTTCGAGCATAGCCATGGTGTTTTCCTCTTATTCGATAGTGGGCGGCGATAGTTACTTCAGGCAGATGTCTGCCCACTTCTCCACCGAGAGAGGGCCTTGGATGGTCTGCTGCACAAGCGCACAGGGGCGACTAGAGTCGAAACGATAGGCGCAGCCGGCAGGCAACAAGCATTGATGACCGCGACCGAGCAACACATAGCCCATGGGCTTGCCCTGCGGCCGGTCGCCGGCCAGGCGGGTGCCCTCACCCTCAACCAGCGGGCTATCGAGTTCAAGGAAGTCCACGCGAACCTCGCCGTCCATGCAGATGGCGAACTCGTCATGGGCGCAGGTGAACCAGGGGGACTGCCCCTCCGCGCGCAGCACCTCGATCACAAGACCTAGGTTGAGGCCTACGATCACCTTCTCGTAGGGAGCGGACTTTTCCGCCACCTCGAAGACGTTGGAGAAAGCGTAGTGGCTGGCTTGGCCTTGGATGATCTCGATCCCGCCCTTCTGGTAGCAGTCGAGCGAACCGAAAACGGTATGGGGAGCGGCAGTACTCATTGCGGGTCACCTTTGTTGTTGTGTCAGTGATCACCACAGTAGGCCACGCCCCCCCTGACAACAATTGCAGGGTGAGCGACATCAGTGTTCGCAAATCACGAACATTTCACTGCACAGAAAATGCGCCCTCCACCAGCGGTGGCCTGCCGGAAGATGTCTATGAGGGGGGATGTCCGGCAAACCCGGATTGTCGACGCAGACGCCCTTAGCGAATCCAGCCGCGCTCGATCAGCGGCCTGTCCCATGCCGGTTGCTCGGAGATCCGCTCGACCAGGAAGTCGATCAACGTCCTTACCTTCAGCGCCCGCCGCTGGGTCGCCGGGAAGACAGCCGAGAAACTGAAGGATGACAACGAATAATCGGCGAGAATCGGCACCAGGGCGCCGCTGACCAGCGCTTCACTGGCTACCAGAGTCGGCAGGCAGGTAAGCCCTGCAGCCATCGCCGCATAGTCACGCAGCACGTGCACCGAATTGGAACGCACATGACCCGGCAGGCTCAGCTCCACCACTTCGTCACCGCGGCTGAACTGCCATTTGTTGCGTGAAGGATAGCCCTCGTACAGGGCGATCTTGTGCTCCAGCAGTTGCGTCGGATGGCTTGGCGCACCATGTCGCTCGATATATTCGGGAGCGGCGCAGAACAGCCGCCGCACACTGAATAGCTTGCGCTCGATCAGGGTCTCGGCCAGGGGGGGGAACATCTGGAAGGCCACATCGAAGCCCTCCTCGATGGGGTCGACGACACGATCGTTGACGATCACGTCGACCTCGATGTCCGGGTACAACTCGGTGAACTCAGCGAGAAGCTTGGCGAAATGGCCGATGGCGAACCCAGGCAGCATCTGTACGCGGAGCTTGCCGGTGGGCTTGGCCCGCTGCTCGCGCATGTGCTCGGTTAGCGCATTGAAGCCGGCCACCATGTCGGCACATTCCTTGTAGTAGGTCTCGCCGACCTCGGACAGCCGTACATGGCGGGTACTACGATGGAACAACGGGGCGTTGACGAACTGTTCCAACTGCTGGATACGATGGCTGATCACCGAGCGGGTGACCCCCAGCTGTTCAGCGGCCTTGGAGAAATTACCGGTTTCCGCCACCCGCACGAATGCCTCGATGCTCAGCAACCGATCCATTACTTCCCCTCGTCGATAGGTGGCGATAGAAAGACTCTACACCACCGATCAGCCATCCCCTCACGGAATATCCGTCAGACGTCGCTGCATGGGGAACAATTGCCAGCCCAGACGTTCAGCGACCAGCCCCCAGACGCCCTGAGGCGCCTTGAGCATCATGATCACCGCCACGCCCCCCAGGATAATCATGTACAGCGCTCCATACTCGGCAAAGCAACTGCGCAGCGCAAAGTAGATCAGGGTTCCAATGATGGGTCCCTCCAGAGTGCCGATGCCACCGATAATGACAATGAAGATCACTGCCGCCGTCCAGTCCTGCACGCTGAAGGCAGCATCCGGGGAGATACGTAATTTCTGCAGAAATATCAGCGCGCCGATCACGCCGGTACAACCGGCGGCGAGCACGTAGACCATCAGCTTGGTGCGGAAGTTGTCGACACCCAGGCTGGCGGATGCGGCCTCCGAATCGCGGATCGCTGTCAGTGCCAAGCCCTGCCGCGAACGCAACAACAGATAGATCACCACGACCGCCGCTACGGCAATGGCCAGTGCGGTGAAGTAGATCAGCATCTCACGCTCGTCGCGACTGCTGCCTATCTGCCGCACCAAACTGGCCGGCAGGCTCTGCCCGGAGCCGCCGCCCAGGCTACTTACCTGGGCCAAGCCGAGACGGAACACTTCCGCCACCACCCAAGTGCCGATAGCGAAATAGGCACCGCGCAGGCGGAACAACACCAGTGCCGTGGGCACTGCCAGCAGGGCCACCAACAGACCGCAGAGCGGCACCGCCAGCAAGGGCGGTATACCGAAGGACGTGGCGAGGACGAACAATAAGTAACCGCCCAGGCCAACGAAAGCCTGCTGCCCTACGGAGACCAGCCCGGCGTAGCCCGCCAGCAGATTCCACATCTGCGCCAACGCCAGGTAGTAGGCGAATTCGACGACCAGGCGCATCAACGCACGATCGGCCCAGAACGGCAGGGATATCAGCGCCAGAAGCAACACGCCCAGCAGTGACAGGCCGACCAGGCTGCTGCGCGTAGCGCGCTGCACCTGATAAGCAGTGGTCATCGTATTCATCAGTCAACACTCCGGGGGAACAGGCCGCGTGGCCGTACGATCAGGATCAGCAGAAATACCAGGTGGCCAGCGAGTATCTGCCAGCCCGGGTCGATCTTGGCACCCACCGCCTGGGCCACACCGAGGATCACCCCGCCGGCCAGCGTGCCCCACAGACTACCCAGGCCGCCGATGATCACCGCCTCGAAGCCATAGAGCAGACGGGCCGGGCCAACCGTGGGGTCGAAACTGGTGCGAATGGCCAGGAATACCCCGGCAATGGCCACCACCGCCATGGCCAGGGCCATGGCCAGGCCGAAGATATGGGCATTGTTGATGCCCATCAGTTGCGCAGTCTGCTGGTCATCCGAAGTGGCGCGGAAGGCACGCCCCAGGGCGGTCTTGTAGAACAGCAGCTGCAAGCCGCCGATGATCGCCACGGCGCTGCAGAACACCAGCAGCGGCATCACCCCGACACTCAGTCCACCCATGGTCAGGCTGGCCGTTTCCAGACTCCCCTGGAACAGCTTGCGGCTATCGGCACTGAAGAACTCCAGCAGCAGGTTCTGCAGGATGACCGACAGGCCGAAAGTGACGAGCAGCGGCGGCAGAATGTCCTGGCCCAAGGTACGGTTGAGCACCCCACGCTGCAAGGCATAGCCGAGCCCGAACATCGCCGGCACTACCAGCACCAGGCTAGCCAGCGGCGACAGCCCCAGGCCCTCGGTGACCAGCAGCGCCAGGTAGGCCGCCAGCACGATGAAATCGCCATGGGCGATATTGACCAAGCGCATGATGCCGAACATCAGCGACAGGCCCACAGCAAACATGGCGTACAGACCGCCCAGCAGGACGCCCTGCACAATAGTATCGAACCCTTCCATTGTCATGCCTCCACCAGGCCGAAATAAGCAGCCTTGATCTGTTCTTTGTTCGCCTCTCCCGGCCGCCCGCTCAGCGACACGCGCCCCTCCTGCAGGCAGTAGAAACGGTCAGCCACGCTCAGCGCCTGGTTGATGTCCTGCTCAACCAGGATCACTGCCGTGCCGTCTGCCTTGATCGAGGGCAATGCCGCATAGATGTCCTTGATGGTGGTAGGAGCCAGGCCCAGGCTGATCTCGTCGCACAGCAGCAGGCGGGGGCTGGACATCAGCGCTCGGCCGATCGCCACCATCTGCTGCTGCCCACCGGACAGTGCCGTACCGGGCCGCCGCCGCAGCGTCTCCAGCACCGGGAACAGCGCGTAGATTCTCTCGAGGCTCCAGGACTCCTTGCTCCGCCCGTAGGCGCCGATCATCAGGTTCTCCTCCACGCTAAGGGAGGGAAACAGGCGGCGCCCCTCGGGTACCAGGGCGATGCCGCGCGTCACGACTTGGTTGGCCGGCAGCGCACCGATGGCCTCACCGTCGAAGCGGATGCTCTGCGCGGGATTGCGAATCAGACCGGCCAGCGAGCGAAGCAGAGTCGACTTGCCAGCGCCGTTGGAGCCGATGATGGCCAGCGTCTCGCCCTCGGCCAGCTCCATGCTGACGTCGAACAGCGCCTGAAAATCGCCGTAACCGGCATTGAGATTCTCGATAGTCAGCATGCTCAGCTCCCGATGCCCATGTAGATTTCCTGCACCCTGGGGTTGGCCATCACTGCCCGCGGTTCACCCTCGTCGAGCTTGCGGCCAAAGTTGATCACCATCAGCCGACCGACCACAGCCAGCAGTGCATGCACAATGTGCTCGATCCAGATGATCGCGGTGCCGCTGCGATGGATGCCCTGGATGGTTTCCACCAACTCCAGGCACTCCGGTTCTGTGAGACCTCCGGCGATCTCGTCCAGCAGAAGCAACCGTGGCCGCGTCGCCAGGGCCCGGGCCATCTCCAGACGCTTGCGCTCCAACAGGGTCAGGGAGCCGGCCAGGGCATTGGCCTTGCCGATCAGCCCGGTCAGTTCCAGGACATGCGCACACCAGTCGTAGCTGGCCTTTTCCGTCTGGCCGGCGCCGAAGGCGGCGCCCACCAGGAGGTTCTCGAACACCGTCATCTTCACAAACGGGTGCGGGATCTGGTGCGAGCGGCCAACGCCGCGTCGGCAGCGCTTGAACACCGGCTCGCGGGTCACGTCTTGGCCGGCCAGGAGAATGCGCCCGCTGTCCGCGCCGACGCCGCCGGATATCAGACTGAATAGCGTGCTCTTGCCCGCGCCGTTGGGGCCGATGATGCCCAAGGCCTCGCCCGGGGCCAGCGACAGACTGATGTCGTCGGTCACCTTGAGTGAGCCATAGCTCTTGTGAACCTGTTCCAATACAAGGAGTTGCTGCATGTTTTACCTGCCTGCCAGGGGGCACAGAGCACCCCTGATCGTTGCAAAAGCGCCCGATGGGCCATCAGTAGGCGATGGCCTGCATTTCCCCGCCGAGCGGTATGTTCGGCGCGGTCTGATTGCTGGTGATTACCAGGTCGTAGGTAAACGGTCCGCCGAGGCGCCACTGACCCGATACCAGCGGAGTCTTGGCGACGTTCTTCACCGGGCCATTGCCCCAGCTGATCGGGCCGACGATCGTTGCCAGCTCGGTTTTCAACAGTGCGGCGCGCACCGCTTCGGGATTGCCCACTTCCTCGGTGCGTTGGAGGATGTCCAGCGCCAGCTCGAACAGCGCGTGGACGAAGCCCAGCGGCTGGGTCCACTGCTTGCCGGTGCGGCTGGTGAAGCGCTGCGCCAGCTGCGCGGAGGTCATCCCGGTCAGCGAGGAGCTGAACGGGTGAGTCGGGCTCCACCAGACTTCCGTGGACAGGTTGTGCCCGGCCTGGCCCAGCGCTTCCACAGCCGAAGGGAATAGCAGCGCCTTACCCACCGACATGACCTTGGGCTGGAAGCCCTGCTGACGCGCCTGGGTCCAGAAGGTGGTGAGGTCCGGCGGGATCATCACGCCGGTGACGATTTCGGCCTCGGCCTTCTTGAAAGCGGAAATCTGCGCGGAAAAATCGTCGCTGAGATTCTGGAAGCGCCCCGGGTCGACCAACTGGAAGCCCTTCTGCGCCAGCACTGGCGGAAAGCCCAGCTTCGCGTCGCCCCAGGCGTTGCCATCGCCGTCGTTGGGGAACAGGCCGCCGATGACCTTGTTGCTGTCCATACCGGCCCACATCGCGGTGTAGCTGCCGATCACGTCCTCCAGGCCCCAGAAGAAGTGGTAGGTCCACTCGAATCCCTGATCCGGCTGGCCGCCACGGGTGAAGAACCAGGGCTGCCAGGGCGCCACGGTGGAGATGCAGGGGATCTCGTTGATCTCGCACTGATCGGACACCGGGTTGGTGGTTTCCGGGGTCGACGACACCAGCATCAGATCTATGCCGTCGGAGAGAATCAACTCGTTGGCCACCTCGGCCGCACGGTTGGGGTTGGACTGGCTGTCCTTGACCAGGATTTCCAGGCGATAACGCTTACCGCCGATGACGATGCTGCCCTTGGTCAACTCGTTGATCGTATCCAGGATGTATTGATCTGCAGCAGCAAAGGGGGCCAGCGGACCGGTCTGCGGGCTGACGTAGCCGATGCGCACGACCCTCTCGGCAGCCAACAGTGGCCCCGAAGCCATGCCCGCGAGCAGCGTGCCGCCAGCGACTATCCCACTGGTTCGGAGGAAGTCGCGCCGCGATAGGCTGGTAATGATGCTGTTTTTCTTATTCATTTCTCGATCCTCGTTGTGATAGGGGTAGCGCTAGGCTCCAGGCGATAACCCAGACGCAGTGCACCCCAATGGCGGCCACTGACGGTCAGCGGGCTACTCAAACTCTTCAGCACCATGTAGGTGCCGTTGCCCATGTCGCGGCGGTAGTACTGCAACAGGAAGGGCTCAGTACTGCGGGCGGCGCGCAGACCGACCCGATCGTCGTACAGGCGCCTGCTGCGACAGTTGGCCTGATTCCAGGCCCTGTCATCCGCTCGCTGTGGGTGGTGGTATCTGTCGATATGCCTGGGCAGGTATCCGTCGACATTCACCGCCACACAGGCCTCGAGCAGATCGCTGCTGAGCAAGGCGTTCTGCTGGATTGGCGGCAGCAAACGCTCGAAAAGGGCACGGAACGGCGCATCGAACTCTGGCGGATCGCTGCCGGCCAGGGGCTGGTAGCGCCGCTCGAATAGCTCGCCCATGGCTATCTCGCCTCTGGCCACAGCGTCCTCGAGCAGCGCCGAGAGCGCGGAAGCGGACTGCATGGCCATGCGGATGAACGGCGTGTCGACAGTCTCGACACCCAACTCCGGCGTCAGTCCGACCAGCTCCTCGGTCACCCCGGCCAGGCCGCTCAGACGCTGGCTGGCGCGTTCCAGCCCAGCGCGCGCAGTGCCGATTTCCGTGCTCATGCACACCACCGCGCGGTGGATATCGTGGCAGTGCCGGTCCACCTCAGCGCTGCGTTGGGCGATGACCGACACCTGGTCGGCAATACCGGCGACCACCCCATCCACAGCCTGAATGAGCTCGCAGACCAGCCCCGCCTCCTGCTGCACCTCGAGCGTGCCCTCATGGCCCTGGCGGCTGCGCGCCACCAGCTCATCCATGCGCCCGTCCAGGTCGCCAAGGGTCTCGCCGATGCGCCGGGCCGCCCTCGCACTTTGATCGGCAAGACCCTTGACCTCGCCGGCCACTACGGCAAACCCCCGACCGGCCTCACCCGCCCTGGCCGCTTCGATGCGCGCATTGAGTGCCAGCAGGTTGACCTGGCTGGAGATGCTGTCGATATCCGACACCACCTCGCCAACCAGACGCATGACCCCACCCAGCGAATCGATCTCGCCGGTCAGCTCACCGACCAGCCGGGAGAAACCCTGAACCCCTTCGATCGACCGGAGGATCTTGACCCTGGACTCGCCGATCGCGCCCTCGATCTGCCGCACCCGTGCCAGTGCAGCTTCGGCATCCCGCGCCATCGCTGCACTGTGTTCTGCGGTAATGCGGGCGGCAGACTCGATCTCCACCAACACTTTGGCATGCGTCCCCACCTGGAAGCTGAGATCCTCAATCACACCAGCGACGTCCGCCAGTTCAGAGCCGATGCCGGAGACCAGCGTGGCGATGCGCGCCAGGGTCTGCCCACTGACGAGCGGGCGGCCTTCGCTGGCGGACGGACTAGGCACGGCCTTGAAACGACGGAGCAGATTCATGGCGACCTCCAACAACCATCCAGTGCGCACCGGCTGAAGCCGGCGCGCCTGATCGACTGGTTCAGAAGAAAAGGGTGATATCGAAGGAGCCGATCAGCTGGCTGTCTTCCTCACCGTCACCGTAGGCATCGCGACCATTGCCGCTGTGGATGTCGTAGCGCAACTCGGGGCGCAGACGGACGTTGGGTGTCGGTGTCCAGGCCAGGTTGGTGGTGAAACCGTAGAAGCTGCCCCAGCTTGGATCGGGGATGCCGGTTTGCGGGTCGATGTTGGCCATCACCACGTGCGCCGGGGCATCGCTATGGAACCACTCGGCACGGTTGTTCCACATCAGATTCTCGCCCAGGCGGTGATACCAGTTGAAGTTGGCGCCATACCACGTGGCG
>RCUJ01001307.1_pt1 | contig 13525 bp, 11 predicted proteins | sample 2166321 | NCBI WGS metagenome assembly RCUJ01 (sample SAMN09932808, study PRJNA488358) | compost metagenome | feature: garden; material: soil; isolation source: compost soil in an enriched community after 118 h of incubation | place: Germany: Experimental Botanical Garden Goettingen | collected... | reverse complement strand
TGGTGTTCTTGCGGGCACCGGCCGGGTCGGCCAGGATCGAGGCGCGCAGGACGTTGTCCGGGTTGTTGTAGGCGCGGCGCACGCCCTCGTTGATCATGTCGTCCAGGCTCATGGTCGCGCCGGTCCACTGCACGTCCATGCCGACGCGGACGAACACGGTGACGATGCCGGTGTCCTGGCAGATCGGGCGGTGGCCGGTGGCGCACATGCGCGAGTTGATCAGGATCTGGGCGATGGAGTCGCGCGCAGCCGGCGACTCCTCGCGCAGGTAGGCCTCGTGCATGGCCTGGATGAAGTCGACGGGGTGGTAGTAGGAGATGAACTGCAGGGCGTCGGCGACGCTCTGGATCAGGTCGTCTTGCTTGATCACGGCCATGGAACGCGGTCCTCTGTACAGGCGGAACTTCACGGCGCGCCACCGCAGGCGGCGCAAAAAAACGGCGACGAAGTATAGCGTGCAGGTGGCGGTGCGGACACCCGCCTGCGGTCGACCTTGGTCGATTGGCGAACAGTCCGTGGGCGGAGCGGTTGGCCGGCAAAGCAAAAGGCCGCTCATGGGAGCGGCCTTTCGTGGTCGGCTGGATTACCTAGGCAATCAGGCCAGCGGTTCGCCGACGTGGAGGATCTTCAGGGTGTTGGTGCCGCCGATGGTGTCGTAGCTGTCGCCCTTGCTCATGATCACCCAGTCGCCCGGCTCGACCACGCCGCGCTTGAGCAGCTCGTTGACCGCCGCCTGGCTGACCTGCTCCGCCGGCAGTGCTGCGGCGTCGAAGGGGATGGTCTGCACGCCGCGGAACATCGCCACGCGCGCCTGGGTGGCGCGGTGCGGCGAGTAGGCGAAGATCGGCACCGAGGAGCGGATGCGCGACATGATCAGCGGGGTGTAGCCGCTTTCGGTGAGGGCGATGATCGCCTTGACGCCGGGGAAGTGGTTGGCGGTGTACATGGCCGCCAGGGCGATGCTCTCGTCGCAGCGCTCGAAGCTCCGGCCCATGCGGTGGCTGGACTTCTGGCTGGTCGGGTGCTTCTCGGCGCCGACACAGACGCGCGCCATGGCCTTGACCGCTTCCACCGGGTAGTCGCCGGCGGCGCTTTCCGCCGAGAGCATCACCGCGTCGGTGTAGTCCAGCGCGGCGTTGGCCACGTCGGAAACCTCGGCGCGGGTCGGCATCGGGCTGTGGATCATCGACTCCATCATCTGGGTGGCGGTGATCACGAACTTGTTGAGGCGGCGGGCGTGGGCAATGATCTTCTTCTGGATGCCGACCAGCTCGGCATCGCCGATCTCAACGCCCAGATCGCCGCGGGCGACCATCACGCCGTCGCTGGCGCGGATCAGGCCGTCCAGCGCCTCGTCGTCGGCTACCGCTTCGGCACGCTCGATCTTGGCGACCAGCCAGGCGTCGCTGCCGGCCTCGTCGCGCAGGCGGCGGGCGTATTCCATGTCGGCGGCGTCGCGCGGGAAGGACACCGCGAGGTAGTCCAGCTCCATCTCGGCGGCCAGCTTGATGTCGGCCTTGTCCTTGTCGGTCAGCGCCGGGGCGGTGAGGCCGCCGCCGCGACGGTTGATGCCCTTGTGGTCGGACAGCGGGCCGCCGACGGTCACCGAGCAGATCAGCTCGGTGGCGGTGACCTGGTCGACGACCATGATCACCCGGCCGTCGTCGAGCAGCAGCTCGTCGCCGACCTTGCAGTCCTTGACCAGGTCCGGGTAGTCGATACCGACCACTTCCTGGGTGCCGGCGTCGCGCGGGTGGCTGATCGAGAAGCGGAAGGCGTCGCCTTCCTGCAGTTCGATGCGCTTGTTGGCGAACTTGGCGATACGGATCTTCGGCCCTTGCAGGTCGCCGAGCAGGGCGACGTGGCGATCGTGCTTGGCCGCCAGTTCCCGGACCAGCCGGGCGCGCGCCTTGTGCTCGTCCGGGGTGCCGTGGGAGAAGTTCAGGCGGGCGACGTTCATCCCGGCGAGGATCAGCTGCTCGAGCACCTGCGGCGAGCTGCTGGAAGGGCCGAGGGTGGCGACGATCTTGGTACGGCGTGAGGGCATCAGGGCACTCCTGGATAAGGTCTGAAAAATGCTGGCGCCCCGCTTGTGGCGGGTGCGCGATCAGCAGGTGGCCCCGCGCGCGGCGGGGCAGGGTCATCCGTGACGGTCATCCGGCTCGGTGGGCGGCCACGCCCTGCGGCTTGAGCACCAGCAGGTCGCAGTTGACGCCTTCGAGCACCCGCTCGGCGGTATGGCCGATCAGGGCGGTATCGAGGTGGCCGCGGGCGATGGCGCCCATCAGCAGCAGGTCGACGGCATTCTCGTCGACGAAGCGCGGCAGGGTTTCCTCGGCGAAGCCCTGCAGCAGGTGGGTGCGTGGCTTGCCGATGGCATGGCCGTCGAGCAGTTGCTCGAAGGCTTCGCGATGGCGCTCGCCGGTCCGTTCGACATAGTACTCGTAATCGGCCACCAGCTCGGCATCGAACACCAGGGTGCGCGGCAGCGGTGCGTAACTGTGCAGGTAATGATCCTCCAGACCGAGGGTCTGGCCCAGCGTCTGCGCCGCGTCGATCAGCTGGTGGTCGAGGCTGGCCGGCTTGTCGGCGCTGTGGGTCGGATCGAGGGCCACGGCCAGGCGCTGGCCGCGCCACTCGCCCTGCGGCTTGACCAGCCACAGCGGCGTCGGGCAGTAGCGGATCAGCTGCCAGCAGGTGTTGCTCAGCAGCAGGCGATGCAGCAGGCCGTGACTGTGGGCGGTCTTCAGCAGCAGGTCGGGTTTCAGCTCCGCGCAGCGGGCGATGATCATCTTGTGCAGCGGCTTGCCCCAGCGCACCTCGCTGGTGACCTGCAGACCTTCCTGGCGCAACGGTGTGGCCAGCTGCTCGAGCCAGTCGCGGCGCTGGGCCAGCAGCGCGTGACGGGCCTTGTCCAGGGCGGGCGCCTCGAACATCAGGCCGCTGTCCAGCGCGCCGTTGTATTCGCAGATCAGCAGCTCGATGGCCGCACCGCTGTGGCGGGCGATCCAGGCGGCGCGCTCGAGCGACGGTTGCGAAGATTGGGTGGGATCGATCACCACCAGCAGCTGCTGCAATTGCATGTCGGATTCCTCGGCCGGAGTGGGTGATGCCCGGTGAGCGCGCAGGCGCGGGGCGGTCGGCTTCAATGGGTTCAGCCTAGCGCCAGCGCCACTACACATGCAAACCGGTGACAGGGGCGTGACAGGCGGTTCAGAGGGTGCCGGCGGCCTTCCACTGCAGATAGCGATTGACCAGCTCCGGGCCCAGCTCGCCGGGGCGCACGTCGAGTACCGGCAGGCCCTGGGCGGCAAAGCGCTCGTGCAGGCGGGTGCGCGCGGCGGCGTAGTCGACGGTGCCGCAGTAGCTCAGTGCGTCGCTGTAGCTTTCCACCGGCAGCCGGCGCTGGCGGTCGAGCACTTCCTCGCGCAGGCTGGCGATCAGCAGGCGGTGGCGACGGGCGATCTGTGCCGCGGCCAGCGGCAGCTGCTGGTCGTCCTCGTCGCGCAGGTTGCTGAGCAGCACCACCAGCGCGCGGCGCGGCTGGCGGGCGAGCAGCTCGCTGGCGGCGGCCTGGTAGTCGCCCGGCAGCTGGCCCGGTTGCAGGTCATAGACGCTGTTGAGCAGGGCGTTGAGCTGCTGGCGGCCCTTGGCCGGCGGCAGGTAGCACGGCGTGTCGCCGGCGAAGGTCAGCAGGCCGACCGCGTCGCCCTGGCGCAGGGCGACGTGGGCGAGCAGCAGGCAGGCGTTCAGGGCGTGGTCGAAGTGGCTGAGGTCGCCGTCCTGGCTGCGCATGCGCCGGCCGCTGTCGAGCAGGAAGACGATCTGCTGGTCGCGCTCGTCCTGGTATTCGCGGGCGATCGGCTGGTGCTTGCGCGCGGTGGCCTTCCAGTCGATCTGGCGCAGGCTGTCGCCGCTGCGGAAATCGCGCAGCTGGTGGAACTCCTGGCCGCTACCGCGGCGCGGCTGCGTACGCACGCCGAGACGGCCGAGCCAGCTGTCCACCGCCATCAGCTGCGCGCCGTGCAGGCGGGCGAAGTCGGGGTAGATACGCGTGATGCCGGGCAGTTCAAGGTAGCGCCGCGCCTGCCACAGGCCGAGCGGCGAGGGCAGGCCGATCTCGCAGCGATTGAAGAGGCAGTCGCCACGCTGGCGCGGGCGCACCCGGTAGCGCAGCTCGGCACCCTGCCCGGCCGGCAGGGCGATGCGTTGCGGCAGGTCGCTGAACTCCAGCGCGGCCGGCACGTGGTCGAACAACTCCAGCCAGCGCGGCGGCTGCGCGCCGGGGGCGATGCGCAGCACCACCTCGCTGCCGCGATCCAGGGCCAGGTGGCCGGGCAGTTGGCGTTCCAGCGCCGGCGACGGCAGGCGGCGCAGGCGCAGGGCATCGAACAGCGCCACGCCGGCCAGGGCCAGCAGGGTGCCCCACCACAGGCTGTCGAGCCAGGCGGGCAGGGCGATGCCGAGCAGCGGCAGGGCGCCGAGCAGGATGGCGGCCAGCAGCAGGACGGCGCTCAGGCCGAGCAGGCGTGGCGAGGGTTTCATGAGCGCGGCGCGGCGACCTGGTCGAGCAGATGGGCGAGCACCCGGTCGACGTCCTGGCCCTCGATCTCCAGCTCCGGCGCCAGGCGCACGCGGTGGCGCAGCACGGCCGGAGCGCAGGCCTTGAGGTCGTCGGGGGTGACGAATTCGCCGCCGCGCAGCAGGGCGCGGGCGCGGGCGCAGCGCACCAGGGCGATCGAGGCGCGCGGCCCTGCGCCGAACACCAGGCCGGGCCAGTCGCGGGTGGCGCGCACCAGGCGCACGGCGTAGTCGAGCACCTGGGCGTCGATCGGCAGCTCGGCGCAGATCTTCTGCAGCACCGGCACGTCGCGCTCGCGCAGCAGCGGGCGCAGGGCGGTCACCTCGAGCATGTCGCTGCGCGCCGAGCGGGTCACCTGGCGCACCAGTTCCAGTTCCTCCGCATGCGCCGGATAGTCCATGCGCAGCTTGAGCATGAAGCGGTCCAGCTCGGCTTCCGGCAGCGGGTAGGTGCCTTCCTGATCGATGGGGTTCTGGGTGGCCAGCACCATGAACGGCCGCGGCACCGCCAGGGCATTGCCCTCGAGGGTGACCTGGCGCTCCTGCATGACCTCGAGCAGCGCCGCCTGGGTCTTGGCCGGGGCGCGGTTGATCTCGTCGGCGAGCAGCAGGTTGGTGAACACCGGGCCGCGGCGCAGCTTGAACTGCTCGCTGGCCAGGTCGTAGACGGCATGGCCGGTGACGTCGCTGGGCATCAGGTCGGGGGTGAACTGGATGCGCGCGAACTGGCCGCCGAAGCAGCGCGCCAGGGCGCGCACCAGCAGGGTCTTGCCCAGGCCGGGCACGCCCTCGATCAGCACGTGGCCGCCGGCGAGCAGGGCACAGAGCACGTCGTCGATCACCGTCTGCTGGCCGATCAGCGCTTTGCCCAGCTCCTCACGCAGCGCCTGGACCAGTTGCGTGGCGCGCTGCAGCTGGCTGGCCGCGGTTTCGGTAGCGGGCTGGGGGGTGGCCGCGGCGGGCTCGCCGTCGAGGGGCAGGCTGGATTCTTCGCTCATCAAAGGGCATTCCTGATTCGTTGCAGGTGGGCGACCTGGCGGGTGAACTGGGCGGGATGGATGCGCTGCTCGCCGAGCGGGCGCATGGCCTGGCCGATCTGGCTGGGCGTCTGGCGACTGAAGCGGGCGAGCAGTTGCCACTGCTCGGTGACCGGCAGGCGCTCGAAGCCGGGATGGCGCTGGCGGGCGCGCTGGCGCACCTCGGCCTGCAGGCGGGCGAGCAGGGCGGCGTGGCCCTGCTGGCGGCAGAGGAACTCGGCGCAGGCGTGCAGGTGCTCGCCCAACTGGCGGCGTGCCGGCGGCGCATCGGCCTGCAGCGGTCCGTGGCGCACACCGAAGTGCCAGAGCAGCAGGGCCAGCAGCACGGCGAGGGCGATGAGCGCCGCGGGGAAGTGGCGCAGCAGCAGCCACGGCAGGGCTTCGCCGTCGATACGCTGCAGCAGGGTGACCCGGCTGTCCTGGGTCAGGTACCAGAGCAGCCAGGCATGGTCGTACTCGCCGATGCGACTGTTGCGCCACAGTTTGCCGTCGCTGAGCACGGTGACCAGGCCATCGCCGTGGGCCAGCTGCAGCAGGTGGGTGGCCTCGGCGCTGTTGGCCCAGGCATGGGCGCGGTTGCCGCTGTCCTCGAGGTGGTAGCGGGTATCGAAGGCGAAGTAGGCCGGCGCGTCCTCGTTCTCCAGGTACAGCTTGGTCAGTTCGGGCCAGGGATCTTCGACTTCGCCTTCGAGACCCACTTCGGTCAGCTCGCCGGGGGCTTCGTCGTCCAGGCTGCTGCTGGGCAGGCGGCGGATCTGCAGCAGGTCGAGGAGCAGGTCGTCGCTGCGCTGGCGCTGTGCGCTCCAGTTGGCCTCCGCGACCACCAGCAGGTGGCCACCTCCGGCCGTCCAGTCGAGCAGGCGCTGGCTCTGCGCGGCGCTCAGCTGCTGGCGCGAGCCGAGCAGCAGCAGGCTGTGGCCGGCGGCCGGGGTGTCGGCGAGGATCTGCGCCAGGCTGTCGGCGCGCTCGACCGCGATCTGACGCTGGCGCAGGAAGTGCTCGGCGGCCAGATAGGGATTGGCCTTGGCCTCCGGCGCCGGGCCGAGGTCGACCGTGCGCCGCTGCGGGTCGAGCTGGGCGAGCAGGAGGAAGGCCAGGGCGGCGAGCAGGGCCAGTGCGGCGAGGCCTGCCCACAGGCGTTGGCGGGCATTCATGGCGCCACCCCGGCCTGCACGCGGCTGTTCAGGCCCAGTTGGCGCCAGGCGTCGCACAGCTCGGGGCCGAGTTCGGCCGGCGGCGGGCGACTGCCGTAGGCCAGCGCCTGCCAGGCGTCGAGCAGGCGGCGGGCAAAGGCGCCGAGCGCCGGGTCGTCGAGGCCCTGCAGCAGCACCAGCACCTCGCCCTCGGTGTGCGCCGCCCTGAGCGGCAGCCGGCGCTGGTGCAGCAGGTGGCTGAGCAGGCCGCGGTAGAGCAGGGCAAGGGCGGCGCGCGGATCGACCGCCCACAGCTGTTCGACGCTGGCGGGCAGATCGTCCGGCAGGCTGCGTGGGTCGACGGCCAGGCCGAACAGCTGGGCGGGCGGCGCCGCGTCTGCCTCGCGCGCGGTCTGGCCGCGGACGGCGAACAGGCGCAGCCAGTCGCGGTAGCGCCAGGCCAGCAGGGCCAGTCCGGCGACCAGCAGGGCCCAGAGCAGCACCTCGATCACCGCGGTCGCGCCCTGCAGCCACGCCGGCGTGCGGATCAGCGGCGGCGCGTCGGGCTCGTCGGCCGCGCTCCAGCCCCAGTCGATGCGTTCCTCGACGCGGTGGAACGGCGGCGCCGCCAGCAGGGCCTGGATCTCCCGCCGAGCCTGTTGGCTGTCGAGCGGCTGGTGGGTCAGGCGCGGGGCCTGCGGTCCGGGGTTGTCTTCGCTGGGCAGCAGGCAGGTGGCGCTGCCGGCCAGGCTGACGGGCATTGCTGTCTGCTCGGTTTCCTGCGCCAGGACGGCGCCGTGCGGCAGCCACAGGCCGAGGCTCAGCAGCAGCACCAGGCTGGCCTGGCCGAGGCGCTCGAGCAGGCGGCGGAATGCCAGTTCGAGGTCCCAGGCTTCCAGCTCGCTGCGCCGGTTGAGGTACAGGCTGAAGCCGCAGGCGACATAGATCGGCTCCCAGACCACCAGCACCAGGGCGTAGCAGGCGTTGCTCAGGTGCTCCAGCCACAGCCACTCCTCCGGCGGGCGCAGCAGCAGGGCGAGCCAGCTGCTTTCGCTGGCGAAGTCGGTCGGCAACAGCAGGTAGATCAGCACCAGCAGGCCGGTCCACAGCAGCAGCTCGATGTGCATGCCGAGCAGGGTCAGCCAGCGCGCCACGCCGCTGCGCCGGCCCAGTGCATCAAGGCGCTGGCGGCGCGCCTGGCCGCGCAGGTTCTCCAGCTGCAGCAGCGGCAGGGTGAAGCTGCGGCTCAGGCTGAAGCGGCGCCAGGTCAGGCTGGCCAGCAGCTCGCCGCGCAGCAGGCCGGGCCAGGCGCGCAGGGCCTGGCCGAGGGTCGGCGTGGCGCTGAACAGGGCGCGCGAGAGGATGTGCAGCGGCAGGCGCTCGAAGGCCGGTTTCAGCCACCAGAACAGCAGCAGGGCGACGCTCGGGTAGCGCCACAGCAGCAGGCTGAACACGGCCAGCAGCGGCACGGTCAGCAGCGCCCAGCTGGCCAGCAGCAGGCCGGCATGGCGCTGCGCCAGGCGCACGCCAAGATCCACGGCTTCCCACGGGCTGCGCGGGCGCACGGCCACCGCGGCATCGCTCAGCGGCATGCGTGGCTCCGGCAGCGCGGCGCCGGCCGGCAAGGGCGGCTGGATGAGGCAACGACGATCACGACGACTCCCTGTGTTGGGTAACTGCCCGGCACGGCGCGATTGTGGGCGACAACGGCCGGCGACCTGCCTACGCCGCCTGGTGCTGGCGTCCGCCGAGCAGGAAGTAGGCGCCGACCAGCAGCCAGAGCGCCGCGCCGACCAGGTATTTGGTCGTTGCGGAAAACTGCGTGACCGACGACCAGTAGGCCTCGACGAAAGCGGCGACCAGCAGCAGGCCGATCACCCCGCAGACCAGGCCGACGCAGCCCTTGGCGGTCTCGCGCAGGGCGGCCCGGCGACTGCGCGGGCCGGGGGCGAGCAGGGCGCCGCCCAGCTGCAGGCCGGCGGCGCCGGCGAAGGTTATGGCAGTCAGCTCGAAAGCGCCATGACCGACGACAAAACTCAGAAAGGTCTGGTCATAGCCGATGCGCAGCAGGTGGCCGGCGACGGCGCCGATGTTGAGGCCGTTGAACAGCAGGAAGAACAAGGAGCCGAGGCCCAGCAGCAGGCCGCTGGCGAAGGTTTTGAAGGCGATGCCGATGTTGTTCATGATGTAGAAGCCGAACATCAGCCAGTCGTCGCTGCTGCCGCGCTCGCTGAAGTGGCCGAGACGGCTGGCGTCGGGGTCGTACATCAGCTCCATCCGGGCCACCTGCTGCGGCGACAGCAGGCTGTAGATCAGGTCGGGAAACAGATAGACCAGCAGGCCCATGCCCAGCAGGCTGCCGTAGAACAGCAGGCTGGCCAGCAGGATGCTGCGCCAGGCCGCGCGTACCTGGCGCGGGAAGCCGTGGATGAGGAAGCCGAGCAGGCGCGGGCCGAGGTTCTGCCGCGGGCGGTACAGCTGCTGGTGGGCGCGCAGGGTGAGCAGCTGCAGGCGCTCGACCAGGCTGGTGCTGTAGGCGCGGCCTTGCGCCAGCGCCAGTTGCTGGCACAGGCGGCGGTAGGCGGCGGCGAACTCGCCGGCCTGCGCGCCGAGCGGCCGGCCCTGCTCGAGCAGCTTGAGCTGGCCGGCCAGGGCCTGCCAGTCGGCCTGGTGCCGGGTTTCGAACTGCGCCTGTTTCATGGCGTCCCTCGCAGGTCGGCGGCGATCTGTTGCAGGCGCAGCGGCGCCTGCTCGGCGGTGACCCCGAGCAGCGGCGCCAGCAGTCCGGCGAGCTCCTCGCGACGGGCCGGCGACAGCTGGCGCTGGCGCTCGCCGTAGGCCAGCACGGCACGCTGTTCGGCAGCGCTGAGGGCGAAGGGCGCCGGCAGCGGCGTCATCGGCTCCAGTTGCACGGCTGCCGGCGCGCGGGGCTGGTGGATCACCAGGGTGCCGGCGGCGAGGTCGCCGAGGCGCTGGAAGCGCGGGTTGGCCAGGCTGGCGAGCAGGCCGCAGCAGTAGCCCAGCGGCAGCATGTCGACGAAGCGCAGCAGGTTGCGCAGCAGCGCGGCGCCCCAGCCGACCGGCGTGCCGTCCTCGTGGACCACGCGCAGGCCGAACAGCTGCTTGCCGGGCGAGCGGCCCTGGTTGAGGACCTCGAACAGCACCATGTACCACCAGTTGAGCAGGAACAGCAGGATCAGGCCCAGGCCGATCCCCAGTTCGCCGAGCCGGCCGAGCACGCCGAGTACCGCCAGCGACAGGGCCGCGCGCAGCGCCAGGTCGACGGCGAAGGCACGCGCGCGGGTCAGCGCACTGGCCGGGCTCAGCAGCAGATCGACCCCCTCCGGGGTTTCCACCCGCAGGCGGGTATCCAGCAGCGAGGTGGCGGGCGTGGCGGGTGGCATGGGCGCGGGCTGCATTGGGGGAAAGAATGGATGCTAGCGGGGCCTGGCCCGATGCGGCAACTGTCGGCGTTGTCGCGGGCAGGCCGGCGGCCGGGCGATTCGGGGTAGACTGCCGCAGCCTTGATTCTGGAGCCCTTACCGTGACCGCAAGCATCTTCTGGTACGACTACGAAACCACCGGCATCGACCCGCGTCGCGACCGGCCGCTGCAGGTGGCCGGCATTCGTACCGACGAGGCGCTCAACGAGATCGGCGAGCCGCTCAACCTGTATTGCCAGCCCAGCGACGACATCCTGCCGCACCCGATGTCCTGCCTGATCACCGGCATCGACCCCGGACGACTGGCGCGCGAGGGACTCGGTGAAGCCGAGTTCATGACCCGTCTGCACGCCGAACTGGTCCGCCCCGGCACCTGCACGGCCGGCTACAACAGCCTGCGCTTCGACGACGAGGTCACCCGCTACAGCCTGTACCGCAACTTCTTCGATCCCTATGCCCGCGAGTGGCAGGGCGGCAACAGCCGCTGGGACCTGATCGACCTGCTGCGCACCGCCTACGCCCTGCGTCCGCAGGGGATCGAGTGGCCGCAGGCCGAGGGGCGGGTGACCCTCAAGCTGGAGCGCCTGACCGCCGCCAACGGTATCGACCACGGCCAGGCCCACGACGCGCTGGCCGACGTGCGCGCCACCATCGCCCTGGCGCGCCTGTTGCGTGAGCGTCAGCCGCGGCTGTACGACTGGTGCTATCAGTTGCGCAGCAAGCAGCGGGTCCTCGAGCAGGTCCGCCTGCTGCAACCCATGGTGCATATATCCGGACGTTTTTCCGCAGAGCGGCATTTCCTGGCGGTGGTATTGCCGCTGGCCTGGCATCCGCGCAATCGCAATGCGTTGATTGTCTGTGACCTGCAGGCGGATATTGCGCCATTGCTGGAGTTGCCGGCGGAAGTTCTCGCCCAGCGCCTGTATACCCGTCGCGATGAACTGGGCGAAGGCGAACTGCCCGTGCCGCTGAAACTGGTCCAGGTCAATCGCTGCCCGGTATTGGCGCCGCTCAAGGTATTGCGCGAGGAAGATTGCCAGCGTCTGGGGGTGGATATGTCGGCCTGCCAGCGTCAGGCGCAGTTGCTGGAACAGCGACAGGCCGTGTGGAAGGGCAAGTTGCCGGCAATCTTTGCGGACAATGGCTTTACCGCCAGCGATGATCCGGAGCAGCGCCTGTATGACGGCTTTATCGGTGATCGCGATCGCGGTTTGTGTGTGCAGGTGCGCGACAGCGATCCAGCACGACTGGTCGAGCGTCACGGCTTGTTTGCTGATGAGCGTCTCGAGGAGTTGCTGTTCCGATATCGGGCGCGCAACTTTCCGCAAACCCTGAGTGCTGCCGAGCAACAACGCTGGCAGGAATTCTGTCGTCTGCGTCTGAGTGATAGTCGTGCCGGTGCGCCCAATACCCTGGCCGAGTTCGACAGTGCATTGGCCGAGTTGCTGCCGGACGCCGATACTCGCCAGCAGGCCCTGCTCGCCGAGTGGCAGGCTTATGCCGGACTGCTGCGCCAGCGCTACGGGCTGGCCTGAGCGGCGGTCGGGCAGGAAACTCCGGCGGGGGCTGTCCCGGCCTCCCGGCTCCGGATGGAAAACGCTTCGCGACTGTGCACTTATTGCCTGACGGCGGATACGCCAACAAAAAACGCCAGCAAGGCTGGCGTTTTTTTATATTGCAGTGCACTAAACGGAGCGAACTCAGTCGAGCAGGGTCACCCAGCTTTCAACGGTGTCGCCGCCCCAGGTGGCTTTCCACTCTTTCAGGGTCTTGTGGTTGCCGCCCTTGGTTTCGATAACTTCGCCAGTGTGCGGGTTCTTGTACTGCTTGACCTTGCGGGTACGCTTGACCGGCGCTTCAACTTTGGCGGCGCGCGGCTGACGACCAGCCTTGACGACTTTGCCTTCGCTATCCAGCAGGGCGAGGATATCCGGCAGGGACTTGCCGTATTCGGCCATCAGCTCGCGGAGTTTGGCTTCGAAGTCCAGCTCCTTCTGCAGTTTGTCATCCTGCTTGAGGGCCTGCAGGCGCTCCTGCAGTTGCTTGATGGCGGCTTCGGTCGAGCGGAATTCGTTGATCAGGGACATTGTCGTTACCTTGGTAAACAGGTCTGCAGGAAATACAGGTGTGGACGAATAATAGGCACTGGATAATGCCGAGTAAATAGCCGGATGCCGTTTGCGGAGTGTTTGCCGGAAAATAATTCGAGTTTCGGTAATTGCGCGTGGTGGCGCACGCCTGCAGTATGTTGCAAGTTTTCCCGCAGTTTCCTGCCGCGGCGCTGCTGTAGTTTTCCCGCCGTCTGGCTAGAATGGCCCCTTCGATGTTTGCGGAGTTACCCCATGCGTACTTTCCGGCTGGTCATCGCCTGCCCCGACCGCGTCGGCATCGTGGCCAAGGTCAGCAACCTGTTGGCCACCTACAACGGCTGGATCACCGAGGCGAGTCATCATTCGGATCTGGATAACGGCTGGTTCTTCATGCGCCACGAAATCCGTGCCGACTCCCTGCCGTTCGATCTCGAGGGTTTTCGCCATGCCTTTGCGCCGATTGCCCGCGAGTTCGGCATGCGCTGGCAGGTCTACGACTCGGCGGTGAAGAAGCGCGTGGTGCTGATGGCCAGCCGCGAGTCGCACTGCCTGGCCGACCTGCTGCATCGCTGGCACAGCGGCGAGTTGTACTGCGAGATTCCCTGCGTGATCTCCAACCACGACGACCTGCGCAGCATGGTCGAGTGGCACGGCATTCCCTATCACCATGTGCCGGTCGACCCGCAGGACAAGACCCCGGCCTTCGCCGAGGTCAGCCGGCTGATCGCCGAGCACCAGGCCGACTGCGTGGTGCTGGCGCGCTACATGCAGATCCTGCCGCCGACCCTGTGCCAGGACTACGCCGGCCGGGTGATCAACATCCACCACAGCTTCCTGCCCTCGTTCGCCGGCGCCAAGCCCTACCACCAGGCCGCCAAGCGCGGCGTCAAGCTGATCGGCGCGACCTGCCACTACGTCACCGAGGAGCTGGACGCCGGCCCGATCATCGAGCAGGACGTGGCGCGGGTCACCCATCGCCAGCAGGCCGAGGACATGGTGCGCATCGGCAAGGACGTGGAACGGAGGGTGCTGGCCCGTGGGCTACGCTATCACTTGGAGGACCGGGTGCTGGTGCATGACAACAAGACCGTGGTGTTCGACTGATTCGCCGCCGCTGGCGCAACCGTTGCCATAACGGCATGACTCAAGACCCGCGCGGGCGTGTTGCCCGCTGGCGTGGTCGTTAGCGATACGCAAGGACAAAGGAGTAAGCCCATGCTCAAGTCAATCAAGGTCCGCGC
>RCUJ01001305.1_pt1 | contig 13528 bp, 13 predicted proteins | sample 2166321 | NCBI WGS metagenome assembly RCUJ01 (sample SAMN09932808, study PRJNA488358) | compost metagenome | feature: garden; material: soil; isolation source: compost soil in an enriched community after 118 h of incubation | place: Germany: Experimental Botanical Garden Goettingen | collected... | reverse complement strand
TTGTGGTGTGACAAGCATTTGTGGGCGCCACTGAAACCTGTGGGAGCGAGCTTGCTCGCGATAAGGCCGGCACGTCCAACATTGATATCGGCTGACACTCTGCCATCGCGAGCAGGCTCGCTCCAACAGGGTTTAGGGGGTTTCCATGCCGCCAAAATGAAATGAGCGCCACCCGGGCGCTCATTTTTTCAGATCCTGTTCATTTGGTTTTCACCACCGCCGGTGGGGTCCAGTCACCGTCGAGGACATCGGCTTGCGGCCAGTAGGCGCGGATGTACAGCGAGAATTCGGCACCTTTGGGCGAGGGCAGCCAGTTGCTTTCCTTGTCCTTGCCCGGTGATTCACTTTGCACGTAAATGGTCAGCGAGCCGTCAGGATTGGTTTGCAGGGATTTGTTCTTGGTGCCGATGGAGTAACGCTTGAGCTCGTTCGGCGAGAAGAAGTGCTGTTCGTTGTACAGCGTCAGCGACCAGAACCCCTTGACCGGCGGCAGCTTGCCTTTGGCGAACGTGACGCTGTAGCCGTACCGGCCGTTGAGGCGCAGGCCGTTCTCATCCAGGTCCTGGTAGAAGTATTTGGTCTCTTTCTGCTGATTGACGAATATGTTCGAGCGCGCGACGGCGGTACGGGTGAAATAGTCGGTGCCGAACGCTGCACCGTTGCTCACGGTGCTCCAGTGATTGGGCAATTGCAGACCGTAGTTGCGGAACTGCAACAGCGGGTCGATCACTTCGCTGTCGGCCTTTTTCGCCTCGTCGATCATCGCAGCGCGAAGTTGCGGGTCGGCCTTGGCGATGGCCGCGAGGGCGGCCATTTGCGCGTAGCGGGCTTCTTCCCCCGGCAATGGCTTGGCGTCCTTGAGCAGGGCCGGCAGCTCATCGAAGAACTTCTCCGGCACCACCCACCTGGTTTCGGCATTGCCTTCAGAAGCCTGGGCCGGGAATTTCGGCAGCCTGGCCCAGTTGCGCTTCTTCATCTTGCCGTCGTATTGCGACAGCGGGTACATGTCGATGCCCGACAATGCCGGCTGCACGGCCAGGCGGTCGGCGGCGGTGTCGTCCTGGAATACCCGAGGGATCACGAACCCGGTGTTCGTACGCGCCCGGTACACCCGCTTGATGCCGGGCGGCACCTTGCCGTTCCAGTCCGGGCCGACCAACAGGTAGAAACCCGGTTGGGTGTTATACATTTTGCCCATCTCGACGAAGCTGTCCGAACGCAGGTCCACCACCTGATACACCCAGAATCGGCCGTCGAAGTCCGGCACTTGCAGCACCACCGGCTCAATGTCCAGGGCGATGCTGCCGGCGCCGTACACCACGTCCTGGTTCGGACAGGCCACCAGCCGCTCGGCCGGGTCGATGTAGTCGCTGAGCATCGACAGCCGATTGATCGGGGCCACGGGTACGATGCCGCCCATCAAGCCGGGTTCCGGCAAGTTCTTGAAGGCCTGGCGACGATTGAAGATGTTGGCCATCGGCCAGGCCCAGAAATACGCCTCGCGCGCCATCATGCGCACATACGGTTCGGTTACTTTGGTGCCGGCGACAGGGCCTGAGACAGGGCTGGCGACCGGAGCGGCAACAGTGACTTGCGCTGCGTAACCCGGCGTACTCAACAGGGCTGCGGTTGTGACCGTACTGGCGAAAGTCAAGGCGAGGAGGGCATGACACCGGGGTAAACGATTCATGAAGCGTCCTTACTTGTCGGCAGTCACCGAATGCAGGTGATTCGCTCTCAAGATAGCTCATCCTTTACCCCAGTGCTGTTCAGCGCAGGCGCGAGGGCCTCAGATCGACCTCAAAGATGATCGGCATCAATCACCGCCTTGGCGAACGCCTGCGGATCTTCCTGCGGCAGATTGTGGCCGATGCCACCATTGATCAACCGGAACTCGTATTTGCCGGTGAAGCGCTTGGCATAGTCTTCAGGCGCCGGGTGCGGTGCGCCGTTGGCATCGCCTTCAAGGGTGATGGTCGGCACGCTGATGGACGGCGCCGTGGCCAGTTTCTGCTCCAACGCTTCGTACCGACTTTCGCCCTGGACCAGGCCCAGGCGCCAGCGGTAGTTGAACACGGTGATGTCGACATGGTCGGGGTTGTCCAGCGCCTTGGCACTGCGGTCGAAGGTGGCGTCATCGAACGCCCATTTCGGCGAAGCCAGTTGCCAGATCAGCTTGGCGAAGTCGTGGGTATTTTTCTCGTAACCGGCGCGACCACGGTCAGTGGCGAAGTAGAACTGATACCACCACTGCAATTCCGCCTTGGGTGGCAGCGGGTTCTTGCCGGCCGCCTGGTTGCCGATCAGATAGCCGCTGACCGAGACCAGCGCCTTGACCCGCTCCGGCCACAACGCCGAGACAATGTCGGCCGAACGCGCACCCCAGTCATAGCCACCGAGCACCGCTTGCTTGATCTTCAGGGCATCCATGAAGTCGATGACATCACTGGCCAGTGCAGCCGGTTGGCCATTGCGCAGGGTTTTGTCGGACAGGAAATGCGTATCGCCATAACCCCGGGCATAGGGCATCAGCACCCGATAACCCTTGGCGGCCAGCAACGGCGCAACCTCATCATAGCTATGAATGTCGTACGGCCAGCCGTGCAGCAGGATCACCACCGGCCCGTTGGCCGGGCCTGTTTCTGCGTACGCCACGTCCAGCAGCCCGGCGTTGACATGCTTGAGCGGGCCGAAGGGCGAGGGCGCCGCCTGGGTGGTACCGGCAGGGGCCACGGCTGGCTGCGCGGTGGCGGCCGTTTGCGCGTGGGCCGCACCGAGCACGCCGAACAGCGTCAGCGCGAGGATCGAAGGGCCGACCAGGTGGCGGCGAGTCTTGCCGGATTTGCTGTTGCGCAGTGCCATCTTCATGGGATGTCTCCATTACCAGCCGTGGGTCAGGGGTTCCGTCCGAACCCCTTCAAACCTTACGAGCATTCAAGCGCGACAACGTATCTGGCCTGTGTCCAATTGCAGGCCGGATGAAAGTCTGTGTATCGAGGTGTCACGCCGATACACTGTGATACACAACAGGTCAGACACTGGAGGGGGGCAGGATCAGTATGAAGACTAACTCGACTAAAGCACTATTTAGTCGAGTTATGTTGGCAAATGCTTCGATTATGCCAATAAAGTTGCGATTTAAAGGCAGGGAGACAAAATGAATCCAAGCACCACGAAAATTGCAGAGCTGATCAAAACCCTGGCCCTTGAGCCCCATATCGAAGGTGGTTTCTTTCGCAGAACCTACCAGTCGGACGACCAGAACATGATTCTGACGTCCGCTGGCCAACGGCATTGCATGACGTCGATTTTCTATCTGCTGACCCAGGACGCTCCAATAGGTCATTTCCATCTGAACCGGTCAGACATCGTTCATTACTATCATCTGGGCGATCCGATTCAGTACACGCTGATTTTTCCGGACGGCACATTGAAAACCATTGTGATGGGTCACGACGTTCTCGCCGGACAATGCTTGCAACTGCATGTGCCCGGTGGCATCTGGAAAGCTTCGCAGGTGATGCACGGTGCAGCAGGATTCGGCTTGATCAGTGAAGCGGTTACGCCAGGCTTTGATTTCGCGGATATGGAAATGGGTGACCGGCAAAAGCTCGGACAGCAGTTTCCTGAGCATTGGGCATTGATCGAAAGGCTGACGCGAGGATGAGGTGGTTCCTTGCTTCAAGATCTGTGTGAGTCTGGGCCAATCTGGCCATATCGTATTACGTGTAATGTATATTATGTTAAACGACAGGTCATGTCATAGATGTTCATGAGCTGCCTAAGCCACTGATTCGACAAACCTGCTTCTGACGTCCACGCTCTCAACGGGCCATGTACTTCGTGTTCATGGTGAGACATTGAATGAGGTGGCTGCCGATGAAGCTGATTCAGTGCCGTTACTCTTCCGGTCAGCGTGTACCGCTGCTCGTGCAGACCGGAGATGCGGCGCCATTGCCCATGCTTGTCCCGTTCATCTACGTTCAACTCAAGCTCAGATACCGCGCTTACAACACTGCGGCGGCACATCTGCGCGCGATCCAGGCTTTCTATACCTATGCCAATACCAGAGATCTGGATATCGATGAGGCCATCTTGGCCTGCAACTTTGAGGCGATTTTGGCTTTGCTGGATGGTTACGCCATCTGGCTCCAAAGCGGCCGTCACGCCGATAATCTGATCGCCCGAATCGGCACAGCTGCGACGGCACCTTTTCCGCAGATCGATCCGCGTACTCGTGACCAGTACCTACGATTGCTGAAGCAATACTTGTCCTGGTGTGTCACCCGTTACATCCCGCTTGCTCGTCAAAACTCAACCTCCCTAGCAAACATCGAGGCTGTATTTGCAGACGTTGCCGAATAGCGGCTGCATTCGCGAGCATCTTCATCACTTATCAGCTATTTGAGGTTCCTTGGTCCTGCCTGCGTGGCCTTATCGGCGTTGAAACCGTGGAAGTATTCCAAGCCGTCCATAAGCCAGAAAAGGCCGACTCTCGCGACCAGTCGCGCTGGAGCCTTTCCAAAAACCTGGCTCTTGAACAATCAATTGCAAGGCCGTACCCGTCAGTTGATTTCTCGATTGCATCAAGGTGTCGCGACATTGAAAGTCGCCTGGCCCTGAATCGAATCAAGCCCGAACTCGAATCGTACCGCCTTGGCGATTCCACTGATCACATCATCCACCAGCCACCGTCCTTTGTCCGCGCTTGAGTCCAGCGCAGACGACAGTACCCCACTGGCTGGCACCCATTCAGTCCGCGCGGGGTACATGTCGTAAACCGGGAACTGCGCCGGTCCGTGATCAGGAATTTGGTCAAGGAATACCAACTGCGGGTAGTAATGCAGCATCATCGATGTTTCGATGACCGCTGCATGTTCCAGCGCAATCCCCGGAAAACCGTCCGGAAAGATTCTGTCGAGCGTCTGTGATTTCACGAACTCCCAGTGTTCGAGGCGCATGACCTCCAGTCCGGCATTCGGACCGATATCGCGCATGGCCAGTTCAATACCCTCAGTGACAAACCACTGGTTTTCGTAATGACCGATCACCAGCACCAGGCGCGTCACGCCATGACGATGAAACTCGCGTACGGCATCCCTTACCATGGCGATCAGCGTGGCCCCATCCACGCTGGTTGTTCCGCAGAAGTGCTGCCCTCCTCCACATTTCGGCTGAGATTTATAGCCGTAGGAAAGCGCTGGGGCGACGATGCCGTCGATTTCCCTGGCGACATCTTCACTGATCGCACTGGCCAGCAAAGCATCGGTGCCCAAAGGCAAATGAGGCCCGTGCTGTTCGGTCGCACCGATAGGCAGGAAGACCACCGAGCCCGATTGCACGCGGTGCTCATAGTCGACCCAACTGATGTTATCCATCCTTACGTTGTTCATGGCTGCACTCCCATTTCGATTGGTCATAGCGAACGCCCCGGCACCAGATCGGCGCCAAGACGTTTGCGCGTTGTCTTACGCTTGCGCCGGGTACCACGCTTCGGGCTCCGGGTAGTCCCAGTCCGAAGGAAATGCATAGGTTTCAAATACGGTGGTGGTATCGGCCTCGGTGCCGAAGAACGCGAAATGATTCACTCCCATCCATGACCCGGACTGCACGCATTTGAAGCCGCGTCGCGTCAGCTCCGTAATGCGATCCTCAAACGGAATGTTGTTGCAGTCGTAGGCAACGTGCTGGATGCCTTCGCCATGTTTCTCCAGGAAGTCGGCAAAGATGGTCGGACCGGAGACCGGCTCCATCAACTCCCAGACCATGTTGCCGGACTGTGCGAAGCAGACTTTAAGAACAAACTCGGCCGGTTCGCCATGGTAAGTCTGGTTTTCAGTGTTTTCCGGGCTGAAGGTGTACACCCGCCACGGGCCGATCCCCAGCTTGAGCAAGCCATCCATTGTGCGCTTGTGATCACGCGTAACGATCGCAATCTCCACAACATTACCCAGGAATGCATCGACCTCGGTTCCAGCATTCAATGCTTTCAGCACATTAGTTTGTTCAAGATGGGACATACGCAGTTTCCTTTTTAATCGTTTAATGATTGAACACACTGAGTTTACTTAGCCAGCACCGAAGAGCTGACAACTTCCGTACGCCGTGAACGATGCAATAAATAGTAGATCCCCCCTCCCACACCAAACCCTGCCAGCCAGGACAAATCAATTCCGTCCAATGCCATTGCGAGCGGGCCTTGCAGTGATTTAATTGTCCCGACCTGAAATAACCAGGCTGCAAGTATTCCCACTGCAAGTGCAAATATGCCTCTCCAGTTCACATCAGCGCATGCACTTTGGGAGTGGTGGCAATACAGCGATTTCAAATCGACCTGACCACGGCGAATCAGGAAAAAATCAACCAGCGTGATACCAGCCCAAGGACTGATCCACACCACGAAGAACACCATCAGGTTTTCAAAGGCATGTACAAACTCGCCCGATTGCAGAAACAGGTAGAGCATGAACAGCGCAACCACGCCCGAGACCATCGAAACCGCCCAGCGTGGAACACGCAGATCCAGAGACAACGTCGCCAGCGCTGCGGAATAAATGACCACGATGTTGGTGGCTACCGGGCCATGCAACAGCACAAGCAGAACCGGCAGCGCCATTGTGCCGAACACCGCGATGATCAATTGTGCAGGATCCGAACCTCCGCCCGCGGAAGCAATGGTAGCGCCCAGAAAGGCCAGCCATACAGTGGGCAGGAACATGCCCAGGAACGTCGACCGAAACACCTGGCCGTCAGACAGTTTGCTCTGGGTGAAGCGGGTGTAATCAGAGGCGTATACCAGCCATGAAATGCCCCAACCGATCCCGATCGCCGTCATCAGGCTGCTCATGGCCGACAGCTTGCCGAAGCCCTCGGTGGTGGATGCCTGCCACTGGATATCCACATGGGTGAAGGCCAGCACGGTCATTACTACCATGATCAACAGAATCACCGGCATGGTGTAGCGCTCGAAGCACTTGATGGCGTTAAAGCCCCATGCCGCAATGCCGACCTGAAGAATCATGACCGCCAAAGCGATCCCGTACTTGAGTTCCATGCCACCGCTGATACCGATTTTTTCCAGGGCTGCCACTGCAAGATCAAGAACGATCCAGGTGTTGGTGGCCACCCAGCCCATAGGCATCAGCACTTGCATGATGGTGGGGAGGTAGGCACCGCGCCGGCCAAACGCCAACCGGGAAAGCACCATTTGCGGTACGCCCGTGCGGTGTCCCATGATGCAGATGCCGCCGAACAGAGCCGCGCCCAACAGGTTGCCGACGACAATCACCAGCAGGGTTTCCCACAGGCTCAAACCCAGCTGGATACCGATTGCACCGAGCACCCAGTTGATAGGCGCGACATTAGCCCCGGCCCAGATCCAGAACTGGTCCAGCGGCGTTGAAGTGCGATGGCTATCGGGCACGGGCTCAATGCCCAGCGCATCATAATTGGCCTCGTTGATTACGCTTTTTTCAGAATTGCGACGGGTTGACATTATTATTTTCCTCGCTGACCGGCGACCACGTGAATCGCCCCGAGCCATTAAAGCGAGGTCTGTTCTTTTACGTAATTGATAATAACTAAAAGACCCTTTAGCAAAATTACCGCATTAAGTTTTACTCAATTGCCCCCGCGAACAGTCAGTCCATCCTCCTTTTAAAAATCGAAGTTGACATCCACGCCCACAAATAAAACTCGCTTATTGAGTTTTATTTAACGCACCTAAAATTAATGTCAATAGCCTCACCCTCGATGGTCGTGGCCAACTTGTTGCAGCCATTGAGGTAATTCCGCCTCAGGTTCAAAGGAAGTTTCACATGACCACCCTTCTTCATATCGATGCTAGCGCACGATCCGATCGTTCCCTGAGCCGCAAACTGTCCCAGGCATTTGTCGAGGCTTGGGTTGATCGCGATGACAAGACGCAAGTCATTGTCCGTGACGTTGGGCACAACCCTCCACCGTTCGTGACGGAGGCATGGATTGCCGCAGTTTTTACTCCCGAAGAGCACATGACGCCGGAAAAACGCGAAGAGATCCGCCTCTCGGATGAGTTGATCGATGAGATCGATCGCGCCGACGTCATCATCATGGGTACGCCGATGTACAACTACGGAATGCCGGCAGCCCTCAAGTCCTGGTTCGACAAAGTCATTCGCATTGGCAAGACCTTCACCTTTGATCTTGACCGCGGCGACTACCCACTGGAGCCGATCATGAACGGCAAGAAGCTGGTCATTTTATCTTCCCGGGGTGAATTCGGATTTGGCCCGGGAGGTGTGCGCGAAGCGATGAACCACCTCGACACTCACATCCAGACCTGTGCTCACTACCTGGGCGTGAACGAAACCCACGTCATCTCCATCGACTATCAGGAATTTGGCGACGCCCGCCACGAAGCCTCCATCGCCGATGCGTTCGATGCAATTCCGGTGCTGGTCAGGCAGTTGGTTGAAGATCGCCAACGTCAGCTTTTGCCGGCCTGATTGCCAGGTACCGCCGTCAAAATGGGAGAAACCATGATCACGATGATGCAAACCGCTGAACGATTGAGACAAGGCCTGACGACACCCGATAAGTTGATCGAGTCGGCCTTGGCGGCGATCAAAAACTCGGCGTACGTGTTCATTGATGTGCTTGAACAGCGCGCTTTCAATGATGCGAAAGCGTCGACCAGGCGTTGGCGTCAAGGGGCTCCCTTGAGCCCTTTTGACGGGATTCCCTATGCGGTCAAGGATCTGCTGGATGTCGTCGGTAGTCGAACAACCGCCGGCTCCATCACCCGGATCGACGCTCCGATGGCGGTCGAGGATGCGGAGGTGATCGCAGCCCTCGCCGCACTCGGTATGATCCCGCTGGGTAAAACCAACCTCACGGAATTTGCTTACTCCGGGCTTGGCCTGAATCCGCATTTCGGAACACCGACCTGCGATGTCGCGGTCAGCGAGAGCCGCGTTCCTGGCGGGTCTTCCTCGGGCTCGGCCATCGCTGTTCAACGAGGTATCGTCACCTGCGCCATCGGAACCGACACTGCCGGTTCGATCCGCATTCCGGCGGCATTCAATGGATTGGTCGGGTACAAGGCTTCTACGAGTCGTTACAGCATGAAAGGCCTTCACCCACTCGCCATTACGCTGGATAGCCTGGGCCCTTTCGCCCATACCGTGGCGGATTGCGTTGCACTGGATACGGCGATGCGAGGCTTCAAAGACGTGGCCATCGAGGCTGCCAACCTTTCAAGCCTTCGCTTTGTGGTCGACGACGGTGTGATGTCTGACCCGGCGTTACAGCCAGTGGTCCAGCACAACCTTGTTTCGATGATGGAGCGGCTTCGTGCAGCCGGTGCACAGGTTGAGCGTCGGCCGGTTCTCGCGGTTGCCCGCACCAGAGAACTCATTGCCCGCGAGGGCTGGCTGGGTGCGATAGAAGCCTGGCGCCTGCTGGGAGCGATAGTCGAAGGTCCGCAGGGGCATCAGATGGACAGGCGCGTGCGCCATCGTCTGCGCACGGCCAAGGAGGTCGATCCAGCGAGCGAAGCCAGGATCCGCCATCTGCGCACGGAGCTGATGGCGGCCATGGAGCGTGAGCTCGATGGCGCTATTCTGGTCATGCCGACGGTCAAGCACGTCGCCCCGCCGATGGCGCCACTTTCGAATGACGACGAACTGTTTGCGAGCGTCAATCTCGAGACCTTGTCACTCACCATGATTGGCAGCCTGCTGGATATGCCGGGTGTGGCAATCCCGTCCGGCAAGGACAGCATTGGCCTTGCAACGTCGACTTTATTTTCGACGACCCAAGGCCGCGACGATCAACTGCTCAGTGCGTGCCTGGCTATAGAAACGCGCCTTTGTGACTAATGCCTATCAGTCACGCCATGGCGCTAACTCAGGAAGTGACAGCCAACGGTTGTCCTGCCAGATCATTCAGGGCATTTTCCCTGAATGATTTGGCTTCGCTCAGGAGCCAGTCTCTGAACAACGAAAGGCTGCGGCGCGCACTGCAGTGGTGGTCTTCTATAAGGTGGTAGGTGAAACCAGGCAAACTCGGACCTTGCAGTCGATGCATCTGTCCAGAACGAAGCTCATGGTCAATCAATACATTGCTGCACAACAGCGGCCCAATCCCGCGCTCAACCGCATGTAGCGCCAGGGTTTCCTCGCTGTACCAGGAGATACGAAATTCCCACGATGAATCGTGCTCCACCTGAGCCAGCCAAGCTGACCACGAGGGCGCTTCGAGCGATTGATTCTTCCATTTGAACGCCAGCAGCGAGCGATTATGAAAATCGTTGATCGTTGCAGTACGGTTGGCCGGACAGATACTTTTGTCCGCGACCGCGATGTATCGATCCTCGAACAGCACCGGCCCCATCGCATGGGCATCGAATGGGCCATAACGAATCGCCAGATCGACAGTCTCGGAACGCAGGTCCACGACTTTCTCCGAGGCATGGATGGACACTACTATGTTTGGATAGATCGAGTTGAACTTCGTCAGTCGCGGCATCAACCATCGCTCCGCGAACGCGCGCGTGGTGGACAACTGAATGGCATCCCCCTCCTTTGGCGAACCGATCAAGGCAAATGCTTGGGCAATTTGGTCAAAACCGTCTCGTAACAGCGGGTAGATCGCTTTTCCGGCGGACGTGAGGGTGACCGTACGGCCCCTTTCCAGAAGTTTTTGCCCCAGCCCGTCCTCCAGTTGTCGGACCTGATGGCTTACCGCCGCGACCGTGACAGAAAGCTCATTGGCAGCCGCGGAAAAACTCTGGTGACGTGCTACCGCCTCAAACACTCGCACAGAATTGAGTGGGGGGATTTTGCGCATGGTTTTCTCCGGACACCTGACTGTGTGCTGGCAACGGGTTCAGTGTCCCGCCGGCAGACATCGCCCGCCAGCATGTTTTTTTGAGATCAGTTGACGCTGTAGTGAACATCCTGAGGCTGCATGCCATTAACCGCCGTAATGTCCTGAGGACAGGCAGAGAGGACCACAATAGCGTCCATTTCAGCTTTAAGGCAGACGTACTGCCCAGGTTCACTAACTGGCGCGGCGAATTCGATGCATCCGTCCTGATGAACCGGAACGTTCATAAAGAGATTCAAGGGGCTAGGTGTTTCGTGGACCTTGAGGCCGAGGTTTTCCAAGGCTAGAAAAAGGTTTTCATTGCAACTGTCGTGATGGCCGACAACCCCCAGTTGCACGTAACGGGTCGGGTCACACGCGGCGACCAGCGTGTCGTGCACACCGGGAGTGGTGTCCTCGGTGAGCGTGAGGATTTTCTGTCGTTTGTTGGTGAGGAAGCTGTCACCCTCGCTTGGGTTAAGCTTCAACCAGAACGCACGGCTGTGCTCCATCGACATAGCTTCGGCGAGGTCTGCCGGGTTAAAGGCCCAAGTGTCCACAACCTGCTTGCCATGGGTGTTTATGAGTTTGATGGATTGCCCCTGTTTCAACCGGATCGCTACGCCCCGTCGTGCAGGCAGACGGGTCAGTTTACCGGGTTGGATCGACATCACTGCGTTCATGCCTTTGTTCTCCTCTTTTCAGGCTGATGGCCGGCGTACCGGGTATCTGAATTCAAGGAAAACACAGCACAACTCTTCAAACCAATAATATAAAGTGGCCTCGGTATAAGCTAAATCTATAGGGTATCCCATGCGAATCCGGCAGCTCGAGTGCTTCAGAACTTTGATGATCCACGGCACGATGACCCGAGCGGCAGAGCTGTTGAGTATTTCCCAGCCCGCCATTAGCAGCACCATCGCCAATCTGGAGCATGAGACGGGCTTGAAGCTGTTCGTGCGCAAAGGTGGTCGGCTGCAACCTACGCCGGAAGCACGACTGTTTTTCGTTGAAGCTGAACGGGCGCTGGAGGCGGTGGAAAAAACCAATCGGGTCGCCAAGGAAATCCGAACGGGAAAACGAGGCCATCTGGCGATCGCCGCCTACGCCAGTATCTCGATCAACCTGTTGCCACGGGTGATGGCCGGGTTCGCGAAAGAGCGTCCGGGGCTTGAGCTGAAAATCATTACCCGAAACTCTCAGTCTGTCCGTGAGCTAATGAACACGCAGCAATTCGACCTGGCCATTGCCGAGTTGCCCCTCGACTACCCCACCTCCAGCATGGAAGTGATCTCGTATGAATGTCAGTGCATGGTGCCGCTCGGCCATCCCCTCGCTCAACTGGAGGTGATCACCCCGTCGGATCTGGATGGCGTACCCTTCGTTTCACTGTTCAAGGGCGACCCTATCTACCAACAGTTGGCCATGGCTTTTTCGGCGCACGGGTCAGCCTGGAACGTGGTGGCCGAGACTGAGTTCTTCTCGACGGCGTGCGAATTGGTTTGCGCTGGCATGGGTGTCGGGATCGTCGACCCAGTGGTCAGCTGGCCCTTCACCAAAAATCTGGTTCTCAAGCCCTTCTCGCCAGCGATCAGATACGAAATTGCACTGTTGCTTCCCACGCAGGAAGAGCCCTCGCAACTGGCACGAGAATTTGCCCATTTCCTCAAGCAACACCTTTAACGATGCTGCCGATGGTTGAAAATTGACCATAACCGAGCCGGGCGAGTGGCCGGATTCTGGAGAGGTCGATACGTCCGTCAGTGAGGCAGGCATCATTGATATGAACGCCGACCACCCGCCCGATGATCAGCAGATTTTCCTCTAGCTCCGATGGAAGCTCGACGGCTTCTAACAACACGCACTCAATGTGTATTGGCGATGCTTTGACTCGTGGAGGCTTCACCAATGAGGACGCTTCGAACTCCAGTCCCGCCCGTTCAAACTCATTGATTTCGGGCCGCTCCACATCACTGGTCGTCCGGACCTGAACACGCAGATCAAAGCTGGCCATGTTGCAGACGAATTCTCCGGTTTCAAGGACGTTTCTGGCTGTGTCTTTAGCACCGTGTGCATGACGGCCATTGGAGCCGAACACCACAATCGGCGGGTTCTCCGACAGCGCATTGAAGAAGCTGTAAGGCGCGAGATTCGGTACCCCGTTTTTACCGAGTGTGGAAATCCATCCGACAGGTCTGGGGACCACGCAACTCATCCAATGTTGGTTGATCTCTTCATCATTACGGCCAACTACAAGAAACATGAAATACCCTCCCGAGTTCAGTGATAGCGGGAGTGGAACACCATTGCCGGTCAATAAATAATATTGAATCTTGCACTGACTATAAGTGAATCTTATACAACCATAGATGGATGGGCGTTGCCTGTTAATCTGGCGCTGGAAACGCTCGGTACCAATCGATACTCCTCCGCTGTAAGCATCCGGTGACACATCACCTCATTTCCCAAGGCCGGAAGGTTTGCTTACCATCATCTTACATCCATGGCACAGACCTCGAAGCGAATGGGCCGACGGTAACTTCCTGTTCCGGGTGCTGCCGAAAGCAGACCTTGACGAACGTCCGCTTTGGGTTGTGGATTCAACCGGTCACGACAGGCAGCAATCGGCCAAAAGCTGTCTGTCGATTCCGCCGAATAAAACACAGGCGATCTGCTTCTT
>RCUJ01001302.1_pt1 | contig 13573 bp, 14 predicted proteins | sample 2166321 | NCBI WGS metagenome assembly RCUJ01 (sample SAMN09932808, study PRJNA488358) | compost metagenome | feature: garden; material: soil; isolation source: compost soil in an enriched community after 118 h of incubation | place: Germany: Experimental Botanical Garden Goettingen | collected... | reverse complement strand
CCAACTAAAGGAATCGAAAGCAAAGGTGTTGTTCAGGCAATGGATTTCTTAACACAACAAACTAAAGTTTTATACGGAGAATCAATTCCAGATCAGGTTAAAGCAACTGGTAAAGATGTAATCGTTATTGGTGGTGGAGATACAGGTTCTGACTGTATCGGTACTTCAAACAGACACGGAGCAAAATCGGTAACTAACTTTGAGATTTTACCAAAACCTCCAGTTGGAAGAAGCGAATCAACTCCTTGGCCTTTCTGGCCGTTGCAGCTTAAAACATCATCTTCTCACGAGGAAGGTTGCGACAGAAACTGGTTGATCAACACAAAAGAATTCATTTCTAACGATAAAGGTGAATTAACTGGATTAAAAACCGTTGAAGTGCAATGGAAAATGACTCCTGGTCAACGTCCTGAATTAATCGAAAAAGAAGGTTCAGAAAAAATCTGGCCTTGTGATTTAGCTTTGTTAGCTCTTGGATTTACAGGTCCAGAGAAAACGTTAAGCGAGCAATTAGGAATCGAAACTGATATAAGAAGCAACTACAAAGCGCATAATTATCAGACAAACGTTCCTCACATTTTCACTGCAGGTGATATGAGAAGAGGACAATCATTAATCGTGTGGGCTATTTCAGAAGGTCGCGAAGCAGCAAGAGAAGTAGATTTATTCCTTATGGGATCTACAAACTTGCCTACTAAAGGAAAAGGAGATTTACCGAGTCTATAATTTTTTTAAAGGTTCTGAGATACTAAGGTGCTAAGGTTCTAAGTTTTTTCCTTGCGTTTTATTCAATCTTTATTCCAATAAACAACATAACTACTTACAAACCCTTGAATTGATATTCAGGGGTTTTGTTTTTTATTTGCCACAGATTAACACAGATTTAAATGATTTTTTGTTTGCCACGAATTACACAAATTTCCACGAATTTCTTTTTTTTCTGGCCGATTTCTATTTCAAATATAGCCCGTGGTTTCAACCACGGGAACACAATATATGATTGCGTCCAATCCGTACGTTTCCCTTGGTTGAAACCACGGGCTATATTTTGAGCATTTTGCAAAAAATCTACAAATTAAAAATTCGTGGAAATTCGTGTTATTCGTGGCGAAAAAAATCCATTCAATCTGTGACTTGAGCGATAGCGAACAGGCGAAGCAAATCTGTGGCAAAAACCAATTTCAATACCATTTAAGAATAAGTTAAATTTGTTAATTCGTGGCAAAAAAAACTCAGCAACTTAGTACCTTAGAACCTTAGTAGCTCAAAAAAGGTTATAAAATTTCAAAAACAGCAACTTTTTGTTTGAAATAAAACAATTTGTTATATTTTGTTATTTTTCTACAAATTATTTGCTGGTAATCAAAAGTGTAATAACTTTGCTTAAAATAATTTGAAAAATGCAAGCAAAAGATTTACTGCAGTTAGCAGACCAATTTGGAAGTCCATTGTATGTTTACGATGCTGAAAAAATCCAATCTCAGTACAACAGATTAACTAAAGCTTTCTCTAAGGTAGAAAACTTAAGAGTTAATTATGCCATGAAGGCATTGTCTAACATTGCAATTCTTCAGTTATTAAAGAACATGGGGTCTGGTTTAGATACTGTATCAATTCAGGAAGTTCAGTTAGGACTTCATGCTGGCTATGAACCCGAAAGAATTTTCTTTACACCAAACGGCGTTTCTCTAGAAGAAATCGAAGAAGTTGCCGCAATGGGTGTACAAATCAATATCGACAATTTATCTATTCTGGAGCAATTCGGAACAAAACATCCACATATTCCAGTATGTATTCGTATCAATCCACACGTAATGGCGGGCGGAAACGCTAACATTTCTGTAGGACACATCGATAGTAAATTCGGAATTTCTGTTCACCAGATTCCGCATATCTTGCGAATTGTCGAAAACACAAAAATGCACATTGTGGGTATTCACATGCACACAGGATCTGATATTTTAGATATCGAAGTATTCTTGTATGCTGCTGAAATCTTGTTCGATACCGCTAAAAATTTCAAAGAATTACAATTCTTAGATTTCGGAAGCGGATTCAAAGTGCCTTACAAAAAAGACGATATCGAAACAGACATCGAAGAATTAGGTAAAAAATTATCTAAAAGATTCAACGCTTTCTGTACTGAATACGGTAGAGATTTAACTTTGATTTTCGAACCAGGAAAATTTTTGGTAAGTGAAGCAGGTCATTTCTTAGTAAAAGTAAACGTAGTTAAACAAACAACCTCAACAGTTTTTGCAGGAGTTGATAGTGGTTTCAACCACTTAATTCGTCCAATGTTATACGGATCTTCACATCATATCGAAAACATCTCAAACCCAAAAGGAAAAGAGCGTTTTTACTCTGTTGTAGGATACATTTGCGAAACGGATACTTTTGCAAACAACCGTAGAATTCAGGAAATTACTGAAGGCGATATTTTATCTTTCAGAAACGCAGGAGCGTATTGTTTCTCAATGTCTTCAAACTACAACTCAAGATACAAACCAGCCGAAGTTCTTTGGATGAACGGTCAGGGAATCTTGATTCGCCAAGCTGAAACATTTGAAGATTTACTTAAAAATCAAATTCCGTTGTCAGAAGAAGTTGCTGCTACGGTTTAACAATAGAAAAAAAAGGAATATCATCGAAGTCCCGTTTCTTAATTGAGGCGGGATTTTTTTGTTGTAGATATTTTTTAGACTTCTTAGACTTTAGACATCTTAGATGGCTTTGCAACCGTTTTGTCAGGCTGAGCTAAGTCGAAGCCCATGCAAAGTAACCAGCAAGTTTGTCATTTCGTTAAACGGGAAATCTTCCTTTGAACAGTACTTCCTGTTATATCTTTCGCTTAATTTCACTTCACAAAAATATCACCTCAATTCCTGATCTTTAAAGGTATTCTCTAAGACAAAAAAATTACATTTGATGATCTACAATAAAAAATAACTATTTTAGCCAATATAGAAAAAACTTTATTAGAATACATAATTCATTTTATGGTTTATCTGTAAAAGCTAAAGTCAATTAAAAATTATGACCCTAAAACCAAATAAATAATTCTATGAAAAAAAACTTCATAAAAGCACTGGCATTAATTTTACTAACTCTAAATTCTTGTTCAGTAGCAAATTTACCTTCGAAAGATATACCTAAAAAACTAAATCTTGAAAACGATAATGGTATGTCAATTGGTGCACTCGCATTTGATAAAGCTGGATCAACAATTGATAATAGTTATCATTTTTTTTATTCTAACATTAAAAATCTCGATAGTCCAAAAGAAAACAATATTAAAATAATTCCTTCACAAACAGTTTATATGCATTTCAAACCAGATTTTTTTGATGGTGAAAAAGCTATTTATTATTTCAAAATTGATAAACCGAAAGGTAAATATAAATTTTACGCAATCAGGACAACTAGAGAAACAGTTCAAAATTTTACAATCCAAACAGACACAATCAATATACCTTTTGAAATTGAAAAAGGAAAAATTAAATATATTGGAGAAATCTACTTTAGAAAAGACAGAAAAGTTGAATTAATTGATAAATCTGAAAGAGATTTAGACACTTTAAAAGTTAAATTCCCATCTTTAGAAATTTACAACTAAACTGCCAAAAACCCAATTATCATTTGCTAGCGCGAGCGTCCCGCTCGTGAACACAAGCTGAAGAAACCTCCAACATAAAACGTTGCGGGCATAGCGAGACCAATCGAAAATCCAAACTTGAAGCTTTTAAGAGTAAAAAATTCTAAAAATCAAAAGATAAATTCTTGTCTGAAAAAACATATATTTGTTATTCGAAAAGTAACGACAGTATTTCGTTCAAAAAAAATTACCTTTGAAATTATGGGCACGACATCAAAACCAAAACATATCGGCAGAAACATCAGCCGAATCAGGGAACTTCGAGGTATGAAGCAGGAAGCACTTGCGCAGGCAATTGGTACAAATCAGCAGGTTATTTCTGGTATTGAAGGAAGCGAAACTATTGATTAGACAAAGCTTACTAATATTGCAGAAGCACTTGGCGTTACGGTAGAAACTATTAAAAGTTTTTCCGAAGAAAATGTGTTTAATTATTTTAATACTTTTAATGACTCAGTTTCAAACAGCAATTTTGGACACAATAATATTTGCAATTTTAATCCACTTGACAAAGTTGTAGAACTTTACGAACGTTTGGTTCAGGCTGAAAAGACAAAGTGGAATATTTAGAAAAATTACTAAAAGGAAAATAATTCCTCTACATATAAAATTTATGAAAGCACAAATATCTCTTTAATTTGTGCTTTTTTTGTAAATGCTAATCTACTAACCACAATATTTCTATGAAGAAGTTGTTGCTTTTCGCATTATTTGTTTTATCTACTGCTTGTAATTTCAATTCAAATAACAAAACTGATTTTAGTAACAAAAAAGAGAATTCTGAAATTAAAAAAGAAAATCGGCAATTAAATTCGGATATTTTTCTAACCGATACTTTAGCCATTAATAAGCAGTATTACATTCAAAAATCAAGAAATAAATCTTTTTATTGTCTTACCTCTATTAATGGTGATACAATCATAAAGCCTGCCGATTACTATTTTGATATCGAATATTTAGATATTAACGAAGATGGATATGATGACATTCGTATTTATTTTGTTAGTAACATTCCAAATCAATGCGATAATTACTTATATAATAAAGAACTTCAAAAATTCATTCTTATTGAGGACTGTGAGCTTGATATCCAAAAAATTAAAGGAGTTCCATTTTATTATTCATATAATAAAGCGGGTTGCTCTGACCTAAACTGGGAAAGTCATTTAAGTAAAATTGAAAACTTTAAGCTAATAAATTACGGTTACATATTAGGACACGGTTGTGATTTTGAGGTTGAAAAAAATCCCCAATCAATATCTGTTTATAAAATAATTAGCCCAAAAACTATGAAATTGATTCAAAAGCTTCCTTATCTCAAAAATATTCCTAATAATGAAGACAAATGGAGTTTTATAGAAAGGTATTGGCAAAAGAATTATAGAACATTTGAGAAATAAAATCCTATTTTTATCATTCCAAATCAAACCCAAAACAAATGAAATTTACAATTACCCTATCAACACTATTCCTACTATTCACAACAAATTTATTCAGCCAAACTCTAACCGATTTAAAACTAAAACCAAAAGAAATTCCAAAAGGCGGTTATATGGTAAGCGACGGTAATATTTGCATTACACCACAAGCTTGCAATTTTTATAATGATATTGAAACTTATAGCAATATTGTTGGAACAATAAAAAGTAAAGCGATTCAGAGTTTCAAAAGTAAAGCAGATCGCGGTTCTATTATGTATTTTGAATTTGAACATGTTTTTAAAGGCGATCGTTTCCTGCAAGGTTTACTTTGGGGAAAAGCTGGCGAACCAACCGATGAACATCCAGAAGAATATGTTGTAAAAGGTAAATTTCTAATCATTTGGAGTTTGAAGGCAGATAGTCCGCTAAAGGAAAAATCGGAAATCAAAATAGAAACGCTTTTGCCATAAAATAAACTTGGATAACACTGCAAAACATGACCAAAACATACAGAAAAGGAGCTATTGGCGCTTTACTTGATGAATACGAAAGAGCGATTTTAGATTTAAGCAAAACGATCTCCTCTTTTAGTGACACAGCAATTACAGCAACAATCAATGATGTATCTGTTCAATCGATACTCGCGCATGTAGTTCGTTCTGGATATGCATATGCTTTGTACATTCAAAAATTGTTGGGAGAGCAAAATAACATCCCAGATCTTGTATATAGAAAGACTGTTTTAGAATATCAAAATGACCTAACTGCATTTTTTATTTTTACAGAAAATGTGCTTAGAAACTTTAACGATAATCAATTGGAAGAATGCGACAACGAGAAGAAAATAACAACTTCTTGGGGACAAGTTTATGATATTGAACAAATGATGGAACATGCAATTGTACATATCTTACGTCATAGAAGGCAAATTGAAAAATTCAAAAGCGCACTTGATCCTAAATAATCTAAAAAGTTTGTTAATCTTAATTCATGAAGCTCACAGACTTCATCTGGCATTCATCATTTAGTAGTATCTTCGCGTATAAAAAAAAATTATCATAAAAATATCAAAATGAAACCGCAAATAAGAATCCTGATTTATTCTATTCTCTTCTTTTTATACCTTACTTCTACGCATTTTTTTCTTGAATTAAATGAGAAATTTAAAGGTGATGCGTTTGTAACTTTAGGAGCTGGTTTTGGTATTTTAAATCTTATTTATGCATTCACAGCTTTAAAATGGAAACCTTTGCTTAATGCACTTTGCGCTGTCGGAATTGCCGCTTTAGCAATGTTTCTGGCTTTACAGTTTACCAATTTACATTTACTAGTAAATTACGATCCGTATCAGGTTAAAACGGCCATTTTTGCCAATGCTGTTCTTTCTATTATTTTTTGGGAAATTGTGTATCAGGTGAAGATTAGGAAATCTAAATAAACATATTTTCAATTGCCTTCAGCTTTAGCTGGAGGTTTACAAAAAGTCTCAAAAGGGCTTTAGCCAAATGAATCAATTTTGGCTAAAGCCTTTTCTTTTTAATGCCACTACCTCCAGCTAAAGCTGAAGGCAATTCATAATATCATTTACAAGGATACTATTCAACAATACATAAAACTGTATATTTTCGTACGTAATTTTTTATATTAGCATTTTAATTTGCCTAAGCTTTATATAAAAATTAGAAGCTGTGGATATGACGTTATTTATCCAAAAAAGAAAAATACTAGTGGATTCAGCAAGAATAAATTCTTTATAATAACTTCTAAATTATTGTGAATATGAAAAGTACAGCAGAAATTGCCAATCGTTTTAGAGAAGTTATTTTAAACGGCACTTGGATTGCCAATACCAATTTTAAAGATCAGCTGGAAAATCTGGATTGGAAAATTGCAGTTAGTCCGATACAGAATTTAAATACAATTGCGGCTCTGGCTCAACATGTTCATTATTACATAAACGGAATCAATCAGGTTTTTAAAGGCGGAACATTGGACATCAAAGATCAGTTTAGTTTTGACTTTCCTCCTATTCATTCGCAGGAACAATGGGAAGTTTTTTTAACGAAATTCTGGAATGATGCCGAAGCGTTTGCTTCTTTTGTAGAACAAATGCCCAACGAAAAACTCGATGCTGTTTTTGTAGATGCCAAATACGGAACCTACAAAAGAAACATCGAAGCTATGATTGAACATAGTTATTATCATTTGGGACAGATTGTTTTAATAAAAAAACAGCTTATTAACTTAACGCAAAATTTCATCTCAAGTCATTACAAATCAATAAATTATAGTTCAACTTTAAAAATTTAGAAATGAAGAAATTAATTTTAGCATTCGTCTTCTTACTCGGTTTATCTGCTTCTGCACAAACTTCTAAAGAACTTATAGGAAAATGGCAGCTGGTAAAATGGACTAAAAACGGAAAAGAAAAAAGCATTGAAAAACGTTTTAAAACAGATCAGGTTTTTCAGGTTTTTAAAGAAAATGGTGATTTTGAAAGCGTTATTGGCGACGAATCGCACAAAGCAAAATGGAAATTATCTAAAGACAATTCTCAATTGACCATTGTTTCTGTTATTCTGCCAGTTGTGTTTACCATAAATTCTTTTGACAGTCAGAAACGTGTTATAACCAATCCTGAAGTGGGTACTTTTGAATACAAAAAAGTGGAAGAATAAGTTAGATTTTTTCTTGTTTCCTCTGAAAAACAAAAGCTGTAATCTAGCCCCGATGGAAGCGGTATCTCCCGATTTAGAAAAACAAGGCTATTTCAGCCGTAGTTTTTGTTAATCGGGAATTTAGCGGACAGCGGGAGTAAACGTTCTTATGAAAATAGCTTTTTCTGCTCCTTAAATAAATTAGAAAAGGCATAGTTGTTGAAAGTTAAATAAAATATATTTGCAACTTCAAAAAACACACTATGCAAAAAATTACTTTTCTCGTTTCTATATTGTTTTTAGCTCTTTCTTCTTGCGGAGTAAAAACAACACAATCAATGCTTAGCGACGGAAATTACGACGGTGCTATTGATCGCGCCGTTGAAGCGCTTCGTACCAAAAAAGATTCAAAAGGAAAACAAGATTATGTTTATCTGCTTGAAGAAGCTTTTGCAAAAGCCAAAGATCGCGATTTGCGTAATTTGGAAATGCTAAATAAAGAAAATAATCCTGCCAACGCTGAACGCATCTACAACACTTATGTACAGCTAAATAATCGTCAGGAAAAAATTAGACCAATTCTGCCTTTGCCTTTATTGAAGCTGGGAAGAAATGCAAATTTTCCGTTTGATAATTATTCGAATGAGATTGTAAATAGTAAAAATGCACTTTCGAAATATTTATATGAAAACGCTTCTGCACTTTTAAAATCAAATAATAAATTGGATTTTAGAAAAGCGTATGACGATTTTGCCTATTTGGAAAGCATTAATCCTGGCTACAAAAACACCAAAAAACTGATGGATGATGCTCAGTTTAAAGGAACTGATTTTGTAGATGTTTATGCTAAAAATGAAACTGAAATGGTGATTCCGAAAATGCTTCAGGAAGATTTATTAGATTTTAAAACCTACGGATTAAACGACAAATGGACCGTTTATCATAGCACAAGACAAAAAAATGTGTCGTACGATTATAGTTTGATTCTTAATTTCAGACAAATTGCGATTTCGCCAGAACAAATAAAAGAGAAAGAATTTGTTAAGGAAAGACAAGTTAAAGATGGCGTAAAAACGCTTTTGGATAGTCGTGGAAGACCTGTAAAAGATAGTTTAGGCAAAGAAATTAAAGTGGATAATTATAAAACACTTCGCGCAACGGTTTATGAATTCAGACAGTTTAAGTCTTGTCTGGTAACGGCAAAAGTGGATTATGTAGATTTAAAAAGTAATCAGCTCGTACAGACTTTTCCAATAAGCAGCGAATATGTTTTTGAAAACATTTACTCAACTTACAAAGGAAACAGAGGTGCTTGCGATGATAATTACTTAGGATATTTTGACAAACGCGCTGTGGCGTTTCCGAACAACGAACAAATGGTTTATGATACTGGCGAAGACTTGAAAGCCAAGCTGAAAGACATCATTGTAAAGAATAAATTTAGACGGTAATTATATAACACGATTATAGAGAAAAAGGTGCATCAAAAATGCACCTTTTTTTGTTTAAGTTCTTACCATTTAAAAAAAAATCATATTTTTTATTGCGCAACCAAAAAGTTGCGTATATTTGCAACTGATTAGTTGCGAATAAATATTCCAAAAACATGAAAAGAGATATTTTTCAAGCTATTGCCGATCCGACGAGAAGAGCAATATTAGTTTTGATTTCTTCAAGTGCATTAACCCCAAATGCTATTGCAGAGCAGTTTCAAACTACAAGACAAGCGGTTTCTAAACACATTAAAATACTAAATGAATGTGATTTATTGGAAGAAAAGAAATTGGGCAGAGAAATTTATTATCAGCTCAAAATAGAAAAAATGAAAGAAGTTGATCAATGGCTGGAGCAATTTAAGGTAATTTGGGAACAGCGTTTTAGTCAATTGGATCAAGTATTACTTAACTTAAAATCTAAAGAAAATGAAGACTGATTTATTAATGAATTTTTCTGTAGACAAGGAAAATAAAAGGGTAAATGTAAAACGCGAATTTAATGCGCCGTTGTCAAATGTTTGGTCTGCTTGGACAGAAGCCGCAATTTTGGATTTATGGTGGGCACCGGCTCCGTTAAAATCTGAGACAAAAAGCATGGAATTTAAAGAAGGAGGAAGAAGATTATACGCTATGGTTGGGGCTGATGGCGCACAAGGCTGGAGCAGTTTTGATTATACTTCGATTTCTCCTAAAACAAATTTTAAATACACTTCAACTTTTTGCGATGCCGAGGGAAATCCAAATTCTGCTTTTGGAAGTTCTTTCTGGGACGTTTCATTTACAGAACAGGGAGATTCTACTATTGTAGATATTGTGATTACCCGAGATAGTTTTGAAGAACTGGAAAAAATAATCGAAATGGGATTCAAACAAGGATTTACATCGGCTATGGAAGGTTTGGACAAAGTCTTGGCAGAAAAATAACTGCTTTTTTAAGGAATTAATTATTATAAAAAACGTTAGATCTAATTTTTAACACATAGAAACATAGCCCTAGAATATATAGAAAAGGCGTTTCACTAATCTAAATGCACATAGTTAAGCTATGTGTGGAAACTAGTTTCTTTTATTTCCTTTCTTACAATAGAAATCTATGTTTCTAAGTGTTTTAAATTTCATCCGACTAGTTATTAACTAAAAATCTAAAGAAAATGAAATCAAATCTTTTAATGAATTTTACTGTTGATAAAGAAAATAATACTGTCAATGTAAAACGTGAATTTAATGCCTCTTTATCTCAAGTTTGGTCTGCATGGACAGAAGCTCAAATTTTAGATTTGTGGTGGGCACCAGCTCCGTGGAAATCCAAAACAAAAAGTATGGATTTTAAAGAAGGCGGACGAAGATTGTATGCCATGCTTGGACCAGAAGGCGAAGAGCATTGGGCAATTGCTGATTTTACTTCAATTAGTCCAAAAACTAATTTTAAATATTTAGATGCTTTTAGCGACAACGAAGGAAATTTAAACACAGAATTTCCGCGTTCTGACTGGGATGTGACTTTCTCTGAAAAAGACGGTTCTACTTTTGTAGATGTTGTTATTAAACACGAAAAACTATCTGATTTGGAAATGATTATCCAAATGGGCTTCAAAGAAGGTTTTACCATTGCAATGGAAGGTTTGGATGCTATTTTTGCAGAAAAAGCAAAATAATTGTCCAATTACCTATAAAAGGCCAAAACAAAAGAAGAATTTACTGATATTAAAGTTGTATTTTCGTTTTACATAAACATTTTTACTTTACTATCAATGAACAAATTTTTTGCTCTGGCCTTTTTGCTTTTTTCTTCTACTTTAGCATTCAGCCAAAAGAATAAAACTCAAACCATAGAAACTGCGAAGCCTTTTGTATTAGGCGTTATCGATGAAATCCAATCTAAAGAATTAAACGAAAAAAGAATTTTAAACATTTATCTCCCTGAAGGCTACAATCCTGCAGAAGCTACAAAATATCCTGTCATTTATTTATTGGACGGTTCAGCCGATGAAGATTTTATTCATATTTCGGGATTAGTTCAGTTTAATAGTTTTGAATGGATCAATCAGGTTCCGAAATCAATTGTTGTCGGAATTGCAACTGTCGACAGAAAGAGAGATTTCACTTTTCCAACTACTATCGAAAAAGATAAAACACGTTTTCCAACTACAGGGCATTCTGATCAGTTTATTGCTTTTATCGAAAAGGAATTACAGCCTTTTATTGAAAAAAAATATAAAACAAACGATTCTAAAACCATCATCGGCCAGTCTCTTGGTGGATTATTAGGAACTGAAATCCTGCTTAAAAAACCAGCTCTTTTTAATAAATATGTTATTGTAAGTCCGAGTTTATGGTGGAACAACGGTTCATTACTGGACCTAGATTCTGAAATGCTAAAAGAAAATTTTAAACAGCCAACCGAAATTTATATTGCTGTAGGCAAAGAAGGATTAGCTCCAACAGCAATTCCGCATGTTATGGAAGTTGATGCCAATTTACTTGCAGAAAAACTAAAAGGATCGAAAAGCAAAAGTGTAAAAACGTACTTCGACTATTTCCCAGAAGAAAACCACGGATCGATTCTACATACAGCTGTTTCGAATTCTTTTAAATTCTTTTATCCGCAGACTAAAGAGTAGAAAATAATTTGTGTTGCAAAGAATAATCAAAAAAACTTTTGTTTAACCAAAAATCATAAAAGAAGGTTTTCTTTTATGATTTTTTTGTTTTAAAAAAAACGCAAAAAATTATAAAACAAACAACAACACAATCAAAAAAAACTATAGAACCATTGAACAACTAATAAGAAAAAAAATAAACAAAAAATGTGGTTTTCCGTAAAGTTTGCATCTATTTTACTTTTTATATTTGGCAGCAAAAAATAATCAAAAACATTTCGCCTACAACAAAACTATTTTTACATCTCAATTAGAACTAAAAGAAAAACAATCTTTCAGACACAACCAAAAAAAACAAATCTATAACCTATCTAATTTAATGAAAAAACAAATTTTATTTATTGCCCTAACCCTACTTTTAACTATTAAGAATTATTCTCAAATAGCTTTCGAAAAAGGATATATTATCTTAGAAAACAATCAAAAAACAGAATGCTTAATTGAAAATATAGATTGGAAAAACACTCCTACCAATTTCAGATACCGAATTTCTAACGATTCGCCAATTATCGACGCAGATATTAAAACTGTAAAAGGTTTTGGTATTTCTGGTCAAAACAAATTTATAAGAGCAACTGTAAACATAGATCGCTCTACAAAAAATCTGCAAAACATGAACAAGGACAAAAATCCTGTTTTTAGACAAGAAAATTTGTTTTTGCAGGTTCTAATGGAAGGAAATGCTTCATTGTATTTGTATGATGATGGAACTGTAAGACGCTTTTTTTACAAAATGAATGATTCTGAAATAAAGCAGCTTGTTTACAAAACTTACTTCGCAAATGATGACGAAATTGCTAAAAACAATGAGTTTAGAGAACAACTTTACCTTGACTTGAAATGCGATAATATTCAGCAAAATGAATATGAGACATTAAGCTATACCAAAAGTGCTCTAGTACGTATTTTTACAAAATACAATAAATGCACGAATTCTGAATTTGTTAACCTTGAGACAAAAGAAAAGAAAGACTTATTCAACCTTACGCTTAGACCTAGATATAATAATAGTTCGTTATCTATGGACAACTCTGTTTTTGAAGGAATGGATTTTGATTTTGGAGGAAAATCTAGCTTTAGTTTAGGAATTGAAGCTGAATTCATTTTACCATTTAATAAAAACAGATGGTCTATTATTGCCGAGCCAACGTATCAATATTACAAAGGAGAGCAAACAATACAAAGTTCTCAGGTTGTTGGCGGAGCTCTGACAGGTAAAGTAGATTACAAATCGATCGAATTGCCAATTGGCCTTAGACGTTATTTCTTCATTAATAAAAATGTCCAAATATTTGCTAATGGATCTCTTGTTGTAGATTTTAGCAGTAACTCTAAAGTCAGCGTTACAAGAAAAGATGGATCAGAATTGAATAAACTGGATGTAAAATCAGGCATCAATTTTGGATTTGGTCTAGGGTGTAAGTTCTTAGATAAATTTAGTGGAGAAATCAGATATCAAACTCCAAGAGGGCTATTGGCTGAAAATCCTAACTGGGGTTCTTCCTACCAAACCACTTCTTTAATTATTGGCTATTCTTTCTTTTAATCTTAATTTATCTAATTATATATGCTAGTTGACAAGATTCTCAACTAGCATATATAATTTAGATAATAAAAATTATCCCAGCCATCCTTCTCTATCCAAACTTCTATACTGAATTGCTTCTGCAATATGGGAAGAAAT
>RCUJ01001301.1_pt1 | contig 13585 bp, 13 predicted proteins | sample 2166321 | NCBI WGS metagenome assembly RCUJ01 (sample SAMN09932808, study PRJNA488358) | compost metagenome | feature: garden; material: soil; isolation source: compost soil in an enriched community after 118 h of incubation | place: Germany: Experimental Botanical Garden Goettingen | collected... | reverse complement strand
CTACACGCAATTATTTATCGCCTTGCTCGCACTCAGCGGCGTCACCCTCATCGCCTCGGTTCTGCTGAGGGAAAGCGGTACCTGTAAGCCTGCGGATGTCGGTGCGACGGCACTGCAACTCGATCCGTTCGGCAAGCGAATCGATCGCGGCTAGGCCGTACGCTCAGGGCGGAACAACCCGCTATTTCTAGCAGGCCGTTGAAAAACTACCTGCGTTGGCAATACTGCGTTAAAAACAGGCTCGGAATGCTCATTTACAGCTCGTAAACTGCGCTTCCTCGCCTGTTTTTGCCTTGTCTTGCCTGCCTCGCCTACGTTTTTCAACGGCCTGCTAGAACGCCCAAGCGGCCAGTGTCCAGGATACCGGGCGCGACGCGCATAGCCTGTAGAACGGGCCCAACAATGGAGGCCTTGAAGCGCTTGCCGCGCTGCGACATTTTCTTTCAACACAGATACCTGACCGGAAAAAACCCGCGCTAAAGGCGGTTCATAACCTCACTCGCGGCAGCAGGCATGCACGGATAGACCGGTGATGGCTGCCAACCGGACGAGGCTGGTCAGTGCACGGCGGCAGACTCCATCCAAAGCGAGAGTGTGGCCACGCGCAGATCGACCTGCGAAGGTTCTGCAGGTAAATAGCGCCACGAGCGGTCAACATCCTTCCCGGGTTCTGTATTGTCCCTGGAGACTCGGAACATTGCCTGAACCCACGGCCATGGTTATCGCGCAGCCATAGCCCGGACACACTTCCCGGGCGAGGGGCAGGCTCTTTCGGTAAGGCGGGAACAGCTCGAACGTGGCCAGGATACCGCCCTTGCCCTCGGCCTGTTTGCGATAGAAGAACGAGCGCCGTTGCGAGACCGAGGCCAGGCGTTCGCGCTAGGCCGGTGTTTTTGCACAACCACGGGGAAAGACCGCGGCGCAAGACATGGCTCATCAGATGATGCCCCCCGTGCAGCGTCAGAACATCAACAGCCCCGGGCCGGCGCGTTATTCGACCTCCTGATACAACCCAGGCAGTTCGTAGCGCAGACCATAGCGGGCATAGAGCTGCTTGATATCACCTGCAAGAATCAGCTCTTCGAGCTTTTCCTCCAGGGCGTAGGCCAGTTGCCGGTTGCTTTCGTGCACCGCCATGCCGATGTCCCAGACCTGTCTGCCCATGTTCGGGTAGGCGTTCTCGGCCAGGGCCAGATTGCTGTCCGCGGCCTGTTTGACCTGCCAGTCGATCTCGCCGCGCATGGCCATCACCGCATCGACCTCGCCCTTTTTCATGCCGGCGAAGGCCGCCTGGGGATTGGTGAAGTGATGGGTCTTGCCACTGAGCATGCCATCGAATACCGAGGACAGGTAAAAGGACGGCACGCTGTCGACCTCGACGCCAATCGGGTGCCGCTGGAATACCGCCACACTGGGCACGGCCTCGAGCCGGCGCCGATCGTAGGCGACCTGCCAGCGCTCGCGCTGGTAGGGGCCGAACATCACCACCAGTTCGTTGACCAGCTCGCCGAACTCGTTGCTCATGTGGGAAAACTCGCGATCGTAAGGCACCCGCAGCATCACGTCGGCCAGCACCTGCGGACGCAGATAATGCCCGCGCCAGATGTAGTCGCGCAGATCGTCATCGAGTTTCTCCCCGGCCGGCGCCCAGATCAGCTCCAGCTTGAGGCCCAGGCCACTGGCCAGGGCCTGGGCCACTTCGTAGTCGACCCCGCGCGGCTGGCCATCCTGCTGGAAGCTGTAAGGCGGAAAATCCTCATAGAGGGCGACCTTGAGTACACCCGACTCGATGATCGAGTCGTAGCTGCGCACCGGCGCCTGCGCCTGGACCTGCGAGGCCAGCACACTCAACAACGCAAGCAACAGCAGGACACTCAGGCGCATAGCCGTCACTCCTCGATCGCCACGCTCTCCAGGTAGGAACGCACGGCCCACAGCGCTTCCTGGCTGAGGTAGTCGGCCATTTTCGGCATGTACACCCGGCCGTCACGCACCGCACCGTTGATCACCCGCTCCTTGTACCACTCATCGCCCAGGGCGCCGACTTCGAGCAGACGCAGATCGGGGGCGATGCCGCCGGACTTGGCTTCCAGGCCGTGGCAGGCCGCGCAGTTCTGGTTGTAGGCCGAGGCGCCGATTTCGATCGCCTTTGGGTTGTCGCGGTAGGGGTTTTCTTCCAGCCATTCTTCGCCCAGCGGTTCCAATCCTTCGGTCTTGACATCCTGCGGCACCACATCGCCATGCGCCCAGAGAGTGGCCGAGAAAGCCATTAGCAGCAGGGCGGCACCGGTTTTTTGTTGGATTTTCATGATCGAGACCTCTTCGAGTACACGCAACACAGACTTTATGGAGCTTGGTTGTAGCCATCTTAGAAAGACCTCGGCAAGCATCGAATGCTGCTTTGGTGGCTCGCACCTAGTTCCTTGGTAGTAGCGCTTGTGACCGCCGCCTGGCAGGGCTTTCGCAGCAAGGCCAAGTCATGGGCGGTTTGGGCATTTTTCCCGGCACGAGCGGGAGCTTTTCCGTTTCGGCCAAATGGCGGCGGTTCCACTATCGGTACGCCAGGTCGCTCACCGGCGGCCTTACCTCCACCCCAATGGGAACCACAACCATGACAATAAGATCGTTACCCAGCACGCCACACCCCGTGGCCCTTGCCCTCCACAGCCTGCTGCTGGCCGGCGGCCTGGCCCTGAGTGGCAGTGCCTTGGCCAAGAACGTCACCTGGGACGACATCGCCAACGACCACCTGAGCACCAGCAACGTGCTGCAATACGGCATGGGCACCAACGCCCAGCGCTGGAGCCCGCTGGCCCAGGTCAATGCCGACAACGTGTTCAAGCTGACCCCGGCCTGGTCGTTCTCTTTCGGCGACGAGAAACAGCGCGGCCAGGAGTCGCAGGCGCTGATCCACGACGGGGTGATCTACGTCACCGGCTCCTATTCGCGGATGTTCGCCCTCGACGCCAAGACCGGCAAGCGCCTGTGGACCTACAACCACCGTCTGCCGGACAACATCCGGCCGTGCTGCGACGTGGTCAACCGCGGTGCGGCGATCTATGGCGACAAGGTCTACTTCGGCACCCTCGACGCCCGCGTGGTGGCCTTGAACAAGGACACCGGCAAGGTGGTGTGGAACAAGAAGTTCGGCGATCACGCGGTCGGCTACACCATGACCGGCGCGCCGACCCTGGTCAAAGACCAGAAGAGCGGCAAGACCCTGCTGATCCACGGCAGCTCCGGCGATGAATTCGGTGTAGTCGGTAAGCTGTTCGCCCGCGACCCGGAGACCGGCGAAGAAGTCTGGATGCGCCCCTTCGTCGAAGGCCACATGGGCCGCATGCACGGCAAGGACAGCACCCCGACCGGCGACGTCAAGGCGCCGTCCTGGCCGGATGATCCGAACTCGCCGACCGGCAAGAAAGCCGCCTGGAGTCAGGGCGGTGGCGCCCCGTGGCAGAGCGCCAGCTTCGATGCCGAGACCAACACCATCATCGTCGGCGCCGGCAACCCGGCGCCCTGGAACGGCTGGGCGCGCACCGCCGAAGGCGGCGAGCCGAAGGACTATGACAGCCTCTACACTTCCGGCCAGGTCGGCGTCGACGCCACCACCGGCGAGGTGAAGTGGTTCTACCAGCACACCCCCAACGATGCCTGGGATTTCTCCGGCAACAACGAACTGGTGCTGTTCGACTACAAGGACAAGGCCGGCAAGACCGTCAAGGCCACCGCCCACGCCGACCGCAACGGCTTCTTCTATGTGGTCGACCGCGCCAACGGCAAGCTGCAGAACGCCTTCCCCTTCGTCGACAAGATCACCTGGGCCAGCCATATCGACCTGAAGACCGGGCGCCCGGTGGAAGTCGAAGGCCAGCGTCCGCCCAAGCCCGAGCCGGGCGAAACCAAGGGCAAGTCGGTGGAAGTGTCGCCGCCCTTCCTCGGCGGCAAGAACTGGAACCCCATGGCCTACAGCCAGGACACCGGCCTGTTCTACGTGCCGGCCAACCACTGGAAGGAGGACTACTGGGCCGAGGAAGCACACTACAAACCGGGTTCCGCCTACCTGGGCATGGGCTTTCGGATCAAGCGCCTGTACGACGACCACGTCGGCATCCTGCGCGCCATGAACCCCACCACCGGCAAGGTGGAGTGGGAGCATAAGGAAAAACTGCCGCTGTGGGCCGGGGTTCTGGCGACCAAGGGCAATCTGGTGTTCACCGGCACCGGCGACGGCTTCTTCAAGGCCTTCGACGCGAAAAACGGCAAGGAGCTGTGGAAGTTCCAGGTCGGCACCGGAATCATCTCCCCGCCCATCACCTGGGAACAGGATGGCGAGCAGTACATCGGTGTGACCTCCGGCTACGGCGGTGCGGTGCCGCTGTGGGGCGGCGACATGGCCGAACTGACCAAGCCGATCGCCCAGGGCGGTTCGTTCTGGGTGTTCAAGCTGCCGAGCTGGGACAAGACCACGGCCAAGCGCTGAGCCCCGCCCGCATGGCGTACCCCGCAGGGTGCGCCGTGCGCACCGGCCCTCCTCGTCCGGGTGCCCTGCCGGGCACCCGCCTCCGTATACCTCGGTGCGCACGGCGCACCCTACCCGAGCAATCGCCATGAACTACCTGCCGCTGTTTCTGCCTCTGATTTTGCTGGTCATCGGCTGCCAGGTGCTGGCCGCCGATGATGAGGTGCTGAGCATCAACGGCTGTCGCATCGAAGCCGACAGCCAATGCCCCAATGCCGACCTGCGCAATGCCAACCTGAGCAACCAGGACATGCGCCGGATGAACCTGGCCGATGCCGATCTGCGCGGCGCCGATCTGCGCCACGCCCGCCTCGATCTGGCCAATCTGGAGAAGGCCAAGCTGCAAGGCGCCAACCTCACCCGCGCCAGCCTGCAACAGAGCAACCTGCGCCTGGCCGACTTCACCGATAGCACCTTGATCGCCATCCAGGGCTGGGGGCTGTTCGCCCAGGCCGCGCAGTTCCAGGGCGCCGACCTGCGCGGCGCCAACCTGGAGTTCGCTCGCCTGTCCGGCGCCAAGCTGCACAACGTCAAGCTGCAAGCGGCCAACCTGGAGATGACCTGGCTGAGCAAGGCCGACCTCAAGGGCGCGTCGTTGCGGGACGCCAACCTGCAGGAGGTCAAGCTGGGCGGCGCCAACCTGGAAAACGCCGACCTGAGCGGCACCCGCACCCACTACGGCAACTTCCAGGGGGCGAATATGCAGGGTTGCAAGGCATGCCCGCAGGGCTGGGATTGAACGCCAGTGCCTAACCGCGGCCAAGCATCGCGGCCAAGAACCCGGCGTCCCATCGCCTGCATTCCGTGGGAGCGGTCTTGACCGCGATATTTAGCCGTCTGCCCTACGCGCTCTCCATCCCCACCCGCAGCACCCCGGTATCGATGGCCAGGTGCACCAGCTCGGCTTGCGAGCCGACCTGCAGCTTGTTCTTCAGCAGGGTCATGTAGTTGGATACCGTCTTGCCGCTGATACACAGCTTTTCCGCGATCATGCGCGTGGGTATGCCTCTGGCCAGCATCACGAAGATCTCGAATTCGCGCTGGGTCATGTCGCGCAGGCGTGGGTCGGTGCTACCCTGATGCACCGGGTTGCAGGCCAGGTGGGTGGCCAGCGGTTGCTCGATATAGGCATGCCCGGCCAGGGTGCGCTTGACTGCTTCGATCAGCACTTCCGGCGCCGAACTCTTGGTCAGGTAACCAATCGCTCCGGCATCCAGCGCCTGACGCACCAGCGGCAGTTCGTCGTGCATGCTGAAGAACAACACGCGCAGTTGCGGCAGGCGCTGGCGCAAACGCCGCGTGGTTTCCAGGCCGCTGATGCCAGGCAGACCGATATCCATGATCACCAGATGGGGGATCTCTTCCTGCACCCGTTGCAGGGCCTGCTCGCCGTCGCAGGCCTCGCTTACCTGCACATCCGGGAGCAAGGCACGCAGCAGGCTGGCATAGCCCTGACGCACCACGGAGTGATCGTCGACCAGCAGGATCTTCATGGATCATTCCCCTTCAAGTGGAACACTCAGGCACAGCGCCCAACCGGCGCCGGGTCGGCTGTGCAGGCGCAAAACGCCGCCGAGGCAACGCGCCCGCTCGCCGATCGAACGCAGGCCGATACCCGCTCGTTGCGGCATCTGTGCGCCGATACCGTTGTCACGCACCAGCAGGCGCAAGCGGCCGCCCTGGTATTGCAGGCGCACGCGCACCTCGCTGGCCCGCGCATGCCGCGCCACATTGGTCAGGGCTTCCTGGACCAGACGATACAGGTGAGCCTTGCTCGGCAATGGCAATTGCGGCAAGGCGTCGCTCAATAGCAAGCGGCAACGCACACCCTGGGTGGCTTGCCAGTCCTGCGTCAGCTGCTGCAGCGCCTCGCCCAATTCGAGACGTTCGAGCACGACCGGATAGAGGTCGCGGATCAGCGCACGAAAACCTTCCTGCAACTGCTGGCAGTTGTCTTCCAGGCATTGCGCGGTGCTCCTTACCGCCTCAGGCCTATCGGCCACGGCACGCAGCAGGCAGGCCTGGGCGCGGATGCCGCTGAGGTACTGACCCAGGTCGTCGTGCAGGGTTTGCCCCAGACGGGTGCGCTCGCGCTCTTGCAGCGCCAGCAGGGCCTGGGTCAGTTCGGCGTTATCCACCTGCACCTGCTGCAAGGTAGTGGCCATAGAATTGAAATGCCCGGCCAATTGCCGGGCCTCGGGCAGGCTGTGCGTTTGCAGGCGCGCATCGAGCTGTCCATCGGTCACCCGCTGCAGGCCGCCGAGCAACTCGGCCAGTACCGCCAGGCCACGACGGACCGCCCAACGGATGGTCAGCAGACTCAGAATCAGCGCCAGGGCGCTGAGCACCAGCAGCTGCAGCAGGGAATCCCAGACTTCGTCGATCTCGTCCGTGGGGTCGACGGCAATCTGCAGCTGACGCCCGTCAGCCACCTGCAACAGCAGCGCAGGTTGCCGGGCACTGAGCAGATGCTGGCCGAGCCAGCGGTCCAGCCAGCCGGGCTCGCTCTCGAGCGCCGTCTGCCCGACCTCCAGCCATTGCACGCGCACATGGCGCAGGCTGTCGGTCAGCCCCTGCTGCAAGCTCGCGGGGTCGCGCAACGCGGCCTCGTACAGGTACTCGACCACCGCTTCGGCGGCCTGCATTTCACGCTGCACGTCGTAACTGGCCTGGCGCAGCAGCAGCGCCAGGCCGGCGGCACTCACCAGGACAAAGAACAGGCTGACCAGCAGATTGATCCGCCGCAGCGCCGACATGGCTTACTTGACCACGAAGTGGCCGAGCATGCCCTTGCCTTCCAGACCCTTGGCGAAGAAACGGAATTTGCCCGGTTTGATCGGCACGAAGAAGATTTCCGCCTCGCCGGCATCCTCGAACTCGAGCTCGGTGAGGGTGATCGCCTTGATCTCCACGCCGCCGGCCTCGACCTTGCGCAGGAAGATCGAGGTGGCGAATTCCGGCGCCTGGAACGCGTACTCCTTCTGCCCGCTGGCGATGATCTTCAACTGATAGGCCTTGCCGGTTTCCAGCTGGTACTCCATTTGCGACATGCTGTAGTCGCTCTCTGTGTTGCCCAGCACCAAATCCGGCAGCGCGGTGCCGCGACGGGTCAGGTCGCCGGCGGCATGCAGATTGTCGAAGCCGATCAGGCTGCCAACCAGTAGCAGGGGAAGAAACAGCGCCTTGAGGTTACGCATGGACATCACCGATTGTTGTTATGGGTTGATGCCGCCATGCTAAAACCCCTTGCCCCGGACCGGTTTACTACCTTGGTACGGGCCGCCTGGTACTTTGTGCATATTTCCCCGCCCGCCCACTGTTCCTATGCTGACGGCACCTACACAGGAGTTGTCCATGCGCCAGATCAGTCGTCATCTCTTGTTCTGTGTCGCCGTCAGCCTCGGTTATGCGGCCACGAGCCAGGCCGACAGCCCGCCAGCCGAGTTGCAGGTGCGCATCGCCTACCTGGCCTATATCCCGGAAACCGGGCCGCTGCTGTCCAATGTCATCCCCGAACCCGCGGACGCCGGCCGGCGCGGCGCCGAACTGGCGATCGCCGACAGCAACAGCACCGGGCGCTTTCTCAAGCACGCCTACAGCCTCGACGTCGCCGAGCATGACGACAGCGCCAGCCTGCTCGCCGCCGCCACCGCCCTGCATGGCCAGGGCGTGCGCCTGTTCGTGGTCAACGCCCCCGCAGCGACCCTGCGCCAGCTCAGCCAGGCGCTCGACGACAGCCTGCTGATCAACGCCGGCAGCAGCGACGACAACCTGCGCCAGAGCGAATGCCTGACCAACGTGCTGCACACCCTGCCCAGCCGGGCGATGCTCGCCGATGCCCTGGCGCAGTTCCTCACCGTGCGCAAATGGCAGCGCTGGCTGCTGATCAGCGGCCCGACCGAGGACGACCAAGCCTATGCCGCGGCCTTGCGCCGGGCAGCCAAGCGTTTCGGCCACCAGATAGTCGCGGAGAAGGCCTGGAGCTTCGACAACGACCAGCGCCGCAGCGCCCAGGCGGAGATGCCCCTGTTCACCCAGACCAAGGAATACGACGTGGTGCTGGTGGCCGACGAGCGCGGCGACTTCGGCGAGTATCTGCCCTACCAGACCTGGTACCCGCGCCCGGTGGCCGGTACCCAGGGCCTGACCCCGACTGGCTGGCACAAGACGGTCGAGACCTACGGCGCCGCACAGTTGCAGAAACGCTTCGAGGCCCATGCCCAGCGCTGGATGAACGACCGCGATTTCGCCGCCTGGCTCGGCGTGCGCAGCATCGCCAGCGCGGTGAGCAAACTGCGCCAGACCGACGCCAAGGCGATCCGTGCCCTGGCCCTCAGCGATCAGCTGCCGCTGGACGGCTTCAAGGGCCGCAAGCTGAGCTTCCGCAGCTGGAACGGCCAACTGCGCCAACCGATTCCCCTGGTACAGCCCCGCGCCCTGGTCAGCAACTCGCCGCAGGACGGCTTTCTCCATCCCAGCAGCGAGCTGGACAGCCTCGGCTACGACGCGCCCGAGGTCAGTTGCAACCTCGCCGCTGCAGCACCTTGATTCATGCCCTTCAATAACAAGAGGAACAATCCCATGCGTATCGCCCTGCTCGCCGCGAGCATCAGCCTGGCCCTGGCCAGCACTTCGAGCCTCGCCGCCACCGCCTATGTGTCCAACGAGAAGGACGACAGCATCAGCGTGATCGACCTCGCCAGCATGGAGGTCAGCGCCACCCTGGAGGTCGGCATGCGTCCGCGCGGCCTGCTGCTGTCCAGCGACAACAAGCTACTGTACATCTGCGCCAGCGATTCGGATCGGGTCCAGGTGATGGACCTGGCCACGCGCAAGATCATCAAGGAACTGCCCTCCGGCGCCGACCCCGAGCAGTTCGCCCTGCACCGCAACGACCGCTGGTTGTATATCTCCAACGAAGACGATGCTCTGGTCACCGTGGTCGACGTGCAGAGCGATGAAGTGCTGGCGCAGATCGACGTTGGCGTCGAACCCGAAGGCATGGCGGTCAGCCCCGATGGCAAGTGGGCGGTCAACACCAGCGAAACCACCAACATGCTGCACTGGATCGACACCAGCAACCAGACCCTGGTCGACAACACCCTGGTCGACCAGCGCCCGCGGCATGTCGAGTTCGACGCTGACGGCAAGCGCCTGTGGGCCTCGGCCGAGATCGGCGGCACGGTCAGCGTGATCGACGTCGCCAGCCGGCAGATCGAGAAGGTGCTGACCTTCCAGATCAAGGGCGTGCACCCGGACAAGGTGCAACCGGTCGGGGTCAAGCTCAGCGCCGACGGCAAATATGCCTTCGTCGCCCTCGGCCCGGCCAACCATGTGGCGGTGGTCGATGCGAAAACCTATGAGGTGCTCGATTACCTGTTGGTCGGCCGGCGCGTCTGGCACATGGCCTTCACCCCGGACCAGAAGCAACTACTGACCACCAACGGGGTCAGCGGCGACGTCTCGGTAATCGACATGCAATCGCTCAAGGTAACCAAGTCGATCAAGGTCGGCCGTTATCCCTGGGGCGTGGTCATCACCCCGTGAACGCCCTCGAGGTCAGCGCCCTAGGTTTCGCCTACGGCGCGCGCCAGGCCTTGCAGGGCGTCGGCTTCGAGGTTGCGCCCGGCAGCTTCGCCGCGCTGCTGGGGCCGAACGGCGCCGGCAAGTCGACCCTGATCGCCCTGCTCACCCGCCTCTACGACCTGCAGCAGGGCGATATCCAGGTGATGGGCTGCAGCCTGCGCCAGCAGCCGCGTCAGGCATTGCGCCAACTCGGCGTGGTGTTCCAGCAGAGCACCCTGGATCTGGACTTGAGCGTGGAGCAGAACCTGCGCTACCACGCCGCCCTGCACGGCATGGCCAAGCCAGTGGCCAGCGCCCGGATCGACGAGGAACTGGCGCGCCAGCAGCTGAACGAACGCCGGCATGACAAGGTCCGCGACCTCAACGGCGGCCACCGCCGCCGCGTGGAAATCGCCCGCGCCCTGCTGCACCAGCCGCGCCTGCTGCTGCTCGACGAGGCCAGCGTCGGCCTCGACCCGGCCAGCCGCCTGGCACTCAACCGGCATGTGCGCCAACTCTGCCGCGACGATGGCCTGGCGGTGCTCTGGACCACCCACCTGCTCGATGAAGTGCAGGCCAGCGACGAGCTGCTGATCCTCAACCGCGGGCGCCTGGTCGCCCAGGGTCTGGCCAGCCAGATCGGCGCCGACGACGCCAGCCTGGCCGCCACCTTCGAGCGTCTGACCAGCAGCGAGGTGGCGGCATGAATGCTTTGCGCCACCACAAGCGCTTCGCGGCTAAAGCCCCTCCCACAGGTTTAGCGATTACCTGCCGACCCGTGGGAGGGGCTTTAGCCGCGATGCTTTCCGCTTGCTCTGCCCCGCCTAGGGAGACCCCATGAAGGCCTACTGGTACTGCCTGCAGGGCATCGTGCAACGCGAATGGCTGCGCTTCGTCCTGCAGCGCTCGCGCTTCTTCAGCGCCCTGGTGCGCCCGCTGCTGTGGCTGCTGGTGTTCGCTGCCGGCTTCCGTGCGGCGCTGGGTATCGCCATCATCGCGCCCTACGACACCTACATCACCTACGAGACCTACATAGTCCCGGGGCTGGCCTGCATGATCCTGCTGTTCAACGGCATGCAGGGCTCGCTGTCGATGGTCTACGACCGCGAGATGGGCAGCATGCGCGTGCTGCTGACCAGCCCGCTGCCGCGCGCCTTCCTGCTCGCCAGCAAACTGCTGGCGATCGCCCTGATCTCGCTGCTGCAGGTCTATGCCTTCCTCGCCATCGCCTGGCTGTACGGCGTGCAGCCGCCGCTCTGGGGCCTGCTCGCAGCTCTGCCCGCGCTGCTGCTGGTGGCGCTGCTGCTCAGCGCCCTGGGGCTGCTGCTGTCCAACGGCATCCGCCAGCTGGAGAACTTCGCCGGGGTGATGAATTTCGTGATCTTCCCGCTGTTCTTCCTCTCCTCGGCACTCTACCCGCTGTGGAAGATGCGCGAGGCCAGCGAATGGCTGTACTGGCTGTGCGCGCTCAACCCCTTCACCCACGCGGTCGAGCTGGTACGCTTCGCCCTCTACCAGCGCCTGAGCTTCAGCGCCCTGCTGATCTGCCTGGGCCTGACCGCGCTGTTCGCCGTGCTCGCCGTAGTCACCTTCAACCCGCAACACGCCGCCCTGCGCCGGGCCAACTAAGCCCATTCGCGACTAAAGCAGCGCAGCGCCGCCCAATCGCGCTTACCGAGCACACCCAAACTCCGCGTAAGCACGCAGCCCGAAACGCTACACGTCCGTCCTCAGCGGACGCGCAGCGTCCGTGGCAAGGTTATCGCGCGGAACCTGGCAAGCATCAGTCAACCACCTGCACCCCGATAAAACAGCCACTTGCTATCATCCTTCTACTACTTTGGTACTGCTTTCCCTCTCCAATGTAGAATTTCCAAAGCAGGGGTATTGCCCTGTAATACGCACACAAAAAGAACCGAGACTTAAGGCGATGAAGCACTGCCTGGCCCTATCGACGGGTCTTTCACTGATCGCAAGCCTGCTGCTGGCCGCTCCGGTGCAGGCCGGGCCGAGCCTGTTTTCCGCGGATGGCTATCGCCTCAGACCCACACCCGCCCACACCGGACATGCGCGCGCCCTCGACTCCCTGAGCGTACAACGCCTGCTGAACGAACCACCGCAGACACCGCCGGCCGACGCCTATCCTCGTCAGTGGCGGTATGGCCAATTGAGCAGCCCAGGGCAAAATCACTTCAGCCTCCACCAGCAACAGGCCGGCCATGGCGACAAAGGCCGGCCGCTGGTGTTCTACTGCGGCTCCGACTGCAGGTTCGCCTGGAATGCCAGCAAGCGCGCCCACTCCCCTGGTTACCGTGACAGCCACTGGTATCGCGACGGCATCGACGGCTGGCAACAGGCCGGTCTGTCCCTGATCCCCGCGCAACCGCTCGTCATGCCGTAACCCTGCAAGCATTTCCCTGCGGCTACAGCCACACCATAATCAAAACAATGAGGTGAAAGGCCATGTACAAGATTCTGATTGCCGACGACCATCCGCTGTTTCGCGAAGCCATCCACAACGTCATCAGCGACGGCTTCCCCGGCAGCGAAATCATGGAAACCGCCGACCTCGACAGCGCCCTGGCGATGACCCTGGAAAACGACGACCTCGACCTGATCCTGCTCGACCTGAACATGCCCGGCATGCACGGGCTGAACGGCTTGATCAACCTGCGCAACGACGCGCCAACCATCCCGGTGGTGATCGTTTCCGCCGAGCAGGACAAGCAGATCGTCCTCCAGGCCATCACCTATGGCGCCGTCGGTTTCATCACCAAGTCCTCGCCGCGCGCGCAGATGACCGATGCCATCCAGCAGATCCTCAACGGCAATGTCTACCTGCCGCCGGACATCATCCGCTCGCAAAAGAACACCACCCACCGCAGCCATTCAGAGCACCACGGCTTCCCCCAGGAACTGCTGCAAGCCCTGACCCGCAAGCAGCTGCTGGTGCTGGAGCGCATGACCAAAGGCGAGTCGAACAAACAGATCGCCTACAGCCTGGACATCGCCGAAACCACGGTCAAAGCCCACGTCTCCGCCATCCTGCGCAAGCTCAACGTGCACAATCGAGTGCAGGCGATCCTGTCGGCCGGCGATATCGATTTCGCCGCCTATCTGCGCCGCTGAGCGCAGATATAGGCAAACCCCGTAGGATGGGTTAGGCGCCCGTAAATTGACCCGCTGCCAGCAGACTAACCGCGCCGTAACCCATCAGCGATATCAGCCTTGACAACCTGGCACCGGCATAGCCCGCATGATGGGTATCGCTGCGCTCAAGCCTGCGCGGCCCGCCATCCTACAAAAGCTACATAAGCCGCCGCAAACCAGCTCGCAGGATGAGCGCAGCGATACCCATCACCACCGGGCAACGCAAACGTCAACCCGTACCGCGCTCCAGCAAATGGCTCATCGCCGTCTTCAGCTTCATCGGCCGTACCGGTTTGTGCATCAGGGTGTGGCCGAGTTCGCGCATCTGTTGCTTGAGTTCGTTGCTGT
>RCUJ01001296.1_pt1 | contig 13617 bp, 14 predicted proteins | sample 2166321 | NCBI WGS metagenome assembly RCUJ01 (sample SAMN09932808, study PRJNA488358) | compost metagenome | feature: garden; material: soil; isolation source: compost soil in an enriched community after 118 h of incubation | place: Germany: Experimental Botanical Garden Goettingen | collected... | reverse complement strand
ACTTCTTGACGTCATGGTCCTTTCCGGTGTGACTCTCGTCTTTTTGCTAATTGGTCTTATTTTCTTCCGTCGACGTGACCTGCGCTAAATCAGCTATACTTGTAAGACATGAGACATATTATGAAGTTATCTAACGCGCCATTTGTTATGATTCAGGATGGTGAAAAAACCGTTGAGTCGCGGCTTTTTGATATCAAGCGTCAGCAGGTTCAACTGGGCGATGAGTTGACTTTTTATCACGTAGACGACCCGTCTAGAATGATTCGTACAAAAGTTATTGGCCTGTTGCGGTATGCTACTTTTGACGACATGTTTAGTCATAATGATCCTCGAAAATTTGGCGGAGAGAATGCGGAGAGCTTGACCAAACAAATACGTGCATATTATAGCTACGAGGATCAAAACAAGTACGGCGTCTTAGGGATAGAGATTCAACTTATATAAGAATGTTTCTCGACGTTTTTAGTCGTCGAGGACGGCCGAATTAGTGTAGCAAGGTCTACTATTTATAGCTCGCTATCAATAAGTACAGGAACTGAATCTTTAATATAGTGTTCGATATCGATTGTCTGCAGCAGGGCAGGGAGTACGTGGTGGGAGCGAGGATCGATAAACTCAACATTGGTAATCTCAGCTTCGCCGTGTGTTGTTTTTGAAAGATCTATTTGTTTGAAATCTTCTGAGTTTTCAATATGGAAGAAGAACTCGAGTTGTTCTTTTTTACCATCGTGAAACTGCTGAACGAAGAGCAGCTTACCGATTTGCGGAGTAACGCCTGTCTCTTCAATCATTTCGCGATGCAGGCCCTCGTGGAGTGACTCGCCGTCCTCTAGTCCGCCACCTGGCGTACACCAGTAGTCACGGACAATACCATCGTCACCGGGCGTTAGCTGTTGGCAAAGTAGCTCGCCGTTTTTAAAGATAATACCTCGTACATTAACACGTCGCGGCGCTGTCATAGATGCCTCCTTTATGAGAACAAAAAATAATATAAGAGGCGTCAGCGGTTTGGCTCGTCCAGACGTGCACGCATAGTGGATCCCGCGGGATCATAGTGTTTTTTATTATAGCAGGACTCTGTTATATTCTGCCTAATGCGCGGGTTGTTATGAATAAGCACAAGTGTTTTAATAGAGCTAATGAAGCGACGCGAGTATGGGACTGGGTTTACGATTGTCGAGCTACTTATAGTCATCGTCATTATTGGTATTTTGGCGGCTATTACTATCGTTGCCTATAACGGTATTCAGGAGCGTGCGCGCATGGCGTCTGCAATGTCGGGTGCGACGCAGATTACACGATCGCCAGATATATTAAATGCGATTGCGTATTATGATTTTGAACAGGGAAGCGGTATATCGGTACCCGATAGAAGCGAAAAGGCTAATACTGGCACAATTACAGGAACGACAACCTATTCAACTGATACTCCATTTGGGACGGGTCGCTCGTTTTCGTTCAATAGCGCCACTCGTATTAATACAACCATCCCTTTATTGCCGTCATATTATCTCAAATCAGCCTGGGTGAAGCCGACGGGTGGCTGTAGTAACATTATTTCCGCCGCCAGTGGAGCATCGGACGCATTTTATCTACCGTCGTGCCGTGTTAATGCTGGACATAACGGTTCATGGGGGCATGTGACGGATAGCTTTGCTCTTAATGACGGGAAATGGCATCACCTTGCTCTTGAGTTTACGCAGACGAGCGGCACGGTTGGGACACTTAAGCTGTGGCGCGATGGCGTCGTCGTGGCTACTAATACGAGTGCTCCAGTGCCAACTGGATTGGATCTGACGACGCCCGTGGTTGGCGCTTACGGGGCGGGTAACTTCTATACTGGCCTTATGGACGACGTCATTATCATTACGCGATAGATAGGCGTGTACTATAATGGGGCTATGCAGCGCCTGACTATAACTATATTATCGGATCTTTTGCGCGAGTCTGGTCTGAAAAAGAAACTTGTAGCCGAGCTAAAGTTTCAGCCCGAGCTTATAGGGAGTTGGAGTGAGCGAGACTTCATTGCGATTACCGATCGTCATCGCTCCAAGGGTGTTATCGTCGCAGATCTTTCTCGTCGATATATAATGCCGTTTCGTCTTCAGCCAAGAAAAGCTAGCAGTACAACTGGCCGCATCGAGGCAATAATATGCGATCTTTGTTCGACATGGCAGCGCGGTTCGCATTCGGCGGTTATTACGTTCGATCGTAGTGATAAGAGCTCGCGGTCGTATCTCTGTTGCGCGGATCTTCAATGTAGCTTGCATGTCAGAGGCCTGACGCCCCAAGCAAAACTATCTCGCACGCAGCTACGCGAACAGGCGACACCGGATCGACGAATCGAGCGACTGTGTGAGAATCTCGAGAAGATTCTGTCTGAACTATAAGTGTGTTCGTCGCACCGATATCTTCTAAGTGCGGTATAATGGAACTATCACTCGCCGCAAGAGCGACGTAAGTGGTGGATAGAGAAATTTGTTATTCACAAATTCCTGTACCCGTTACTTATTGCTCACATAATACAAGGCGAGTAAACAAAAAGGAGGACATATCATGTCTACAATCAACCCTATTGGTAAGGATATTATTTCCGTTACCACCGAACTATGTGGTCGCCCACTTAAGCTTGAAGTGAACCGTGTTGGTTTTCGTACCTCGGCATCAGTTCTTGTTACTTACGGCGAAACGGTCGTACTTGGAACTGCTATGGTCGGCAAGAAGCCACTTAGCGGCATGGACTATTTCCCGCTTAGCATCGACTATGAAGAAAAGTTTTATGCAGCGGGTAAGATCAGCGGCAGCCGCTTTATCAAGCGCGAGGGTCGCCCAAGTGATGAAGCTATTTTGATCGGTCGTCTCATCGACCGCCCAATCCGTCCACTCTTTCCAAAAGGCTATCGTCAAGAAGTGCAGAACGTTGCGACTGTTCTTTCGATGGACCCAACATTCCGCCCAGACATGGTTGCGATGATCGCGGCCTCGACGGCATTAATGCTAACAGGTGCACCATTTGACGGTCCTGTAGCTGGTCTTCGGGTTGCTCAGGTGAATGGAGAATTCAAGGCATTTGCAACGCCTGAAGAGCGTCATGAAAGTGATCTTGATCTTGTTGTTGCTGGTATTGAAAGCGGTATCACTATGGTTGAGGCTGGTGCAAATGAAGTGTCTGAAGAAGTAATTGCTGATGCGCTCGCCTGGGCATTTGACGCTTTCCAGCCAGCAATTGCTGCGCAAAAAGAGCTTGTTGCGAAAGTTGGCGTTGAGGCGCTTCCATACGAGCTCGTGCTTCCAAACGAAGAGATTCAAACTACGGTTGATACATGGATGAACGATAAGATCGGTGAAGACCTGCGCCGTCCGTATCCTGAGCGTAACGAACTTATTTCGGTTCTTCGGGATGAATTTCACGCTGCAATGATCGAGCAGCTTGGTGAAGATGACTACAAAGAACTTCGTGGCGAGTATGACGAAGCCTTTACGATGGCTCTTCATAAGGATGTTCGCCGTGGGATCGTAGAGCATCGCCTTCGTCCAGATGGTCGTCAGCTTGATGAGATTCGCCAACTATCGAGCGAAGTCGGTATCTTGCCACGTACACACGGCTCAGCCTTGTTTACGCGCGGCGTGACCCAAGGTATGAATATCGTAACTTTGGCACCACTGAGCTTTGCGCAGATGGTTGATACAATGGAGCAAAACGACTACGAGCGTCGCTATATGCACCATTACAACGCACCTGGCTACACTGTTGGCGAAGTTCGCCGACTAGGTTCTGCTGGACGACGTGAAATTGGCCACGGCTACCTCGCTGAGCGTGCCGTACTACCAATGCTTCCGACTGAAGAAGAATTCCCGTACGCTATTCGCAGCGTGACGGAAATTATGAGCCAGAATGGTTCGACTTCAATGGCGGCAACATGTAGTTCTGTGCTCGCACTAATGGATGCCGGCGTGCCATTGAAGCGACCGGTTTCCGGTATCGCCATGGGGCTTATGATGGACGGTGACACCCCATACGTCATGAGTGATATTGCTGATGCGGAAGATTTCGCCGGCGATATGGACTTCAAGGTGACGGGTACCGAAAAGGGAATCACAGCAATTCAGATGGACATGAAGGTTCATGGTCTCTCTGTCGATATCTTGAAGCAGGCACTGACCGCAGCGAAGCCTGGACGTGCGCATATTCTTGCGCACATGATGACGACGCTTGCTGCGCCAAAGGTGACACTTAGTCCGTACGCCCCACGTATTGAAAAGATTAAGATTAATCCAGACAAGATCGGTGCGGTTATTGGTAAGGGCGGTGAAGTGATCAACAAGATCACAGCCGAGACCGGTGCTCAGATTGACATCAAGGAAGATGGTCTTATTACCGTAGCAGCAGTCGATACGGTAAATATCGAAAAAGCACTCAACTGGATTAAGTCGTTGACTGAAGAACCGGAAGTTGGCAAGATTTACGAAGGTAAGGTTGTGAGTATTAAGGACTTTGGCGCATTCATTAATATCATGCCTGGTATCGATGGTATGGTGCACATCTCACAGCTTTCAGACGAGCGTGTTGAGCGGGTTGAAGATATCCTGACTGAAGGCGAAATCGTCAAGGTGAAACTTACAGGCATTGATGAGCGCGGACGTCTTAGTCTTAGCCTCAAAGATATCTAGTGCAGTAGCCTACATTAAAACGGCATCGATTTATCGGTGCCGTTTTAGTTAGTACTTTTTACCGTCATGTAAAAACGAAGTTCTAGGCAGCTTACCAAAAATACATTGACATAGCTTGCATAAATACCTGCCAGAGGAGTGAAATTGTAATATATATTACGGCCGCTATAGAGAAAACCTCGTAATATAAAGATGCAAGGAGGCATCATATGTTACCAAAATTACTTCGTTCAACGCTATTTTTAAGTATTGCTCGTTGGGCTATTCCAAAGATTTGGGCGTATATCAAAAAGCGCCGAGCAACCACTGGTAAATAGCCTGGTTACTTTTTATATATTTTCCAGAGTGTGCACCACTGCGCAATGCTTAGTTGTGATGGTGAAAAATCAAGCGTTATGCCAGCTTTCGATCGTGGGGTGGTGGCGAAGAACTTTTGCTCAGCAAAGCAGCGGCCGACAAAGTCTCGGTATGCTGGCAACTGTTCGCTCGGTAGGAGCGGTTCGCCGCGTAGTTTCAGTTCAAGTAGGACCGTATCTACGGCTGGCGGCGGAGTGAAGTCAGTGCGCCGTAGAGGTCGACGAATACGAGCGATAAAGCGCGGTCCAAGCTGTGCACCAAGCTGGGCGGTGAATCGCTCATTGCTTGGGACAAGCTTTTGAGCAAATTGTTTTTGCACAATAAAATATATTGCCTCTGGTGCGTGATCGGCTTCAGTGTACTTTCGTACAATTTGCGCGCTAAGGCTAAAGGGGATATTAGCGAATATTTTGTATGGTTTCGAGGGAGGTACTAGCTCAAGAATGTCTTTTGGGACGATTGAGACATTTGCATAGTCTTTCATGTTTGCGCGCAGTTTTGCGAGCGCTTGCGGCTCGATTTCAACCGCGACGACTTCTCGGCAGCGCTCGGCGAGGACGCTCGTAATAGCACCACTGCCAGCGCCAAGGTCGTAGACGATATCATTTTTGCCGATATTTGAGTGACCAACTAGTTCGGCAATCAAATGCGAACCACGAAGGAAATGTTGAGAATGGGTGTGGAGTCGCTTCATGCTCTTATTTTACTATGAAATGGGTGTAATAGATTGGGCTATACTAGGTTTATGGATAAACAGTCGCAAATACGGCAATTAAGGCATGAGATTGTTATTAATGACATCTGCCATGAACTTGCTGCGCAAGCAACTAATTTGGTAATGGGTGACGGGGATCTTGATGCCGATATTGTTTTTATTGGTGAAGCGCCAGGTAAGAACGAAGACGAGCAGGGACTGCCGTTCGTGGGTGCTTCAGGTAAGTTTCTCAACGAGATGCTGGCACAGGCCGGTATGGAGCGGAGTGACGTCTACATTACTAATATTGTAAAATACCGCCCGCCAAATAATCGCGACCCATCACCAGCTGAAAAACGGGCGTTCTTACCGTACCTACTACGGCAACTCGAGATCATTGGTCCTAAAGTTATCATTACGCTCGGGCGTCATAGTATGGAGTATTTTTTGCCTGGCGCGAAGATCGGTGAGGTGCATGGCAAACCGGAGCGTATCCAACTCGATGGCCATTCTCTCGTGATAGTGCCGCTCTATCATCCGGCTGCCGCGCTATATAATGGCAGCTTGCGCCAAACGCTAATTGCCGATTTTCTATCTGTTCCTAGTGTCGTAGAGCAGCTGTCTCACTTGCCAGATTAGTTCATGTTTGCTATAATAGTAGACACTTACAAAGAGGGTAACGGCTGCCATCTACAGATAAACCCCTCTCCTCGTATTTTATTTTTGCATATATAACTTATTTCAAAACAAAGGAGAAATAATACATTATGGGTCAACGAAGACTCGGTAACGCTCAAGCAGACGACCAAAACAAGCGTCCGCAACAACCACAGCGACCAAAATCAAACAATACTGTACTAAACAGTACAACCACACGTAAGGGCGAAGTATTTCGCGCTCAGCGTCGTACAAGTGAGAACGTTAATGTTCGCGCTAGTCAGCATGTTATTAACGTGCCTGTTAACAAATCCGTTTTCAACGGCTATCAGGGACGTCAGTTTAGCCTTGCTGATCAAAAACGCCAGCCACGTGGTAGCAATGCACCAAAGCTAAAGATTATGCCAATTGGCGGTCTTGGCGAAATGGGCATCGGTAAAAACTGTATGGCAATTGAATATGACAATGACATTATTGTTATCGACATGGGCTTCCTATTTCCAGGATCAGACTACCCTGGTATCAACTACATCACACCTGATATCAGCTACCTTGAAGAGAATAAGCACAAAATTCGTGGCGTTATCTTTACGCACGGACACCTTGACCACATCGGTGCATTCCGTCACATTATCGACAAGATTCCTGCACCGGTTTACGGAAGTAAATTTACTCTTGGTATGGTTAAGCGCACGATGGAAGAAGCGACAAGCGGCTACGAGCCAGACTACAACGAGCTTGATCCTGAAGCGCACGAACAAGTTCAGCTTGGCGATAGCTTCAATATCGAGCTTGTCCGAGTTAACCACTCGATTCCTGACGCAACAGCGGTTGTTATCCGTACGCCACTTGGTGTATTGATTGATACTGGTGACTGGCGTTTTGAAGATGCTCCAGTTGACGGTAAGAAGTTCGACCTCGAGCGAATGACTGAAATTGCTGCAAAAGAAGGCATTTTGATGCTTATGAACGAATCGACAAACTGTGAGTCCGAGGGTGGACATGATCATGGTGAATTTGATATTCAGGTCTCAATGGGCCAGGTTATGGACAAATATCCAAACAGCCGTCTTATCTTGAGTTGTTTCTCATCTCAGATTCACCGTATGCAGGTTATTCTTGAAGAAGCCAAGAAGCATGATCGCAAGGTTGCATTCGCTGGCTACTCAATGATTCAGAACCTTGAAGTCGCCTTGCGCGCAGGTGTTATAAAGATTCCTAAAGACGTTGTCGTTAAGATGGAAGACGTCGTGAAACTCCCTGATGGTAAAGTTACAATCGTCTGTACTGGTTCACAAGGCGAGTTTAACGCTGTTCTTAACCGTATGGCGACTGGTTCACATAAGTTTATTAAGATCAAAAACTCAGATGTGATTGTCTTTAGTTCAAACGCTATCCCTGGTAACGAAAAATATGTTACTCGTACGGTTGACGGTCTTATGCGTGAAGGTAGTGAGGTTATCCAAAATGGCAAGACTCACCTTACTGGTGTCGGTCCACTCCACCTTTCTGGTCATGGTTACTACGACGATCACGTTAAGCTATTGAATGCTCTAAATCCAACCTACTACATGCCAATCCACGGAGAATTCCACATGCTTGTCCACAATGCTGAGCTTGCGGAAAAAGAAGCTGGTATTCCACGCGACAACATCTTTGTATGCGACAGCGGCGACGTGATTGAAATCGACGTTGATGGTGCTCGAAAGAATGGTCGTATCCAAGTTGGTGGCAATATGTACGACGACAGCGGCGCAATCGTATCAGAGGTTGTCCTCAAAGACCGAATTCACATGGCGGCTGAGGGTATGTTTGTTGTTGTACTGACACTTGCTCGCGGTAGCGGTCGTTTGATGACGAGCCCGGACATTATCTCACGTGGCTTTATCTATCTTCGTGATAGCGAAGAGCTCATGGGAATGATTCGCCAGTATCTTAAGCAGAAGGTTGCCCGCATAGGTGGTAAGCGCATCGACATGGACGTTCTGAAGAAGGAATTGAAGGATGAGATTACTCACATCCTTTACGACCAGACTCGACGTACGCCAATCGTCATCCCGGTGATCAACGAAATTGGTGGTGGTGGCGGTGGTCAGAACCGTGCACAAGGTCAAGGCCAGTCGCAGGGAAGTGGCGAAGGTCGTCCGCAGCGTCGCAATAATGACAATCGCGGTCCGCGCCAAGAACCTCGTAAGTTCCCAGCTCCACAGGTACCTGACACTGAGGCAAACGATACTCAGGCTCGACAGGCACAGGATTCACGTCCTTACTAAAAACCCAGTTGACTGGTATAACGATAACCCCTCTTTAAGAGGGGTTATCTATTGCTTTATTATAGTTCTTATGTTATTATTATAGTAATAATCAAGCAAACATAAACAAAGACAATTCATGGCTCCTATTTTTATTTTATATACGATTGCGTCTATCGCGGGTATTGCCGCGGGCATACCTCAACTACGTAAGCTCATTGCGACGAAACAATCCGATGAGTTTAGCGTTGTGACTTGGATGACCTGGGGCGTCGTGCAGTGTATCTCGTTGCTGTATGCCTTAGAAGTTAAGGCGACACTATATGCCGCTATCTGTGTCGTGTGGATTGTATTTTATATCGTGATGGTTGTGCTGATCATTAAGTATCGTCAACCGAAGACTGTATTTATTGCCGAACCTATTGATGAAGTAGGCTAAGGATTATATCCATAAGCCTCTTGCAAAATATTGTAATTTTTGCTATAATATGCCGTATCAATCAGTCGCGAAAGCGCTTATAATAAAGAATAGTTTATGGCACAAAAGAGAAAATCAACACGTAAAAAAGCACCGGTTAAAGCAACGCCGCAACACAGTCTTCCTGATGGATTCTGGGCACAGGTGGGAGCCGTGTTTCTTATTGCCATCTCTATTTTATTTGTCGTCGCTTGGTTCGGTGCAGGCGGGCCAATTCTTGAATGGCTTCATCAAGCGGCAATAAATACCGTTGGCTATGCAGTGTATATACTACCTCTTCTGTTTGTGTATATCGCTGTCGAGATTTTTCGAGCTGAGAATAATCGTATTTCATTCGTAGTGAAGTTTGCCGCCTTCTTGATGATCGTCTGGTTCGCTGGCTTATTTGGTCTTATGAAAAGCGCCGAAGGAAAAACAACAGGTGGTTTTATCGGTGATATCACTAATGGTGCAATGCTAGCGCTCGTGGATAGTGGAGTCGCCGCATTTGTCTACGTTCTGTTGATAGCCGTGACTGCATTATTTGTTTTACGCATTTCACCAATCACTGTCATCAAGAAACTATGGGAACTATCTCGACGCGATATGGCCGAGCAAGACGCCAATGTAAAGGTAATGCGCAGTGCAGCTGCTGCGTCGGAGCCAAAAGTGGCGGCGCCAATGGCCGAGATTAAGCTTAATGCCGGTGTACCGATGCTCGATGCGACTGAAGTTCGCAAAGAAGAGAAAAAGTCGGCTCATCGCTCTAGTCTTCGCGGCAGCGTTGCTCGCGATAAGGGTGCGGAGGAGCAGTCTGCGCTTGTATCGATCAACGATCCGAACTGGAAAGCCCCAAGCATTGAGCTTCTTGAAAAGAAGCAATCTCCAGCTGATGCAGGTGACGTGCAGCAGAATGCGCAAACGATCCGCGACACTCTAAGTGAGTTTAGTATTGATGTCGAAATGGAAGGTGCTAACATTGGGCCAAAGGTTACGCAGTATACGTTGCGTCCGCCGAGTGGCGTTAAACTAACCCGCATTACCGCGCTTGAAACGAACATTGCGCTCAATCTCGCCGCTCAGTCGCTTCGTATTGAGGCACCGATTCCTGGTCAGCGTGCTGTCGGTATTGAGGTGCCAAACCGTAAGGCTGCCGACGTACGTTTGTACGGTATTTTGTCGAGCAAACAGTGGAAACATGGTCACGAACCACTGAGTTTTGCTATAGGTAAGGATATCTCCGGTGAAGCTGTCATCGGTGAGCTCAATAAGATGCCCCACTTGTTGATTGCCGGTCAGACTGGTTCAGGTAAGTCGGTTATGATTAATACGCTGTTAACGAGTCTTTTGTATCGTAATAGTCCGAGCCAGATGAAGTTGATTCTCGTCGACCCAAAGCAGGTAGAAATGGCTCCGTATGAAGACATCCCGCACCTCCTTACGCCTGTTATTACTGAACCAGAAAAAACAATCAGTGCTCTTAAGTGGGCGGTTAATGAAATGGAGCGACGCTACAAGTTGCTAGCTGAAGAGAAACTCCGTGATATTAAGAGCTACAACCAGAAGCTAGAGTCTGGCGGTAAGAAGATTTCTATTGAAGATGAAGACGGTAATTCACAGCAAGTCGACGATGGTGCAATGCCATACATCGTTATTGTCATCGATGAGTTGGCTGACCTTATGATGGTAGCGGCTCGAGATGTTGAAGCGTTGATTGTTCGGTTGGCGCAAAAGGCACGTGCTGTTGGTATTCACCTAGTACTTGCCACTCAGCGTCCGTCGGTTGATGTCATCACGGGTCTTATTAAGGCTAACGTTCCTGCTCGTATCGCCTTTACGGTTGCCTCTCAAGTAGATAGTCGTACGATTCTTGATCAGGTGGGTGCTGAAAAGCTACTCGGTCAGGGAGATATGTTGATGCTGACATCTGGCATGAACAAGCCAAAGCGTATCCAGGGTGCGTGGGTAATGGACGAAGAGGTGATGAAGATTACCGATCATCTCCGTATGCAGTCTGCTCCGCAGTATAACGACGAGATCGTATCGCAACCAGTACAGCTTAATGGTAAAGGTGGTGTCGTCATGGACTTCGACGCCGGCAGCGGCGACGACATGTACAAAGACGCCCTAAGGGTTGTAATTGAAAGTCGAAAGGCAAGTACTAGTCTCCTGCAGCGTCGCCTGCGTATCGGCTATGCGCGCGCCGCTCGTATTATCGAGGAGATGGAAGAGCAGGGTGTTATTGGAGCCGCTGATGGCTCCCGGCCGCGTGACGTGCTAATCAACAGTCTTGATGACCTTGCCAGCGACAACCTCTAGGTTGTCGCATTTAGTATCGCCGTAGTATAGTAGTCATTAGCATGATGGGCATTCACAAAAAGCAAACCGGCTTCACGATCGTTGAACTCTTGATCGTGATCGTCATTATTGGCATCCTCGCGGCAATTACAATCGTGGCGTATAACGGCATTCAGGGTCGCGCACGAGATACGCAGCGTGCACAAGATATGCAGACTATCGTTAAGGCTCTGGAGATCTACAAGGCTACTAACGGCGTCTATCCCGCTGCGGTTGGTACCGCAAATGCATCTGGCTGGGAGGTGTCGCATGACGGTACTACGGCAACTAACTTTCTTTCGGCCCTTTCTTCAAGCAAGACGATATCAGTCGTTCCTCTTGATCCTAAAAATCTCGGAGTTGTTGTTAGTACGAGCAGCCTGGCTCCTTCGTGGACGGCAACGAATAACCTCTACTTCTATCATCGCTACGCAGCGGGCAATGGCGGCTGTGATGTAAATCGCGGCAACTTTTACGTCCTAGGCGTTACCCGATTTGACACGGTCGCTTCAGGCCAAAGTGCCTCAAATAGCCCTGGCTTTAGTTGTCCTGGGCGTAACTGGGCTCAAGAAGGCGCTTGGGTAACGGGAGGGTATACCAACTAATGAACGGTAGGCGACAAGTAGGCTTCACGATCGTTGAGTTATTGATTGTCATCGTGATTATCGGTATCTTAGCCGCGATCACCATCGTGGCCTACAATGGCATTCAGCAACGAGCACGGGACAGCGCGCGAACGTCCGACATTTCGGGCATTCAAACGGCGCTAGAGTTATATCGTGCAGACAATGGTAATTATCCGTCAGCAGGGACTGATAATGTCGGTTATAATCTTTCAACGCTATCGGCGGCTCTTGTCCCTACATACATTAGCTCGATTCCCAATGACCCCAATACAAGCCTAACAAATTATCAATATGTTCGAGGTGCGGCCACTAGCGGTGCGTACGGCATCAGGATTTCATATGAGGCACGTACTGCTTGTCATCGAGGCGTCGCAAACTCAGGTATAAGCTGGTGGTCACTGCAGGCATGCTAATGATAACTAAAAGACGACCTACTGGCTTTACAATTGTCGAGCTTTTGATTGTCATCGTGATTATTGGTATCCTCGCCGCTATTACCGTCGTGGCGTACAACGGTATTCAGCAGCGTGCTCAGAATACTAAAATTAGCAGCGATCTTGCAACGTTCAGTAAGGCAATTCAGGCGGCCCGAACGAACTCTAGTGAGCAGGCGCTACGTTTTATTACGAATTCAACGGGAACTGCGGGTGTTTGTATGTCAAAACCGGCAGGGACAGATCTGGCCACGCTCAACCAGACGACAGACAGCTGCTGGATAAATTATCGCGCCGCACTTAATGCAATTTCCACTGCGTCGAACATCAACATTACTAATCTTGTTGACCCGTGGGGGCGACCGTATGTTCTTGATGAAAACGAAAAAGAAGGCGCGTCCGTACCGTGCGGAGCAGGCAGGGATTACATAGGAGTTTTCACACGACCTCTTACGGGAACATGGGCGACAAATAATTCACAGTTTATTCCGTATATAACACCAGGATGCTAATGTGTAGTCTGGCAGGCGTGGTGGGTATTGCAAAAAGGAGATCATGACATGAAAAAACAATCAGGCTTCACAATCGTCGAACTTCTTATTGTCATTGTTATTATTGGTATCCTCGCAGCCATTACGATCGTGGCGTACAACGGTATTCAGGAGCGGTCAGAGTTCTCTCGTCTACAGTCTAATCTTGCGAGCGTGAATAAGGCGGTGAAGCTCTACTATGCGGACAATGGCTCGTATCCTGTAACTGGCCCTGGCGTCTGGAGCGGCTACTATAGCGCGACCAATGACAGCTTCGTACCTGGATTGGCACCCAAATATATATCGACAACGCCTCAGGTGGGCGGCACGACGCAACACCCGTCGTTTATTTATCGCTCCGACACGGGTTCAGAGTACAAATTAATATACATCGTGGCAGGGACTGCGACGCTGCCGGCTTCGCATATGACTAATAATCCATTGATTGATCCGATTCGGACAACGCGCGCGTGGGGCTACTGGTCTTCCGGCGGCCAGGGGATGTAGGGCACTAGCTTTTATCCACAGTTTTTGCTATAGTTAAAGGGTTATTAACTCGGCTTATGCACGACATAAGCATCCAAAAGGATTCCAGAGGAGGA
>RCUJ01001295.1_pt1 | contig 13632 bp, 11 predicted proteins | sample 2166321 | NCBI WGS metagenome assembly RCUJ01 (sample SAMN09932808, study PRJNA488358) | compost metagenome | feature: garden; material: soil; isolation source: compost soil in an enriched community after 118 h of incubation | place: Germany: Experimental Botanical Garden Goettingen | collected... | reverse complement strand
AAAGCGATGGGCTACCGCATGGCTGATTCCATGGCCACCATGGACCTACTCTAACGTGGTTGACAGTTGACATAAACGCGGCGGTTTGCAAACAGATTAAGCACACAGTGCGGCTTTGCCGCACCGAACACCGCCATGACTCGCGACAGCGCCGTGTCGGTGCCGGTGCCGGCGCACATGTCCATGGGCTCGATGGCGAGCCAGATGGAATCGATGCGAATCATCGCATCAGTCCGCGAACGAACTGGGCACAACCCTTGGGATCGGTAGCAGGCCATTTCACCGTCAGCGTTTTTTTGCCCGGACGGCACCTCGATGCTGACTGACCTCTCTGCCTGACTTTTCGGTTCTACTTTCAACGGGATCAAAGCGGGCAAGTTTGCGGGCTGCTGCTCGCGGAAAAGTGGCAATCATTTGCGCATGACATTGGCGTTGATGCCGTGGCTCAGAGCGACTCTGGCTACAGAGGCTAAAAATGTGTCCACTTAAATTTAGGTGGACACCATCGCCTTAAGCGACGGCGTCAGAAAGGTGTGTTGCCCGGACGGTGACTCTGTAATGCCCGCTCGCTTACTAAGACTTTACAGCTACGCTTCTCAGACGCCACCTCGATTGAGGCGCTTAGGAGTTTTACTGAGCTGAAAAAGGCCGCCAAGGGCTAAAGAGAATGGGTTGTAGCTTGCGCTGCAATATGGGCCAGTCACAACGAACAAACGAGTCGATGATTCCACGCTGGGGCATTCCATGGTTACGCAAGAGTTTGAGCGGTGGTTGACCACGTTATCCAGTAGTTCTGTGACGGAGATGTTTCTTTGGGTCACCATCGGGGTATTGGTCCTCTCCCTCTTACAGGGGGCCAAGGGGCGTCACTCGCAGTTTCTTGAGTATGCCCCGACGTTGATGACGTCATTGGGCATACTCGGCACCTTCATCGGCGTGGTTATCGGACTTCTGCATTTCGATACGCAAAACATCGACCAGAGCATCCCTAAGCTGCTTGATGGGCTTAAAACGGCCTTTATCACCAGTATCGTGGGGATGTTGGCAGCTATGATTTTTAACGCGATGGACGCTTGGAAGTTTGCACCCAGGCGCCAGGCGAATGGGGTTAAACATGATGTAACTCCGAGCGATATCCATGCGGCGTTGGAGCAACAAACAGCACTTTTACAGCAGCTTTCTCAGGGGCTTTCCGGTAGCGAAGAAGGCTCTTTGGTTGGGCAGGTAAGGTTTCTGCGGGCAGATGTTGGTGATTTTTCCCGTGATGCTAAAGCCTTCAATGCCGAGTTCAGCCGCAAGCTATGGCAGGAAATGGCGAATTTTGCCGAGATGATGTCGAGATCTGCCACCAGTGTGATCATCGAGGCGCTCCAGCAGGTGATCCAGGACTTCAATAACAATCTGATGGAGCAGTTCGGCGAAAACTTTAAGGCGCTGGATGCTTCGGTCAAAAAGCTGGTGGATTGGCAGATCGAATACAAAAGTCAGGTTGAGCAGATGTCCGAGCAGTACCAGCAGAGTGTCGACTCGCTGGTATCTACACGACAGGCTGTTGCGGGCATTTGGGAGGAGTGCAAGGAAATCCCGCTGGCGATGGCTGAGCTGCGCGATGTACTGCTGGTCAACCAGCATCAGATTCAAGAGCTTCAACGGCACTTGGATGCCTTTATCCAAATGCGCGATGCCGCGGTGAATGCTGTGCCCACCATCCAGGCGAAAGTCGAGGAAATCGGCGATCAGCTGCTACGGGGTGCCGGCCAGATGAAGGTGGCGATGGAGGCTGGGGTTGATCAGCTAAGCCATGCGGTTACGGGGGTCTCCGGCCAGCTTGAAGCTTCGTCGCTTTCTGTGCAGGAGAAGCTTGAGGATGTAGGGCAGAAATTGCTAAACGGGTCCAATGAAATGCGGGTGGCCCTGGAAGTCGGTGCAGAGGACTTCCGTAATTCAGTAAGCACTACTCAAAGTGCTTTCGCTGAGCTTTCTCATACGGTTAAAAACACTTCTGAGCAGCTGTCCGAAACCCTCAAAGACACGGCGATGGAAGTCTCCAATACCTCCCGCGACATGCTTGGCCACATGCAGGGCTCTGTGCAGGGTATGCAGAAGGACATCAGCCAAACTGCAAAGAACATGGAAGAACACTCGCAGCAGGTTCACGAACAGTTCCGCAGGACCGCTAGTGAGTTCGAGAAATCCAACAGTTCTGTTGTGTTGTTGGTTGCGCAGACAGCTTCGCGCATTCAAGACGAGATCAAGCTGAGCTCGGAAAGCATGCTCCAGGCTGCTCGTCAACAAATTGAGCAGAGCATGTCAGGCCTTGATGCGCACATGCGGGATGCCGTGGGTAAAACGGGCACTACGATCAATAAGCAACTTGAACAATTGGAAATGGCAACAGCTCGTGAAATCGAGAAGGCCATGACCGATATGGGCAGCTCACTTGTGCAGATCACCAGTCGTTTTGTGAAGGATTACGAACAAATGGTTGGGCGGATGGATGATGTAATCCGCATGAATGGCACTCAAGGCCGCTAAACATGGACGAAATCTTCGGCACTCACCAGAAGGCGCGTAAACAGGACAGCGAACACTGGATATCCATGTCAGACCTGATGGCGGGGCTGATGATGGTGTTTTTGTTGATCTCGGTGGCGTATATGCGCTACGTGCAAATTGAGCGCGACAAGATCAAAGAAGTCGCAGTGGCCTATCAGAACAGCCAGGTGGCGCTCTACGAGGCGTTGAATACAGAGTTTGCTGAGGAGCTACCAATGTGGGATGCAGAAATCGACAAGACCACCCTTGAATTCCGCTTCAAGTCGCCTGACGTGCTGTTTGATACTGGGCAGATAACCTTGAAGACTAACTTCAAGACAATCCTTGATGAGTTCTTTCCGCGCTATTTGGAGGTGCTGAATGGCTTCAACAAGAACATTACCGAAGTCAGAATTGAGGGGCACACCAGTCGCGTCTGGAGTGGTGCGGTGTCCCCTGAAGCTGCTTACTTTAACAATATGGAGTTATCCCAGGGCCGCACACGAGCAGTGCTGCAGTATCTCTACAGTATGTCCGCAGTCACTGAGCAGCGTGACTGGATCAAGTCTGTTTTTGCCGCCGTTGGTTTTTCTTCTGCGCACCCTGTTCTCAATGCTGAAGGTCTGGAGGATGGAGAGCGCTCCCGTCGGGTGAGCTTCCGTGTGGTGACCAACGCCGAATTGCAGATCAGGAAGATCATCCAGGAGTAGCAATGCGGATCTTGATCAACTTTTCTGAGCTGAAACGTCTAGCACGAGTGCTCAATCCAACCCCTGTGGATTTTTCTCTGGTGAATCACTCGACCGACTTTAAGCCGATCGATGATCAACTCGGTGAAGGGATTGAGATTGATATCGAGACCATCGAGACTGAGTTCAATCTGCTGTCCTACCACGGTAGACAGGTGCTGCTGTACATCAAGGACCATACGGGAAAGCTACTTGCCACCCAAGCTAACCCCGAACACGGAAACCGTTTCCATATCGCGCACTGCCATACGCTAGAAGATATGAAGCAGAAGAATCGCTTCCAGCGTTATGTGGCTACCAACAAGCTGACTGGACGGTTTCAGATTGAGGATTCTACGGTCTGGGGGGGGCTAAGCAAGGTCGAAGTAGAGTTAAAAGTCTGCAAATATTGCCTGCAGAAGCTGAATTATCTTGGATCTGCAGATTACCAGCCTCGTCAGAAGGCATTCAGTGAGTTCTCACTGAAAGACTTCTTCAGTCGATACAGTTCATGCTTTTTATACATGCCGAAAGCTTGGGCCGAAGATATGAGCTTTGGCTACTCAAGCGACTGGAAGGAAACATCCAAACTCGTGCGCAAGGCAGCGAACTACACCTGTTCTGAGTGCGGGATCGGTTTAGCAAGCTATCCCGGCTTGTGCCATGTACACCATGTGAATGGCGTAAAGTCAGACAACTCCCCTGAAAATTTGCAGGTTCTCTGTAAAGACTGCCATCGCCGTAAGCCACTGCATTCCGGAATTTTTGTCAGCCACGGCGAGATGCAGATCATTACGAGCCTTCGTCGACAAGCCGAGAAGCTTGGAGTTGATGATTGGGGCGAGGTGACTGACCTAAGTGATCCGGCAGTGCATGGCGACCTTGAACTCATGCGCAAGCAAGGCTTTCGACCACCTATTGTTGGACATGAAGTCCAGAACGAACGTGGAGAGGTGATTGCAGAACTCGAAGTGGCCTGGCCAGAAAAGAGGATCGGTATTTCCATCAAGGAAATGTTGGTTCCTGGTTGGAGGATTTATCGCGTTGGCGATATTTGTGGTCGCTAGAAAAAAAAGGGTGGGCATATGATGCATTGTGTGCCGCGCATGGAAAAGCATAAGGACAAGTTATGACAATCAGCCAAGTCAAGGTTGCGTTGGGGGATGGGTTTCTTGAGTCCTTTGCCGCAATTCCTCGCAGCAAACAGAAGAAGGTGATGGAGTTCGTTTCCAAGTTCCGGCAAAACCCGACTTCCACAGGTATCAATTACGAAAGAATCAATGATGCTCGGGATGGTAATTTCCGCTCGGTACGTATTGATCAGGATTTCCGCGGAATTGTGCTCAAGCCGGACAGAGGCAAGGTGTATGTGCTGCTATGGGTAGACAAGCACGATGATGCCTATGACTGGGCACGACGGTATCGCTGCAACATTCATCCGCAGACCGGGGTTTTGCAGCTGTTTGAAGTCCGTACTGAATATGCTCCTCTGGCTGCGACACCAGAACCAATATCAAAGCTGGCTGATGTGCCTCCGGTAGCGCCGCTGTTCCAGTTGGATGATGAAGTACTGCTGAGCCTTGGCGTACCCAAGGAAAGCCTGGATCTGGTCAAGCAGCTTCGTAGTGAAGAGGCTTTGGAAGCTCTCGATAAACGCTTGCCGATTGAGGCATTTGAAGCGCTCTACATGCTGGCAGCAGGCATGGACATGCAGCAGGTGCTCGACGACTATGCTGCGGCTAAGGATACTCCTGCTGTCGATACCGAAGACTTCGTCGCAGCCCTTGAACGGCCGGCTTCGCAGCGCCGTTTTTACGTCCTGGAAGACGAACTGGAACTGATTCAGATGCTGGAAGCGCCGCTTGAGCGTTGGCGGGTATTTTTGCATCCCTCCCAACGCAACCTGGTAGAGCGTAAGTGGAATGGGCCCGTACGGGTGCTGGGCGGCGCTGGTACTGGTAAGACTGTGGTTGCCATGCACCGTGCCCGATGGTTGGCGCAGAAGGTCTTGGAAAAAGATGAGCGCCTGCTATTCACCACATTCACCAGTAATCTAGCCATGGATATCAAGGAAAACCTGAAAAAAATCTGTTCACCAGATGTGTTAGAGCGAATTGAAGTCCGGAACCTGGATTCTTGGGTGAGTCAGTTTGTGAAGCGCCATGGCTATCCTTCAAGCATCGTTTATCCGGGGGGACAGGACGGTAACTATGATCGGTGCTGGGATGCAGCAACTCAGCTGGTACCGGCGTCGCTAGGTCTACCCATCAGCTTTTACCGGGAAGAATGGGAGCGAGTTGTCTTACCTCAGCGGTTGACGGAGCGGCAGGCCTATTTATTGGCTAGTCGGGTTGGCCGCGGAGTAGCACTCAATCGCAAGCAGCGAGCGGAGATCTGGCCCGTATTTGAAGTAGTGCGTGTTCAGCTTGCTCAGCGCAAATTGGCTACAGTCGAAGACGCTATTCACGATGCGATTGATCTTATCGAGCGCGGAGCAGAGGCTCGTCAGTATCGGTGTGTAGTTGTGGATGAGGGCCAGGACTTTGGACCTGAAGCTATGAGCCTCATCCGCCGTCTTGCCAAAGAGCAGGAGAACGACCTTTTTATTGTTGGGGATGGACATCAGCGGATTTATAAGCGTCGAGCCAGTCTGGGGCACTGTGGAATCAACATCCGTGGACGTGGTAAGAAGCTTCGCATCAACTACCGAACGACAGAAGAAATCCGCCGATTTGCCACTGCTCTACTTGAAGGGACAGAAGTGGATGACCTCGACGGTGGTCTGGATGGTGTAACGGATTACCGATCTTTGGTGCATGGTGAGAAGCCGCAGATCTACCATGCCCCTTCGCTGCAAGCCGAAAGCGAGTGGCTAGCAGCTGAAATCCGCACCCTTCTAGAGGAAGGGTTTTGCTTGCAGGATATCTGTGTCGTAGCTCGTACGAACAACCTGCTTAAGGCCTATGAGAAGGTACTAGGCGAGCAGGGTATTGAAACTCGCTGGCTTTCTCGTCAGCAGGCCGATGATCGAAGCCAAGGTGGGGTGCGACTTGCCACCATGCATCGCATCAAAGGCCTGGAGTTTAAGTGCGTATTTATGGTGGGCATCAACGAGGGTGTTGTACCGCTCGCTATGGCCGTTCAGGCGACTGATGATCCTGTCGAGCATCGCTTACTGGATCTTAACGAACGAGCTCTACTCCATGTGGCGGCGACCCGTGCCGTTAGGCATTTGCTGATATCCAGTCATGGTATTCCTAGTCCCTACTTGAGCGCTTGAAAAACTCTGGCTAATAGATTCATAGGTGAAAGAGTTAATGCATGTAGAGCAGGGCATGTGCAGGTCCCTATGCATGGATGTCCGCAGCAGGTCGAAAGTTTCTTGTAACGACAGGCCAGGCTCCGCCGAACCCGATTGCTTTATTAACAACAATGACTCACACAACATGCATCTCGTCGGAAATCAGAAAGGCGAAATCTGGAATCTTCCATCCACCAAGCTCCATTGATGTAAATCACTCAAATTTACACTTTTCCGTATATTAAAAAGTGTACATGTGCTTTTATAGATATTAATCAAATGCTTAACCTATTTTTCGAGTCCCCCTCGGGCACCAAAATTAAGAAAGGTCTTGCTTTGCAAGGCCTTTTTTTTCGTCTGTAGAAAAGCACCTGACACCCCACCGACAAACGCCCTGACAACGCGCTGACCTGTAGGAGCTGCCGAAGGCTGCGATCTTTTGATCTTGCTTCTCTTCTGCCCTTCTCGCCGGAAGAACATTTCACAAGGATTCCCCCCATGGAATTGCACCTGGAAACCGTCGCCCTCTTCTCCCTCAAGCTGGCTTATGAATCGGAAGATTCAAGCCCGATTTTGCGTGACGATCTAGTGATGGGGGATTACCAGCGGGATGTGTTTGAGTTGCTAGTGCGGCGGGGGGATGTTGAGGGGATTCAGGTGAAGGTGGATGAGTGTGTGGGCTTGGCGCTGGAGGCCATTGGGGGTGTGGATAAGCCGTTGGGGCGGGAATTGCAGCGGTTGGTGGCTGGTTTTGCCAGTGTTCAGACGATGGAGCAGCTTGATTCCCCTCTCGTTGCGCTCAAGGATTATCTGAAAGACATTCAGTGAATGGTGGTGGCGGCCAAAAAAGCGGGAACGCTGATTAGTCGAATCGACGCTACCTCCAGATCCAATAATCAATCCATCCCATTTTCCGCATTTTCCGGTCGTGCGTCACTGCGCGATCAACGATCAACTTAGGAATTGCTCCCATCCGGCAGGACAACGGCTGCGGTAGACAGATAGCCACCGATCCCGTAGCGTTCCTGCGGGTATGAGCGGTGTTCATTCTGTTATTGCGAGCAGTGCCCGCCTCGTCGCCTAAAATAGCAGGATCTCTTTGACTCAATTCAGCCAGCATACTTATCGGCTCAACATAACGGCTTTTATGGGGCCTGAATGAAACTGAAAGATTTGAAGGATCGCGTTCTTGAGTCGCCAGGCTGGAAGACTGTATTCGCTTTCGTGCTTCCTCTCTTGGCGGGGGTACTATCAGGGGTTTTTGTTACTGAGATCACTCAAAACTCCATAATTGTTTGGGCGCTCTTTTACAAAGCGAACAGCTTCTATGGCCTCTTATTCTTTGGGCTGTGCACATATTTTTACAATAGGGCGATATATCTACACGAGCGCGAAATCTCACGCTTTCTTGATACAGACTACTGTGTCGCCTACGTACGAAGTAAGTGCTTACCAGAGGCGGCGGACCGCTACAAAGAACTCATCCGCTCCGGCAATGTAGGCCAACTGGAGCAGGCGATGGAAGAATTAAAAAAGGTGCTTAAATGAAAGTCTTGGTCAGCCCGGATTTCAGCCAGAAACTGGCAACACTGAGCAAGGATGCTATAGGCAAACTTTCCAACTTCATCTCTGAAGCTGAAAATACCGACATGACAACCTTTGTCTCGAGCGACAATTATAATATTGCTATTCTTGATGAAGACATCTACAGCGCAAAGCTTGACACTGACGCTGGCAGAATATTTTTCACCGTAGGCACCGACTCGGAAGGTGATTTTCTATTGCTCCTAGATGTAGCCTCCATTTCCCAGCCAGCTAAAGCAGCTACTTTTTTTGCAAGCAACAACCCTCGCACGAATAGCGCATTCAACCCCAAGCTAAACTCGGCCATTAACCCAAACTTAAATTCCGCAATCAATCCCAGACTTAATTCCGCGATCAACCCAAAGCTGAATTCAGCCATCAGCCCGAGACTAAACCCAGCAATTAATCCAAAACTAAACTCAGCATTGAATTATAAGTTGAACTCCGCCATCAACCCAAAGTTAAACTCAGCAATAAATCCAAGACTAAATTCATCACTCAATCCACGAATCAACAAAAGTTACGGAGGCCCATACTTGTACGACACTGGGCTCAAGCAGCTTGCTTACCTAGTAAGAGTGAATGATAAAATAGATATTTTATTTGAGGCCGGCGGCGACTTCCGCGGCCTGCTTGTTAGTGCGAGAGACAATATCAAAATTGAATTCGACATAGAAAACTCATGGACCGGATTTTATGTAAAAGCCAATGAAAAGGTCTGGCTCCGCTTCTCGCTGAACAATGAGTGGCAAGGTTTGCTTGTCTAGTTAGATAATCAGCTGACCGGCCTTCAGATTCGTACAATGCCAGTCTGCGTGGCTGACTTTTGACTTCACTTTTCATGCGCCTAGAGCTGACTAGGCTTGAAAAGAGCACAACGAGGATGCCTAAGGAGTCGCTCAGCTCGGAGCTTGTTTTCGATATAGAAATTACCGCTTCTACTTCTGGGGCAGGACCGAACGCCTGATTCTGGTCGTTATCTGCCTGTCGCGACAGGCAGACAACGATCGACGCTGTGTAAAAACGACTCGTTGAGCAACGTTGGCTGGAAGGGAATGGACTCGCTGAACAAAATGGGACACCAAATGTGGACGGCTACATTTTTTGGATCAATCAATAATAAATATTTCCCATTTTTCGACCAACTTTTCTACCATTGGATAACATGACATTGAATATAGCCAGGCAACAGATTTTTCGATCAGTGATCTATAAAACATTTAGAGATGCGATGCAAAATAAATATAGTATTTTGCAAGCGCATCTATGCAGAATCATTCCCCTCCTAAAATAAAAAATTGCCACACTTTAGACCAATTATGATACGCCATCCAAGCTACTGAGCGACAACGCCTGCTGAATTACGCTCGTTCGAGCCTTTGATGCTTTGGTTACTGGAATTTCGAGGGCCAGAGGAGCCATGAGGGCAAACCTCTCCGAATCGAAAAGTGATGACTCTGCAATTTTCGCCTTCGCAAGAAGGCAAGCATATGTACTGTAACCATTTGGATGCCCCGTCAACATTATGTCTACTGTTCTCAACGGCAATGCGTTAAGCATTTTCAGGGGTACTTCAACCTCACCCAACTGATAGGCCACAGACGCGAAATTTGTCTTATATATGTATTGCTTTGGCACCATATCAATTGCAGTTTGATAACAAATCAGCGCCTCCTGCCTAAATCCTAGAGCACCGTTAATTAACCCACCAAGGTTGAATATTTCAGCATTTTCAACTCCCAAGCTCCTTAAACGCTCAAAGTCCGTGAGAGCCACTTCAAAAGAGCCAGCTTGGCGCAGCGACAGCAACACTTCCTTCGCAGTACGATATCCGAAGTGACGCACTCTCGACTCCGCCTTTCGACCATGATCAGACGCAGCAAATCGTGCAAACTCAATAGCATTACTTGGTTTGAGATTTTCTTCTATATCGGCAGCACAAAATACACCAGCAACGACCCCTAATTCTAGAAACTCAGAAGAAATTTGACTTACCAAATCACTTACCAAATTTTCAATATAGGCGTCTTCCCCTCCCGCAATACCAACAGAGCTTCGATCAAGGACCTCAATTGTTTTCGCTGCGTTGAACTTAATTCGCGCCTCACTATACAACCTCGCTAGAGCAATATTTAGTGCGGCAGTACCATATTTCTTCAAATAAGCACCATCACGAGAAAACCTTACAACCACCGCAAATGGCCTACCCCCACCTCCAGCATTATGTTGAATAAACTCACGCAAGGATTCAATGTTATTCTTCTGCAACACATCACTGGATGGATAATACTTGGATGAACTAGGTAGTAGATGCCCAATACTTCCGGCTGGGATGGCCTCCAAGTGAGAACCCGCTTCAATATTCACCGTTGCTTCGTTGCCAGAAGAGATAAACGCGAATGAAAGCTCAGGCTGCGAGTTAAAAACGGTAACTCTCGCACTTTCAACTCGCGGGTAAAACCCAAGAGTACGGGTTGTGCGACCATCATTAACATAAAACTTAGATTTTCCCGTGAAGGCAGGCGGAAAGACTTTAAACTCCTGCCCCATCCCAACCCCTACATTAGAACCTATGTCGATCGCTACGACTTTTGTATTCAGATCTAACTCTATCACCCTACCACAATTAGAAAGTATATTATCGTAGAATATTACCTGATTTCTTCCCGCAGCTTTTGCTCGATATAGTGCAGTATCCGCTGCTTCAAGCAAACTTGAGACTGGATCTATAGCTGCAGTGGAGCCGTCCACACCTGGAGCGTATAAAGCAACCCCTATACTCGTTGTTATGGTTCTATCTTGTATAGGGGGAGGAGAGAGCGCGGAGAGGTCTTCATTGCTGCTCAGCCATATCCACTCTTTCTCTGAAGGAAGAACCTCCTCAGATATCTGATTTTTAAATTCGTTTGCCCATTCTTCAACTTTTTCACGTAACGCAAAAGATTCAATTAAAATCAAAAACTCCTCACCTGATGGATGCCCAACAAATATGGATACATCCCCTCGTGATTCTTTACAAATTTTACTTGCAGCATCATCCAACCGCCGCCCAAAAATCTTTAGAACTTGATCTCCATATAGATGCCCCCACGTATCGTTTACCTGCTTAAAAAAGTCAATATCTAAGGCAAGCACCGCCAACGACTTTGGGGACTCGAGATCTTGCGTTTCGGCATCCTCTGATTGATCCCCATCAAAATGCTTTATCGAATCCAATAATTTCGTCTTAAAGGAATCCTTCGCAAGGAGGAATGTTAATGGGTTATGGGATACTCGATACGCATTAAAAGAACTTTCCTTTATTTTTTCTATCTTAGGACGGCACTCATTCTTTTTTGCGCTTCGGGGAACCTTAGCAAAAACCAACGAAACCACTATCTTTAAGTCTTCAAAAAACAGCCTAGCCGTTAGACTTTTTGACGCATGATACGTAACATTAGATAGAGAGGCTCCTACCAACTCAACTAAAACACCAGGATCCAACTCCTCCGCCCCATCAAGTTCAAACCATTTCGAGTCAAAAAAATAATGAATTAAAACCTCGACACCCTCACGACCAAACTCTTCTTTTAAGGCCGCCTCTAAGTAGTTCAGCTTCTCCAACTTCAATTCCAACCACCTCTTGATCGTGATATGTAGCGCCAAAAATTATATCGCTTCGATTTCAAAGCATGCTATTCAATTACGATTTCTTGCTTACAATCAGATGCGGCCCAGTATTTTTTTCCACCTTATTCCTAAAGCGCTCACAGGCGATAAGTAGAACAACATCATGACACTAGCAGTTTTCATGAAGCAAAAAAAACACACCTAAATTCAAGCCGTTATAAATCATTCCAACACCAAGAGAAACAATAATAACTACAAGCTAATACCTTAATATCTCTCCGCCCGACCTCAAACTCACCAACTCCACTCAATTTAATGACCACAAAATTATCGATTACAAATGTTTTACACATCCAATGCACGCGGCCAATTCCCGCATCTACATTCTGGCTTCACGACAAATACGTTAAACCTTTCGAAAGGACTACTCTTTACCTTCGGGCGAGTTGCTTTCAGCCGCTCGCTTTGATTTGGAATCGAATATTCCTTTAATTTTATCCAGTGAAGCGTGAACCGCACTCATAGATTCAATCATATAATTAAAATCGTTATTCATATTATCTTTATGCCCAGGCCACATCACATCCTCCTTGATCGCCTCAAGTACACGATTGAGTTTTTCCGACACTTCGCCCACCTCAGGCGCCATCTCTTTTACAGCATAATAAGACAACATATATCGATCATATACCGACTTAACCCTTAAACAAGCCAACGATGCATCTACATAGTGCCTGTATTGCTTAAGAAACCAAGCCGCCAGAAACTCACATACCAAAAACACAATGGAACTAGCAAACATACCGATATACATTACGCTTACTTCAGGCTCACCATACTTAGCCCACATCTGCCACCCAACAATAGCAGCAACATAAAACAATATACCACCAAACAAAAACAACAAGCCTCGATCAAGTAGATTTGACCCCTTTTCCTCAGTGAGGGAAATATGCTTGTCAAGGCTTTCAACCACACCACAGACATACACTTCAAATGCGGTGCCTAGTACCCGTTCACGCTCAGCAACCTTATAATCTCCAGATGCTTCCTGCATTTGCATAGGAGCTTTCGAAAACTCTAAACCCTCACTCTTCGAAGCTTTCAATTCTATGCCGCCCGGATACCGCACACCATCTGCAATGAGATTCACAATTGAACTGGTCGCAGCCTTACCGAATTTACTACCAACACCTCTTGACTCTCCTCTGGCTTTTCGATCAATTGCAACAAAAGAAGAGCCAGAGATATTTTCAACAATTTTTGTAATCGTACCAAAAAATACAAATCCGAGCGTCGAAACCCCAACCGTCCCTAGAAGATTATTATTTAGTACAGATAGAAGATCTGGCGATGTAAAGGATAAAACCCCATATAACCCAAACAAAAATACTACATAGCCGCCTAACAGCATACAACCTTCATAGAATCCAGGAACGCTCAATAGGTATCTCGATCCGCTTCGCCTATCTGGAACATTATTATCGCTATTGTTTTTCCCATCATTTAAAGAACCGTCAGTGAAAGCCTCACCACTTTCCTTTACACCCATACCTTCCTCGAAGTAATTATAAAAAGCATCTAATTTAAATTAAATACTTAGGAATTCGGATGGGACGCACAAGAGATCCCACGACATAACAGCGATCACTATTTCATAGACTCGCCACCTAATGGCTCAATGCTATCCTCCTTTAACAACTGTGTCTCGGAGAAAAGTGAGGTGGAAAACGGGGACAGAGCACTTTCTTCCTCTCTGAGAGTTCCGAATCGAAGCCTTCGAAGGTTGCAGGGAAATGGTCCACACGCTACCCTCCCCACCGTCGCTGCCAATTCAGCGACCGGGTGTGGAAACCCGTGTAATTCAAGGCGCAA
>RCUJ01001293.1_pt1 | contig 13651 bp, 10 predicted proteins | sample 2166321 | NCBI WGS metagenome assembly RCUJ01 (sample SAMN09932808, study PRJNA488358) | compost metagenome | feature: garden; material: soil; isolation source: compost soil in an enriched community after 118 h of incubation | place: Germany: Experimental Botanical Garden Goettingen | collected... | reverse complement strand
TTCCCGGCGGAAATCGCCGAGTGGAGCAAGGCCAACTGCGAAGCCGCCGGCAAGCCTGCGATCAACGTGATCGGCACTGAAGGCTCGGCAGACGCCCGCGCGCAACTGCGTCAGAGCCGTATCGACGCGGCCATGCAGGGCAGCGAAACCCTGCCGTACCTCAAGACCCAGGAAAAGGACATGTACAAAACCGTGGGCCTGCCGATTTCCAAGCAGTTCACCGGGCTGGGCGTGAGCAAGAAAAAGCCTGAGCTGAGTGAAGCGGTGAAAGTGGCGATGCAGAGCATGGTCGATGACGGCAGTTACCAGGCGATCCTGAAGAAGTGGGATCTGGAACTGGGTGCGATCAAGACGGTGACGGTTAACGCCGGGAAGTAATTGCAAAGGCGTCCCAAATCCATTGTGGGAGCGAGCCTGCTCGCGATAGCGGTGTATCAGTCAATGAAGATGTTGAATGTACTGGCCTCATCGCGAGCAGGCTCGCTCCCACAAGGTCTTGTGATTGTTTATAGATCGTCGGAGCACTAACGATGTCCTCCTCCCCCCAACCCACCTGGCCTGACCAGCACAAAGCCTGCCTGGCCCTGGCCTTCGACCTCGACGGCCCCACCGGCGATGCCATGCTCAACGGCTCGATCTGGCGCAAGCCCGAGTATTTCGGCTTCGGCGGTTATGGCCCGTACCGGGCGCTGCCGCGGATTCTCGATCTGCTCGACGAATTCCGTCTGCCGACGACGTTCTTTGTCCCGGCCTGGGTCGTGGAGAACTGGCCGAAACAGTGTCAGGCGATTGTCGAGCGCGGGCATGAGGTGGCTTATCACGGCTACAAACACGAATCCTTCTACGCCCTGACGCTGGAACAGCAAAAGGACGTGATGAAGCGGTCCCGCGAGGTGTTCTGGAAGCACCTGCACATCCGCGCCGAAGGTTTCCGCACGCCGTCCGGCGACTGGCGGGCCGAAACCCCGGCGATGTTGGTGGAGGCCGGCGTGACTTACTCCAGCAGCATGCGCGGCGATGACCGGCCGTACCTGGTGAATGTTCCGGGCCACGCCACGCCGCTGGTGGAAATCCCCGGTCGCTGGGAAATGGACGACTACGCCTCCATCGCCTATACCCGCGCGCCGGACTTCCCTTCGGGGCTGGACCGCACCGCCAGCTACGCCCTGACCCTGGACAACTGGTGCCGCGAATACGACGGTGCCATGGATGAAGGGCTGTGCCTGACCACCCTGTTCCACCCCAAGATCACCGGCAAACCAGGACGCATCCTGTTGCTGGAAAAACTCTTCGAACACATGCGCCAACGCGACGACGTCTGGTTCGCCACCTGCCGCGACGTCGCCCAGTGGTGGCTGAAGGAACATCACCATGGTTGATTCCACTGTCTGGCCCAAGGGCTACCGCTGCGCCGTGGTACTGACCGTCGACTACAACGACATCCACGGCATTCTCACCCAGGCCCCGGAAGTTGCCGGACGCGACAAGACCCTGTCGGTCTGGCGCTACGGCACCCAACGCGGCGTGGAGCGTTTGCTCGCTCTGTTCAAGGAGCTCGGTGTTTCCAGCAGCTGGTTCGTACCCGGTATCGTCGCCGAGGAAAACCCCGAGCATATCCATGCGATCCAGGCGGGCGGGCATGAGATTGCCTGCGCCGGGTATCACCATCAGAACTACGACACCCTCGACCTCGCCGCGCAGAGCGCCGACATCGCCAAAGGATGCGCGGCGTTGACGGCGCTGACCGGTCAGCGTCCCACCGGTTTGCGCATCCCCGCCGGCAACGGTGCACCGGGCTTCATCGAGGCGTTGAGGGATCAAGGCATTCGCTGGTCGTCGTCTTGGCGTGGTGATGACTTGCCGTTCGCTCACCCGACCGCGCCCGACGTGATCGAGTTGCCCCTGCATTACGAACTGGAGGATGAACCCTACTTCGCCTTCAATCTCAGCCCGGCGGTGCCGCCGGCGCAATCGCGGATCGCATCCTACAGCCACACCCTGGGCAACCTGCAAATGGACTTCGCCGGGTTTCATCGCTTCGGCCTGTGCTACGTGTTGCGCCTGCATCCGGAAATCATCGCTACGCCGGGGCGCATTGGTGTGTTGCGTGAGTTGCTCGAAGGGATTTTGCAGCACGATGACGTATGGATCGCTACCGGTGCTGATGTCGCCCAGTGGTGGGCGCAATCCGCAGCGCCGATCACTGAAGATCATCCGGCGTCGGTGTATGAGCGGCATTATAGGGACTACGTGCTATGACAGAGCGCATGCAACGACTGGCGAAATTTTGCGTGGATACGCGGTTCGAGGACCTGCCGCCCGCACTGGTGGAACAAGCCAAGCGCCACATTCTCGATACTTTCGGCGCGACCCTCGCCGGGGCAGACAGCGAAGTCGCGAAAACGGCACGGCAGGTATTCGAAGACGAAACGGGCGACACTTTGGTCTGGAGCACTCGCCAGCGGGTCGGCGCCGCTCAGGCAGCCATGCTCAACGGCATCGCCGCCCATGCCCTGGAACTGGACGACACCGGTGGCTGCGACCACTCCGGCGCCGTAGTGCTGCCGGCGGTCATGGCGGCGGTGTCGATGGCCGGGCAACCGGTGAGCGGCCGCGAGTTCATCACGGCCGTGGTGATCGGTTACGAAGTCGGGCGCCGGGTGCTCGAAGCCTGCGGCGGCTACTCAGCCCATAACGGCGCTGGCTGGCACTCCACGGCGACCTGCGGGGTGTTCGGCGCGGCAGCCGCCAGTGCACGGATTTTTCGATTGAATGCCGGGCAAACCTTGTCGGCACTGGGCATCGCCGGCAGCTTCAGCGGTGGCTTGTGGGCTTTCATCCACGACGGCTCGCAAAGTAAAAAACTGCACAGTGGCCGGGCCGCCGAAGGGGGTTTGCTGGCGGCGCGGTTTGCGCAGCAGGGCATCAGTGGTCCAACAAGGTTGTTCGAGGATGTCTGGGGCGGCTTTTTGCAGACACTTGCCAGCGCCACCTCAACCCCCGAAGCACTGGATGCCGATCTCGGCGCCGTATGGAAACTCGCCCGCTGCTCGATCAAGCCCTACGCCTCGTGTCGCGGCACGCATTCGGCCATCGATGCGTTGGGGCTTTTGCTCGACCAATTGAATGTGCCAGTCGATCAGGTCGAAGACATACAGGTTTCGCTGTGCAGTTTTCTCAAGGACATGTGTGGCGGCCAGGATGTCGGCACCCTCGCCGCGGCGCAGATGAGCCTGACGTATGCACTGGCGGCACGGCTGGTACATGGTCATTGTCGATTGCAGGCCTATGACGATGAAGCGCGCAACGATCCACGCATCGTCCAGTGGATGTCACGCATTCGCCTTGAAGTGGACCCGCTACTGTCCGAGGATGGCGAGCCCGTGGTGACACTGCGGACCGTGGACGGTCGGCAAGCGAGCCTGTGCGTTGAAGTGCCGTTGGGCGCGCCGGGTAATCCGCTGAGTGATGAGCTGCTTGCGGAGAAGTTTTTCAGTTTGGCGACGCGGGTGATGCCGCGGGAGCAGGCGCAGGCGTTGTTTGAGCAGTTGTGCCGGCTTGACGCACTTGAATCGGTTCGTTCGCTGGATCGGTGGATGGCTTGAATCTCGCGCTATCTATGCAGACCTCTTCGCGAGCAGGCTCGCTCCCACAGTTGAAATGCATTCCCCTGTGGGAGCGAGCCTGCTCGCGAATGGCCGCGACTCGGTACATCGGCGAACACTACAGAATCTGAATAAGGACATTTGCACCACCGTGGCCACTTACTCGCTCGTTATCCGCCGCTTGATGATCGTTTCACTGACCATCGTGGTCAGCCGCGCCATCACCAGCCCCTTGCTCACGCTGTTCCTGAGCAACAAGCTGGGCCTCAACCAACAGGACGTTGGCTTGCTGCTCGGTATCGCGGTGTTCATCGCCACCCTGCTGGCTCTTTACGGCGGCTATATCATCGACCGCCTGGAAAAGCGCCGGCTGCTGATCCTGGCGATGCTCTCCAGCGCCATCGGCTTCGTGCTGCTGACCTTTGCCGAAAACCTCTACCTGACCACCGCCACCCTGGTGATCACCGAGACCGCGTCAGCGCTGTTCCTCATCGGCTCCAAAGCGATCCTCAGCGAAAACCTGCCCATGGGCCAGCGGGCCAAGGCGTTTTCCCTGCGCTACACGCTGACCAACATCGGCTATGCCACAGGCCCCATGCTCGGCGTGGTGATTGCCGGGGTCTATCCGATCGCACCCTTCCTGATTGCCGGTGGCATCGCGTTCTTCAGCATTTTCCTGATGATCGGCATTCCCAGGGATTCGGCGCAGACACCCGCCATCGGGCAACCCCAGAGTTTCCTGAAAACCCTGGTCACCCTGAAAAACGACCGCACCCTGATCATGTTCACTTGCGGCTGCCTGCTCAGCACCGTGGTGCACGGGCGTTTCACCCTCTACTTGTCGCAATACCTGCTGGTGACCCACGATTCCAAACGCGCCCTGGAAATCATGGCCGCCCTGCTCGCCTGCAACGCCATCAGCGTGATCCTGCTGCAGTACCAGATCGGCCGGTTCCTCAATCGCGAGAAGCTGCGCTACTGGATTGCCGCGGGCACCAGCCTGTTCATCCTTGGCCTGATCGGCTTCAGCCTGGCCGACAGCATGGTGAGTTGGTGCGTGGCGATGTTCATCTTCACCCTCGGTGAAATGATCATTTACCCGGCCGAGTTCCTCTTCGTTGACACCCTGGCCCCGGAAGAGCTGCGCGGCAGCTATTACGGAGCCCAGAACCTCGCGGCCCTCGGTGGCGCCCTGAGCCCGGTGATTTGTGGCTTTCTATTGATGCACACCCCCGCGCCCACGATGTTCTATGCCTTGAGCTCACTGACCGCGATGGGTGGGCTCCTGTGCTTCATGAGCGGTCGTCGGGTGGCTATGGTGCAAAAATAATGCACTGGAACTGCATTGATATGAACCTTTCAGCGGCACGAGCGGGTGAACGACAGCGAACCCTGCGCGGATCACGCGCAGACCGTCATTCCCACTTTGGGCACCGGGTTAATACATGCACCACGCCATCCGCCAGCACCATCACCCCCGGCACACCCGCCGCACGCAAGGCCTGTTCGTCCAGTCGGGTTACATCACGCAACTGGACCCGCACTCGCGTTATCGCAATGCGCTGTTGCGACGCCAGGTTATCCAGCCCACCCAGCGCGGCGACCACGCTCGACGGCAGGTCCGTAGAAAGCTCGGCAGCCACCTTCGGCTCATCCACCAGCAGATCCGGGGTCAATGCCTTCCAGAACGCCCGTTGCATTTTCTCGAACATGTTCAGTTCTCCAACACCTGTGAAGTTTCGACCATCGCCTGCTGCTGCGAAGACAAGGCCTCGCGGACCTGCTCAGCGCTCTCCAGCCCGAGTATCTGATGCGCGACGGCCTGACAGTCGCTGAGCTCGACCTCGCGAATCGCGGCCTTGATCGCCGGAATCAGCGGCACGCTGACCGACAGTTCATCCACCCCAAGCCCCAGCAACAGCGGCACCGCCAGAGTCTCCGAAGCCAGCGCGCCACACACCCCGACCCACTTGCCATGGGCATGGGCGGCCTTCACGGTGCTGGCGATCAGACGCAGTACCGAGGGGTGAAAACTGTCGGCCTGGCTGGCCAGACGTGGGTGATCGCGGTCCATGGCCAGGGTGTATTGGGTCAGGTCGTTGGTGCCGATGGAGAAGAAATCCACCTCGGGGGCAAACAGGTCCGCCATCAATGCCGCGGACGGGACTTCGATCATGATGCCCAGTTTCGGCAGCGCCTTGAGCCCGAGCGCCAGCGCCTCTTCTTCCAGCATCTGCCGCGCCAGGCGCAACTCCGACAACTGGCTGACCATCGGCAGCATGATGTGCAGACGGGCCAGACCGGCGCTGCTCAGAATTGCCCGGAACTGCTCGCGCAACAGCTGCGGACGCTCCAGGCACAAGCGAATTCCGCGCATGCCCAGAAACGGATTGGCCTCGCTGTCCATTGGCACGTAGGCCAGCGGTTTGTCGCCGCCCACATCCAGTGTGCGCACCACCAGATTGCGCTCTGGCCCAAGGGCCCGGGCAATGGCGCTGTAAGTGACCGCTTGCTCGTCATGGCTGGGCGCGTTGTTGCGCTCCAGATAAAGAAACTCCGAACGCAGCAGACCGACACCCTCGCCGCCTAGCGCCATCGCCTGCTCGACCTCAAGCAGCGAGGCAACGTTGGCCGTCACCTCGAAGTGATGGCCGTCACGGGTACAGGCCGCCAGCGAAGCCTGCTCGAGTTCGCGCTGATGTCGTTGCCGTTGCTGCTGACGTTTGCCGTGCAGCTGTTCGATAGCCGACAGATCAGGGTCCAGGTGCAACTCACCCTTGTCCGCATCGAGCAGCACCCGGGTTCCGCTGGCCAGCGACAGCACCTGCACCGGCAAACCACACACCGCCGGTAAACCCAAGGCCTGGGCGAGTATCGCCACATGGCTGGTGGCACCGCCGCCCACAGTGGCGAAACCCAACACCTTGTCGGTATCCAGGGCAGCGGTTTGCGACGGTGTCAGTTGTTCGGCAATCAAAATCGCCTGGTCCGGCAACTCCCAGATACCGTCCGGCACCCCGAGAATCAGCTTGAGCACGCGCTGGCCGACATCCATCAGGTCCAACGCCCGCTCGGCCAACAAGGTGTTGCCCAGCGACTTGAACAGCGCAGCGGTGGCTTCAGTAGCACTGTTCCAGGCAAACGCCGCGCTCTTGCCCTCGTCAATCAGGGCCTGGGCTTGCTCCAGCAGACTCGGGTCTTCCAGTAACTCCTGATGTGCCTTGAAGATATCCTCCTGCGCCTTGCCTTTCGCGTTGTCGCGCAAGTGTTGCAGTGCCTGCGTCGCGCGGGTCAGCGCACGCTCCAGCGACTCGCGCTCCACGCGTTGATCCGCGGCAAACTCAGGCACCTCCAGGGTGCGCTCAGCCACCTGCACCACCTGCCCAAAGGCCGAACCCGCCGAAGCACAGACACCGCGCAACAGCTTCGTCGACACCTCCTGCGCCTGAACCACCGGCGCTACGACCGCCACCGCAGTCACGGCCTCACCGCAGCCATCCGCCAGTAGTTGGGCCAACGTGCTGATTGCCAATTCGGCATCTTCGCCCACTGCACTGACCTGCAGCGCATCGCCGTGAACCGTCTGCAACGCCATGATCGCCACCAGGGACTTGGCGTTGGCGCTGTCCTGCTGCTTGTGCAGGCAAATGCTTGCCGCAAAACCTTTCGCCGCCTGCGCAAAGATCGCCGCCGGCCGCGCGTGCAGGCCATTGGCGTTGGGCAGGTGGACCGGTTTGGAGAACAGCGCTTCGCCCTCCTCCTGCGCAACGCTGGAACGCGGATCGCCGAGGCTCAGGCGCAACACGGGCTGGGCACACGCCACCAGACCATTGTCAGGTGTCAGCAGGCTGAAGGACTCGCCACTGACCAACAGCATCAAGGTCAACAGGCTGCGGGCATGCAGGGCTACATAGTCGGCATCGAACTCGATCAACGGCTGTCCGGCCTCGACACGCTGGCCCTGCTCGACCAAGGCGCGGAACCCCTTACCCGCCAGGTTCACGGTGTCCAGACCAATGTGCAGCAACACCTGTACGCCGCTGTCATCGGTGATGCTGATCGCATGGCCACTGTGTTGAAGGTTGCTGATCACGCCGGCCAACGGCGCGCAAAGGGTCTGCGAGGTCGGATCGATGCACAGGCCGTCGCCGATCACCCGGCTGGCGAACACCGGATCCGGCACGTGATCAAGTGGCACCAGCACCCCGGACAGCGGCGCCAGCAATTGCAATGGTTGGGTTATGGTCATGACTTCACCTGCGGTTTTGTTCTTTGAAGTGCCGATGGAGCGCGAGCTCCTACAGCATCGCTTATTTCCACCAGTACTCGACTTGCAATCCGACGTTCGCACCATGCAGCGCCGTGCCGAACGCGCCGGTATCGGACAACGCTGAACCTTGTGCCAGTTCATTGGCCGCACGTTTGGCCGCTTCGTTCCAGGTGGCATAGGTGTAGTACACACGCACCTCGGGACGTTCCCAGAACCCCGGGCCTTTTGGCGACCAGGTCGGGACAAAGGAGAATTTACTCAACTTGCGCGTACCGCCTGGGGCCTCGACCTGATCGTGTCCCAGTTCAGTCACCAACTTGAATTGATCGGTGATCGCGTAAGCCGGGCGAACGCCCAGGGAAATCCAGTTCTGGCCGTTACCGTCCGGGCGGATATCCTTCTGATAGACCGCTTCGACCTGACCACCAAAACGCGGTGTCACTTGCCAGTCGAAGAACTCCACCAGCCGGTAGCTCCTGTTGCTGTCGTCCAGGCCCACATCGCCGGTGTAACCCAACCCGGTGCCAGGCCCTTCGCCGTATTGCAGCGCCAGTTTGTTCTTACCGCCGAGGAAGTTTTTCTGCACATGCTGGGCGGTGATGGCCCAACCTGCGTGCGCATCGCTGCGGTCAGGTTTTTCGATGTAACTGAGGCCAAACTCCAGTTCACCGCCGGGGTTGGTCTGAAAACCTGCGACGTTGAAATCCTGCCGGGTGACATAATCCTTCTGGTACAGGTTGTCCTTGCGCGAAAAGGCGTAGCTGTATTTCAGGTCGCCGATCTTCACATCCTCGATACCACCACCCGTGGCGCTCTGGTTCCAGTAGTAGAAGTCGGAAATATGGATGTCGTTTCGCTTGTAGTAACGCCGCCCGGCCCACAACGAACCACCATTGAGACTCGGCAAGTTCGACCATTGTGCGTACATCTGCGGCATGCGCACCGAGCCATTATCACCGTTGAACGTCAGGTCTTTGTCGTACTGGTTGTACAACGAAGCCATGCCGTCGACGCTCAGCACCGAGCCGTCGTCCAGGGTGTACACGTCCTGACGCAACTCCAGCTCGGCGTACTGCTCGCATTCGTTGCCCAAGCGGTATTTCGACTGGGCACCCTGCAGTTGAAAACACTGCTGGGAACCGCTGTTGACCGAGGTCCCGACGCCGCTACGCAAGTAACCGGCGAACTCCAAAGCCTGGGCCGAGAACGGCAACATCATGCATGCGCACGATGCTGCAAGTTTGCGATTAATTGTTGTTATCAAGAGGCATCTCATTATTTTTATTGTGCTCATCCGGTAAAATCTGCGCGCAAGAAACCCCACGCAGTGCTCTGCGCGTTGTTTGAAGTGCGTGTTTTTTAGTGGTCGGTCAGGTGCAAGACGAACGACTCGTATGGCCGCAGGAACAGCTGTCGACTACGTGTCTCACAATCCGGGAAGTTGCTGATCACCAGGCGTTGCAACATGCAGTCGGTGATTACCTGCTCCGGCAACTCGACTTCACACGCCGTGCCATAGAAGTTATTCACCACCAGCAGACGCTCGCCTTCGCCCTCACGCAGGTACACCCAGACCTGCGGGTGCGTGGGCAGGAGCTGGCGATACACGCCGTCCTGAATCAGCGGTTCGCTGTGGCGCAGGGCAATCAACTGGCGATAGTGGTGCAGCACCGAAGTCGTGTCGTCGAGTTGGTTTTCGACGTTGATCTGCATGGCGTTGGCCGGCACGCCGATCCAGGGTTCGGCACTGCTGAAACCGGCATTGGGTTGCGTGTTCCAGTGCATCGGGGTGCGACTGTTGTCGCGGGATTTCTGCATGATCGCGCTCATGCTCGATGCCTCGGACTCCCCGGCATCACGCTTGAGCCGGAAGATGTTCAGCGTCTCGACATCGCGGTACTGCTCGATGCTCTCAAAGCCCGGGTTGGTCATGCCCAACTCTTCACCCTGATAGATGAACGGCGTGCCCTGAAGAAAATGCAGCGCGGTGCCGAGCATCTTCGCCGACACCACGCGGTGTTCGCCGTCATCACCAAACCGCGAAACCACTCGCGGCTGATCGTGGTTACACCAGAACAGTGCATTCCAGCCGCCACCGGCCTGCATGCCGGTCTGCCAGTCGGAAAGGATGCGCTTGAGTTCGAGGAAGTCGAAGTCAGCGCGAACCCACTTCTGCAGGTTCGGGTAATCAACCTTCAGGTGATGAAAGTTGAAGGTCATCGACAGTTCTTTCGAGTCCGCTCGCGAGTAACGAATGCAATGTTCCAGGCTGGTGGAAGACATCTCGCCGACGTTGATCAGGTCATGGCCTTCGAAGACTTCGCGGTGCATTTCCTGCAAGTAGTCGTGCACGTTCGGGCCGTCGGTGTAGAAACGCCGACCGTCGCTGTTGTCCTCGGGAAAGTCCGCCGGTTTCGAGATCAGGTTGATCACGTCCAGGCGGAAACCGCCGACGCCCTTGTCACGCCAGAAGCGCATCATCCTGAAGACTTCAGCGCGCACCTGCGGATTATCCCAGTTCAGGTCGGCCTGAGTGTGGTCGAACAGGTGCAGGTAGTACTGACCGGTTTGCGCCTCGAACTCCCAGGCCGAACCACCGAACTTGGATTCCCAGTTGTTCGGCTGATCGCGCCAGATATAGAAGTCGCGGTACGGGTTATCGAGACTGCTGCGGGCCTGCTGGAACCACTGGTGTTCGATGGAGGTGTGATTGACCACGATATCGAGCATCAACTTGATACCGCGTTTGCCAGCCTCGGCGATCAGCAACTCGCAGTCAGCCATGGTCCCGTAGCTCGGGTCGATGGCGTAGTAGTCGCTGATGTCGTAGCCATTGTCGCGCTGGGGCGAACGCAGGAACGGGGTGATCCACAGACAATCGACACCCAGCCATTGCAGGTAATCGAGCTTGGCCACCACCCCGAGCAGATCGCCCGTGGGGTTGCCGGCGTGGCTGTGAAAACTCTTCGGGTAGATCTGGTAGATCACCGAACGTTGCCAGTCTTGCATGGCGTATTCCTTCAATTGGTTTTGTACTGGCCCTGAGGGCCTCATCGCGAGCGAGCTCGCTCCCACAGTTGATCGCATCCCAATGTGGGAGCGAGCCTGCTCGCGATAGCGATCTGTCAGGCGACTCGATATCCAGGCCGGACAATCTTCATGCTCAAGCCACAGGTCAAAACGAACGGCACGACCATGGCGATGACCATCCCGACCACGAACATCGGAATGAACTGCGGGATGATCGAGATGAAACCGGGCAAGCCACCGACACCGATCGCCGAGGCCTGAATCTTGTTCAGCGACAGGAACATGCAGCCCAGCGCCGAGCCGATCAACGCTGCGTAGAACGGAAACTTGTAGCGCAGGTTGACGCCGAACATCGCCGGTTCGGTGATGCCGAAATAGGCGGAAATCGCTGAGGTCGAGGCCATGCTTTTATCCCGCGCACTGCGGGTCATGTAGAACACTCCGAGTGCCGCGCTGCCTTGTGCGAGGTTGGACATGACGATCATCGGCCAGATGAAGGTGCCGCCCTGAGTGGAAATAAGCTGCAAATCGACCGCAAGAAACATGTGGTGCATGCCGGTAATCACCAGCGGCGCATACAGCAGACCGAAAATGGCCCCACCGACCATCGGCGCCAGGTCAAACAAGGTCACCACGCCTTCAGTGATCAGAATCCCCAGGTGACGGGTCACCGGACCGATCACGGCCAGCGCCAACACCCCGGTCACGACGATCGTGGTAATCGGCACCACCAGCAGTTGAATGGCATTGGGTACCCGCGCCCGCAGCCATTTTTCAATGACGCTCATGACGTAGGCGGCCAGCAGGATCGGCAGAATCTGACCTTGGTAGCCGACCTTCTCGATCTTGAACCAGCCAAAAATATCGAAATACGGCAGGCTCTGGCCGTCCAGCCCGGCCACCGCCTTGCCGTAGTTCCAGGCGTTGAGCAGGTCCGGGTGAACCAGCATCAGACCCAGCACGATGCCAAGGATTTCACTGCCGCCAAAACGCTTGGCTGCCGACCAGCCGACCAGCGCCGGGAGGAACACGAACGAGGTGTTGGCCATCAGATTGATCAAGCTCCAGACACCGTCCAGCGTCGGGTAAGCCTCAAGCAGGGTCTTGCCGGCAATGAACATGCCTTTGGCGCCGATCAGGTTGTTCACCCCCATCAGCAGGCCGGCAATGATCAGCGCCGGCAGAATCGGCATGAACACATCGGAGAACACCCGCACCAGACGCTGCATGGCATTGGTTTTATCGACACCCTTTTGTTTCACGTCGGCGATGGTCGACGCAGCAAGCCCTGTCTGCTCGCGCAGCGCGGCGTAAACCTTCTCGACTTCGCCGGGACCGATGACGATCTGAAACAGGCCGCCGGTGAAGAACGAGCCTTTGACCAGGTCGATCTGATTCAGCGTCGTGCTGTCGACCCGCTGTGGGTCTTTGAGGGCCAGGCGCAGACGCGTGACGCAATGTGCGGCCTGTTCAAGGTTGTCAGCACCACCGAGGCTATGAAGCAGCTCGCTGGCGATAGTCGCGTAATCGTGGCTCATGCTTTTTCATCCACTGTGTTTTTTGTTGTTTGGCAGCATGCCGAAGCGAAAAATACTCGTCTGTACGAGTTAAAGCAACAACTCGTACAGACGAGTTAGAATTTATTTATCGATGGCCCGCCCAGCGGCGATATTTGTGACAGCCACGACCGCCCCGCCATTTGTGCAATAGACAAACCCTCACGCGTTCCCTAAGGTTCCTCCCTTGAGCACAACGCAGCCATTCCCATGAGCAAATACAGCCAGATCTACAGCGATCTGCTTACCAGCATCACCACCGAACGACTGGAACGCGGCGCCCGACTGCCTTCCGAAACCGAATTGATGGAGAGTTACCGGGCCAGTCGCGGTACTGTGCGCCAAGCCATAGAACTGCTTCAGGAACGCGGTTTCGCGCAAAAAATTCACGGTAAAGGCACCTTCGTGCTGTCGCCCAATCCGATCGAATTCCAGCTCGGCGGTATCGTCAGTTTCCAGGAAACCCACCCAAGGCTGGGCAATGACGTCAGCACCGAGGTGGTGGCGTTCGAGCAGTTCCCCCTGCAAGGTGCCTTGTGTGAACACCTGAAAGCCGAAGAAGGTAGCCTGATCACGCGGATCAAACGCGTGCGTCGAATCGATGGCAAACGGGTCATCCTCGACATCAACCACTTCGTCGCCGATCTTATTCCGGGGCTGAATTGCGAGATTGCCGAGCATTCGATCTATGCCTTCATCGAACAGACGCTGCAACTGCAAATCAGCTATGCCCAGCGCACCATCGAAGCCGTACCGCGAGGCAAGGACGACCAGCAGCACCTTGATCTTGAGGGGCAGAGCCATGTGATTGTGGTCAGCAACCAGACCTTTTTGCAGGACGGCCGGCAGTTCGAGTACACCGAGTCGCGGCATACCCTGGACAAGTTTTACTTTTCGGATGTGGCCAGGCGATGAAGGGGTATCAACATGCCTGCTGCAGAACAAGGTCAAGTCTTACCTTGATGTGGGTTATGACATAAAAGTTGATGAAGGAAACTTCAGTAAGCCGTGCGGTTACGATAGGGATGTTTATAACGGGTTGTTTACCCTGGTCCTGTACTCATAAGCCTTCGATCCACCCTCCCCCCGGTCGTTTCAATGCCCGCGAATGTAGTGTTCCAGTTGCCGGATCAGCTCGGCCTGCTCGACGATGGCTTCTTTGACCAGATCACCAATCGACAACAGGCCAA
>RCUJ01001291.1_pt1 | contig 13662 bp, 11 predicted proteins | sample 2166321 | NCBI WGS metagenome assembly RCUJ01 (sample SAMN09932808, study PRJNA488358) | compost metagenome | feature: garden; material: soil; isolation source: compost soil in an enriched community after 118 h of incubation | place: Germany: Experimental Botanical Garden Goettingen | collected... | reverse complement strand
CAGGTATTGATTATTTAGGAGAATCAGGAAGATGGCCTTCAAGAGGATTTTATTCAGGTTTAGTTGATTTTGCCGGAATTATTAAACCCAGAGGTTATTTCCGTCAATCTTTATGGTCTGATAAACCAATGGCTTACATCGGAACTTATCCTCTAAAAAATGATAAAGATATTTCTAAAGATGCATGGGCAATCTGGAATTACAGTCAAGGTGAAAAAATTCGCGTTGTGTGCTATACGAATGCCGCAAAAGCTCGTTTAGAATTAAACGGAAAAGTAGTTGGGGAAACAAAAGATTACGACGAAAAAACAGGAATTATTTATTGGGATATTCCATTTGCTGCTGGAAAATTAGAAGCTGTTGGTTTAAACAAAGACGACAAGGAAGTGAGCAGATATGCCATTACTTCAACACAACAACCGACTGAATTAACCATTGCCAATACTAATATTACAATTGCAAAAGACAAAGGTGTTGCTAAAATTATGGTGCAGCTAAAAGATCAAAACGGTCTTCCGGTAATGCTTTCAGATAATGAAGTTACCTGTACAATCAGCGGTCCAGGAACTTTATTAGGTCTTGAAGCTGGAAATAATAGTGACATGACAGATTATACAGATAATGTTCAGCGCGTATTCCACGGCCATATCGCGGCTTATATTCAGGCAACGGGAGAATCGTCTCAGCCTATAAAAGTTACGTTTACAAGTCAATGGTTAAAACCGGTTGACGTTACTGTAAATGTAAATTAAATTAGTAGTTAGTTTTTAAATTGCCAATTAACCTGTCAGCATTTTGGTTAGCAGACAGGTTAATTGTATTAAATGACTAAAAGTTTATTATATTTGAAGTGTACCATTAACACTTATTAAGATTAAAATGAAAATAAAAAATATAGTTCCGTTAATTTTAGGGTTGGTTTTCGTATCGGTTTCTTCTAATTCCCAGACAAAAGTTTTTAAAAAAGGTGAATTCAAACAATGGGCACAGACTCCCCCAATGGGATGGAATAGCTGGGATTGTTATGGTCCGACAGTTGAAGAACACGAAGTTAAAGCCAATGCCGATTATATGGCAAAAAACCTGAAGAAATTCGGTTGGGAGTATATCGTTGTTGACATCAGATGGTTTGTTGAAAATGATAAAGCAGGAGGATACAACCAAACTGATCCACGATATGTAATCGATCAATATGGAAGATATTTGCCAGCCATAAATCGTTTTCCGTCAGCAAAAGACGGACAAGGATTTAAGCCTTTAGCAGATTATATTCATAAAAAAGGATTAAAATTCGGAATCCATATTATGCGCGGAATCCCGAAAAAAGCGGTTGAAGAAAAAATGCCGATTAAAGGCGCAAACGGAATTACAGCAGATCAAATTTATAGTACAGCGTTGCAATGCGAATGGTTAAAGGATAATTACACCGTTTTGGCTGATAAGCCGGGAGCACAGGAATATTATGATTCTATATTTGAACTTTATGCACAATGGGGCGTAGACTTTATTAAAATTGATGATTTGTCAAGACCGTATCACGAAGGCGAAATCAACTTAATTAGAAATGCAATCGACAAATGTGGACGTAAAATCGTATTGAGTACTTCTCCGGGCGAAACTCCTATAACCGCAGCTCCACACGTAAAAGAACATGCCAATATGTGGCGTATGGTTGATGACGTTTGGGATACCTGGCCCCATATTACACATTTAATGAAGGTAAGCGAACAATGGTATCCACATATTGCACCAGGAACCTGGCCAGACTGCGATATGATTCCGTTAGGACGTATTTCAGTTAGGGGAGAACGTGGCGAAGACAGAATGACACGCTTAACAAAAGACGAGCAATATACCTTAATTACTTTCTTTAATATTTTTAAATCACCCTTGTTTTTTGGTGGAGATTTGCCAAGCAACGATGCTTTTACTTTATCCTTATTAACTAATAAAGATGTGGTTAAAATGCACAACGAAAGTACCGATGTAAAACAGCTTTTCCAGAAAGACGGAAAAATTGCAGTGACTTCAAAGAATCCTAAAGACGGAAGCGTTTATCTGGCTTTGTTTAATATTTCGGATACAGCTTCCCAAACTATTTCGGTAAATCTTTCTGATTTGGGAATTTCAGGAAATGTTGATACTTTAAATATGTGGACAGGCGAGAAATCGAAACTTTCTTCAAAAGAAATTTCAACAGTTTTAAAAGCACATGCTTCAGTTTTATATCAATTAAAAGCTAAAAAATAATGATGCGATTTTTAAAAAATAGTCTTTTAGCATTAGTACTACTTTTTGCAATCATTTTTATATTCTCAGCATTTGGGCTAAAATCATCCAAAGAAAAACCAGATAAAATATATTTATTTGCTTATTCAACATTAAAAAATAATGGGAGAAACGGACTTCACTTTGCCTGGAGCACAGACCAGAAAAATTGGTTTGCCATAGGTCCTGAGTACAGCTTTTTAAAATCAGATTTTGGAAGCTGGGGACCAACAGGAAAAAGCATGTCTGAACCGTTTTTGGTTCGCGACAATTTGGGGATTTTTCATTGCTTTTGGAGTGTAAAAGATAATGTTTTTGCGCATTCAGAAAGCAAGGATTTAGTGAATTGGGGCAGACAAAATTACATTCAGGGAATGAAAAATTTTGTTGGCAAAGGCGAAGATAAATCGGTTATTTTGAATGTACAGATCAGTCAAAAAGACGGTCAATATTTAGTTCATTTCAGCGAAAGCGGAAAAAATTATTACAGTGCGACTAAAGATTTTAAAAATTACAATCCTTCGGTACTTGATGCCAGTGGCGCGTCTTTAAAATTGCGAAGCGAAATTACGATTCAAGGCGAAGTTGTACAGGGAACCCTGACTCAGGTTGACTGGAGTTTGGTTGATAATATGATTCGCAATATGGAATCGGCAAAATTCAGAGATAAACAAGATAATACTTCTCCAAAAAGTGATAGCTTGCTTTTTACTGGATTAAAACCCATAAAAGCTCAAATTGCGATTAATAGCCAGCAATCAAAAAAAATCAGCAATATGCTAACTGGAGTATTTTTTGAAGATATCAATTACGCTGCTGATGGCGGTTTGTACGGAGAATTGATTCAAAACCGTGATTTCGAATATGCCTTGCACGACAAAAAAGAAAGAGATGAAAAATGGAACGCGACAATGGCTTGGAGTGGCGATTTTAAAATTGAAAAACAAAATCCAATTCATTCAAATAATCCTAATTATGCTGTAATTTCAAAAGGAAATATCAGCAACTCTGGTTTCGATGGAATTGCTTTGAAAGCTAATGAAAAATATGATTTTAGTGTTTTTGCAAAAGGTTCAAAAGCAATTGTTCGTTTGAAATCGGCAAGCGGAGAAACTTTGGCGGAAGCCATATTTAGCCCATCAAATTTTTGGAAGAAAATAAATATAGTTTTAAAATCTTCAAAAAGGGTTAAAGATGCGCATTTAGAAATTAGTACCAATGGCGAAACAGCTATTGACATGGTTTCTCTTTTTCCTCAAAAAACATTCAAAAATCACAAAAACGGACTTCGTTTAGATCTTGCCGAAGCAATTGCTGATATGCATCCAAAATTTGTTCGTTTCCCTGGTGGATGTGTTGCGCATGGCGACGGACTGCATAATATTTATCGTTGGAAAAATACCATTGGCCCTTTAGAGGTGAGAATTCCAATGCGAAACATTTGGGGTTATCATCAATCGATGGGATTGGGATATTTTGAATATTTTCAGTTTTGCGAAGATATGGGAGCAGAGGCAGTTCCGGTTTTAGCTGCCGGTGTACCTTGTCAAAATTCTTCTGATGGAGGCGCCGGACAGCAATTTGGGATTCCAATGCAGGATATGGACGAGTATGTTCAGGATGTTTTAGATTTAATTGAATATGCAAATGGAAGCACAGCCAGTGTTTGGGGTAAAAAACGTGCCGAAGCAGGTCATCCAAAGCCTTTTAATTTAAAATATATTGGTATTGGAAATGAAGATCTTATTAGTGATGTTTTTGAAGAGCGTTATAGAATGATTGTAAAAGCAGTACAGCAAAAATATCCTGAAATAATTGTAATTGGTACCGTTGGTCCATTTAATGAAGGAACAGATTATAATGAAGGCTGGGCAATTGCAGATGATCTAAAACTGCCAATTGTAGACGAACATTATTATCAAAGCCCAGGCTGGTTTATTAATAACCAGGATTTTTACGATAGTTATGACCGCACGAAATCAAAAGTATATTTAGGAGAATATGCTTCACGTGCGAATAAATTTTATAATGCTTTGTCTGAAGCAATATATTTAACTGCTGTAGAACGCAATGGAGATGTAGTTTCAATGGCCTCTTACGCGCCATTATTAGCCCGTGAAAAACATGTTCAATGGAATCCTGATTTGATTTATTTTACAGGAAATGAAGTAAAACCTACTGTCAATTATTTTGTACAGCAGCTTTATGGTCAAAATCCAGGAGATGTTTATCTGCAAAATACAGTTAAGCTTTCCGATGCTGATAATGAAGTTAATAAACGTTTTGGTGTGTCTGTGGTACAGGATAACGCCTCGGGTGATCTAATTATAAAGTTAGTTAACATTCTTCCGGTTTCAGTAACACCTTCGATTGATTTAAAAGATCTTTCGACAACTGAAAATGTAAGTTATACAGTCCTTTCAGGAAATCCGACAAATACAACAGCAAGACCAGTCATTCAAAAAGTAACAATTAAAGAAGCGTTTTCGAAGGAACTGCTTCCTTATTCTTTCACTGTAATACGCATAAAAACAAAATAGCTGTAGATTATTCCGATCAAATTTTGAAAAAGAATACAGCGTAAAAATTAATTGAATAATGAGAAAAACACATTTTAGTCTTGTATTATTTTTAATGATTTTTAATTTATTAGAAGCTCAAAACAATACTACAAAAGGAATTCCGCCCATAATTGCAGAAAAGGATTTAACAGCTTATTTATTTGTTTACTTCACCGGAAATTCTGTTGAAGATGAAGCGGTTAGATTTGCCATTAGCGCAGATGGTTATCACTATTATCATCTCAATAATAATAAACCAGTTTTAGACAGCAAAGTAATCAGCTCAACGGGAGGTGTTCGTGATCCGCATATTTTACGTGGCGACGATGGCAAAACATTTTATATGGTTTTGACGGATATGACTTCTTCGAAAGGCTGGGATAGTAATCGTGCGATGGTTTTGCTAAAAAGTACAGATCTTGTAAACTGGAAAAGTAGTGTTGTAAACATTCAAACAACCTTTCCCGGAAACGAAAATCTGAAAAGAGTTTGGGCACCGCAGACTATCTATGATACCAAGGCAGGAAAATACCTGATTTACTTTAGTTTGCAACATGCAGGTGGTCCGGATAAAATTTATTATGCTTACGCCAATAAAGATTTTACAGGTTTAGAAAGCGTTCCAAAATTGTTATTTGTTCCAAAATCTGAAAGATCCTGTATTGACGGCGATATTATTGAAAAAGATGGTGTGTATCATCTTTTTTATAAAACAGAAACCGAAAAAGCGGGAATAAAAGTAGCTACAACAACCGATCTGACTTCCGGAAACTGGACAGAAAACGACAATTATCTGCAACAGACAAAAGATCCTGTCGAAGGTGCAGGTGTTTTCAAGCTAAACAATTCTGATGATTATATTTTAATGTATGATGTTTACACCAAAGGAAAATATCAATTTACAAAAAGTAAGGATTTAGAAAATTTCACTGTAATCGACAATGATATTTCAATGGATTTTAATCCGCGTCACGGAACAATTTTACCTATTACGCGATCTGAATTGAAAAGATTAATTTCGAAATGGGGAATGCCGGAGAAATTTCCAAAAATAAATAATAATCCGGTTTTAGAAGGGTATTACGCCGATCCGGAAATTTTATACTCAAACAAAACAAAAAAGTATTACATCTATCCAACCAGTGATGGTTTTGATGGCTGGTCCGGGAATTATTTCAAAACTTTTTCATCAGATAATTTGATTGACTGGAAAGATGAGGGAATTATAGTTGATCTTCGAAAAGACGTTAGCTGGGCAAATAGAAATGCCTGGGCGCCTTGTATTGTAGAGAAAAAGATAAAAGGAAAATATAAGTATTTTTATTATTTCACAGCGGCTCAAAAAATTGGAGTAGCCTCTTCGGATAATCCAACTGGACCTTTTACAGACAGCGGAAAAGCTTTGGTGAATAAAAGACCCGATGGTGTAAAAGGCGGTCAGGAAATTGATCCGGATGTTTTTACAGATCCTAAAACAGGTAAAAGTTATTTGTATTGGGGGAATGGTTATATGGCTGTCGCCGAGTTGAATGCTGATATGATTTCGATTAAAGAAGGAAGTACTAAATTAATTCAGGTTGACAAAACTTTCAGAGAAGGAACTTATATCATTTACCGAAAAGGAATTTATTACTTTTTATGGAGTGAAGACGATACAAGAAGTCCTAATTATAAAGTAAGATACGGAACGTCAAAATCACCTTTAGGTCCAATTGAAATTCCGGAAAACAATATAGTAATCCAGGGAATTCCTGATCAGGGAATTTATGCGACAGGACATAATTCGGTTTTACAAATTCCAAATAAAGACGAATGGTACATTACGTATCACCGTTTTTCTTATCCAACAGGAATAAAAATGGGAGATGCCGGTGGTTTTCACCGGGAAGTTTGTATCGATAAATTAGAGTTTAATGCTGATGGAACAATCAGGCAGGTAACTCCAACCCACACCGGAATAAATGCAATAAAATAGTTTATTAGTATCATTTTTCTGAAAATATAAAAAGCCATTTCTGTCAAAAGAAATGGCTTTTTGCATTTATTCAATTGGTAGGAATATAATTGTAATAAAAAACAATACTGTAAGTTTTGTTTAATTATATAAGTGAAACGTTAAACGTATTTTGTGAAATGTCAGTAAAAATTGATGTTTTGGATTTAATTACAACTGTTGGTTATATTCTATAAGATGGTTTGTAAGAAAAAAAATAGAGATTCTCCGTAATATTGTGATATGAAGTGTTGCTGTAACATTTTATATTTTCAAATAGCTTTTTTTACACTGTAACTAACTCTTTATTAAGTGTTTGTTGTGGGTTTTCTTAAAGATAGATTCTATTATTTTTAAAACTATTAATTATTATGTTCATTTCCCTTACTCATGATCAGGTGCAATTTTACTATGGATCACTACGATGGCAATACAATTTTAATGAAATTGCAGAGCTTATTTTATTAAAAAAAAAGAAGACTTATCTTCTTATAAACGGAGCTTTTATTGCCGTTACGACTGTGGCGTATTACTGCATGCTTTTTACTGATTTAATGGATTTATATTATGTAATACCAACTTTGCTCTGTTATACAATCCTAATTATTTTAAGATTACACACCAGGATCGAATTTGAATATTATGTGATTGTAAAAGACATTTATCAAAAAGAAATTAAGGTTAAAATTGATGTTCTGGACCGCCCGCTAATTGGAAAGCAAATCGATGAGTACCTGAATCATGAATATTATCGAATATTGCATCAAACCCAAAAAAAAGCATTAAAATGAATCGATTATTACTCGAAATATCTGATTATGATTTGGCTTTTATTATTGTTGCTCTCGTATACGGTTTTATCATTACAACGAGAAAAAAAATAAACAAATAGATAAATTCTGCTTCATTAACCTAAATTTGAAGCATTATCAGATTTTCAAAATATAGCTACAATCCTTAAGTTTAGTAGCAGCTGATTTAGCTATACACGTCCCCCAAATAAAACTTATGGCCACTTCAATAAAAAATAAAATTAAAAGCATTAGAGAATTAAAAAATTATACCCAGGAATATATGGCAGATCAACTTGGTGTCACCCAGGCGGGTTATAGTAAAATTGAAAAGGGAAAAACTATTTTAACCTATGTTAAATTGGTTGAAATAGCCCGGATTTTAGAAGTTAGCGTAGAAGATATTATTAGTTTTGACAGCGAAAGATATTTTAATAGTATAAATACAGTAAAAGGAAATAGTAATAATGGAAATATTTTAATTAACTCTGATAATAGTGCCGCCTTAAAAGAATTGTATGAAGATAAAATAAAGCTATTAGAAAAACTTTTAATTAAAACAGAAGAAGAATTAAATCGATATAAAAGAAAATTCGGTCAGATATAGTATAAAAAAACGAGGTGTTGAGCCTCGTTTTTAATTTGTATTGTTATAATTTATGAAGTCTGATCATCTACAGCTGCATCGGGAGCATTTGATTTTACTGATGCAATTCCGTTATCTCTGGCCGATGTACTTTCATACATCTCGCTTGATCCGATAATTTGACCGTTGCTTGCTTTTAAATTAAAATATGGTTTTCCGTTGCTGGATTCTTTTTTATCGTATCGACTATCATCTTGTGAATTGGTTTTCACAGACTCGATTCCGTTCGTGCAGGCCGCTTTTGTGCTGTAGCCTTCACTAGTTAAAATTGTTTGCCCATTTCCTGCTTTTAAATTGAATTGGAATTCGCCGTTTCCTCTTTTAGTAATTACAAATTTTCCCATATTATTTATTTTTAAGTTAGGTATTAAATAAACTTTGCTTTAATAAAAATACAAAAGTTGATGGTATAAATTAATCTTTCAGAAAAATAAAATTGAATATTAGAACATTACACATTATATAAGCCTCAGAAAGCACATTTCAATTAAAAACTACTTCTTTGAGTTAATACTTTTAATGGTTTAGATCTTTATCAAAAAAATAATTATCTACTTTTGTTAGTAACCGTTATTACTATGAAGGAAATTAATGAAATTCTAAAAGCCTATTCAGAGGCAAAAAAGGCCGGAAAAAAGACTGCTCTTGCCACTGTGGTAAAAGTAGAAGGCTCGTCTTATCGCCAACCCGGTGCACGTATGTTGGTTACTGAGGATGGAAATCTTACCGGCGCCATTAGTGGTGGTTGTTTAGAAGGCGATGCTTTACGAAAAGCATTACTGTCAATTCATCAGCAACAAAATAAATTAATTACCTACAACACCACTAATGAAAATGATAGTGAAGTTGGGCTGCAATTGGGTTGCAACGGAATTGTTCATATTCTTTTTGAATATATTAATGATGATTTAATCAATAATCCGATACAGCTTTTACAACAATTAGAAACCGAACGAAAAGCGGCAATTATATTAACTATTTTTTCGCTTAAAAGAAATGCACCACAAATAGGAACAGTATTGTTTTATCGAAAAGATTCAGATATTTTACATAGTAACGATATCGCAATAAACACTATTCCGGATGTGAAAAAAGCACTTGAAAGCAAGACAACCATCATAAAAAAAATACAAGACGAGGATGAAAACGAAGCTTTAATTGAGTATATAGAACCAGTTGTTGCTCTTGTTGTTGCAGGTGCGGGCAATGATGTTCAGCCACTTGTAAACACAGGAGTCTTATTAGGTTGGGAAGTTACAGTTTGCGATGGAAGAGCGACACATGCTACAACAAAACGTTTTCCTGAAGCCAGACAAACTTCTGTTGTAAAACCAGAACAATTTCTGGATAATATTCAGGTCGATGAGCAGACTTATTTCGTTTTAATGACCCATGATTACAAATATGATTTGGCGGTATTAAAATTGCTTTTAAAAGTTGATTGTAAATACATTGGAATTCTGGGGCCAAAATCAAAATTAAACCGAATGCTCGACGATTTAAGTTCAGAAGGAATAACTTTAAGTGAAGAACAATTGAATCGTATTTACGGCCCAATCGGACTTGATATTGGTGCTGAAACTTCAGAAGAAATTGCCTTATCCATTATAGCAGAAATTAAAGCCGTTATGAGTGGAAAAACAGGGGCTTCGCTTAAATATAAAACACAAAAAATACACGATTCAAAAGTAATAATCTAAAAATAGAACTGATGACAGGTATTATAATTTTAGCAGCAGGAAATTCTTCAAGATTAGGACAGCCAAAACAATTGTTGCTGTATAAAGATGCCACGCTTTTACAACATATAATTAGAGAAGCTTCTATAATAAAAGAGGCTGTTGTTATTGTTGTAACAGGTGCAAATCACGAATTAATAGAAAAAGAAATAAATTCTTCTAAAATTAAAACCGCCTTTAATCAAGATTGGGAATTAGGAATGTCTTCATCTATAAATATTGGTTTAAATAAAGCATTACAATTATTTCCTAAAATAGAGAAATGCATCCTTGCCGTTTGCGATCAACCATTTATTTCCCATTCCATTTTTAAAAATTTAATTGATGAATACCATAAAACAGGAAAAAGAATTGTGGCTTCTTCTTATGCCGAAACATTAGGAACACCGGTTTTATTCGATAAAAAATATTTTAACGAATTGTTAAATTTAAAAGGGCAGGAAGGAGCAAAAAAAATCATTAATCAATTTTTTGAAGATACGGCTTCAATTCCATTTCAAAAAGGTGATATTGATGTTGATACGGAAGAGGACTATAATAAGCTTATTTCTGAATTGTAGGGTTTTGCCACAAAGGTACTAAGACACAATTTTTTTTCTCATTTTGCTAAAAAAAATGTTTCTTTTCCTGCTCAAATTTGTTTGTGTCTTTTCGGCTTGCAATTCAACAAAGAAAAATTTTGTGTCTTAGCGTCTTAGTGGCATTAACGAAGTTGCACGATCAAAGCAGTTACTCTTTCAATTGTCTCTTTAATTTCTTCTGCAGTTGTAAATCGGCCTAAACTAAAACGTATCGAACTTAAAGCATCTTCATCAGATAAACCTAAAGCTTTTAATACATGTGAAGGTTCCGATGTAACTGAAGAACACGAAGCCCCATTTGATACCGCAATATTTTGTAAAGCCAGAATAAGCTTTTCAGAATTTACTCCCGGAAAGCAAATATTTGAAGTGTTGTAAATTCGGCTTTGGGTATTTCCGTTTAAGAATGACCCTTCAATTTTTAAGAGACCATTTTCTAGCTGATCTCTCAATAGTATAATTCTATTATGATCCTTATCTGTTTCTAAAACAGCAATTTCAGACGCTTTACCTAAACCAATAATACCAGGTACATTTAAAGTCCCGCTTCTTAATTTTCGTTGCTGGTTTCCACCGTTTAGTAATGGCGACAATTTTATTTTGGCTTCCGCCGAAATGCACAAGGCACCAACACCTTTTGGACCATAAAACTTATGTGCAGAAAGTGCCAGAAGGTCAATTCCGAGTTTTTTTACATCAATAGAAATTTTTCCGACAGCCTGAGTGGCGTCGCATAAAAAGAGTGCATTTTTAGCATGAATAATAGCTGATATTTCAGCAATATTCTGAATGACTCCTGTTTCATTATTAACTATCATTACAATGACAATCAGTGTTTTATTTGTAATTACTTTGTTTAAAAGATTAACATCTAAAATCCCGTCTGAAGCAACGGGTAAGTAAGTAACTTCAAAGCCAATACTTTCCATATAACGACAAGTTTCCAGAACAGCTTTGTGTTCTGTTGCAATAGTCACGATGTGTTTTTTGGTTTCATTTGCTAATCCTTTAATGGCTAAATTAATTGATTCTGTTGCTCCGGAAGTAAAGATGATTTCTTCTTCTTTGGCACCAATTAATTCAGCCGTTTGCCAGGCAGCATTTTCAACAGCTTCCTGAATTTCCAGTCCGGCTAAATGACTGCTGCTTGCATTGGCATATAAATCCGTAAAAAAAGGAAGCATTGCATCGAGCACCCGTTCATCAAGACGGGTTGTCGCATTATTGTCTAAATATATAGTGCGTAATTGAGGCATAAAATAGTACTTAAAGATGTAAAAATACAATTTTGTAATTTAAAACAATCTCTTATTTATTACCCAAATAAATTACGATTTTGTGTGAATTTTATAAGTATTTATTGCGTAGGATTGTTAAATTTGTTAGGAATAACATTTTTGATTTTTTCTAACTTAAAAATACCAGGTATGGCTGCCAAAAAATCAACCAAAGACAAATTGATAGAAGATGAATCGAATGCATCTCGTCGGGACTTTTTAAAAAAGTCGGGATTGTTTACCGCTCTTGCTTTGGCGCCGCCTTCATTGGTGATGGCCTCTGAAAATAAATGGGATGAAAAAATCGCCGGATATCTCGAAACGGTTCCGCTTTCTATTGAAGTAAACGGAGTAAAACAGAATCTCAATGTCGAGCCCCGTACCACTTTATTGGATTTACTGCGTGAACAATTACATTTAACAGGAACGAAAAAAGGTTGTGATCATGGACAATGCGGAGCATGTACGGTACACGTTAATGGCACAAGAATTTTGTCTTGTTTGTCATTAGCATCCATGCAGCAAAATGCTCAGGTTACTACAATCGAAGGACTTTCAAAAGGGAAAAAACTACACCCAATGCAGGAAGCTTTCATCAAAAATGATGGTTTTCAATGTGGCTATTGTACTCCCGGACAAATCATGTCTGGAATTGCCTGCATCAAAGAAGGCCATGCCAATAGCAGAGAAGAAATTAGAGAATATATGAGTGGTAATATTTGTCGTTGCGGTGCTTACCACAATATTGTTGATGCCATTACCGAAGTTAAGGAAGGAGGGATGCTATCATGAAAAACTTTCAAATCATAAAAGCATTATCATCAAAATCGGCTGTTACAAGCATTGGTAAAGAATCTTCCGCTATGTTTATTGCCGGAGGTACCAATCTTGTCGATTTAATGAAGAAAAATGTGATCGCTCCTGACAAACTTGTTGACATTACCGCATTAGATCTAAAAAAGATCGAATTCCTAACCGGAAAAACAGCAATTGGTGCTTTGGCAAAAAATAGCCAGGTTGCCGAAGATAAGGCTATAATAGAAAAACATCCCTTGTTAGCAATGGCTTTAAGTGCCGGAGCCTCTCAGCAAATTAGACATATGGCAACAGTTGGAGGAAATATGTCGCAGCGTACGCGTTGTTCGTATTTTTATAATACTGATATGCCCTGCAATAAAAGAGTTCCAAAAAGCGGTTGTGGTGCTATTGGCGGATCAAACAGAATGCACGCTATATTTGGTGCATCGGATAGTTGTATTGCTGTTCATCCAAGTGATATGTGCGTGGCGCTGGCTGCGCTTGATGCAACAGTTTTAGTGGAAGGCCCAAAAGGGAAAAGAGAAATTAAATTTACTGATTTTCACCGCCTTCCGGGAAATACTCCCGAAAAAGACAATACACTTCAGAATAAGGAATTGATTACTTCAGTTGAAATTCCGAATAATAACTTTACTAAAAATGTTCACTATCTAAAAGTTCGTGACCGAAGCAGTTATGCTTTTGCACTGATTTCTGTTGCTGCAGCCTTAGATATTCAAAATAATACGATTAACGACGTAAGACTTGCAATGGGGGGCGTAGCGCATAAACCATGGCGACTTATTGAAGCAGAAGAATTTTTAAAAGGGAAAACAGTTTCAGAAACAATTTTCAGACAAGCAGCTGATTTGGCTATGAAAGGAGCAAGAGGTTACGGAGATAATGATTTTAAATTAGTTCTCGGACCAAATGCCATTGTAGAAGCATTAACTATAGCATCATCTAAATAATTTGAATTATGAGCAAGACAAGTAATATAAATAGAGT
>RCUJ01001288.1_pt1 | contig 13687 bp, 10 predicted proteins | sample 2166321 | NCBI WGS metagenome assembly RCUJ01 (sample SAMN09932808, study PRJNA488358) | compost metagenome | feature: garden; material: soil; isolation source: compost soil in an enriched community after 118 h of incubation | place: Germany: Experimental Botanical Garden Goettingen | collected... | reverse complement strand
TTATTGAACCCGTAGTTTTTGGCGACTGGATTGGGAAAGTTTCTGAAGGAAAATCTTCTACTAATTTTAATAATATTTTCTTCAATCCGCATGGCCATGGTACGCATACGGAATGTCTAGGGCATATTACAAATGATTTTTATAGCATCAATCAATCCTTAAAACAGTTTTTCTTTTTTGCTAAACTGATTACGATTGAACCTGAGAAAATTGGAGATGATTTTGTTGTTACGAGAGAATTAATTGAAAAAGCGTTGAGCACTTCGACTTCGCTCAGTATGACAAAATCGGAAGCAATTATAATTCGAACCCTTCCAAATCAGCTGGAAAAAAAGTCTCGAAAATATTCGAATACCAATCCGCCATATTTGTCTGAAGAAGCTGCGATTTTCATCCGCGAAAGCGAAATTCAGCATTTATTAATTGATCTGCCAAGCGTAGACAAAGAACATGACGAAGGAAAATTATTGGCGCATAAAGCGTTTTGGAATGTAAAAGACACGCATAATCTAAATTCTGATGCCAGATTTAATACCACAATTACAGAAATGATTTATGTTTCAGATGAAATTGAAGATGGAAATTATATACTAAATCTTCAAATCGCTTCGTTTGAAAATGATGCAAGTCCATCAAAACCAATTCTATATAAAATTGCAGATTTTAGATTGTAGATTGTAGATTATTCTACTGCAAAAATCTAAAATCTGAACTCTTAAATCTAAAAATAAAAATGATAACCGTTTCTACAGATAAAACCAAACTTGACGTTGCGTTTATACAGAACTTTTTAAAAGACATTTATTGGGCAGCAGGACGAACTATAGAAGAAGTTCAACGCACGATTGATGCTTCGGTTTGTTTTGGAATTTATTTAGATGACAAACAAATTGGTTTCGCACGCGTCATTACTGATTATGTAGTTTTTGCTTATTTAATGGATGTTTTTATTGATGAAAAACATCGCGGAAAAGGATATTCGTCTATTTTAATAGAAACAATGATGAATGAACCACAACTCCAAGAAGTTAAAATCTGGCGATTAGCCACAACCGACGCACACTTTTTATACGAGAAATTCGGATTTACAAAACTAAATCATCCTGAAAAGATGATGGAAAAAATAGTATCATAAACACTAATTTCACTAATTAGCACGAAAAAATCCAATTAGTAAAATTTGTGCAATTCGTGTCGAATCATAACTTTTTTATAATATGAATTTAGAAACGTTTTACGAATATTGTCTTTCGAAAAAAGGTGTCAGCGAACATTTTCCTTTTGACGAAGATACATTGGCTTTTAAAGTAGGCGGAAAAATGTTTGCTCTGTCTTCTCTTTCTCAATGGGAAAAGAACGAACAATCTGTCAATTTAAAATGTGATCCAGACCGCGCGCAAGAACTTAGAGCAGAATATGACGAAATTCAACCTGGATATCACATGAGCAAAGTGCATTGGAATACAATAGCCTTGAACGGAAATTTACCTGTAAAATTTGTCAAGGAATTGATCGATCATTCGTATGAATTGGTTTTCAAAAGTTTGACAAAGAAAATTCAGAATGAAATTATCTAATTAAAAAATTAGGCATTACATTTGCAGGGTGAGATCAAAACTTAACAACCCGAATCAGTTTGCAAATTAGCATTTTATAGCATCATGAAAGAACAATTTAAAAAATTTCTAAACGAAGAACAAGATCCAAAAGCGATTGAAAAAATCACTTCGAAACTCACAGATTTATTGATGAAAGGCGAAGAAGTTGGATACATCGCAGTACAAAAAAAACCTGCAATTACTGTTTTTCCAGATAGCATTGTATTAACAAACAAACGTATCATTATCTGCAAGCCTAAAAATCTAGGTCTTTCTATGGATTTTACAGATTATACTTGGGATGATATTGCAAGTACTTTTGTAAAAGAAAACATCTTAGGTTCTGAATTCTCATTTGGAACAAAAACTGATTTGGCGATTTCTATTGATTATATCCCAAAAATTCAGGCTAGAAAAATTTATACTTACGCTAAAGAACAATTGGATTTATTGAAAAATCCTGTTCAAACAGCAACGCCAATTCAAGAAACTGCTGAACCAATTTTTGAAGAAGAAGCAGAGGAAGAAATCGAAGAAGTTGAAACAGAAGAAGTAACAAGTTTTGCTGAAATTTTACCTGCAGCGCCAGCCGTTACAGAAACTTACGAACCGCTTCCAACTCAACCAACTCAACCTGCTGGAGACCGTAAATTAAGCGATTTATCTAAAGAAGAACTTTTTGATAAATTGCAGAATTACAAAAAACTTCTTGATAATGGTTTGATCATGCAAGGAGAATATGACGCATACAAAAAAGAGATATTAAGTTATATGTAATAGCTTAACCGCAAAGGTCGCTAAGACTTGCGCAAGGTACGCAAAGAAAAACCCATCAGTATAACTGATGGGTTTTATTTTTTTATAAAAAACTTTGCGAACCTTTGCGAAAAAACCTTGCGTTCTTTGCGGTTAAATCTCTATAAAGTCGCCTTCTGCTTTTCTACAAATTTATGCGATTGTAGTTCGAGTAACTCTTTTGCATTTTTTCGCTGTAAATCAAATAAACCTTTATCTTCTGCAATATCAGCGTAAACTCTATCGTGCATTTCGGCACTTGTTTTAACCAATAATTCACGTTGGTATTTGTTTTGTGCCAAAGTCGCTTTCATAGCGGTTTCGGCTTCTTCTTGTTTGAAATCGAATTCTCCTTTTGGAGCTAATAATTTGGCAATAATTGGAGATGTTTCAATGGCTAAAAACAAAAGCATAATGAAAAATGATGGCAACCAAGGCAGTTTGTTTAACGCATTGATACGTGCCATTAATCCGTCGAAACCTTCAATGATTGGCTGTGTTTGCGAAACTTTTTTATCTAAATCGGCCTGAAGCTGTACGCCTGCTTTTTCTTTTTCGGCAATTTTAGCTTCGTTTGCCTTTTTAAGCGTTTCAAACTCTTTTAGAGCCGCATCGTGTTTTTCGCGCTTCTCTTTATAAACTGGACCTTTCCCTAATTTCTTCGTTCCGGCAGTTCCTTCGGCTTCGGTAATATAAACCGAATACAAATCGTTTACTTCTTTCTCTTTTTTTACAATATCCGCTTTAAGCGTGGCAATTTCAGCTTTATTCTTATCTAAGTCTGTTTTGAAATAGGTCCCAATTTGTTTTTTATTGGCCAATTCCATTTCGTTTTTCTCTTTCAACAAAACGGTATTGATTTCTTTTTCGAAAATTTTAATCTCCAAAGGTTTCGAAATTACAATAGCAATAATAATAGCCAAAGCAATACGCGGAGTTGCTTGCAGGAATTCGTCCAGAAAACGATCTCTTTTTTTAATCGTAGAGACGATAAATCGGTCCAGATTGAAAATCAATAAACTCCATACAAATCCGAAAATCAAAGCGGGATAAATAGAATCGAAAACGGTAAAAAGTGCATAGGCACTGGCTAAGAAAGCCATAACTGCTGTAAAGAATACGGTGGCGCCAATACCAACATATTTGGTTTGTTCGCCTTCTGAGCAGTCTTTCAAGAGATCACGGTCGGCTCCTGAACATAGGATAAAAAATTGTTTTAACATGATTGATGATTTTTGATTGTGATTGATAAGGCAAATTTAACGCCAAATTTTCAAATACAGTCAAAATATCAATTTCTTTTTAGTTGTGAATCAAACGTTTGAAAGTGCAATGTTAGTTAATCATTAATAATTATAAGCAATAACTGACGAATCATAACACTATGTTAATTTTTTTTCAAGGGTTTAGTAATAATAGGGTTCTAGCTTCGCAACCAAAATAAAACCAAACACACACAATGAAAAAATTCTATCTATTAACAGCATTCTTTTTATTCGCCTTTACAGGTTTTGCTCAGAAAGCGATTATATCTGGAAAGATATTAGACGCCGATGACAAACTGCCTCTTCCTGGAGCAATGGTTCAAATTGTAGGCGAGAAAAAATATACCGTTTCAGACTACAACGGTCGTTTCGAATTATTAAATATTAATGAAGGAACTTATCAAGTTCAAGTAAAATATATTGGATATACTTCTTTAACTCAAGAAATAAAAGTGGAGCAAGGAAAAAACAACGTAATTGATTTTTCTCTTAAAGCTTCTGAAAATGAACTGAAAGAGGTTATTGTTGGAGATATCTTAAAAGGTCAGGCAAAAGCACTGAATCAACAGAAAAATAACAAAAACATCGGAAACGTAATTTCTTCTGACCAAATGGGACGTTTTCCTGATGCTAACGTTGGAGACGCTTTAAAACGTGTTCCGGGTATCACAATGCAGAATGACCAAGGTGAAGCTCGTAATATTATTATTAGAGGTTTGGCTCCATCTTTGAACTCTGTAACCTTAAATGGTGACCGTATTCCTTCTGCTGAAGGGGATAACAGAAACGTTCAAATGGACTTAATTCCGTCTGATATGATTTCGACAATCGAAGTAAACAAAACGCTTACTTCTGATATGGATGCTGATGCAATTGGAGGTTCTGTTAACTTAATTACAAGAGCAACTCCAAACGGAGAAAGAATTTCTGCAACTCTTGCTGGAGGATACTTACCAATTCGCGATCATGCTTCTTATACTGCTGGTTTCGTTTACGGTAATCGTTTTATCGACAATAAACTAGGAGTAGTTTTTAGCGGTTCTTATAACAATGTAGATTATGGTTCTGATAACATCGAGAACGAATGGGTAAAAGATGATTTCGGAAATGAATATCTACAAGCATCAGAAATCAGAAAGTACGATGTACAGCGTATTCGTCGAAGCGGATCTATTGCTTTAGATTACAAATTCAATGACAACAATACTATTTTTGCCAATGCTATTTACAACTGGAGAGATGATAGAGAAAACCGTTTCAGAACTACTTACGATGATATTGAACCACTTTATAATGGTGAAGAAATTGTCGGTTTTGAAGGCCGTGTAAAACGTCAGACCAAAGGTGGATTAGACAACAATAGAAACAAAAACAGAAGATTAGAAGATCAAAGAGTTCAAAACTATTCTATTCGCGGAGAGCACTTAATCAATTCTACATTAGATTTAGACTGGTCTGCTAACTATGCAAAAGCAAGAGAATACCGTCCGGGTGAGCGTTATATCGAATACCGTCAGAAAGGTTTAGAAATGTTTGAAGATTTATCTGACATCAGATTTCCTTTAATGACAACGGTTGGAGAATCTGTTGACGAATTTAAATTTGATTCTGTAACTGAAAACACAGACGAAACAAGCGAAAGCGAATTTGGTGCTAAAGTAAACATTCGTTTCCCATTCTCTGTAATTGCAGGAGAAAAAGGAAGATTAAGAACAGGTCTTAGACTTCGTTTAAAAGAAAAAGAAAGAAACAATATGTTCTATTCTTATACACCTCTTAGCGACGATATGGAATTATTATCGCAAGTTCCAACATCTTATTTTGACGGAAAAGATTTTAATCCAGGAAGTAAATATGTTCCGGGAACTTTCGCTTCGGCTTCTTTCTTAGGAAGTTTAGATTTAAACAATGCTTCTTTATTCGAAAAAGAAGCAGATCCAGCAGAATATTTAGCTGTAAACTATAATGCAAAAGAAAGAATCACTGCTGCTTATGTAAGATGGGATCAGGACTTTAACGATAAACTTTCTATGGTTTTAGGTTTCCGTTTAGAAAACACTCATATTGATTATACAGGAAACCGTGTATTAGACGAGGAAGAATTAGAGAGCAAAATCAACAACACCAACTCATACACTAATTTATTGCCAAGTATTTCATTTCAATACAACGCAACAAAAGATTTAGTTTTAAGAGCTGCTGCTACAACGGCATTGGCTAGACCAAACTATTATGCATTGGCTCCTTATGTAAACAATATCGCTGCAGATAAAGAAATTACAGCTGGAAATCCAGATCTTAAAGCTACCTATTCATACAATTATGATTTTATGGCAGAGAATTATTTCAAATCTGTTGGTTTAATTTCTGGAGGTGTTTTCTACAAAAGATTAAATGATTTCATTTACAATTACAGCGATAATCAATATGACAGCGCAAAATTTGCTGCAGATTTCCCTAATCAAGTAAACCCAATTCCAGCGGGAGAAAACTGGTCATTTTTGCAATCAAGAAATGGCGAAAATGTTGATGTTTACGGATTTGAGGTTGCTATTCAGCGTCAGTTAGATTTCTTGCCTGGGAAGTTCTTAAAAGGTTTCGGTATCTATTTAAATTATACCTACACAAAATCTAAAGCAAGCGGAATTGCTGATGAAGATGGAAATGAAAGAAACGACATCAGTCTTCCTGGAACAACGCCTCACATGTTTAACGGATCTTTATCTTGGGAAAACAAACGTTTTTCTGCAAGAATCTCAACCAACTTTACTTCTGATTATTTAGATGAATTAGGTTCTGAGTCTTACAAAGACAGTTACTATGATAAGCAGTTTTTCTTAGATGCAAATGCTTCTTATAAAATTACTCCAAAACTTCGCTTTTTTGCTGAAGCTAATAACTTAACAAACCAGCCGTTACGTTACTACCAAGGAGTTGCTGCACATACAAAACAAGCAGAATATTATCAGCCACGTTACAACTTCGGATTGAAATTGGACTTATAATCTGAAAAATTTTAAAATTCTTAAATTAGACAGAGTTTAATGCTCTGTCTAATTGCATTAAAAATATATAACACCAATGAAAAATAAATCTTTAGTTGCTCTTTTGCTTTTAGCTGTTTCATTTACAGCTTGTAAAGACGATAAATTAGCTCCAGTTCAGCCGAATGCTGTAAAACCAACCACAGTTACGGAAGCACTTCCACACGATACAGACGATCCTTCAATTTGGATTAATCCAACTGACACTTCAAAGAGTATTATTATCGGAACAGATAAAGATACAGATGGTGGTTTGTATGCTTTTGATTTGAATGGAAAAATCCTTAAAAAATCAATTCCGCTTAAACGCCCAAACAATGTTGATATCGCTTACGGATTGATTATTGACGGAAAAAAAGTAGATGTTGCCGTAACAACTGAACGTGAAGAAAACAAAATCAGAATTTTCAGTTTACCTGATTTAGAACCAATTGATAACGGCGGAATTCCTGTTTTTGAAGGAGAAGCACAACGCGATCCAATGGGAGTTGCTTTATACACTCGTCCAAGCGACCAAAAGATTTTTGCTATCGTAGGAAGAAAAACAGGTCCTTCTGGAAGTTATTTATGGCAGTATGAACTTTCTGGAAACGGAAAGTTTGCTGCAGCAAAAGTGGTTCGCAAATTTGGAACATATAGCGGTAAAAAAGAAATTGAAGCTATTGCTGTCGATAACGAATTGGGTTTTGTGTACTATTGCGATGAACAAGCTGGAATTAGAAAACACAAAGCAGATCCGGCTTTAAACGATAATAAAGAATTGGCTTTCTTTGGTCAAAAAGATTTCAAAGCAGATCACGAAGGAATCGCCATTTATAAAAAAACAGATTCTACAGGATATATTTTAGTATCGAATCAGCAGGCAAATTCTTTTATGGTTTATCCAAGAGAAGGTGCAAAAGGAAACCCGAACAATCATCCATTATTAGCTGAAGTTCCAACATCAACAATCGAATGTGACGGTGCTGATGTAACAAGTGCTAACCTTGGCGGACAATACAAAAACGGACTTTTTGTAGCGATGAGCAACGGAATGACTTTCCACTATTATACTTGGGATTTAATTCAGAAACGCATCGACGACGCTAAAAAATAAAATTTCAAGGTTTTCAGTCGCAGTCCCGTGTTCAGTGTCTATTTTTTTTACTGCGATTGGAAACCAACTAAAAAAAGCTGTTCATTTCTGAACAGCTTTTTATAATTTATAACTAATTGAAAACATTAAAACTCTTGGTAAAACATATGTTGATTGTTGGCTGATGATATAATCTGAAAATGAATAACTGTTCTTTCTCTGTATATTAAACAAATTATTACACATTAATTCAAATCCAAAAGGGCTGTTTTTTCTTTGATATCGCAAGGATGTGCTTGTTATTTCATAATAATTACTTCTGCTATTAGAATTGCTGTTTTTAAGATTTTGATAGTTTAATTTATATGTCCAAAATTCAAAAACTGTAATCTCAAAATCACCACTAAAAATATCTGAACTATAATCTGAGTTTGTTAATCCATTAAATTGATTAAATCCTTTTTCATATCTAAAATTAAGATTTGGCCATTCTTTATATATTGTCTTAAAAGACAACGCTAAATTTTGAGTGTTTCTCTCATTTACTGTTACTATATTATTTAGCTTTTGATAATAACTTAACCAAGTCAAATTAACATTCAGTTTCAGTTCAAACCGATATATTTTCTTAGCCATACTTCCATTTAAAAGCGCTGATGTTTCTGGATCATCTCCTAAAAATGGAGAATTATACTGATTAATGCCATCAACAACTACTTCGTTTCTTATAATTTTAGTCTTTTGCGTATAATTTGAATAAACATTCCACCAAAGCCCTTTATAGATATTCATCTTATTATAAAATATACTTAATGAATGGAATTTCCCATTTTCCAATAATGCATTTCCTTTGTACACTAAATTATATTTTTGCAGCGTAAAGCCATCTGAAAGTAATGACACTTCTGGAAAACTTGTTTCAAGTTTGTAATTAAATGTTATTTTTTCTGATTGATTGAATTCAAATTCACTATTCCATTGTGGAAGCAGTACTTTGCGCGAAAAGCTATAATTACCGCTCAATTGTTCTGTTTTCGAATCGTACCAATGATAATACAGTCCTGCTTTATTTGCCCATTTCCCTATTTTAAATTTATACTCTACACCTGCATAGATATTTGTAAAGTGATAGTTTGTTTTATTGCCAAAACCTGCACTAATAAAATCATTGATGGTATTATCACTCAACAGTTGTTTTTCTGAAGTTTCAAAATTTGAATTTTCAAATGTATTTCCAATATTTAGGTACACATGATTATGGTTATTTATTATCCAATAATGTTTAAAAACTGCATCAATTCCATTCGTTTTTAATCTTTTTAACTGTTCAATATTATATATCTCATCATTCTCTAGTGGAAGTACTCCTGTTAAAAAAGGCTTATCCGTCAACCATTGATTTTGCGGCTTAATGTCTTCGTAATATTGATTAATTGCAAGCGTTTGTATGTGAGACTTGCTGTAATTTTTATGCCATTCCAAATATTGCTTAAAGGATTTATTATCCGTATCACTAATCGTCTTGAAAACATTTGAATTTGCAATTGTTGACGAGTTTAAAACACCACTTAAATTATTTGTACCAGATTGAAATTGCGTATTATACAGCCATTTTTGGTTCTTGTCTGGCGTATAATCCATTTTCAAATTGGTGATATTTAAATAATTTCTGTTGTTATTAATTTCTATTTTATTTTCAAAAGTCTGATCATTATTTTCTAAATATTCATTTTGAATAAGATATTTAGTTTCTGTTAACACGTTTGAAAATAGAGAAAATACCGAAATATTGCACTTAGGAGAAAAATTATAACTAAGATTTAGAGCTTCAAATTGTGATTTATTTTCAACTACATCATTATTGTCTTTTGTAAGGGCATATAGCAAATCATTAGAAGTTTTCTTTTTTATTATAAAATTACTTGTACCTCCTGTAAATCTTCTCAAATCACTATACGTGAAGGTACTTCTTCCAATATTATTTACATCTCCAATGAAGCTTACATTCAACTTCGGAGCATAATAAAACAACCCTGAATGCAACAGATTCGATTTATCAACTCCAATCCCCAAACCTGCTTCAATATCTCCAAAAACAAATTTCTTTTTATCTTCTTTCAGCTTCACATTCATTGCTAAATCTTCACTGTCAGAAACTTTTTTCATAAAACCAACCTCATTAAAATTATCTATGACTTCTATTTTATCAAGAGCATCGGCTGGAATATTTTCAACCGCCAATTTAGAGCCTCCTCCAAAAAAAGCTTTTCCTTCTACAAGCATTTGAGTGACTTTTTTTCCCTGAACCGTTACAGTTCCGTTTTTATCAACTTCAACTCCTGGAAGTTTTTCTAAAATTTCTTTCATTTTGCGCTCGTTACCGTTTGCAAAACTTTTCACATTGAAAGTAATTGTATCTTTTTTTATTTCAATGGCTTTATATTCGTGCTTTATAACAATCTCTTTTAATTTCTCACCACTTGAATGTAAACTAAAATTATATAAAATCATGTCCGAATTAGAATTCAGAACTAGGAGCTCATCCTTAAAACCAATATATGAGGCAACAATTTCATAATCGATTTTTTTATCAAGCTCTAAAAGATATCGTCCTTTATTGTCGGTTATCGCAAATTTTAAGCCTGCCTTTTCCTGCAAAGGTCTAGCTATTACGTTGGCTGATTCCAAAAAAACACCTATTTCAGACGATATTGTGCCTCTTAAAGTTTTTATCTGTGAAAAACAGATTATAGGAAATAAGAAGAAAAGAGTAATTTTAAGCATCATTAATTACCCCCTTTAGAGGTTCTGAGAATTATTTTTAAATAAACATAAAACCTAAAACTTATCATCAGGCTTTTTAAAACCATTTACAGAATTTCTATTTTTAAATGCAGTCATTACCATTTCATCAAATTCTGATTGATTAATTATAGGATAGTCTTTTGGTTTTTCTAAAACTGGTGCCTTTGACAAATTCAAATCGATTTTTTTAACGCCATAGACAACGTTTCTCACTTGTAATTCTAATATCAAACCAGGCAAATTACCATATCCATTTGGTCCAAATGAAACAGGAATTTTCGGGCAGTACCATGCAATAACTGGAAAGACAAAACTTCCTTTGCCATTATTTACTCTTTTGGTTGAAGTTGCTTTATAACATAGAAATCCTTCAATTTCTTTAGTTTCATTTTCTAACACCCAATCTTTTATAGCATCTGTCTTTAAAACATAATTACCAAAACCGAAAACAGCGCAAAGTGAAAAATCTTTATATTGATAAACCTCATTCATATAGCCAGCAGATACTTTAGCCATAAAAAGATCAGAATTGTCAACTGTCAAACCTTCATTAAAGGAAAAAACAGCTCTCTCTTTATCAAAATTTAATGTAAAGCTTAAGTACTTAGCATTACTCATTGATTCTTTGTAGGATTTTTCTGCAATTGTTCCTTTAAAGCCTTCTATCATTTCAATATTTACCCCATATTCAATCTTTCCATTTTGTACCTGTCCAAAAGAAATAAAAACACTAAAAAAAACTATATTAATTAATTTATTTATCATTTTTTAAATTTTAAAATAATGGGCTTCCAAAACAGAAACCCATTATTACTATTATCCTCTCATACATGCTCCCCACGCTCCTGCACCAGCAAAATAGGACTCATAATGAGAAGCACCATGCGACATATAAAGATCATACGTAGCTTCTTGATCCTGCATACAATTAAAGAATACCATGGATTTTTTTTCTAATTTTTTAATTTTTACATCATTCTTACCAAAAGATGTAGCACTGATCGCAACAATAGCCAAGGCAGTGAATAATAATTTTTTCATAATTTTAATTTTGTAATATTAATACTATATTTTATATATTGCAAAGATATTTTTATATTCTTTTTCTTACTATATAGATATAGAATATACTTTATTCTGTTTTTAACTAATTATTACCAATAACCTTTTTTATTATGTCTGTAGGATTTAAAATCAAAAAATTGAGAGAAGAGAATAATTTGTCACAAAGTAAATTGGCAGATTATTTAGAAATAACTCAAAGCGAACTATCGAAGATTGAAAATAGCAGAGCAAAAAAAATTGATATTTATTTTATGATTAAAGTCTGTAACTTTTTCAATAAAGACTTGGATTTTTTCAGCACAAAAAAAACATCCAATAAAGATGCTATTAATTTCAATATTCAAAAATCATCAGATATAATATTAGACGAACTAAAAAAAATAATTATCGAGTATAAGAAAAAAGATTCCCCTTAAAACAAAAAAAGCTGTTCATTTCTGAACAGCTTTTTTATTTTGAATTAAATAATTCCTTTTATTCTGTAATTGGTGCACCTGCTAAGATTTCAGCATTTGCAAACTCTTCAAATTTGGCAAAATTAGCTTTGAATTTATGAGCTAATTCTAACGCTTTTTTATCGTATAAATCTTTGTCTTCCCAAGTATTTCTAGGATTTAAAATCTCGTTTGGCACGTTTGGACAATCTTGAGGAATTTCAATTCCAAATACTTCATGATTTTTAAACGCTACATCGTTTAATTCTCCTTTTAATGCAGCAGTAATCATAGCACGAGTAAATTTAAGTTTCATACGGCTTCCTGTTCCGTAAGCTCCTCCAGTCCATCCTGTGTTGATTAACCACACTTTTACTCCCGCATCTTTCATTTTTTTGCTTAGCATTTCAGCATAACGCGTTGGGTGCAAAGGCATAAATGGCGCTCCAAAACAAGCTGAGAAATTAGGCTGAGGCTCAGTCACACCAGCTTCTGTACCAGCAACTTTTGCTGTATATCCAGAAATAAAGTGGTAAGCCGCCTGACCTGGAGTTAATTTTGAGATTGGAGGCAAGATTCCGAAAGAATCGGCCGTTAAGAAAAATATATTTTTAGGATTGTGTCCAACCAAACCTGGCTGTACATTATCAATATGTGTAATTGGGTAACTTACACGAGTATTTTGAGTAATAGAAACATCGTCAAAATCAACTACGTTTGTTCCTGCTTTAAAAACCACATTTTCTAAAAGCGCTCCTTTTTTAATCGCTCTAAAAATGTCTGGTTCATTCTCTTCAGTCAAGTTGATTACTTTTGCATAGCATCCGCCTTCAAAATTGAAAACAGTGTTTTCGTTTGTCCAGCCGTGCTCATCGTCTCCAATTAATTTACGTTCTGGATCTGCAGATAAAGTTGTTTTTCCTGTACCAGACAATCCGAAGAAGATTGCTGTATCTCCTGCTTCACCAACATTGGCGCTGCAGTGCATTGGAAGTGTATTTTTGAAAACTGGAAGAATAAAATTCAATGCAGAGAAAATTCCTTTTTTCATTTCTCCTGTATAACCTGTTCCACCAATTAAAGCAATTTTTTTAGTAAAATCTAAGATAGCAAAATTAGACTGGCGTGTTCCGTCAACAGCAGGATCCGCCATAAAACTTGGCGCACAAACTACTGTCCATTCTGGAGTAAAATTAGCCAGCTCTGAATCTTCTGGACGTAAGAACATATTGTAGCAAAACAAGTTTGACCAAGCAGTTTCTGTTACAACACGAACATTTAATCTATAATTTGGATCAGAACACACGTAAGAATCACGAACAAAAACTTCTTTGTTTGATAAAAATGCTGTTACCTTATTATAAAGCTTTTCAAAAGCTTGAGGTTCAAACGGAATATTTACATTTCCCCACCAAACTTGATCTTTTGTAATATCATCTTTTACGATAAAACGATCTTGTGGAGAACGACCTGTAAATTCACCTGTATTAATTGCTAAAGCTCCAGTAGAGGCCTCAACACCTTGTCCTGACTGCACAGTTATTGCATGCAGTTCATCTGCTGATAACTGGTAACGAACCGTTGCATTTTCTATTCCTAATTCTTT
>RCUJ01001281.1_pt1 | contig 13724 bp, 10 predicted proteins | sample 2166321 | NCBI WGS metagenome assembly RCUJ01 (sample SAMN09932808, study PRJNA488358) | compost metagenome | feature: garden; material: soil; isolation source: compost soil in an enriched community after 118 h of incubation | place: Germany: Experimental Botanical Garden Goettingen | collected... | reverse complement strand
ATCAAATACCATAAGCAACAATAGTTGTACCAAAAACAATAGCGGTATTATAGCCTAGTTTCCTATAGTCTTTTGTTGTTGGTGGATATACAAGGGAGTCATTAATGTGAAAAGAAGAGTCTAATTTAAACGAATCCTCTTTGTCAAAAGTATAACGGTTAGTTTTATCGTTTTCTAATTTATTGCTACCGGAATTAATAACTAGTAAAGAGTTGTCAAATGAGAATTGGTTAGTATTAGTAGTCTGGATTTGTTGTGCGAATGTTACAATCCCTATCAATGTAAAAAGTAAGCTGTAAATGTTTTTCTTTGTTGGCATTATGATAATGTAAAATATACTTAGTTAATTTTATTTTTTTGTGTAAATCTCAGATTTAGGGTTCTTTGAAATAGCTTGCAAAATAATTCCCTACTTAAATAGAATTATTTAAGTAGGGAAAAAACTGCTATGAGTCAGTTCAATTTATAAGTTTTTGAACAGCTATATCTTTATTTATAAATTATAGTTTGAATCCGTTTTGTTTTTTCATTCGATTAGCTCTTTTCTAGAAATATTAAATATTTTTCGTTGAAAAGAGCATTATATTTAATCCGATTTTTAAAACTTCATTCGTTGTATTCTAACTGCGTTTAAAATGGCAAGCAATGCTACACCTACATCTGCAAAAACGGCTTCCCACATTGTTGCCAGACCACCAGCTCCAAGAACAAGAACAATCGCTTTTACTGCAAATGCCAGTCCAATGTTTTGATACACAATTTGCTTGGTTTTTTTACCGATGTTTATCGCTGTAAATATTTTATATGGCTGGTCATTTTGAATGACAATATCAGCAGTTTCAATTGTTGCATCACTGCCTAAACCGCCCATTGCAATTCCTGCATCGGCAAGGGCAACTACTGGCGCATCGTTTACACCATCGCCCACAAAGGCAATTTTTAAGTTTTGAGATTTTAATTCCTGGACTTTTTCGACTTTATTTTCAGGTAACAAATCACCGAATGCCTGGTCGATATTTAACTCTTGGGCCACAGCATCAACAACAGCTTGTTTATCACCTGAAAGCATTACTGTTTTTACATTTATTTTATGCAAACTTTCGATAGCTTGTTTAGCATCTTCTTTGATTTCATCAGCAATTAAAAAGTATCCTGCATATTTTTGATTGATGGCAATAACGATTATTGTAAATGGCGTATTGTCAATTTCTGCATCGTAACTGATGCTGAATTTCTTCATCAGTTTTACATTTCCTGCCAAGATTTCTTTTCCATCTACTTTTCCTTTTAGTCCGTATCCTGCAATTTCTTCCACATCGGTAACGGTTACATTTTTTTCAGCACCATTGGCATATTCAATAATAGCAGTTCCAACAGGATGGGTTGATTTGGTTTCGAGTGCAGATGTATATTTTACTAAATCGGCTTCGGGAACATCAACGGCTACCACTTTTTGCACTTTGAAAACACCTTTGGTCAGCGTTCCTGTTTTATCCATTACAACAACTTGAATGGATGCCATTATATCGAGAAAACTAGAACCCTTAAATAATATTCCGTTTTTACTGGCTGAACCAATTCCTCCAAAATATCCTAAAGGTATAGAGATTACCAATGCGCAAGGACAGGAAATCACCAAGAAAATTAAAGCCCGGTATAGCCAATCATTAAAGATGTAATTTTCGACAAATAGCATTGGAACGAAACAAATTCCGATTGCCAGAAAAACAACTATTGGCGTATATATTTTAGCAAATTTTCGGATAAATAGTTCGGTTGTTGCTTTTTTTGCGGTGGCTTCCTGAACCATTTCCAAGATTTTTGAAAGCTTGCTATCTAAATAAGTTGTTGTAACTTCAACTTGAGCGACCGTATTCAGGTTAATCATTCCGGCAAGAACGGTTTCTCCTTTTTGTTTTGTATCAGGCTTACTTTCACCCGTTAAGGCAGATGTGTTTAAGGAAGCATTGTCGGAAAGTAATTTTCCGTCAAGAGCCAATTTTTCTCCAGGTTTTAATTGGATGATTTCCCCGATAGTAATTTCGGATGCTTTTTTATCAATAGTATTTCCATCTTTGATGACTGTAGCGGTATCTGGTCTTTGATCTAATAATAATTTAATGTTTCTTTTTGCTCTTTGAACTGCCAATGCCTGAAATATTTCGCCAATAGCATAAAACAACATCACAGCAACTCCTTCAGGATATTCTCCAATGGCAAATGCTCCAATAGTTGCAATTCCCATTAATAAAAATTCCGAAAATATTTCTCCTTTGCGAATACTTTCAAAAGCTTCTTTTATTACTGGAAAACCCACAGGCGTATAAGCTACTATATACCAAACAATGCGTGTCCAGCCTGTGAACCAAGATTGAGTAAAATAGTGGTCAAAACCAATAGCGATAAGTAATAGCACAAGGCTTATTATTGCAGGCAAGAACATTTGAAAAGTAGATTTTTCTTTGGCTGAATTTCCTTGACCATCATCATCAGAATGATTTTCAGGACCATTATCAGTACAGGAACATTCTGTTTGTTTGTTGGTTTTGTTATTTATTTCTTCTTCCGATGTGCAACAAAGCTGTTTGCCATTTTCATCGTATTTGTGTTGATGTTTCATTTTTTAGATTGATTAACCCATTGGGGTAATTAGTTTTTTAATTTTTAGTGAACTGCTATTTTTAATAATTACACCAATGGGCCGATTACTCTTTATTCTTCTCCCTTGTTGGTTAATTTTGCATTTACAAAGAATGCGCCCTTTGTTACAATTTTCGCATTAACAGGAATCTCTTTTACCAATGTTATAGCGGTATATCCCATATTAGAAACGCCTATTGCCACTTCAATTTTTTCAAAATTTGTTGTCGGTTCCTTGCTTTTTGGTTCTTCGGATTTGTTTTCTTCTTCTTGTGGTTCTTCTTCCGCTTTTTTATTGGTTACAACGAAAATATATTCTTTTCCATCAGCACTTACTATAGCATCTGTCGGTACAGCATCGCTAGTTACATTATTTAAACTTACAATTGCAGTTATGTTCATTCCGTCTATTAGCCCAGTTTTATTTCCTTGAACGGTGGCGTGTACTGGGATGCTTTTACTGTCATTCTCAAAGGCTGCACCTATTGAATACACTTTAGCATTGTAATCTTGTCCTGAATTATTGGTAATTCTAAAATGTATAATTTGCCCCACCTTTAGTATAGGTAAATCTTTTTCAAAAATATTCAAATCCAAATGCAGTTGTGAGTTGTCTACAATTTCGGCAACAGGTGAAGATACATCAACATAACTTCCAATTTTAGAAAATACATTGCTTATAGTGCCAGTTATAGGGCTTGTCACCGACAATGTAGAACGTAAATTACTATTACTTAAGCTATTTGGATTGATACCCATTAACTTGATTTGTTGTTGTAAAGAGGCTCTACGTGTTCTAATTGATTTTAGTTCTGCATCAGCATTTTGGTAGTTTTTCAGTGCTCCTGCGTTACCTGAGTTGAGTTCTTTCTGCCTTGCTAATTCTTGTTCCGCAAAGATTATTTTAGAGGAAGCACTTAAATATTCTTCCTGTAGTTGTATAAATTGCGGATTGACGATCGTAGCAATTACTTGACCTTTTTTTACAAAATCACCTAATTGTACATTAATACCTTTTATAACACCACCGTACATTGAAGTGGCATTGGCTTTGTTATTGTTAGGCACTCGCAATGCGCCGTTGGCTCTGAGTGTTGCCGTTAATTGTTTTTGTTCTATAGTCCCGAATTGTATGTCTACCGTTTTTATTTGCTGGGCTGTGAGTGACGCGATTGTAGGAGCTGCTTCTTCTGTTGTTGCTTTTTGTTCTTCTTCTGGCTTAGTTTCGGTCTTACCGCAAGAAACAAGCAAAAGACAAGAGGCAAACAACAAAAGGGGATTCTTATATAATTTTAAAGATTTCATTTTTTTTAATTTATTTATTTGTGAAATAATTGAATTCAATTATGGCGTGGTTGTAGGCATTTAGATTGTCTAAATAATTTTTCCTTATTTCGATGGCTTGACTCAAATACAATGAGAAATCAGCATAACTTGTTTCTCCAGCTCGGTAGGATTGGTTAGCGGCTTTGATAATTTCATCAGCTTGCTGCAAACCCAAAGTTTCATAAAATTGCAAACCAGATAAGCTTTTTTCCACTTCGGTTTGACGTTGAGTCAGGTCAGATTTAAGTATTTGCGTTTTGTATTGCAGTTGTTGTTCTTGTACTTCCTTTTCGGTTCTGGCGGCTTTTATTTTATTATGATTGGCACCGCTTCCGAATATTGGGAATAATGTTGAAAATGAAAAACCACTATACGGGTCATCTACACCATATAATTTCTGTGAAAAAATACGACCGGAAAATTCAGGTAAATTATTGCTTTTTTGAATAGCGATTTCACTATTGGCAATCGCTATGTTTTGTTGCAATAAAAGAAGACTTGGATGGTTTTCGGTTGAATTCTGCAAACCATATTCCAACTTTTCTAATGATTTTGAAAGAGGCAAAATGGCTTCTGAGCTATTTAATAATTGCATTAGTACTTGTTGTTGCACGACCATTTCTTTTTGAAGCTGCGTGATGTTTGTTTCAATTTCTTTTAACTTCACGTTTGCTGAAATTTTCTCAATACCAGCGCTTTCTCCAGTTTTTACTTTTATGGTAGTTGTTTTTAGTAAGCCTGCATAAATAGTGTCTAATTGCTGATATAAAGTCGCCTTGTCTTGCAAATACCATAATTGGTAATAAACAGAACGGATGTTTTTTTTCAGCTCTGTATTGATTACTTCTTTGTTAACCTCGTAGTACTTGGTTTGCTCACTATAGTAATTCTTCTTGGCTTGGTTTACTTGCGGCATATAGAAAGCTTGTTGTAAACCAATTTTCCAAATACCGGTTTTATCCGAAGGGCGAAGATCTTCGTTCTCGACAAATATGCCAGTTTTAGGAAACTCCTTATTTCCTTTTATCAAAAGCTGGTTTTTTGTTATTTGTGACTGATTGATATTGTATTGCAAATTATCCTTTAGACCCAAATTCAAGACTTCATCGATAGATTTGCGTGATTGTGCCTGACCATTGCTGAATGAAAGAAACAGTCCGACAACTAAAATGGTTGTTATCGATTTTCCTTTTATTTTAATTTTTGTATTGAATATGATATATAGTAAAGGCAACACAAATAAAGTCAAAAATGTAGCTGAAAGCAGTCCGCCAATTACTACAGTTGCTAATGGTTTTTGCACCTCGGCACCTGCACTGTGTGACATTGCCATTGGTAAGAAACCTAATGAGGCAACGGTAGCCGTCATTAAAACGGGGCGCAGTCTGATTTTTGTTCCTTCAATAACACGTTTGATAACGTCATCCCAGCCCTCTTTTTCGAGTTGGTTGAATGTACCTATAAGTACAATTCCATTCAATACAGCTACTCCAAACAATGCAATAAAACCTATTCCTGCTGAAATACTAAAAGGCATTCCGCGAAGGATTAATGCGAATACTCCTCCAATTGCACTCATTGGAATTGCAGAAAATATTAAACTGGCTTGTTTCATAGAATTGAATGTAAAGTACAAAAGCATAAAAATCAATAATAGGGAAATAGGAACTGCAATCATCAATCGATTAGACGCTTTTTGTAAGTTCTCAAATGTTCCTCCATAAGTAAAATAATAACCAGATGGTAATTTTACTTTTGTTGCTAATTTGTCTTGAATTTCTTTTACAACACTTTGTACATCTCTATCCTGTATATTGAAACCAATAACGATTCTACGTTTTCCAGCTTCTCTACTAATTTGCGCAGGGCCTAATTTAAAATCAACTTTTGCCACTTGTGATAATGGTATTTGATTTCCTGAAGGTGTCGGTATCAATAAATTATTCACGTCCTCAATACTTCTTCTTGATGTACTGTCCAACCGCACCACTAAATCAAATTTTCGCTCGTTTTCGTAAACTACACCTGCAGCTTTTCCTGCAAAAGCAGTACTTACAATACTATTTATGTCTTCTACATTTAGACCATAATTAGCAATTCGCAAACGGTCATATTCTATATTGATTTGTGGCAAACCATCTACTTGTTCTACTTGAGGAGATGAAACCCCTTTTACATTTACAATCACATTTTCGACTTTTTTTGCATATACGGAAAGGCTGTCCAAGTTTTCTCCAAATATTTTTATAGCGACATCTTGTTTGATTCCAGTCATTAATTCATTGAAACGCATTTGAATCGGTTGACTTTTTTCGATAAAAACACCAGGTATCACACTTAATTTTTCTTCTATTGCATCACCTAGTTCATCATAAGTTCTACCTGATTTCCATTCGTCTTGCGGTTTCAGAATAATCATTAAATCGGTTGCTCCAGGAGGCATAGGATCAGTAGGCACTTCGCCTGCTCCAGTTTTTCCCACTACAATTTTTACTTCGTCAAATTGTTTTACAATTCTTGCGCCTTGCATTGAGGTTTCAATACTTTGGGATAAAGAAGTTTCGAGAGGCATTTTAAATTCAAACGCATAATCTCCTTCCGCTAAATTTGGGATAAACTCTCCGCCCATTTTGCTGAAAATAAAAAAGGTAACTAATAGTAATGCAACAGTAATTCCAACTATTTTGTATTTTATCTCTATAACCTTTACTAAAAGAGGCTCGTATTTTTTATACAAAAAGTCCATCATTTTATCAGAAAATGTCTTTTTATGACTGATAAGCTTAGGTAAAAACAAGGCACTCATCATAGGAATATAGGTCAATGAAAGTATCATTGCTCCAATAATAGCAAACGAAACTGTTTTTGCCATTGGCCCAAACATTTTTCCTTCAATTCCCACCAAGGATAAAATAGGGAAATAAACAATCATGATAATGATTTGACCAAAAGCGGCACTACTCATCATTTTTTTAGCACTATATTCTACGGCGTGATCCATTTGTGGCTGTGTCAGCTTTACCTTAGTTTTATTGTGTTCTAAAAAATAGAGAGAAGCTTCCACGATAATTACGGCACCATCTACAATTAATCCAAAATCTATAGCTCCCAAACTCATTAGGTTTGCACTTACTCCAAAAACTTTCATCAATCCCAAAGCAAACAACATAGAAAGCGGTATAGCCGAAGCTACTATAAGTCCTGCACGAAGATTTCCAAGAAATAAAACCAATACAAAAATTACTATTAATGCTCCTTCGATTAGGTTTTTTTCAACCGTAGAAATGGCACGGTTTACAAAGGTGCTTCGATCAATAAATGGTTCAACGATTACATCATCAGGTAATGATTTTTGTATGACAATCATTTTGTCTTTTATCCTTTGTACGACTTCATTACTGTTTGCACCTTTTAGCATCATTACAATACCACCAACTGCATCTACTTTTCCGTTATAAGTCATTGCTCCATAACGCACTGCACTTCCAAACTTGACATCAGCAACGTCTTTTATAAAAATAGGAACACTATTTGGGTTGCTCTTCACAACAATATTTCTTACGTCTTCTAAAGAAGTAACCAGACCAACACCACGAATAAAATAAGCACTTGGTTTTTTGTCAATGTAAGCACCGCCTGTATTTTGATTGTTTTTTTCTAAAGCATTAAAAATATCAGGAATTGTTACTCCCATTGCTTTTAAGCGATTCGGGTTCACGCCAACTTCATATTGCTTTAATTTACCCCCAAAACTATTTATTTCAGCAATTCCGGGAGTTCCGTTGAGTTGTCTAGCTACAATCCAATCTTGCATAGAACGCAAATCCATTGCCGAATATTTATTTTCACTTCCTTTTTTTGGATGTAAAATATATTGGTACACTTCGCCAAGTCCTGTACTAACGGGACCTAATTCGGGTGTTCCTATTCCTTGTGGTATTTGACTAATCGCTTCTTTGAGGCGTTCACTAATAAGTTGTCGTGCAAAATAAATATTGACATCATCATCAAAAACGACTGTGATTACTGATAAACCAAAGCGTGAAATACTTCGGGTTTCTTCCAAATCGGGAAGATTTGCAATACTTCTTTCTATTGGGAAAGTTACCAATTGTTCTACTTCCTGCCCTGCCAAAGTGGGGCAAAGCGTAATAATTTGTACTTGATTGTTTGTAATATCCGGTACTGCATCAATAGGTAATTTGGAAGCACTCCACCCTCCCCAAATGATTAAGAATAAAGTCATCAACCCAATGATGAATTTATTGTTTATACTAAAATGAATGATTTTGTTTAACACTATTTGTAATGATTAATGTTTAATAATAAATTATAATTCACGGTAATGATAAATTCAAATACTGCGAAATGATTAATGTAAAACAATAGCAAAATGAATGCGCATGGCATTTATTCACTTTATTTATTCATTAATCGATAAAATTATTAAGCATTAATTTGAGGCGGTTGCCAAATGCTTCCGTAGAAATTGGAAGTGAAAATTGATTTGTATGCTGGTAGTTTTTTGTCAATTATGTTTTTAACGGCCAAAAAATTGTAATTACATATTGAATTGTATGCGAAACCTTGACAGCCACAACAGTTACAAATACATAAAGGAGAACAGCTGTCTTTATCTTGGTGCTGTTTTGAACTGTTGGTTATAGTTACTTTTTCAGACGAAACACCTTGTTCCTTGTCTGCACATGGCATACAGGAAAGTACTATGATGATAATTGACAATATGATGTTTGCAAATTTCAAGAGTGTAAAAATAAGATTTTTATTTTTATAATTAATAAATTATTTATAATGATTATTAATTATTTGTAATATTTATTGTAGTAGTACCAATATTTTGCTGCAACTCCCAACATCAGAAGCAATAAAACGAGTGTTATAATTATAGCACGAATAACAGTGTAAACTGATATTGTTTTTTTAGCTTTAGGTTTGGATTGAAGTTTTGGATTGTTCGTTTTTTTTGTTTTTTGCTTTGCCATTATTCTATCTATAACTGTAATTAATTTAAATAAAGAAAACTTTGTAACTAACTCTATCAAGTAGAATTGTATTCTTTTAATCATCAAAAAAATTAAGCAATAATTTGTGGGGGCAGCCAAATACTCCCGAAGAAATTGGAAGTAATAATTGATTTGTATTCAGGAAGATTTTTATCAATTGCAGTTTTAACCGATAAGATATTATAAGTACAAATAGTGTTGTAAACGTAACCTTGGCATCCACAACAATTACAAACACACAAAGGGGAACAAACATCTTTATGGTGATGCTGTTTTGAAGTATTGTTTATAGTCACTTTTTCAAATGCGACATCTTGTTCCTTATCTGCACAAGGCATACAGGAAAGAATCAGAATTATAATTGACAATATGGTGTTTGCAAGTTTCAAGATTGCAAAAATAGTTTTTTTTATGCTATTGAAAATTAAATGTTTCAAAATATAATATTATTCTAAATATTTATTTAGTTTTGTCTAAAAATAAAATTTAGAACAATGAAAAATAAAATTTCACACATACTTATTCTCATGTTGTTATTGATAGGTTTAACATCCTGCGAGACAAGTTATGTAGATATTCCTGCTGATGACGAGTTATTAGACGGAACAATTGATGGGCTTTCCAGTTCACAATTATCTCAATTTTTGCGAGGCGATGCAGCAGTAAATGAGGTTTTTACCAGAGAAACAGGGTTGGGTTCAACTTTTGTTGGAACCAGTTGTATCAATTGTCACGCTGGGGACGGTAAGGGACATTTGTTTACTACATTGACACGTTTTGGTCAGGTTGATGAAACTGGAAATCAATTTTTAAATCAAGGCGGACCACAATTGCAAAATAGAGCGTTACCTGGTTTCTTGCCAGAGCAAATCCCTGTTGGAGCAACGTTTTCTAAATTTACTCCTCCTGCGTTTTCAGGTTTAGGCTTTTTACAAAATGTTACTGACGCCGATTTATTAACAATGGCAGATCCAAATGACAGTGATGGGGATGGAATTTCCGGAACAGTAAATTGGATTGTAATTCCCAGTTATTCTATACCATCTTCGGCTTCAATTACAAAAAGCGGAAAGCATATTGGGCGATTTGGCAAAAAAGCATCTGCCTTTGATTTATTGCATCAATCCGTTAATGCCTACAACCAAGATATGGGGATAACGTCTTTTTTCAGTCCAAAAGACCATTATTCCAATTTAGAAATTGACCCGGAAGTGGCCACCAATAAAGTAAACGATGTGGTTTTTTATTTGAATGTGTTAAAAGCACCAATTCAACGTAATAAAAATGATGAAGTTGTAAATCAAGGCAAGCGAATTTTTAAACAAATTAATTGTACAGGTTGTCATAAACCGGAACTAACCACAGGATATTCATCAATAAGTCCGCTTTCTTTTAAAACATTTTCACCGTACACCGATTTGCTTTTACATGATATGGGAGCAGGTTTAGATGATGGTTATACGGAAGGAAGTGCCAAAACTTTCGAATGGAGAACACCCGCACTTTGGGGAATTGGTCTTTCTGAAAATTCACAGGGAGGTAACTTTTTCTTGATGCACGATGGAAGAGCAAGAAGTATTGAAGAAGCAATAATTATGCATGGAGGGGAAGCAATTAATAGCAAAAATGCGTTTCAAAATCTTTCAGAAACGGATAAAAATGCTTTGCTAAAATTCATAAAATCATTGTAAATATGGACAGAAAACAATTTTTAAAAACATGTGGTTTTGGATGTTTAGCAGGAATTACCGGAGTGACGTTATTGCAAAGTTGCAGTCCTTCTCTAATTCTTTCAAAAGAAATTAAGGGATCAGATATTTTAGTTCCGGTTTCAGATTTTGAAATAAAGAATAAACGGGAAAAAAACTATAAGAAATACATCATTATCCAAAATGAATTATTAAAATCTCCAATTTGCGTCTATCGATTCAATACTACTGATTATGCTGCTATGCTGATGGTTTGCACTCATCAGGGTGCAGAATTACAGGTTTTTGGAGATAAACTTCAGTGCCCTGCGCACGGAAGCGAATTTAGCAATAGAGGTATTTTAGAAAATGGGCCTGCAAATAGAAATTTGAGAAAATTTCCGATAGTGATTGAAAATAACACCTTAAAAATATCCCTGAAATGAGATTAAATTCAACTTATACTTTCCTTTTTATACTCCTATTTAATTTAACTTCTTTTGCTCAAATTGACCCCAACTTATTGAAAAGAATTCCTAAAGATACGGTGAAAAACATCCTGAATATGGATGCTTTATACAATAGACCAGCGTTGAATATAAATAAAACACCCATATCCATCGGCGGTTATATTGAAATGAATTGGCAAAAAATGACAACAGACGGAGTTTCGGAAGGACATCAATTTCAAGCCAGAAGACTGTCTATCTTTATGTCGTCTGCGATTAGCAAACGCGTAAAATTTTTAAGCGAAATAGAATTTGAGGATGGGGGAAAAGAAATTGCCATAGAATTTGCATCAGTAGATATTGAGTTTGACCCACTGTTTAATTTAAGAGCCGGAATAATTTTGAATCCAATAGGTTCTTTTAATCAAAACCACGACGGGCCAAAATGGGAGTTTACAGACAGGCCTATATCAGCCACCCAAATGTTACCTTCAACTTTTAGCAATGCTGGCGTTGGTTTATTTGGAAAAAAATATACTGAAAATTGGATGCTTGGCTATGAAGTATATTTATCCGGAAACTTTGACGACTCTATAATTGAGAATGCTGAAAATAAAACCTTTCTGCCCGCAGCAAAAAATAATCCGGAACGGTTCGAAGAAATAAACAGTGGAGAGCCTTTATTTACAGGAAAGCTAGCTATTAGAAACAATAGAATAGGGGAACTTGGAATATCCTATATGAAAGGAATATATAATAAGTTTGAAGAAGATGGAATTGTGATTGATGAAAAAAGGCGTGTTTCTATTTTTGCTTTGGATTTTAATACTACTATTCCAAAAACGAAAACATTTATTACAACAGAATTTGCTTGGATTAAAGTTGATGTTCCTGAAAGCTATTCCCAGCAATTTGGAAACAAACAGTATGGAGGATTTCTAGATATTGTGCAACCCATTTTGAAAAAAACTATTTTGGGTTGGGAAAATGCTGTATTTAACATAGCTTGCAGATTAGAATATGTAGATTGGAATGTTGGAACTTTTAATGAAACTGGTGGAAATATAGGAGAAGATCTCTGGAGTGTAATGCCTGCAATTAGTTTTAGGCCTACATCCCAAACGGTTATCCGATTTAATTACCGTTATCAAAAACAACGGGATATTTTTGGGAATCCACCTGCGATAACAGACGGAATGAGTTTGGGAATTTCTTCATATTTTTAGAAATATCGACTATTTATGAAATGGATTAATCTCACTTTAAAAATCTAATACTAAAAATTCGATAAAATCGTTCGACATTTGTTAAGTTGGGCTACTTGACCGAACAAATGAAAAAACGCCTCATTGAGCTGCCCCAAATAGTATCTTTTTGGAAATATGGGGTTTTGTCAGTTATAAAATCGCAGAATTTTTTTTAAAGAATCGATTTATTAACTCTTTATTCATACTGCAAAGGCAGAAATTATTTAGCATTTTAAAGTGTTGCGCACGGACTTTGAATGCCTAACAACGCCCCAAAACACCACTTTTAAGCATCAAAAAAGATTGCGCCATAGCTTTGCCCACTACTTAATAATAAAGAATAGGAGGCGCGAAGATGAACGATAATTTAACTAAAGATGATTTAAGACAATTTGGCCTATTGCTAGTGGAGCAGTTCAAACAAATTATAGAAAACAACAAGAATAAAGAAGAAGGTGGCTTAAATCCAGAATGGCTTAAAAGCCGTGTTGTCAGGAAACTAATGGATATGTCTGCTGCATCGTTACAGAATCTCCGGATAACGGGAAAAGTGCGCTTCAAAAAAGTTTTAGGATCTTATTATTATAGCAAATCAGATTTAATGAATCTGTTCAATAATGAAAAGTAATATGAGACTGCAAAAACTTTCAAGATACCTTTCCATTTTAGAGGAGGATTCCAGGCTTAATGTTTGGCATTTCGCTCTTTTAAGTGCTATTCTTTGCCTCGGATATAGACAAGGACACACGAAGATAATTAAAGTAAGCCGCAGCAAAATAATGTCGCTTTCACATATCAGTACACTACCTACCTACCATAAATACTTTAAGGAGTTACAGCAAATGGGATATATCAATTACCGCCCATCATACCATCCAGGATATAGAAGTGAAGTGGAAATAACAATAAAGCCTTACAAATCGTAAGGCTTTTTCTTAATTGACATGTAATCAAAATTTTTATAGCATAAATCATAGAATATTGTGCAACTATACCGTCTGAGAACCTATACTCAGAATTTGTTCGGCGGTATGCACAACACTTTGAACACTACAAGTAGAAGTCGCAAATATGATTTGAGTGCATTAATCACTTGCCAATAAGTTTATAGTTCTTAAATAATGTTTACTTTTGTAGTAATCATTGTATTATGTCGTTCTTTTAAAGTCAATCAGCTTAATGCAGGAAAGTTTAAAATTCAAAGATTTCAAGGAATTTTTAAACTTGTGGCAACATCGTGGCATACCAGATTTTACAAAGTAAAATATCCGTAATAGCACGGGTTTTCGGGCTTAGGTTCGATTCCCGGCGATTCCACTGGGACCGTTTAAAGGCAACTTTTCAAAGTTG
>RCUJ01001276.1_pt1 | contig 13749 bp, 10 predicted proteins | sample 2166321 | NCBI WGS metagenome assembly RCUJ01 (sample SAMN09932808, study PRJNA488358) | compost metagenome | feature: garden; material: soil; isolation source: compost soil in an enriched community after 118 h of incubation | place: Germany: Experimental Botanical Garden Goettingen | collected... | reverse complement strand
TGCGCAGGTGATGGCGAAGATGGCGCAGTAAGCGCAAGGACTGTTCGCTGTTGAGGGTAACGGGGCCGATGTCGGGCCCCGTTATCGTTGGTGCAGTTCAGCGTTTGGCGTTGGGCCGTTGATGGGACGCGGAGCATCCCTGGCTGCATTCCCACGCGGGAGCGCGGGAACGATCAAAGCCTTGGGGTTCAGCAGTATCAGTCAAAGATCTCAACCACACCCACGACAGCGTTGTCGTGGTTGGTGACGGCCAGGGCACGGATCTTGTTGTCGAGCATGTAGGCTTCGGCTTCCGACAGCTGCGCGTCTGCCTTGATGGTGTGCGGGTTGGCGGTCATGAAGTGGGCCACGGTGGTGTGGATCACGCCTTCGTCTTCCAGCAGCGCGCGGCGCAGGTCGCCGTCGGTGACGATACCGACCAGCACATTGTCGTCCATGACCACGGTCAGCCCCATGCGGCTTTGGGTCATGACCAGCAGGCAGTCGTGGAAGCTGGTGGCCGGGGTGACGATCGGTGCCGGCGAATGCATGACGTCGCTGACGCGGGTCAGCAGTTTACGGCCCAGGCTACCGCCGGGGTGGTAACGGGCAAAGTCCATGGCCTTGAACTGAATGGCGTCGATCAATGCCACGGCCAGGGCATCGCCCATGGCCATGGTCGCCAGGGTCGACGTGGTAGGGGCCAGGTTATTCGGGCACACTTCGCGCTCGACAGAGATGTCCAGCCAGATATCCGCGTGCTTGGCCAGGGTCGACTTGCCGTTACCGGTCATGGCGATGATTTTGTTGCCAAAGGACTTCAGGCTCGGGATCAGCTTGATCAGTTCATCGGTTTCGCCGCTGTAGCTGATCAGGATCAGCACGTCGATGGACTTGAGCATGCCCAGGTCGCCGTGAAAGGCTTCCGCCGGGTGCAGGAAGAAACTCGGGGTGCCGGTGGAGGCGAAGGTCGCGACCATCTTTTTCCCGATCAGGCCGGATTTGCCCATGCCACACACGACGGTGCGGCCTTTGCAGCCGAGGATGAGCTCGACGGCATTCTGGAATTCACCATCCAGGCGGCTGGCCAACTGAGTGACAGCCTGCGCCTGGGCAATAAGGGCTTCTTTAGCGATAGCGAGGTGATTCATGTTTTGACTTTCGTCCTTGAAAACAACGTGGCGTTGAACGGCCAATTTTAGGGTTTTTGCAACATTTAGCAAAGTCCCATTGCTGCCGGACAAGCAATTAAAACGCTTAAATTCCGGCCCGAGCCACGGCAACAGCCATTTCAGCAAACTTTTCGTTGTGCCTGCGTTCTGTATCCCGCAGCATATTGTTACCAAAACCGCTACAAGTCGGACATACGGCGCTTGCCTAAGTTGAAGCTATGAACCTGGATCTACACCCCCTGCAAGGCTGCAGAACGCTCTACCGCTGGCAACACGGTCACCTGGAACACCATTTACGCACCCTGCACCCTCACTGGGGCGAGCGCCCGGTGACCATCATCAGCCAAGACCTGGCCTCCAACGCTTCTTTCGTCAATTACGTGCGTCATCATCGACTGGTCGACCCCTGCACGGGCCAGGACCTGGAGCTGGTGGAAAAGTCGATTCGCAAAGTGGCGTTCATCGGCAGCCAGGAGGCCCGCTTCTATCGGGCCCGGGACATGCTCAGCGGCAGTGAGCACTTTCATTACCCCGACTGCCTGGGCGTCATTGAAACCCCTTGGGAAAGTCTGATTTTCACCGGCTTCGTGCGTGGTAAACCGCCGCGCATGCAGGCCATTGCCAAGCAATTGGCGCTCGGCATCGCCGAACTGGAAAGCCTCAGCCATCGCTATCTGAGCCAGCAGCCATGGCACAAGGCCCCGTTGTTTTGGAGCATGGACTTCTTTCGCCCCTGGTTCCTGCTGCGCCCGCGCTTCAACTTCGCCCGTTGCCTGCCCGAACTCGAACGCCTGGCCCGAAACGATGAGCGATTCATCGGCCTGGCCGACTCGTTCAAGGCCTTCGAGCCGCTGCTGGCGCGACTGGGCCGGGCCGCGCGCCGCAGTCCCCGCTGTATCAGCCACATGGATTACCTGCGCAAGAACCTGTTCATCGACAACGACCAACTGCAATTGATCGACTGGAGCGAGGTCAAGGTCGGGCGCGTGGGGTTCGATGGCGGGGCCTACCTGGGGGCCTTGTTCCGACGCAAGGACATGCCGGTGTTCCTCACCGCCCGGCAGCAGTTCCTGGATGCCTACCGAGAGGCCCTGCCCGCCGGCTTCGACACCGGGGAAGCGTTGCGCAACCTGCATTACATGTTCCTGCTCAACGCCCTCTTCCATTGCCTGCGCCCGGAGACCATTGCCGAGTACCAGGAAACACAGCGCATGCCGGTGCTGCGGCAGAAGTACGACTACTTGCTCAGCTTGCTGTGAGCTTGGCGAAAGGCAGTCATCGAGGGTGATAGCGGACACTTTTCAGAAATCCCCTACATACATATCCAAAAGTCCGCTCTCCATCTGTTAAATTGTATTAACATTCGCGCGATATTATTCAGGGGCAATGGCTTTTCCATCGGCATTGCCCTGCGCAATCGATCACTCTAATGGATTTCCGCTCCACGTTTATGGATGACGTCTCTCATCGCCCGCGTTTGTTGATCCTCTCCAAGGGTGCTCAACGCATTGCCACGCTGCCCTCGCTGCTGCCCGATTACGCGCCGCACAACGGGACTGTGGGCGACATGGCGCAAGCCGACTGCGTGATGGCGTGGGGGCGCAAACCCAGCGCACTCAAGGCCATGACCGAGGCGGCGAAAGCCAATCGACCCATCCTCACACTGGAAGACGGCTTCCTGCGTTCCGTGGGCCTGGGCGCTGACGAGCCACCGCTGTCGTTGATCGTCGATGACATCGGCGTGTACTACGATGCCAGCGCGCCTTCGCGCCTGGAGCAGTTGATTGCCCTCCCCCTGAACGATGCCGACACCCTGCGTGCCACGGCGCTGCAACAGTTGTGGCAACAACAGCGGGTGTCCAAGTACAACGACGCCCGCATCGAATACCCAGACCTGCCCGCCGACTGTGTGCTGGTGGCCGACCAGACCTTCGCCGATGCCTCGCTGCAGGGCGCCGGCCCCGCCGACTTCAGGGCGATGCTCGAGGCGGCCCTGGCGCGCTATCCCGCCAGCACGATCCTGCTCAAGGTGCATCCGGACGTGGTCGCCGGCCGCAAGCGCGGGCATTTCGACCTGGCGGCGCTGGCTGACCAGCCACGGGTCCAGGTGCTGGCGCGCAATGTCCACCCGGCCGAGCTGCTGCCGCGCTTGCGGGCCGTGTACGTGATGACCTCGCAACTGGGCTTCGATGCGCTGTTGTGGAATGTGCCCGTGCATACCTGGGGCATGCCGTTCTATGCCGGCTGGGGGCTGACGGATGACCGCCTGCCGGCACCGTCACGGCGCCAGCCGGTGAGCCTTGCCCAACTGGTACACGCCAGCCTGGTGCGCTACCCGCGTTATGTCAGCCCCGAAACCGGTCAACCATGTACCCCGGAAGTGTTGATCAACTGGCTCGGCCTGCAACGCCGCCATCGCAGTGCGCTGCCGGCAGCCATCCAGATGCTCGGTTTCAGCCGCTGGAAAGAGCCGCTGGTGAAGCTGTTTTTCAACGGCTGCAAGATTCGCTTCGTCAAACCCGAACAACCGCTGGACCCACGCCTGGCTACCGTGTCCTGGGGCTGCAAGCACGACACTGACCTCAGGGAGCACCCGCAACCGGTCAGCCGGGTCGAGGACGGGTTCCTGCGTTCGGTTGGCCTCGGCGCCGGCAAGGCCCGCCCGCTGTCCTGGGTCGTCGACGACCTGGGCATCTATTACGACGCCACGCGCAGCTCGCGCCTTGAGCGCATCTTGCTGGATCAGCGCTTTGATGCCGGGCTGCTGACCCGCGCCCAAGATCTGCGTGAAGCCATCTGCCGCGCAGGGTTGACCAAATACAACTTGCCTGGCGACGCCTGGCAGCGACCGCCCCAGGCACAACGGGTGATCCTGGTGACCGGTCAGGTGGAAGGCGACGCCTCGATCCGCTTCGGCGCCCATCGCATCCGCAGCAACTTGCAACTGCTGCAAGCGGTGCGCGAGCGCAACCCCGAGGCGTGGGTGCTGTACAAGCCGCACCCTGAAGTGCTGGCCGGTACCCGAGCCCGGGGCGACGACGAAGCACAGACGGTGCACTGGTGCGACGAGGTCATCGGCAATACGCCCTTGCAGCAATTGCTCGAAACCGTGGACGAGGTGCACGTGCTGACCTCCCAGTCCGGCTTCGAAGCCTTGCTGCGCGGTGTCCCGGTCACCACCTATGGCCAGCCGTTCTATGCCGGCTGGGGGCTGACCCGGGATGTCGACCTCCAGCCCGACGTGCAAGCCCGGCGCGGACGCCAGTTGAGCCTGGATGAACTGGTGGCGGGCACGCTGCTGCTGTACCCCACGTATGTCAGCCGCATCACCAACCGCTTCACCACCGCTGAACAGACTCTCTACGAATTACAGAATTGGCATGCTCTACCGCAGCCAGGAGCAACATCCCGATGGCAGGACTTGAAACAGCGCTTGAGCAGCTTGTTGGGCATGAGACGCCTGAGAAGCTGAAGGCGCGGGCACCGGATCGCCCTCCTGCGCCTCATCCGCGCAACAGCTTTCTGTTTTTGCAGGGTGTCAGCTCGCCGTTTTTCGCCCGGTTGGCCAAAGCCCTGCGGGCGATCGACCAGCGCGTGCACAGCATCAGCTTCAACGTCGGCGACCTGCTGTACAGCACCGGTTCGCGCAGCGTCTATTCGGCGCACCCGCAGGAACTGGAGGCGTTCTACAGCCAGTATTTCCACGACCACCAGGTCACCGACCTGGTGCTGTTCGGTGACTGCCGCCCCGTGCATCGCCCGGCGGTGACCCTGGCCCGGCTGCAGGGCATTCGTGTGCATGTGTTCGAGGAAGGTTATTTCCGCCCTTACTGGGTCACCCTGGAGCGCGACGGCGTGAACAACAACTCGCGCCTGCCACGCGACCCCGACTGGTACCGCGACGTCGGCCAGCACATTGCGCGCTATGACAATGGCAACCCGTTCAAACTGTCCTTCGTCGCCCGTGCCGCCCATGACGTGCTCTACCACAGCGGCGGCGCACTGAACAAACTGTGCTTCCCCCACTACCGCACCCATGCGCCGTACAGTGCGGCCACGGAATATGCCGGTTTCGTCCGCCAGGGCATACGCCTGCTGTTTGCCGCGCGTCGCGACGATGCACGGGTGGCCGAAGTCGCTCGCGAGCGGCATCCGACCTTCCTGTTGCCACTGCAACTGGACAGCGATGCGCAGATCAAGGATCACTCGCCCTTCGCCAACATGTTCGACGTTATCAACCATGTGATCGCCTCGTTCGCCGCCTCGGCGCCGAGCGCCGCACGACTGCTGGTGAAGAACCATCCGCTGACCCCTGGCCTGGTGAACTACCAGCGCATCACCCAGGCGCTCGCCAGGCAATATGGCGTGGCCGACCGGGTCGACTTCCTGGAAAGCGGGCACATGCCGACGCTGCTCTCGCACATTGCCGGGATGATTACGGTCAACAGCACGGCAGGCGCGTCAGCGCTGCTGCACAAACGCCCGACCTTCACCCTCGCCAACCCGATCTACGCCATGCCCGGGCTGACCCAACAAGGCAGCCTCGACGACTTCTGGCATCAGCCACAAGCGCCGGACATGGCGCTGTTCCATCATTTCCGCAACACCGTCATCCACACCACCCAGATCAATGGCGGTTTCTATACCGGCTGCGGTATCGACATGGCCGTGAACAATTGCCTGGACGTGTTGCTGGCAAAGACCTCGAGAATCGAAAACTTCCTATGACGCACCGCTCTTCGCCCCGCTGCATTCTCATCACTGGCGCCACCGGCGGTATCGGTGGCGCACTGGCGCCGGCCTATGCCGCGCCGGGCGTGACCTTGATCCTGCAGGGCCGCCGCCTGGACCGCCTCGAAGAGTTGGCCAACGAATGCCGCGCACTCGGTGCCCGCGTGTTGCTCGAAGCCCTGGACGTGCGCGAACTGGATGAGCTGCGCGCCATGGTTCGCCGGGTCAGCGAAGCCGAGCAGCCAGACCTGGTCCTGGTCGGCGCCGGGCTCAACACCGCCGTGGGCAGCCATGGCGAAGCCGAGCGTTGGGACGACAGCCGCGCCTTGCTCGAAGTCAACGTGATGGCGGCCCTGGCCACCGTTGAAGCGGCACTGCCGGCCATGCGTGCCCGCGGCAATGGGCAGATTGCCCTGTTCAGTTCACTGGCGGGCTGGCGCGGGTTGCCGGTAACGCCGACCTACAGCGCCAGCAAGGCGGCGATCCGTGTCTACGGCGAGGCGATCCGCGACTGGCTGGCGCCGGAAGGAGTGAAGATCAACGTGATCGTCCCCGGCTACGTCGAGTCGAAAATGTGCTTCGAAATGCCCGGCCCCAAACCCTTTCTGTGGACCGCCGAAAAGGCGGCCCGACGGATCAAGCGCGGGCTGGCAGCAAACCAGGCCCGCATCAGTTTCCCGTTCCCGCTGAACCTCGGCACCTGGCTGCTGGGGGTGATTCCGCAGCGCCTTTCTTCGTTTATCCTGCGTGGTCTGAATTACAGTGAGTGAATTGTCCATCCTTCAGGTCGGTATCGTCGGCCTGCTCCTCACCGTCCTGATTGAACGCCTGCTGACCCCACGCCCGAACCTGCGCCGTCCGCTGAGCTGCTGGTTGCTGCACGGCGGTTTGTGGTGCGTCGCCCTGGCTGTGCTGTATGGCGCAACCGCCCGCCCGCTGTTCAGCGGCATCAACGTACTGCTGCTGTGGCTGTTGATCGTGATGGTCAGCAACGCCAAGTACCACTCCCTGCGCGAACCGTTCGTGTGCGCCGACTTCGAATACTTCAGCGATGCCATACGCTTCCCGCGCCTGTACCTGCCGTTCTTCGGCATCGGCAAAGCCGCGTTGCTGGCCGTGGGCTTCGTGATTTACCTGTGGGCCGGCTTGAGCTTCGAAGCGCAAGTCCCGGGGGGGCGCCTCAGCGCACTCTGGCTGGGCCTCGCGGGCGTGATCCTGCTGAAGCTCGGCCACCGCCGCAGCGTACCGACTTTCGATGCCGAAGCCGATGTACGGCGCTGGGGCCTGGCGGCCAGCCTGTGGCGCTACTTCTGGGCTGCCCGCGCACCGGTCGACCGCAGTGCACTGGGCTCGCCGTTCAACACACCAGGCGCTTGCCCACCCGGCATGCCCCTGCCCGACCTGGTGTCGGTGCAGAGCGAATCGTTTTTCGATGTGCGCGACCTGTGGCCTGGCGTCAAGACCCAGGTACTGAGTGAATACGACCGCCTTGTCGAGCAATCCCTGGCCCGTGGCAAGCTGCAAGTGGCCGCCTGGGGCGCCAACACCGTGCGCACCGAGTTCGCCTACCTGACCGGCATCCCCGGCGACCGCCTCGGCGTACACCGCTTCAACCCCTACCGGGTGCTGGCCCGCCAGGGCTTGCCAAGCATCGCGGCGCACCTCAAGGCCCAGGGCTACCGCACGGTCTGCATCCACCCTTACGACGGCAGTTTCTACGGACGCAACACCGTGCTGCCGGCCTTGGGGTTCGATGAGTTCATTGACGTGCGCGCCTTCGACGACTCGCAAAAGGCCGGGCCGTTCATTGGCGATTGCGCCGTGGCCGACAAGATCCGCGAACTGCTCGAAGACCCGGCCCGCAGCCAGCCGCTGTTCATCCACGCGGTGACCATGGAAAACCACGGCCCGCTGCACCTGGAGCACGTCGACGCCGCCGAGTTGCCGACCTGGTTCGACCGCCCGCTGCTCGCCGGCATGGACGACCTGGCACCCTATCTTCGCCACATCGCCAACGCCGATCGCATGCTTGGCAAGCTGCGCGGCACCCTGCTCGCACAGCCACGGGAAGCACTCCTGTGTTTCTTCGGCGACCATGTACCGATCCTGCCGAACGTGTACCAGGCCATTGGCGCGCCAGCCGGCGACACTGATTACTTGATCTGGTCCAACCGGCGACAGCCCGGCGCCTCCCCTTGCCCGATCCGCGTTGATGCGTTGTCCAGCCGCCTGGTTGCCTGCGCCCACGAGGAACGCACGCCCACCGCTGTTGCCGGCGTGGCTTGAAGCCGTGGTGACTATCGTACTGGGATCGAGCCTGGCACCGGACCTGACCGCCGACCCCGCGCTGTCGCGGATCGTCACGGACGGTCGCGGCTCGCTGGCATTTATTCTCGGCGATACCGCCTGCCGCCAGCGCCTGCTCGGCACCAGCATTCACTGGGACCGGGTGCTGCTGGCCTTCGAAGACGGTCAGGCGCAGGGCTATGCCGCGTTCAAGCATCACCTGCGCGGCCCCTTCGCCCTGCGCTCGCAACCCTTTGTCCGCGAATTCGGCTGGTTGCGCGGCTGGCTGCGCTTTGCCGCATTCTGCCTGAGCGAGTTCCGCGAATGGCGCTACCCGTTTCTGCTGTACGGCCTGCGCGTGAACAAAACCGCACGCCAGCATGGCGTCGGCTCGGCACTGGTCCAGGCGTGTTGCACACACGCCGCCGCCTGCGGTTTCAAGGACGTGTTCCTGGAAGTGCCACTGGATAACCAGCGGGCACGCGAGCTGTACTTGCATAACGGCTTCCACTTGCTGCGCAAGCGCTGGGTGCCGTGGCCACCGGTGCGCACCATGCACCGACGCGCGGAGCCCGCCCTGTGAACGGCCTCGACAGACCCGCGATCACCCTGCAGCCATTGGTCGAAGGCCCCGGCTGGATCGGCATCATGTCCCAGTGGGTGGCGTGGAAGGTCCTGCACCTGCCGCAATTCCTCGGGCCGGAAGGCTCGCCCTTCTGGCTGTGGCGGCGCGGGCTGCATGCCCCCAAGGGCCTGAAAGCCATTGCCGGCATTGGCTACAAGCACTCCTCGGCCCAGGCCCGGGTGTTGTGTCAGCGTTGGGGCTTGCCCTACATCGCCCTGGAAGACGGATTCCTGCGTTCCTCATCCCTGGGCATCGAGGGCGATACGCCGATGTCGATGGTGGTCGATCCGGTGGGTATCCACTACCTGGCCGACCGTCCTTCGCTGCTGGAAAACATCCTGCAGGAGCCGGACAGCCTCAGCCCTGAGGAGCTCGACAGCGCCCGGCAACTGATCGCGCTGATGCGCAGCAGCGGCATCGGCAAGTACAACAATGCCCCGGACCTGGACCCGGACGACCCGCTGGGCCGTGAGCGACCCCTGGTGCTGGTGGTGGACCAGACCGCCGGGGACTACTCGATTCCTGGTGGCGGCCTGTGTGAAGCCGACTACGTGCGCATGCTCGATGCGGCCCTGGCGGAAAACCCGGACGCCGAGGTGCGGGTGCGCATTCACCCGGACTGCGTGGGCGGACAAAAGCCCAGTTGCCTGCTGGCGGCCGCCACGGCGCGAGGGGTAAGCCTTGAGAGTCGCCCGGTGTCCTGGGCCTCGCTGGCCCGGCGCGCCCGACGGGTGTACATCGGCACCAGCCAGGCCGGGCTCGAAGCCTTGATCCAGGGCGTGCCGGTGACCTGCTTCGGCCTGCCCTTCTATGCCGGCTGGGGCCTGACGGACGATCGCATGCCGATCCCCCGGCGACAGGCGCGGCCGGACCTGGTGCAACTGGTGGCCGCCGCCTACCTGCGCTATTGCCGTTATGTCGACCCGCTCACCGGCCAACCCACCGACGCCTTGACCGTGGCCCGCCAACTGGCCCGCAAGAAAGCCCGGGACGCCGAGTTCGCCGGGAACATCACCGTGCTGGGGGTCAAGCGTCACAAGCAGCACAACATGCGGCGCTTTTTCGAAAGCCGCTGGGGTCGGCTGGACTTCGCCGAAGACAGCCCGACGCTGCTCAAGGAGATCGCCGCCAAGCGCGGCAAGCTGCTGGTGTGGGCCGCTCGCGAACCGGCCGACCTCAAGGTTCGCGCTGCCGCACTCGGGGTGCCGTTGTGGCGCGTCGAAGATGGTTTTCTGCGCTCCCGGGGGCTTGGCGCGCTGAACGCTCCGGCCCTGTCGTTGGTGCTCGACCGCAGTGGCATGCACTTCGATGCCAGCGCCAGCTGTGACCTGGAACACTTGCTGGAACACGGGGACTTCGACGCCGACAGCCTGGCCGAAGCCGCCCGCCTGCGCGAACGGATCGTGGCCTGCGGCACCAGCAAGTACAACCTCAAGATCGACGCCGATCACCCGGTGTGCGCACGACCTGGCCAACGGCGGATTCTGGTACCCGGCCAAGTGGAAGACGACGCCTCGCTGCTGTGCAGTGGCGGCACCTTGCACGACAATCTCGAACTGCTCAGACAAGTGCGGGCCAGCGCGCCAGACGCCTGGATCGTCTACAAGCCGCACCCGGATGTGGAAGCCGGAAAACGCCAGGGCGCCGTGCCTGCGCAGCTGCTGCACGGGCTGGCCGACCAGGTGCTGCCCGGTGCCGACATCGCCCGCCTGTATGCCCAGGTCGACGAAGTACACACCCTCAGTTCCACTTCGGGCTTCGAGGCCTTGCTGCGTGGCCTGACGGTGGTGACCTACGGCACGCCCTTCTATGCCGGCTGGGGCCTGACCCGTGACCACCAGCCTTTGCCGCGCCGGACCCGGCGCCTGACCCTGGACCAGTTGGTAGCCGGCGCCCTGTTGCGCTATGCGCGCTATGCCGACCCCCAGCAAGCTTTGCCCTGCGATGCGTGGCATGCCCTGGCATGCCTGTCGACCCCTCGCCCGCCGCGCCTGACGCACCATCCGCGTCTGCTGCCGCTGCTCAATTACACCCGGACCATGCTCGGCTGCGCCCGCGCAGCGGTCCCCCTCAAGGATTAGACCATGCCTGCATCACTGAAGGACCTGGGCCGTTATGCGGCGCTGCCCTGGCATTGCCTGCAGCTGTTGACCCACGCTAAATCGTTCGAGAACAACCCGGTAATCGGCAGTGCCCGGCTCAATGCCCTGGGTCTGCATGTGCAACGCCGCCAACTGGCCATGAGCATGGCCGCCATGCGCCGCCGGGCCTTGGCGCCTCGGCTGGATGCCGGGGAGCTTGCCAGCTTCGAGGAGCAGGGGTTTTTCGTTCGCGAGAATGCACTGCCTGCCGAACAGTTCGCCGCCCTGCGTGCCGAACTGGGTGACCTGCGCAGCACCGGCTGGGAAATGCGCCAGGGCAAGGCCGTGACCCGGCGGGTCAGCCTGGACCAGGATGTCCTGGCCCGAAACCCGGCCAGCGCTGCCTTTGTGGCCGACCGCAGTGTGCGCGACCTGATTGCCTATGCCTCGTCGAACACCGGCGGGATCACCTATCAGTTGCAGTCGATCGTGATCGATGGAGTGAATGCCGAGCAGGACCCGCAAACCCGCCTGCACGCCGATACCTTCCATCCGACCGCCAAGGCCTGGCTGTTTCTCGATGACGTGGCCGACGACCAGGGGCCGTTCAGTTACGTCCCGGGCTCCCATCGCCTGACACCGGAACGGCTGGCCTGGGAGTATCGCCAGAGCCTCGGCGCGGCACGCTCCGACGAGCAGATGCATCGCGAGGGCTCGTTCCGCATTCACCAACACGAACTGGCCGGGCTCGGCCTGCCGGCACCGCGACGCTTTTCGGTACCGGCCAACACCCTGGTGGTGGCGGACACCTCGGGCTTCCACGCCCGCTGCCCAAGCCTGCGCCCCAGCCACCGGGTGGAAATCTACGCCAGCCTGCGCCGCAACCCGTTCATCCCCTGGCGCGGCGCCCACCTGTTCGCCCTGCCCTGGATCGCCAACCACCACATGCGCTGGGACATCCGCCTCAAGCGCCTGATGGGCTTCGACAAACGCAGCCACTGGCGCTTCATCGAACAGCTCAACGCCTACGAAAAGCCGTATATCTGACCCGCAACGGCCGCGGCGTGCCGCTCAATCAAGCCTAAACGTCGTCTCCGTGGCGAGGGAGCTTGCGGTCTTGCGGCTTTGAGCGACCTTTTTGGGGGGCTGCCAGGCAGCCCGTGAAAACGCGCTGGCTCCTGGCGGCGATCCGACGATAAACGATAACCCGCCGCGTCAGCCGATCCTGGCCATTTCCTCAGCAACGATGGCAACGGTGCGGGTGATTTGCGCTTCGGTGTGTTCGCAGGAAACGAAGAAACGCACCCGCGCCGCGTGCTCCGGGACAGCCGGGTACAAGATCGGCTGGGCATTGATGCCCCGGTCGAACAGGGCGCTGGAGAGCCGCCCGGCCTTGAACGAGCTGCCGGTGATCACCGGAATCACCGCAAGCCCGGTACTGGTGGCCGTGTCGAGGCCCGCCTCTTTGGCCAGGCGCAGGAACAATTCACCACGGGCCTGTACCGCCTGCACCCGCTCACGATCATGGGCCAGGCACTGCAGCGCCGCCAGCGCCGCTGCCGTGACCGACGGTGGCATGCCCACGCTGTAGAGGAAGCCCGGCGCGAGGAACTTCAGGTGCTCGACCAGCGCCGTGTTGCCGGCAATGTAGCCGCCGCAACTGGCGAGGGTCTTGCTCAGGGTGCCCATCCAGATATCCACGTCATCGCCCGCCAGGCCGAAGTGCTCGCGAATACCTTTGCCGGTTGCTCCCATCACCCCCAGCGAATGCGCCTCATCGACCATCAGGAAGGTCTTGTGCTTGCGCTTGAGTTCGACGAAGCGCGGCAGGTCCGGGTAATCGCCGTCCATGCTGTAGATCCCTTCGACCACCACCAGCACCCGCTCGAAGTGCTGGCGCTGCTCACCGAGGATCCGGTCCAGCGCTTGCCAGTCGTTGTGGGCAAAGCTCAGGCGACGCGCACCGGACAACTGGATGCCCTGCAGCACACTGTTGTGAATCAGTTCGTCGTGCAGTACCAGGTCCCGGGGGCCGAACAGATAGCCGATGGTGGTCACGTTGGTGGCATGGCCACTGACAAACACCACCGCATCATCAACCTCGTACAGACTGGCCAGCTCGCGTTCCAGCTCACGGTGCAACGGACGATCGCCCGACACCGGACGACTGGCCGATACCGAAGTGCCGTATCGGTCGATCGCTGCCTTGGCCGCCTCGGCCACCACCGGGTGACCGGAATAACCGAGGTAGTTGTAGCTGGCGAAGTTGACGTATTCACGGCTGCCGATACAGGTCTCGGCACCCGCCGTCCCTTCGTGCATACGAAAGAACGGGTTGGCCAGGCCCAGGCGCGCGGCGCTCTGCTGTATCACGCGCAACTGCTGATAACCGGGGTGCTGGTCGAAGCGATAAAACGCTTCGGGCACTTTCAGCGCGGCCTGTTGCGCTTGCTCCAGAGTCGCACCACCCGCCGTGTCGCCCGCCTCGCTGCGACGGCGTTCCAGCGCTTGCTGGATCAGCCGTTGCTTGATACCGACACTCAGGCCGGTGGGCGTTGTTGCAGTCATCGGGCTATCACTCAATCAAACATCACTCAATCAATCGGTTGGGTGCCGCGGCTCTGTCGGCCAGTTCGGCGTTCATCTCGGCCATTTGCTCGCGGCTCAATTCGCTGCCGTGGCGAGCCAGTACGTTCTCGGCCAGGGCCACAGGCGCCGGGGCTTCATCAGCCCCCGCTTCACCGCGCAGCAGGTCAAGAATGCGCACACTGAGCTTGTCGATGCTAGAGCTCTCGCTGAGCTCCATCACCGGCAGGCGAACGCCGAAGCGCTCTTCCAGCGCCACCACCAACTCGACGCTCATCAACGAGTCCAG
>RCUJ01001274.1_pt1 | contig 13753 bp, 9 predicted proteins | sample 2166321 | NCBI WGS metagenome assembly RCUJ01 (sample SAMN09932808, study PRJNA488358) | compost metagenome | feature: garden; material: soil; isolation source: compost soil in an enriched community after 118 h of incubation | place: Germany: Experimental Botanical Garden Goettingen | collected... | reverse complement strand
TGAGCCCGGTATTGAGGCCGATCATGCCGAACTCCAGGGCCTCGCCGAAGCGCCAGGAGCGGCGCATATCCTGGGTGAAGAAGTACGCGGCCAAGCCATAAGGCGTGGCATTGGCCAGGGCCAGCGCTTCGGCCTCGTGGGTAAAGCGCATCAAGGGCGCCACCGGGCCGAAGGTTTCTTCGTTGGCCAGCAACATGCCGGCATGGGCCTCGCCGAGCACCGTCGGCTCGACGAACTGGCTATCGCCCGCGGGAATACCGCCGCAGAGCAAACGGCCGCCTTGACTCAGGGCATCGTCGATATGCTTGGCGACCTTGCTCACCGCCGCCGCATTGATCAGCGGGCCGGTGGTCACGCCCTGCTCCAGGCCGTTGCCGACCTTGAGCTTGCCGACCTCTTCCACCAGGCGCTGGGCGAAGCGCTCGTAGATGCCCTCCTGCACCAGGATGCGATTGGCGCAGACGCAGGTCTGCCCGGCGTTGCGGAACTTGCTCTGCATGACCCCGGCCACCGCCTGTTCCAGGTCGGCGTCGTCGAACACGATAAAGGGCGCATTGCCGCCCAACTCGAGGCTGAGGCGCTTGATCTGATCGGCGCTCTGGCGCATCAGCAAGCTGCCCACAGCGGTCGAGCCTGTGAAGGAAATCTTGCGCACCGTTGGGTTGCTGGTCAGCTCTTCGCCGATCCCCACCGGCATGCCGGTGACCACGTTGAACACCCCGGCAGGAATGCCGACCCGCTCGGCCAGCACCGCCAGCGCCAGCGCCGACAGCGGCGTCAGGTCCGAGGGTTTGACGATCACCGGGCAGCCAGCCGCCAGGGCCGGCGCGCACTTGCGGGTGATCATCGCGTTGGGGAAGTTCCACGGGGTGATGGCGGCGCAGACCCCGACCGGCTGTTTCAGGGTCAGCAGGCGGCGGTCACCGCTGGGCGCAGGAATGGTCTCGCCGTAAATCCGCCGGGCCTCCTCGGCGAACCATTTGACGAAGCTGGCGCCGTAGCGGATTTCACCCTGGGCTTCATGCAGCGGCTTGCCCTGCTCGCAGGTCATGATCAACGCCAGATCGTCGAGGTTATCGAGCATGGCCTGATACCAACGCTCCAGCAGCACGGCACGTTCTGCCGCAGGACGCGCACGCCAGGCCGGCCAGGCGCGCTCTGCGGCTTCGATGGCGCGGCGGGTTTCGCCGCCTTGCAGAGCCGGCACCCGCGCCAGGCATTCGCCGTTGGCCGGGTTGACGACATCCACAGTGGCTGCGTTATCGGCAGCGATCCACTGCCCGTCGATGTAAGCGAGTTCTGCCAGCAGGCTGGGGTCTTTCAAACGATTCTTGAGCATGATCGAGTCCTGTTCCGAGACAGCCTCCAGTTTATTCAGCGGCTACAGACGAGGATGCTGAAAGCGCTCGCCCAGCAGCGTTGGATTGCTGAATATCGTTCGGTGACGGCAGGCTCTACTGGGTGTGCGGGTTGCGTGGTGGGCGTGCGGCCGCGGGAGGGTTGGCCGGTGTTCCGCTTCAGCCTCGATTGGCCTTGAAGACTCCGAAAGAATCGCGGCTAAAGCCCCTCCCACCATGCCTGGTATGTCAGACGTTGAAGTGCTTGATCATCCCGCTCAACTCGCTGGCCAGGCCGGCGAGTTCCAGGCTGGAGGTTCGGGTCTGGTTGGCCCCGGCCGTGGTCTGCAGGGAGACATCACGGATATTCAGCAAGTTACTGTCCACCTCGCGGGCCACGTAGGATTGCTCTTCGGTGGCGCTGGCAATGCTCAGGTTGCGTTCGTTGATCTGGCCGATCGCCTCGACGATGGCCGTCAATGCAGTGCCCGCCGCGCGCGCGAGTTCCAGGGTGTCCCGGGTTTTCTCATTGCTGCTGTGCATGGCGCGCAGCGCGCCCTGGCTGCCCTGCTGCACCGAGCCGATGATGGTCTCGATCTGTTTGGTCGACTCCTGAGTTCTTTGCGCCAAGGCCCGCACCTCGTCCGCCACCACGGCGAAGCCGCGCCCGCTTTCGCCCGCGCGGGCGGCCTCGATCGCGGCGTTCAAGGCCAATAGATTGGTCTGCTCGGCAATCCCGCGGATCACATCCAGCACCGAGCCGATACCGCCTATCTGGCCCGCCAAGGCTTGCAGGGCTTCGGCGGTCAGTGCCATGTCGCCGGTCAGCGACTCGATCGCGCCGACCGTGCGGCTGACGCTGCCCTGGCCCTGACGGGCGCAGACGTCGGCAGCCTGGGACACCTCCGAGGCCGAGGCGGCATTGCGCGCCACCTCTTCGATCGCAGTGGTCAGTTCGGTAACGGCGGTCACGGCCTGATCGAGTTCCCCGCTCTGTCGCTGCAGACCGCGGCTGGTGTCCTCGGTCACCGTGCTCAAGACCGCGGAAGTCGAGTTGAGTTGTTCGGCGGAATTCACCACCTGGCTGACGGTGCCGCGCAGGTCCGTTTGCATGCGCTGCAAGGCCTGCAGCAGACGCGCCGCTTCATCCATACCGGTGGTATCGAGGGTCTGGGTCAGGTCGCCCTTGGCGATTCGCTCGGCCGCGGCCATGGCCATGGATAACTGTTTCAGCAAGCGCAGGACGATCAGCGTCGCCAGCGTGCCGCCGACCAGCAGCAGCGCCAGCAGGCCGGCGGACATCAGCAGCAAATCCTGCTGGTGCCGGTCACGCCGCTCGCCCAGTCTCTGCTCGAGCAGCGCCAATGCGGAGTCGCCAAGCGCGTGCATGGCATCGATCGGCCGATCATAGGCGGCCAGGTAGTCCGCGACCGGGTAGCTCAGCTTCAAGCCGCCACCGCCACTGGAAAAATCCAGCTCGGTGACCGAGACCAGCTGCTGATCGGTCACTGCCAGGATCTGCCGGCTCTGCTGGCGCAGCGCCGCCAGCGGTTGCTCCAGAATGGCGGCGCTCGCCGGGTCGGCGGCAGCGGCCTTGGCGAAGGCCCGCCCCATCCGGCCGAAGCTGGCCAGCGCCTGGGCGGTCAGCCCCATCAAGGCGCCCTGTTGCTCCGGCAGAATTCGCCCCTGCACCAGATAGAGGGCGCCGAAACCGCGCAACTGGCCGAACAGCTCGGCGGTTTGTGGCAGCTCGATCAGTGCAGCGGTCATCAATGCAGAGGTTTGCAGAAGCGGATCCCGAGACAGCTCGAAATGATCGAGCAGGGCATCCTCGATCAGCAGGCTGGAGGCGATCAGTTGCGTATGCCGTTGCATGCTCGGCCTGGCCTTGATGCTGCCCTGGCCGATCTCTTCGGACAATGCCTGCCATTGCTCGCGCACCTGCTGCCAGTCGCTCAATAGATCCGCTTCGACCTCGGCCGCGCGCAGTATCTGCTCGCTCGCCTCGAAGCTACGCTGCAACTCGGCCTGCTTGGCCAGGCGGGCCTGTTGCAGACTGCTGTCGCCGCCGAGAGTGATGGTGGCCAGACCGCGATGCTGCTGGGTCAGCGCGACCAGGTGCAACAGCGCCTGCACCGGCGCAATACCCCGCAATTCGCGCTCGGCCTGACGTCCACTATTCAGCGCACCCAGCACGTAGAGGATGGTCGGCACGACGATCAGGGCGAGGGCCAATACCCCGAGCAAGACGAACTTGCCGGAGAAGGAAAGACGTTCGAGGGCTTTCATGGAGAGACTCCCAGCGTGTTGTCAGGACGCGCGAGGAGGCTCGGCAGTCCCGCTTTTTATGGTTATTGTTTTCGGCTTTTTTCGGGCGAGCAGTCTCACGGCCGTCAGTGGCCCCATGGCGGAAGCCGAGCATGCGAGACGGCGCGAGGGCCTGAGCTGGCGTTACAGCTTCAACGAGCCCAGCAGCCCCTCGAGAAAGCGCTCACCGGCATCCATCTGGCTGACTTCGATGAATTCGTCGGGCTTGTGCGCCTGTTCGATGGAGCCCGGCCCGCAGACCACCACCGGTACATTCAGGCGCTGGCTGAACAAGCCGCCCTCGGTGCCGAAGGATACTTTCGCGCTGCCGGTATCCGCCGGGGCGAAGTTCTTCAGCAGGCGCACGGCTTCCACGCTGGGGTGGGTATCGAGGCCGGGGTAGACGTTGAGGGTCTCGATCTCGATGTCGGCAACGCTGGACAAGCGCTTGGCCTCGCGCACGATCGTCTCGGCCTGTTCGCGCATCCGATCGAGAAACTGATCGAGGTCGTCGGCCGGCAGATTGCGCACTTCGAAATCCAGGCTGCACAGGTTCGGCACTATGTTCAGCGCCTTGCCGCCGACGATTTGCCCGACATGCACGGTGCTGTAGGGCACGTCGTAATCCGCATCCTGCGCGCCCTGCTCCTGCAGGCGCTGCTGGCTCTGGCGCAGCGCGGCGATAAAGTCGCAGGCCACGTGAATGGCGTTGACCGAGCGCGGCGCCAGGGACGAGTGCGCTTCCTGGCCACGGCAGAAGGCGCGGTAGGAGCCCTTGCCCTTGTGGCCGAGGACGAACTGCATCTCGGTCGGTTCGCCGACGATGCACAGGAACGGCCGCAATGGCGCCAGGTGCAGCACGTCGAGCAGGCGGCGCACGCCGACGCAACCGATTTCCTCGTCATGTGACAGTGCCAGCTGCAACGGCCGGCTCAACGCGGCGTCGGCGGCGTCGAGCATGGCGTCGATGGCCAGGGCGATGAAGCCCTTCATGTCGCAGCTGCCACGGCCATAGAGTCGCCCGTCCTTCAGCGTCGCCTGGAACGCCGGCACGCTCCAGGCCTGGCCGGCGGCGGGCACCACGTCGGTGTGCCCGGACAGCAGAATTCCCGGGACATCGCGCGGGCCGGTGCTGGCGAACAGATTGGCCTTGCGCCCGCTCTCGTCCTTGACGATCAAGGACTCGATGCCCTTGCTCAGCAGCAGCTCGCGCACATATTCGATCAACGCCAGGTTCGACTCCGACGAGACGGTGTCGAAGGCGATCAGCCGTTTGAAAATTTCCAGGACACGGGGTTTCATGAGGCCTTGCTCCGCTGCAGGGATGAAGTGGCGAACCGGCGGATATGAAAGGGTTCGATGGCGGTGCTGGTGCTGCCGCTGCTGATCAGCTCGGCCATCACATCGCCGACGCCCGGCCCCAGCTGGAAACCATGGCCGCTGAAGCCGAAGGCGTAATACAGGCCAGCGACCGTGCCGCTGGGCCCCATCACCGGCAGCGAGTCCGCCAGGTAACCTTCGATACCGCTCCAGGTGCGGATGATGTTCAGGTTGGCCATCTGTGGCGCCGCGCCCATCAGGCCGCCGCCGACGATCAGTACATCGGTCTGTGCAACGCTCACGACGCCATCTCCGCGGCAGGCTTGAGTTCCTCGGTCAAGATCGACAGCGGCTTGACCGGTGCCTGCCCGCGCTGGCGGCCGACCCATTCGACAGCGACTCCAGCCGCGGCGGCGATCACCTCGGCACCGGCCTGGGAGCAGTAGCGGCCCTGGCAGCGGCCCATGCCGACCCGGCTGAAGGCCTTGGCGCGATTGACTTCGCAGGCGCCCTTCTCGCGCACCACGCCGCGCAACTCGCCGGCCGTGATCATTTCGCAGCGGCAGACGATCGCCGCGTCCGGCAAGGCCTTGGCCTGCGCCGCCGGCCAGGGAAAGGCCTGGTACAGGCCACGACTGAACTCTTCCATCACCGCCAGGACGCGACGCTGCAAGGCGAGCGCTTCGCCGTGCACCGGTTGTTGCAGATCCTGTAACAGGGCCAGCGCTACCAGGCGTCCGGCATGCTCCGCGGCATCGGCGCCACGGATCCGCGCGCCATCGCCGGCGGCGTACACACCGCTGACCGAAGTGCGCCCTTCTCCATCGGTATCCAGCACCCACTGCTGCGATGCGTCCTGGAAACGCATACGGCAACCGGCCAAGTCGGCCAGCTGGGTTTCCGGACGCAGGTGATAGCCCAGCGCGACTGCATCGCAATCGAACTCCAGGCTGTCGCCATGGAGGGTGCGCACCCGCACCGCGCTGACGCCGCTGGCCGCATCGCCCAGCACCTGCTGCGGCTCGACCCCCAGGTGCAGCGGGATTCGCGCCAGGTAGAGCTGCGCCAGCAGCTTCATCCCGGTGAACAGCAGCCCGGGGCGCGCGAGTAGTTTCGGCAGGGCCACAATGCGCTTGCGCAGCGGCGAGGTGTCGAGCACCGCGGCGACCCTGGCGCCGGCCTTGAGGTACTGGTTGGCGACCAGGTACAGCAGCGGCCCGCTGCCCAGGAACACCACCCGGCGACCGATCGACACCGCCTGCGCCTTGAGCGCTATCTGCGCCCCGCCCAGGCTGTAGGTGCCTGCCAGTTGCCAACCCTCGATCGGCATCAGCCGATCGGTGGCGCCGGTGCAGAGAATCAGCGCATCGTAAGCGACGCTGGTGTGCTTGCCCTGGCTGACGCAGCACAGCTGGCCCGGCCTCAGGTTCCACACCAGGGTATCGGGGCGGTAATCGATCCGCTCGCGCAGGCGATCGAAGCTCTGGTGCAGCGCCCTGGCCTTGTCCGCCCCGCTACCGTACAGGGTGGCGTAGTCGCGGCTGAAACCCTCGGGCTGGCGGCGATAGATCTGGCCGCCATCGCGGCGGTTCTCATCCAGCAGAATCGGCCTGATTCCCGCCGCCACCAGGGTCTCGGCGCAGCGGGTGCCCGCTGGGCCGGCACCGACTATCACCACCCGCACGCCGTCCTTCTGCAGATTCTTCAACCGCGTAAGGGCCATATCGCCTCCGCTTGCCTGGTGACGATATCCAGCCCCTCGCGAACTTCGCTGGAACAAGCACGCAGACGCTCGCCGCTGCGAGTCCAGACCCAGCAGTCCTGGCAGGCGCCCATCAGGCAGAAGCCGGCACGGCGGCCCGGATCGAATTCCGACTGACGCAGGGCCGACACCCGGGTCAATAACCCAACCATCAGGGTGTCGCCCTGCAATGCCTCGATCGGCTCGCCATCGACCAGCAGCCTGACGCTTGGCCGCTCACCCTCGGCCAAACGGACGAAGCGTCCACTCACGCGTAGGTGCCCACTAGCTTCATGCTGTTGACACTTTCCTGGGCCTTGAGCAGATCGGCACCGGTGTGATGACAGAGAATCTCGCTACCGCCGGCGATGTTGCCGCGCGGTGGCGCGCTGCGGTTGCACAGGCCGTCGATGCGCACCGGGCAGCGATCGAGGAACGGACAGAGATTCGCCACGCTGGCCGGCTCGCCGATCGGCGGCAGCCCGCCTTTAGCGGCCCCGCAGTGTTCCAGCCAGCCCTGGCGCAGCTCCGGCACCGAATTGGTCAACAGGTTGGTGTAGGGATGGAACGGCGCCTGGACGAACGCCTGCTGATCGCCGGCCTCGACCTTGTAGCCGCTGTACATCACCACTATGTCGTCGCACAGCGCACGTACGGTGGAGATGTCATGGCTGATGAACAGGTAGGAAACCCCCAGTTCGCGGCGCAGGTCGCGCAACAGTTCGAGGATCGCCGCGCCCACCACCGTATCCAGGGCCGAGGTCACTTCGTCACAGAGGATCAGATCCGGCTCCGCCGCCAGCGCCCGCGCCAGGTTGACGCGCTGCTTCTGGCCGCCGGACAACTCGCCGGGCCGGCGTTGCGCGATGCTGGCCGGCAACTGCACCAGCTCCAGCAACTCGGCGACCCGACGCTGCTGCTGCGCACCCTTCATGCCGTGGTAGAAACGCAGCGGGCGGCCGAGGATCTGTTCGATGCTGTGCTTTGGGTTCAGCGCCGTATCGGCATTCTGGAAGACGAACTGCACACGGCGGAACTGCTCGCGGGTACGCCCGGCCAGCGTCCTGCTGAGCGGCTGGCCGTCCAGCAGGATATGTCCAGCCGTGGTTGGCGCCAGGCCGGCGATGGCCTGGGCCAGGGTGGTTTTTCCCGACCCCGACTCGCCGATCACGCCGACCGCCGCGCCGCGCCGGATCTTCAGATCGACATCCTGCAGCACCTTCTTGGTGCCGTAGCAAATCTCCAGACCGTGGATGTCGAGCAGCACATCCTCTTCCGCGCAAGCTGCCTCTTGATCGCCCGCGCCCTGGCGCGCCGCCGGCCTTATCGCGGCCAACAGGCTGCGGGTATAGGGATGTTCCGGCGCAACGAGGATCTGTTCGGTCGTGTTGTTTTCCTGGATCTGGCCGTCGCGCAGCACGACGATGCGGTCGGCCATCTGCGCCACCACCGCCAGATCGTGGGAGACGTAGATCGCCGTGGTGCCGCGTTCACGCACCACCTTCTTGAACGCCCGCAGCACTTCGATCTGGGTCGTGACATCCAGCGCCGTGGTCGGCTCATCCAGGATCACCAGTGCCGGATCGGTGATCAGCGCCATCGCCGCCATCAGCCGCTGCAACTGCCCACCCGAGACCTGGTGCGGATAGCGCGCGCCGATGCGTTCCGGTTCCGGCAGCGCCAGCTCGCGGAACAGCTCGACGGCCTTGGCCTGCGCCTGCTTGCGCGACAGCACGCCGTGGATCAGCGCGCTTTCGATCACCTGATCCATGATGCTCTTGGACGGATTGAATGCCGCGGCCGCGCTCTGCGCGATATAGGCCACGGTACGCCCGCGCAGCTTTGCCAGCTCGGCATTCGACAGCTTGAGCACGTCGACATCGCCGACCCGTACCGAGCCGCCGACGATACGGCAACCCGAGCGGGCGTAACCCATCAGCGACAGCGCTATGGTGCTCTTGCCGGAACCGGACTCGCCGATCAGCGCCAGTACTTCGCCTTTGTTCAGGCTGAAATCGGCACCGTGCACGATAGGTACATCGATGCCCTCTTCGTTACGTGCGGCCACACGCAGGCCGCTTACCCTGACGATTTCGTTCATGTCACTTCTCCATCTCGCGCTTGGATCGCCCGCCGAAGCTGTCGATGAGCAAGTTGACCCCCATGGTCAGGGTGGCGATGGCGACCGCCGGTGCCAGCACGGCCGGGGCACCCGCCCAAAGGCCCTCGATGTTTTCCCGCACCAGCGAGCCCCAGTCGGCGTCCGGTGGCTGCACGCCCAGCCCAAGGAAACTCATGGCGCTGAGCAGCAGCACCACGTAGACGAAGCGCAGGCCAAAGTCGGTCATCACCGGGCGCAGCATGTTCGGCAGCACTTCGACGAAGATGATGTAGGGCATGGCTTCGCCGCGGGTACGCGCAACCTGGACAAAGTCCATGGTCATGACGTTCACCGCCACCGCACGCGCGATCCGGAAGGAACCCGGCATATAGGCGAATGCGGCCATCAGCAACAACAGCGGCACCGAGGAGCCGAACGAGGCCACCATCAGCAGGGCAAAAATCTTGTTCGGAATCGCGATCAGCGCATCCTGGGTACGGCTGATGAGTGCATCGACCCAGCCACCGGACGCGGCCGCCACCAGCGCCAGGACCACGCCAGCCGTGCAGGCCAGCGCTGTGGCCGCCAACGCCACGCCTATGGTGAAAGGCGCGCCGTGCAACAAGCGGCTGAGGATGTCCCGCCCCAGGTAGTCGGTACCCAAGGGAAACTCCAGGCTGAGCGGGCCGAAGTAGCCGTCGCTGATCATGGCGTTGGCATCGTGGGGCGCGAACAGGGGCCCGGCGACGGCCATCAGCGCCCAGAAGGTCACGATCAGCAGACCGATGACGCCACCGACAGACAGCGAGAACCGGCGCCGGCGGGTCCGCAGCGGCTCGTTCAGGCCATCCTGCTTCAGGGCGTTATCCTTGCCGCTGCCGATGCTCGCTTTAGGTGAAATACTGTTCGGTTTCATTTGCGCAGCCTCGGGTTGGATAGGATTGCACAGAGGTCAGCCAGCAGAACCAGCATCAGAAAACCCAGGCTGAACAACATCACGCACGCCTGGATCAACGGCATGTCACGGGTGACCACACCGTTTACCATCAGCGTCGCGACGCCCGGATAGTTGAAGATCGACTCGACTATGACCACGCCGCCCAACAGGTACGACAGGCTCAGCGCCACGGCGTTGGCGATCGGCCCGATCGCATTGGGCAATGCATGACGAAGCACCACCCGGATCGGACGTGCCCCTTTGAGTATCGCCATTTCGACATAGGAGGCGCTGAGCTGATCGACCACCGCGGCCCGCGTCATGCGCGCCATCTGCGCCGTCAGTACGCAGCACAGCGTCAGCACCGGCAACGCGTAGATGCGCACCAGTTCGCCGAACGACTCGACCTCGACGCTACGCGACAGCGCCGACAGCCAGCCCAGCTTCACGGCGAAGATCAGTACCGCGATGGTGGCGATCAGGAACTCCGGCACGGAGACGGCGAACACCGCCAGCATGTTGCTGTAACGGTCGAAGATCGAACCGCGGTACATCGCCGACAGAATACCTATGGTCAGCGCCAGCGGCACCGAGACCAACGCGGTGACCGCTGCCAGTTTCAGGGTATTGGGCAGCCGGCTGGCGATCATCTCGTCGACCGGCATGCCGTTGACCAGGGAAATACCGGGATTGCCGGTGATCAGCCCGCCCAGCCAGTTGAAGTAGCGCAGGTGCACGGGTAGATCCAGGCCTAACTGCGCACGCAGCGCCGCCAGCGCTTCCGCAGTCGCCTCCTGGCCGAGCTGTTCCTGGACCGCGTCACCCGGCAGCAGGCTGGTGAGGAAAAACACCACGAGCGACACGATCAGCAGCGTAAGCACGCCTACAGCCAACCGACCACCAACCAGGCGTGCAATAGTGCTGTTCATAATTCATACCTTCACTTAGTGACGCCGCCTGCATGACCCGCAGGCGACGCCTTGGTTATCGAGCTATCGTTGCACCAATCGCTCAGGCATCCAGCCAGACGTGCTCGGCGAACATGTAGCCCATCAACCCACCGAGTGGATGAGGGGTAAGTCCTTTCAACTTGCTATTGTGGCCATCGAGGCTGCTGTTGAACTGCGAAATACCGACACCGCAGTGTTCATGCACCAGCACCTGCATATCGGCATACATCTGCTTGCGTTTGGCGTCGTCGGTTTCACCGCGCGCGGCAAGCAGCAACTGGTCGAACTGTGCGTTCTTCCAGCCCGATTCGTTGTTGCCGGCGTCGGACTTGAAGAACAGGCTGAACAACAGGTCGGCGGTCGGACGCGCACCGATGTTGCCGAAGCCCAGCGGATGCTTCATCCAGTGATTGGACCAGTAGCCGTCCGCCGGCACCCGCTTGATATCGAGCTTGAGGCCGATCTGCTGTCCCGAGAGCTGCAGCAACTGCGCGATGTCCAGCGAGCCGGTAGCGGCTTCGGACGCCACGATAGGCAGGGAGCGTCCGGCCATGCCGGATTTCTGCAGGTGGAACTTGGCCTTCTCCGGGTCGTACTCACGTTGTGGCAGACCGGCGAAATAGTAACGATTGCTGGGGGCGATCGGCTGGTCGTTGGCGATCTTGCCGTAGCCACGGAAGGCAGCCCGATTGATCTGTTTGCGATCGAGCAGATGCTTCATCGCCAGGACGAAATCCGGGTTCTGCACCGGGCCCAGATCATCGCGCATGATCAGGTTGGTATAGCCACCGGTCGGGGTCTCCATCAACTCTACGTTGGCACTGTCCTGGATGCGCGAAACCGAACGCGGATTGATCGGGTTGATCAGGTCCACGTCACCGGCGAGCAGGGCACTGATGCGAGCGGCCTCGTCCGGGATCGAGAAGAACTCGATTTCGTCGAGGTAGGGCAGGCCCGGCTTCCAATAGCTGTCGTTGCGCGCGGCAATCGAGCGAACCCCAGGCTGGAATTCCGCACACTTGAAAGGCCCGGTGCCGTTGGCGATGGCGAAATCGGTGGTGCCGTCACGCACGATGAGGAAGTGCGTAGTGGCGAGGATGGCCGGCAGGTCGGCGTTCGGGCTGGCCAAGCGGATCTGCAGCTCATGCGGCCCAACGGCCTTCACCTCCTCGAACTGCTGCGCGATGGTCAGCACCTTGGAGCCAGTCTCCGGCAACTTGTGGCGGGTCAACGAATAGACGACGTCGGCCGAGGTGAATGGCTTGCCATCGTGGAACACGACGTCCTTGCGCAGCTTGATGGTCCAGGAGATCGCATCGCTGGTATCGAACGACTCCGCCAGGGCCATCTGCGGCGCCAGTTGCGCGTCCAGGATCGCCAGGCCGTTATAGAACATGTTGTGACGACAGTAGTCGGTGTAATTACCGCCCTTTGCCGGGTCCAGCGTATCGGCGGTCGAGCTGGTCGCAGTGGCGACCTTGATACGGCCACCGCGCTTGCCTTTGCCCGTGGTTGCGGAGGTTGCGGCGAACACTTGGCCGGCCGAACCGAACAAGCTGCCGGCGCCTGCCACAGCCACGCCAGCCAGCCCCAACATGCGCAGCGCGTCACGGCGTGACATGCCCCGGTTGAGCCCTTCGAAGACACGCAGGCTTTCTTGGCCTGTGATCAGCTGAGAGTCGATTTTGTTTTTATTGTCAGTCATATCAGTTCTTCCTTTCGAAATTGATAAGGCTCGAGTGCTCGCTCATTGGCGAAGCGTTTCTACAACGTGACGCAACTGCATAAATTCAGTGTAAGTAGTCCTGCAACCGGTAATACGCACCTACCACCGGCAGGAACCAGGGCTTGCCGAAATGCCCGGGAATCGCCGGCCAGTTCAATTCTCGCCAGGGGTTGGCTTCGACTTTGCCGTCCATGACCTCGGCCATGACCTGGCCCATGTGCACCGACATCTGCACGCCATGGCCGCTGTAACCCATGGAGTGGTACACCCCGCCATGCTGGCCGGCGCGCGGCAACCGGTCGGAGGTCATGTCCACCAAGCCGCCCCAGCAGTAATCGACCTTGACATGGGCCAACTGCGGGAACATCTGCACCATCGCCGCCTGCAGGATCTTGCCGCTCTTGGCGTCGGAGCTTCCTCCGGACATGGCGAAGCGCGCCCGACCACCGAACAGCAGACGGTTGTCCGGGGTAACCCGGAAATAGTTGCCGATCATGCGGCTGGTGACGTAGGAGCGCTGTTGCGGCAGCAGCCGATCGAGTAGTGCCTCGGGCAGCACTTCGGTGGCAACGATAAAGCTACCCACCGGCACGATCCGCCGCCGGTACCAGCTAAGGCCGCCATGCTGACAGGCACCGGTCGCCATCAGCACCTGGCCGGCCTGCAGGCTGCCGCGATTGGTATCGATCCGATAGCCACCGGCCTCGGCCTTCCAGCCCTGCACGGTGGTCTGCTGGTAGATAAGCGCACCATGCCGCGCCGCCACTTCGGCCAGGCCAACACCGAAGCGGCCGACATGCATCTGCACGCCGTTGCGCTGCAACAGACCGCCGTGGAATTGCGCCGAGTCGACTTCGGCGCGGGCCTCCTCTGCGGACAGCAGCTCGACCTCGGCGTCGACCTCGCGACGGATCAGCTCGCAGGTCCGCGCCAGTCCCTCGTAATGCTGGGGCTTGGCGGCCAGCTTGAGCTTGCCGCTGCGTTTGAGATCGCAAGCGATCCCCTCCTCCTCCACCAACGTGACCACGGTCTGCACTGCGCTTTCATAGGCACGGTAATAGGCGCGGGCCCGTTCGGCGCCGAGGCTGGCGACGAGGCTGCCGTAGTCCTGGGCAACCCCGGTATTGCAATGCCCACCGTTACGCCCGGAGGCCTCGCCGACCACCCGGCCGGCCTCCAGCACCGCCACGCTCGCCCCTTTCAGGGCCAGCGCACGGGCCGCCGACAGACCGGTGAAACCGCCGCCGACGACGACTACATCGACTCGCGCCGGCAGCGCGCCGGTCTGAGCGCCGGTGAACGCCGGTGCGGTATCGAGCCAGTAGGACTCACTG
>RCUJ01001273.1_pt1 | contig 13755 bp, 7 predicted proteins | sample 2166321 | NCBI WGS metagenome assembly RCUJ01 (sample SAMN09932808, study PRJNA488358) | compost metagenome | feature: garden; material: soil; isolation source: compost soil in an enriched community after 118 h of incubation | place: Germany: Experimental Botanical Garden Goettingen | collected... | reverse complement strand
GACGGCAAGCGCCTCTATCAGGGCAGCATGGATCTCGCCCTGCAGGATCCGGCCGCCGTGCTGGCCGCCGCCGAGCGCGAGGCCAGCCTCTATCGTCATCAGGTTGCTGCTGTTGCAGCCAAGCCTGTGACGAGCAAGCCTGACACGGCCAAGCGCATAGTCGCAGTCACCGCCTGTCCGACCGGGGTGGCCCACACCTTTATGTCGGCGGAAGCGCTGGAGACCATGGCCAAGCAGCTGGGTCACCAGATCCGTGTCGAGACCCAGGGCTCGGTCGGTGCCCAGAATGCCCTGACTGCGGATGAGATAGCCGCCGCCGATCTGGTGTTCCTCGCCACCGACATCGAGGTGGACATGGCCCGCTTCGATGGCAAGCCGGTCTATCACACCAGCACGGGGGCGGCCCTCAAGAAGACCCGCGCCGAGCTCGACAAGGCATGGACTGAGGCGAAAACTTATCGTCACAGCGGCGCCGCCGCGGCCAAGAAGGAGGAGAAGGCGGGCCCCTACAAGCACCTGCTGACCGGGGTCTCCTTCATGCTGCCCATGGTGGTGGCCGGTGGCCTCATCATCGCCATCTCCTTCATCTTCGGTATTGAAGCGTTCAAGGAGCAGGGCACCCTGGCCGCGGCCCTGATGCAGATCGGCGGCGGCTCTGCCTTCGCCCTGATGATCCCGGTACTGGCCGGCTACATCGCCTACTCCATCGCCGACAGGCCGGGCCTGGCGCCCGGCATGATCGGCGGTATGCTGGCCAGCTCCCTCGGCGCCGGTTTCCTCGGTGGCATAGTCGCCGGTTTCCTGGCCGGCTACAGCGCCAAATACCTGAGTGACAAGGTGCGTCTGCCGGTCACCCTGGAGGCGCTCAAGCCCATCCTCATCATCCCGCTGGTGGCCAGCCTGTTTACCGGCCTGGTGATGATCTACGTGGTGGGTGGCCCGGTCGCCGGCATCATGAGTGCCATGACCGAATTCCTCAACAACATGGGCTCCGCCAACGCCGTGCTGCTGGGGGTCATCATCGGCGCCATGATGTGCTTCGACATGGGTGGCCCGGTCAACAAGGCGGCCTACGCCTTCGGGGTCGGCCTGCTCGCCTCCAAGACCTATGCCCCCATGGCTGCGGTGATGGCCGCCGGCATGGTGCCGGCCCTGGGGATGGGGATCGCGACCTTCCTGGCCAGCAAGAAGTTCATCAAGGCGGAGCAGGAAGCGGGCAAGGCCTCCTTCGTGCTGGGTCTGTGCTTCATCTCCGAGGGGGCCATCCCGTTCGCCGCCAAGGATCCGATGCGGGTCATCCCGGCCTGCATGGTCGGTGGCGCCCTGACAGGTGCGCTCTCCATGCTGTTCGGCTGCGAGCTGGTGGCGCCCCACGGCGGCCTGTTCGTGCTCTTCATCCCGAACGCCATCAGCCACGTGTTCATGTACATCCTGGCCATCACGGCCGGCTCGCTGGTGACCGGGGTTGCCTACGCCATGCTCAAGCGCGGCGAGGCCCAGGCCAAGCTGGCGACGGCCTGATGACCCAAGAGTGAAAATAGAGAATGAACAAGGCGGCCCAGGGGCCGCCTTTTTTGTTGATGGCAGAGCAGTTCCCTGGCCAGGGTATGGGTTTTCGGGTCGTCTCGCGGCTCAGGCTTGGCTGCCGCAGGATTGGCGCACCACCAGGGTGGGCGGCAGGATCAGGCTCTTGGCGGGTTCATCGTTGCCGGCGATGCGCTCGAGCAGCAGCTCGCCGGCCTTGCGGCCAATCTCCTGGGCGGCCACCGAGACGGTGGTGAGGGCGGGCTCGACCAGCGCCGCCTCCGGAATATCGTCAAAGCCCACCAGGGCGAAGTCCCGCCCTATCATCCGTTCCCGTTTGCGCAGCGCCAGCATGGCGCCGAGTGCCACCACGTCCTGATAGCAGACCGCCGCCGTCACCTCCGGGTGTTGCTCCAGCAGGGCCGTCATGGTCTGGGTGCCCTCGATCCGGCTGGCGCCGCAGGGGAGGATCCAGGCCTGGTTGGGGGCGATGCCGTGCTCGATCAGCTTGCTCATGTAACCCCCCAGCCGCTGGGAGCGGCTGATGGAGGAGGCCTGCCCGCCGATGAAGGCGATGTGGCGATGGCCGAGCCGCAGCAGATGCTCGGTCGCCAGCTGGCTGCCGAGGAAGTTGTCGGTGCCGACAAAGTCGAAGGCGGCATCCGGCACCTGGCGCACGACCAGTATGGTGGGGATCCGGCGCCGCAGCAGGCTGTCGAAGAAGCTGTGGGGGGTCGGCTGGGCGGCGCAGATCACCATGCCGGCGGCGTTGTTGCGCTGCAGGGAGTCCATGAACCGCTGCTGGCGCTCGGCCGATTCCTCGCTGTTGGCGAGAAACAGCATCAGATCATGGGCCTCCATCTCCCGGCTGAGGCCCACCGTCATCTCGGCATAGAAGGGGTTGGTGATGTCGTGCAGCAGCAGGCCGACCAGGTTGCTGCTCTTGTTGCGCAGGTTGGCGGCGGTCTGGTTGTAGACATAGCCCAGCTCGTCGATCGCCTTGAGCACTCGCTGCCGGGTCTGCTCGGAGATCCGTCCCTTGTTGCGCAGGGTCATGGAGACGGTGGCGGTGGAGATGCCAAGGTGGCGGGCGATGTCGGCTACGGTCACATTACTCATTGGGTCACTTCGTCGGTCGTGATTCGATGGTGCAGGTATATCGATTAACCTTTCGCGTGTCAAATGAAGATGCTTAATTGAGATTAACCTCTCGTTTTGATTTCATTTTGGCCGCGGCGATCGAATGCTGTGAGGTTAACCTTGTTTACCAGATAGGTTTTGTTGGTTAATCGATTTATCTTTCATCCCATCACAGCATGAGAGGTAAAGCGAAGATGAAGACGATGGGGTTGCCCAATTATGACAAGTTCCCCGAAGTGAAGGTGCAGGGGTTCGATGACGCCGCCTGTCAGGGCTGGGCGAGCGTAGCCCGGCGACTTCGCGAGGCGGTCGGTGAGAGCGGTCGGCGAGTCCTGGTGATCGACAGCTACCACGGGGTGGATCTGGCGCAGATCAAGGGCTGGCTCACCGAGTCGTTTGGCGCGCTGCATCTGATCGAGGTCGAGCAGGCCCGGCTGCCCGAACCCCAGATTTTTGCCATGTTGGAGCGTTTCATCACCGAGGATCGGGTGTTTGGGGTCCTGGCGCCGCACAAGCTGAGTGAATTCTTCGATCCCGCCAAGCTGGCGGCCCTGCAAGCCGAGGTGGCGGCGGTGCAGGAGGGGTTGATCGTGGTGCTGGGGGGCGGCGCCTCGCTGGTCTGTCAGGGGGATGTGCGGGTCTATGCGGATCTGGCGCGCTGGGAGATCCAGCAACGCCTGCGGCGCAAGGAGATCGGCAACTGGGGCGTCGACAACCTGGATGAGGACATACTGCGCCGCTACAAGCGGGCCTTCTTCATCGAGTGGCGGGTGTTCGATCGCCACAAGCTGGCCCAGCTGCCCGCTATCGACTTCCTGCTCGACACCAACGATAAGGCCAACCCGGCCATGGTGGAGGGGGAGGCGCTGCGTGGCGCCCTGCACCAGGCGGCCCATCAGCCGCTGCGACTGGTTCCCTTCTTCGATCCCGGTGTCTGGGGCGGCCAGTGGATGAAAGAAGTCTGTGATCTCGATCCAGAGCAGGCCAATTACGCCTGGTGTTTTGACTGCGTACCCGAGGAAAATAGCCTCTACCTGCGCTTTGGCTCGGTCCGGGTGGAGATCCCCTCGCAAAACCTGGTACTCCGCGAGCCGCGGGCCCTGCTCGGCGAGCAGGTGCACGCCCGCTTCGGCGCAGAGTTCCCGATCCGCTTCGATTTCCTCGACACCATGGGTGGCCAGCACCTCAGCCTGCAGGTGCATCCGCTGACCGAATACATCCAGCAGGAGTTCGGCATGCACTACACCCAGGACGAGAGCTACTACCTGCTGGATGCCGCGCCCGATGCCTGCGTCTATCTGGGGACCAGGACGGGGATAGATCCGGATGAGATGCTGGGGGATCTCGCCGCCGCCGAGCGGGGCGACAAGCCCTTCGATGACCAGCGCTTCGTCAACAGCTTCCCGGCCAAGAAGCACGACCACTTCCTGATCCCGGCCGGTACGGTGCACTGCTCCGGCTCCGGCGCCATGGTGCTGGAGATCAGCGCCACCCCCTACATCTTCACCTTCAAGCTGTGGGACTGGGGACGGGTCGGACTGGACGGCATCCCGCGCCCCATCCACCTCGAGCATGGTCGCCAGGTGATCCAGTGGGATCGCGACACCGACTGGGTGGAGAAGAACCTGGTCAACCGCATCGAGCCGCTGGGGGAGGGGGCGGGTTGGCGCGAGGAGCGCACCGGTCTGCACGAGCGCGAGTTTATCGAGACCCGCCGTCACTGGTTCAGCGTGCCGGTTGAGCACCACACCCTGGGCACAGTCCAGGTGCTGAACCTGGTGGAGGGGCGCGAGGCCACGGTGGAGAGTCCGGATCAGGCGTTCGAGCCCTTCGTGGTGCACTACGCCGAGACCTTCATCATCCCGGCCTCGGTGGGGCGCTACCGGATCCGCCCGAGCGGCGAGAGTGAAGGCCAGACCATCGCCACCATCAAGGCCTACGTCAGAGGCTGAGCCCTGAAACAGTCAATTATTTATTAAATAACAATCAGATGAGGTTATCTGCCATTCGTACCCTACATGGCAGATAACGTATTTCGCTCTCACTTAGCAAATTAGGAACAACGATGAATAAAGCTTTGTTGAGTAAACTGCAATTCTTCGCCAAGTCGATGTTATTTGCGGCTACCTTCGTGCTGCCCTTCGCAGCGATGATGATTGCTATTGGCTCCGTCGGCATGAATGAGTCCTTATTGGGCGGCATTCCGGTCATCGGCGTGGCATTTTCATTTATTGGCAAATATATGAACCTGGCCGGCTGGGTCGTGCTTGGTAATTTGCCATTCTTCTTCGCCCTCTGTGTGGCGGCGGCCTTGACCAAAGAGAAACAGGCGGGTGCGATCGTCATCGCCGGCCTGTTTTTCCTGACCTTTCATAAGATATTGGGCGAATTGTCCCTGGTCTATTTCAGCCAGTTCAAGGGACTCACCGATATTAAGTTAGTGACGGATCTGCTCTCGCCAGAGAAGAACCCGGAATATTACAACCTGTTTGAGAACGTCTTTGGCATAGTGACGATGCGCGTCGGGGTCATAGGCGCCATCATAATCGGTGCCCTGGCCGCCCAGCTGTGGGAGAAGTACAAGGGCTTCGATCGGCTGCCCATCTGGCTGGACTTCTTCAATGGCCAGCGCTTCACCGTGTTGATGACCTTCTTCTACGCGCTGATCCTGGCCCTGGTGATCCTGTTCGTGTGGCCCCTGATCGGTATCGGCCTCGAGCACATCGCCCGTGCGGTCGAACATTCGGGCTCCTTTGTCGCCCCCTTCTTCAAGACCTTCCTGGAAGTGGGACTGCGCACCATCGGCATGCACCACATCACCAACTACGTCTTCGAATATACCCCGGTGGGCGGCACCCTCTACTCCACGCTGCAGCAGGTGAACCTGATCGGCATCGCCCAGGTGTGCCCGGCTCGGCTCGACGAAATCGTCAACCTGGTCAACCAGGGCCAGCAGGCGATGGCCATGGACGTGTTCAACAAGCCCAACATGTGCAACATGTTCTATGCCCAGGACATCACCGGCCTGTTTGCCCTGCCCGGCGCCGCGCTCGGCATGTTCTTCGCTATCCCCAAGGAGAGGCGGACCAAGAAGGTACAGGCGCTCTATATCAGCACCACGGCCGCCGTCATCTTCACCGGCTTCGCCGAGCCGCTGGAATTCATGTTCGTGCTGGTCTCCCCGATCCTCTATGTGGTGCACGTGCTGCTGCTCTCGACCTTCGCCATGATCCCTGACCTGCTCAGCTCCATCATGGGGGAGCCGGTCTTCACCTGGAAGCTGTTCGGCCTGGTCAACGTGGTGGCCTCAGGCATCCTGCAGGTCGGCGTGGTACTGGGTCGCTGGTGGGAGCTGGCGCTCTGGTTTGCCGTCGGTCTCGGTATTACCGGCATCTATGCGGCGGTATTCCGTTATTGCGTGATGAAGTTTGATATCACCGTCTTTGGGCGTGAACCTGATACGGAAGCAGACGAAGAACCGAAGAAAGAGAGCCTGCTCAGCAATATCGTCAGCAGCGATGATTCCAAATTCGCCAAGATAGTGGAGGCCCTGGGTGGGCTGGACAATATCATCTCGGTGGGTAATTGCTTCACCCGTCTGCGGGTGGAAGTCAAGGACCACAAATTGGTCAATGGGGAAAAGCGGGTCTGGATGAAATTGGGTGCCATGGACGTGGTCGTCCTCGAAGGAGGCGTGCAGGCAATATATGGCGCCAGCGTCGATAGACTCAAAACGAAGCTGGAAGATTATATCGCCGAACAGGCCTGAATATATTGCAGGAGGGGAGCCGTGCTGCCCTCTTAATAACACTTATCATCGGTAATATGAAAATGAAGAAACTTGGCCACGTTGTATATCAGACCCACTGGGATAATGAATGGTATTTCACCGATCGTGAATCTCAGGTTCAACTCGTCTATCACATGCGCGAGACGATCAAGATGCTGGAGGAGGGGGCGGTGGACCACTTCCTGCTGGATGGTCAGACGGCCATCGTCGAGGATTACCTCGCCGTCTGCCCGGAGGATCGCGGCAGGCTGGAGGCGCTGATCAAGGCGCAGCGGCTGTTCATCGGGCCATGGCACACCCAGACCGAGACGTTCGCCGTGAGTGGCGAGGCCATGATCAACAACCTGCGGCTGGGCATCGAATATGCGAATTCCCTGGGCGGCTCTTCCATGGTCTCCTATCTGCCGGACAGCTTCGGCCATCCGGTGGATTTCCCGCAAATCTTCAATGGCGTCGGGATCACCAAGTTCTCCTTCCGCCGCGGCATGGGCGACAAGCACAAGTTGCCGACCGAATTCTTCTGGGAAGGCCCGGGCGAGAGTCGCGTCATCACCAATGTGCTGATCGATGGCTATGGCTGGTCTTACGATCCCTTCTTCAGCGGCAAGCTGCTGTCCAAGGAGCTGGCATCCGAGTGCAAGACCAATACCATGACGCCGCTCGAATTGATCGCCAACAAGTCGCCCTTCGATGAATTCTTGCTGACCATGGGCAACGATCAGACGCCGATCCGGCCGGATTTCAAGGAGAAGCTGGCGCAATACAATGACGAGTCTGACGAATATCACTTCGTCGAGACGACCTTCGAGAAATACTTCGAGCGGTTGCAGGCGGTGTGCGGCGACAAGCTCCCGGTGTATTACGGCGAGTTCCTCGATACCCAATATTCCCGCGTGCACAAGTCGATCAACTCGGTGCGCTACGACATCAAGCAGCTGCAAGACAAGATAGAGCGCCTGATGACCTACAATGTGCAGCCCCTGATGGCCATGGCCGACAAGCTCGGGCTGCCCTGGGAGCAGGGGCTTGTCGACGAGATCTGGCGTCTGCTGGCCCGTGCCCAGACCCATAGCGTCTGCACCAACACCGACAGAACGAACGCCCGCATCTTCGAGCGGCTGAAGATGGCCCACGAGCTGGCCGAGAGCACCCATGTCTACCTGCTGCGCAAGCTGGCGCTGAGCTGCGACATCCAGGCCGGTCGTTCTCCCCTGATCCTGGTCAACACCCTGCCTGAGCGCAGCGAGCTGGTCGCCAGATATCGCGTCTTCACGAAGCAGGAAGAGTTCAGCCTCTGGTATGAGGGTGAGCAGGTCGCCTACAGCGTGATCGCGCAGGAGCGGGATTATGGCGGCATCTGGCGCAAGGATGAGAGCCTGCATGATCCGGCCAAATACCATTACCTCACCGAGATAGAGGTCGCGATCAGCCTGCCGGCCCTTGGCTACAAGGTGCTGGAGGTTGACGACAGCCTCGGCTCTTGCTGCCGCACCCTGCCCAGTGCGCTCAGCGGGACGGCGATCGAGAATGCCTGCTACAAGCTGGAGATGAAAGACGGCGTGCTCAACCTGACCGACAGCCGCCTCAACCAGACCTTCACCGAGATCCTCAGCTTCGAGAATGATGGGGATGCCGGCGACAACTACGATCATTGCCCGCCAGAGCATGACTGGTGCATCGCGCTGGGTCTCGAGCAGGCCGATGTGCGGGTGGTGCGACATGCCCAGTCCGAGGTGATGACCCTGACCGGGGAGTGGCGTGTGCCCCATGACCTCGAGAGCCGGGCGAAGGGATGCGCCGAGCAGGCGTTGCCCTTCGTGCTCGAGCTGGTGCTGAAGCAGGATGCCGATCTCATCGAGCTGACCCTCTCGGTCGACAACAAGAGCAAGAATCATCGCCTGCGCCTGCTGGTCAACAGCCAGATTGCGAGTCGCTTCTCCCGCGCGGGGACGCCCTTCTTCGAGGTGGCCCGTGACACTCAGCCCGCGGAATTGGCCGACTGGCGCGAGAAGGGCTTCGTCGAGGAGCCGACCACCACTGAGCCCTTGCTGAACCATGTCTCCCTGATCGGGGACGCGCATTATGCGTCTGTGTTCACCCAGGGTTGCAAGGAGTACCAGGTGGTCGGCGCCGACTTCGATCGCCTGGCGATTACCCTGTTCCGCAGTTGTGGCCACTTCGGTCTGCCGGACTTGTCGCGCCGTCCCGGCCGCGCCAGTGGCTTGGCAGAAAAAATCATCGCCACCCCGGATAGCCAGTTGCTGAAACCGCTGACATTCCATTTGGCGCTGCACATGGGTGAGCGCTATCAGGCCAATCAGATCCGGCGCCGCTATGTCAATTTCGCCAAGTCGAATGGTTATTATCATGAGCAGTCGCTGTCGCGTACCGGCGAATTCAATATCAGCTACTTCCACACCAATCCATTGGATTTCAAGGTGCCCAATCAATTCAGCCTGGGTGAACTGATGGGGACGGAAGCGGTATTCAGTACCCTGCTGAAAAATAGAGAGGGCGGTTATTTACTGCGCCTGTATAACAGCGAGGACAGTGTCATCCAGGTGGGGGAACTGCGCTCCGATATCGGCATGAAGGTGGTTTCCTCCGCCAATTTGCTGGGGCGGACCACAACTGAGAATATCGTCACGCTGAAGTCAGGCCAGCTTAATAGCTATGTGATCGGGTAATAATAGGGAGAGGAGGCCAAGCCTCCTCTCGCTAACGTGCTCCACTCATTTTATATTCTGATCCGAAGACAACATGCAAAACAAAACCAGCAAGGTTGCACCGCTGTTCATATTGAATGCCACATTCTTTATTTGGGGTGTGATAACGGCACTGACATCCGTATCGGTTCCCTACATCAAGGAGCATTATTCATTAACCAATACCAGCGCCAGCTTTATATCATTGATATTTTTTTGTGCCCCCTTTTTAGCCTCGATCCCTATGGGGTGGGTCATGACGGCATTTGGCTATAGGAAGGCACTCAAGAGTTCTTATTGGCTGGCGATCCTGGGCTGCGGGATCATCACGCTCGCCTATCAGAGCCACAGTTTCGGTCTGCTCTGTGTCGGGGTCCTGTTTATTGCGCTGGCCGTTGCGGCCATGCAGGTGGTGGCGAATCCCTATCTCGCCGCGTTGGGCTCCGCTGCCTCGGTGCCCGGCAGATTGAGTCTCGCCTCCTCCATCAACTCCTTCGGCACCGTAGTGGCACCCTTGTCGGCCGCCTTTATCCTGGGTGGCTTCTACCAGTTCTCTGTGCAGGAGCAGAGTGCCAGGCTGACGCTCATCTATGGGATACTGCTGCTGTTCATCCTCGGCTTGATCCTGCTGAGCCGGCTGACACGGCTGCCCGATGTCGAGATCAGCGGGGAGGAGAAGTCTGATTTTTCTGAGAATATCAGAGCACTCTTCGGCAACAAGTTCTTCTCCCTGAGTGCGCTTGCCATCTTTTGTTACGTCGGCGCCGAAGTGGCGGTGGCGGTCAATACCGTCATCTATCTGACGGAGCCGAGCCTGGGCAATCTGTCGATAAAAGAGGCCGCCGCCTTGATCTCCCTGTACTGGGCCGGCGCCATGATCGGCCGCCTGCTGTATGGCTGCGTGGCGAGCCGGGTCAATCTGACCTACTTGATGGTGGTTTGCACCAGTATTCCGGCGAGCCTTATTTTGATGAGCATGCTGTTGTCCAATCAATACAGCGGTTATTTATTGCTGCTGATCGGTTTGACCAACTCGGTGATCTATCCGGTCATCTACTCATTGGTTATCAATAATATTCCAAAGCGGCTGATCCCTATCGCCTCGGCGGTATTGATCATGGCCGGCCTGGGCGGTGCCGTTATTCCCTCCATTCAGGCGCTGCTGTCTGATATGTCGGGGGTTATTTATGGCTTCGCCATCCCCATGCTGAGTTATCTCTATCTGTTTATTTACACGGTTAAACAACGACATCATTTTTGAGCCACCTTTGGCTTTTTAATAAGTAAGAGTAATACACCATTCGGATTGACTTTTTATCATAAGAAGGATGTACCTATGCGCGTTAAAAAATTAAAGGTGGCGACCGCCGTCGCCGCCTGCATGATCTCTTCCTCTGTGTTGGCGATAGACTTTCATGGCTATCTTCGTTCTGGTCTTGGCACCTCAGATAATGGTGATATGCAGACCATGAATAAACAGCGGGTAGGGCGTCTTGGTAATGAGGCGGATACCTATGCCGAAATGAGCCTGGGTCAGGAAGTATATAATCAGGATAATAAAACCTTCGCCTTCGATACCATGCTGACCATGTCATCGGGGCAGGAGCGTGACTGGGAGGCGGCCACCGACGAGGAGGCCGAGTTTGCGCTGCGCCAGGCCAATGTGAAGGCGACGAATCTGTTTGGCCGGAACGAAACGCTCTGGGCCGGTAAACGTTACTATCAGATCCACGATGTGCACCTCACCGATTTCGCGTACTGGGACATTTCCGGCGCCGGGGTCGGGGTGGAGCAGATCGATCTGGGCCCCGGCAAACTCTCCCTCGCCATCATCCGCAATGATCCCTGGGACGAGGTGGACAGCGATGGGGATGACGAGGGCGACGAGCACGTCAATGTGAATACCTTCGATATCCGTTATGCCGGCATTCCGGTGTGGCAGGATGCCACGCTGGAGATGGGGTATAACTTCGCCCACGTGAATGCCTCCGACAGCCAGAAAGAGAGCCTCGATGAGGTTGCCAATGGGCAGATGCTCACGGCGCAGGTGGTATGGAATGTGATGGGTGGGGTGAACAAGACGGCGGTGCAGTACTTCAGCGATGGGCTGACCGGCCAGGCCACCAACTACGGCAACGGCAGCGGCAGTGGGCTGGAGATGAGCTCCGGCGGGGGCAGCGGTTTCCGGGTGCTGAACCATGGCGCCATCAAGCTGGGCGGTGGTTTCGAGCTGGGTCATCAGATCGTCTACGCGAAGGCCAATGACCTCAGCGACTTCAATAACGATACCCGCGTCACCACCGAATACGATGAGAAGGAGGTGTTCTCCACAGTCATTCGGCCCTCCTATAGCTGGAACCAGCACATGAAGACCTACCTCGAGCTCGGCTACTTCAAGGACAGCTGGGTGGAGAAGGGCCGTCAGCGTGAGGAGGAGGATGGATCCAAGATCACGCTGTCCCAGGCCTGGGCTCCCAGCAACGACTGGTGGGCTCGCCCTGAGATCCGGGTCTTCGCCAGCTATCTGCAGCAGGATGATGAATTCCGCCCGGATGCCGCTGGTGAGGCGCAGGACGACACCTGGACCATAGGTGCTCAGGCCGAAGTCTGGTGGTGATAAGGGGAATAACGCCATCCTGAGCTGATTGAAAGGACGATGACGATATTGTGGCGGCCACTCTGCGTGAGCCGCCACGGTGTTTTTGAGGGTCATGGAGAGTCGAAGCTATGCTCTGCGATCCGGCTGGATGGTAGCGGGTAGATAATGTTGATGTGGCACCCAACCGTCACCTAGGTGGAATGAGAGGGCCCTGTTCGTCCTGCTCGGGAAGGAGCGTCAGCTCCGCCTGTCCTCCCTGTGGCTCGGCCTCTGCGGCTTCCCGCGCCTTGCGCCGCGCCGCCTCGACCCTGGCCTTGCGACCCCGACACAGCCGCATCACCTCCTGCTGCTCGGCATGGGTCATGACAAGCCAGTTGAAACGCTCCTCCCGATTGCGCAGGCAGCCCTTGCAGTAGCCCTTGTTGTTCACTTCGCACACCCCGATACAGGGGCTCTGCAGCGGGAAGATCTCGAGCTGTTCCATCCATGACCCCTCACATCTTGTCCCCTTGTTATAACCCAGATGATCGGCCTTTGGAAAATCCCGGCGGCCAGGGGAGGGCGGCCCGGCTTGGCGATGACGATCGGGCCCTGAAGGTCAGCGCCCCGTGCGCCTCTTCGCCTGATCACCAGGGCCACAGATGCCGTGGCAGGGGCCTAGCGATGAATGCACCTGATTTTTCAATTTAAGGGGCCAAGAGGCCCTTTGTTTTTGTATGATAGCGCCGCCTGCATTGGCGCCGCGGCCATGGCCGCGCGGCCCGTGCGGGCGAACAGGCGGATCCGATGTGGCATCCGCTGCTGCTTTTGATTGAATTCATCACCATTTTCATGGTGTTAGCGTTTTTCGGTTAGATGAGGACATATGAAAAAACACGCGTACTGGCTGACCGCCGCTGTGGTCGGATTGGCCGGTTGTGCGGGCAACCCTGACCCTGCCAAGGTGCCCCAGAAGAAGACCGAAGCCAGATGCTTTCTGAACTGCGAGGTGCCGGAGAATCTGGGCAAGCAGTATCTGGACGGTACCCTGCCAGCCGATCTGGTGCGGGTCGAACGCATCAACAGCCGACAGGCGTCGGATTTCAGCAAGTTCGGCCCTCAGAGCCGGCTGGTGCTGGAGCGCTCCGGCAAGATGACCCGCCGTTATGGCGAGCTCTATCGCCAGCTCTCCCGTTGGGTCGCCAAGGGCGGCAATCCGGCCCAGATCGGCCAGTACGGCATCAGCCTGGCCCAGTTGGGCGGCGCCGATCGCATGGGTAACGTGCTGTTCACCGGCTACTACTCACCGGTGCTGGAGGTGCGTCATCGCCCGGATGGCCAGTACAAGTATCCCATCTATGCCATGCCGAACTGTGCCGGTCGCTGTCCGAGCCGGGCTCAGATCCATAAGGGGGCGCTGGCCAACCGCGGGCTGGAGCTGGGGTACAGCAAATCCCTCATCGACAACTTCCTGATGGACGTGCAGGGCTCCGGCTTCGTCCACTACGGGGATGACGACAGGCTGCAATATCTGGGTTACAGCGGCAAGAACGGCCATGGCTACGTGAGTATCGGCCGGGTGCTGATCGACAGGGGCGAGGTGCCCAAGGCGCAGATGTCCATGAAGGCCATCAAGGAGTGGGCCAACAGCCAGCCGGAGGCGAACGTCAAGGAGCTGGTGGAGCAGAACCCCTCCTATGTCTTCTTCGAGCGTCGTCCCACCAACGACGTGATCGGAGCGGCCGGTATCCCGCTGTTGCCGCTGGCGGCGGTGGCGGCTGACAAGACCCTGCTGCCGATGGGCACCCCCATCCTGGCGGAGGTGCCGCTGCTCGACAAGGCGGGCAACTGGACCGGCAAGCACCAGCTGCGCCTGCTGATCGCGCTGGATGTGGGCGGTGCGGTGAAGAAGGGGCACCTGGATCTCTACCACGGCATGGGCGAGAAGGCCGGCGTGGCCGCGGGTCACTACAAGCACTTTGGCCGGGTCTGGAAGCTGGGCCTGCACCAGGGGCCGA
>RCUJ01001272.1_pt1 | contig 13770 bp, 14 predicted proteins | sample 2166321 | NCBI WGS metagenome assembly RCUJ01 (sample SAMN09932808, study PRJNA488358) | compost metagenome | feature: garden; material: soil; isolation source: compost soil in an enriched community after 118 h of incubation | place: Germany: Experimental Botanical Garden Goettingen | collected... | reverse complement strand
GCCCGGGCGTATGCTTGCGCGCCGCGGAGGGTTTTCAAAGATGCTTCCCATCGTCGTTGCGCTCATGGCGACCGTCATCCTGCTGGTCTGGATGGGGTTCTTCATGATGGGCTCGCTGCCCTTGCTCGTGCTCTCGCACGACACCCCGCTGGATTCGCGCTTCATCCGCGGCCTGTTCAACGTCTACTACGTGGCCGTGGTGCTCACCGCGAGCGCGGCGGCGCTCAGCTATGCGTGGTGCGGCAAGCCCTTCTTCGCGGTCGGCATGGCCTTCATCGCCGGCCTGGCCTTCGCGCTGCGCCGCTGGCTCATCATTCCGCGCATGGACCTGCTGCGCCACACGATCCCGGCCACGGACACGTCGATCGTGCAGTTCCGCAAGCTCCACATCGCGGGCATGGTGCTCAACGTGATGCAGCTGGGCACGGTGGCCTGGGCGCTCACGCAGCTGGGGCTGTGAGCGGGGCCGGCCTCTGTCTCTAACGCAGGAAGCGCCCTTCCTTCGTCACCCGCACCATCTCGATGAAGCGCGAGCCCGTGTTGCTGGCACCCGTGAAGTCGATCTCCATGTTGCCGATGCGCAGCTTCATCGCCTTCAGCGTGGCGTGCAGCTTGGCGCGCGTGAGGTCGCGGCCGGTGCGGCGCAGGGCCTCGATCATCACGAGCGCGTTCACATAGCCTTCGTAGCTGAGGTAGCCGATGTCGACCTTGGCGCGCTCGGCCAGCTGGCGGAATTCGCGCGCGGTGGCGTCGACCTCGCTCCAGGGGTAGGGCACGATCTGCGAGATGGCCAGGCCGCTGGTCTTGTCGCCGACGAGCTTGGCCGTGACGTCGCCCGGCACGATCGACATGCCGTAGAACATCTGGCGCCCGCCGGCGGCCCAGGCGCTCTTCATGACCTCGCCGCCGATGCCGCCGCCCAGGTACATGAGCACGGCCTGCGCCTGGCTGTCGGCCAGCGCCTTGCCTGCGGCCTCGTTGGTCGTGCCGTCGCCCTTCACGGGCACCGCCGCCACGGGTTTGAGCTTGAGCGTGTCGAGCGCCGCCTCGACCAGCCGCGCCACTTCGGCGCCGCCGGGGTTGTCCAGGTAGGCGACGGCGATGCGCGAGACGCCGATGGTGCTCAGGTGCTGCACCAGCGCCTGCGCCTCGCGCGCGAAGGTGGCGCGCACGAAGTAGCCCGAGCCGGCGACCTTCTCGCGCGCCGAGTCCGACACCGCGTAGCCGCCGACCATCGGTGCGCCGCTCTGGCCCAGCACCTTGGCCGCGGCGGCCGTGGTGCCCGAGCCCACGCAGCCGAAGAAGGCGAAGGCGCGGTGCTCGGCGAGCAGCTTCTCGTAGTTGGCGACGGCCTTCTCGGGCTTGAGCTCGTCGTCGAGCGAGACCAGCTTGAGCTTGCGGCCCGCGAGCCCGCCCTGCGCATTGACCGCGTCGAAGGCCAGCCCGGCGCCGGCCATCACGACCTTGATCGGCACGCCCAGCGGCCCGCTCAGGATGCCGGTGTGGCCGAGGACGATCTCGCCGTCGCTGACGCCGTTCTCGGCGGCCAGGGCGGTGGAAGGCAAGGAAAGGAGGGGGCCGAGTCCGGCCGTCGCCGCGGCCGAGGCGGCGAGAAAACGTCTGCGATGCATGGAACCGATTCCGCTTTTAGATACAACTGATAACAATTGAAAGCGAAAGCGAGTCCCCGCGCCGCCGGGGTTTACCCCCTGTGTTGCGCCGTGTCCTCGCCGGGCGGCTCGCGCAGCTGCCAGGCCGCGCAGACGGCCAGCGCGCACAGGCCGGCCAGCATGAGGAACACCTCGTCGAAGGCGGCCAGCCGCGCCGGCGTGCTCACCGGGTTGGCGAGCGAGTCGCCGTGCGCCGCCAGGCGCCATTCGAGAATGATGGCGCACAGGCTCACGCCCACGGCGCCGCCGAGCATGCGCACGAAGCTGATCGCGCTGGCGCCCTGCGGGATGAGCGGCTTGGCCAGCGGGCGCATCGACCCGAGGTTGAGCGAGGGCAGGATGAAGCCCAGCCCGATGCGCCCGACGATCGCGAACACCACCAGCAGCCACAGCGGGCTGTCCAGCCGCAGCACGGCCATGAGCGCGAACGACACCGCCAGCAGCGCCAGGCCGATGCTCACCAGGAGCCAGGTCGGCTGCTTGTCGGCCAGCCGGCCCACGCCCGCGATGGTGAAGGCCAGCACGATGCCGGCCGGCAGCAGGGTGGTGCCCACGTGCGAGGCCGACAGGTGCAGCCCCACCTGCATGTACACCGGCAGCAGGTAGGTCGAGCCGAACAGCGCGGTGCCGTAGATGAAGGCGACCAGGCTGCCCATGGCGAACTGGCGGTAGCGAAAGAGCGCGAGGTTCATGAGCGGCGCGCCGCCCGAGGCCATGAGCCGGCGCTGCCACCACACGAAGGCGGCAAAGGCGATGAGCGCGCCGGCCAGCAGCAGCGCGGCCTGCAGCGGCGAATCGCCGCGCAGCTCGACCAGCCCGTTCAGCAGGCACAGCGTGCCCACGGTGCCCAGCGCCAGGCCGCGCGCATCGAGCCCGCTGCCGCGCGTCGCGGCCACGCCGCCGGGCGCGGTCTTGGGCACGAACTTGTAGGCCAGCCAGATCGAGGCCAGGCAGAAGGGCACCACCATGAAGAAGATCGAGCGCCAGCCGAACAGGTCGACCAGCACGCCGCCGATGCTCGGCCCGATGGCCGGCGCCAGCACCACGCCCATGCCGAAGATGCCGCTGGCGCGCCCCTGCTCGTGCGGCTCGAAGGCGCGCAGGATGATGATGGCCGGAATGGGCTGCACCACGCCCGCCGCCAGCCCCTCGGCCACGCGCGCCAGCAGCACCAGCGGGTAGTGGTTGGCCAGCCCGCCGACGATGCCGCCGGCCAGCAGCAGGAGCATGGTGCCCACGTAGGTGCGCCGGTAGCCGTAGCGCGACAGCAGCCAGGGCGTGGTGAGCATCGACACCGTCATGGCCACCATGAAGCCCGAGCTGACCCACTGCGCGCGCTCCTGGCCCAGCGCGAAGTGGTGGCTCATGTCGGGGATCGCCACGTTGACGATGGTCGAGGACATGATGGACGCCATCGTCCCCACCATGACCGACAGCAGCAGGTACCAGCGGTAGCGCTCGCCGTAGCGGGCGCGCAGGGCGCCCATGGAGGGCGGCGTGTCAGGGGTTTGGGGGGAGGTCATGGGGCGGCGCAGGGACGGTCGCGGGTCCGTCGTCCTACAAGCATATCGGTGTTTGCGGCGTCGACCGCGCGCGGGCCGGTCGCACAATGCGGCGGCTGTCCCCTGTGCGTCAAGTCTCCAAAGAACAAGCCATGCATCCATCGACCCCCGATTCCGGCCACGACCCGGCTGTACCCGATGCGGCCCCCACGCTTTCGGCCGAACTCGCCGCGCCCACCGTCAGCCGCGCCTACCGCTGCCAGTGCGGGCGCCCCGTGTTCCTGCGCAACAGCGAGTGCCTGGCCTGCCACACGCCGCTGGGCTACGTGATCGACCGGCTCGGCGTGGTGCCGCTGGCGCCGGCCGAAGGCGAGGGCGCGCTGCCCGACACCTTCACCGTCTTCGGCGACCCGCACGGCGCCACCTACCGCCGCTGCGCCAACCTCATGACGCCGGCCGCCTGCAACTGGATGGTGGCGCAGCCGCGCGAGGGCGAGGCCATTCCCGCCGACACGCAGGGCCTGGCGCCCGGCTACTGCCTGGCCTGCAGCGTCACGCGCACCATCCCCGACCTGTCGGTGGAGGCCAACGGCGAACTCTGGCGCAAGCTCGAGATGCCCAAGCGCCGCCTGATCTCGCAGCTGCTCGCGCTCGGCCTGCCGGTGGTGAGCCGCCATGCCGATCCGGTGCACGGGCTGGCCTTCGACTTTCTCAGCAACATGCCGGGCGCCCCGCACGTGATGACGGGCCACGAGCACGGCCTGATCACCCTCAACGCCGAGGAGGCCGAAGACGCCGTGCGCGAGCGCATCCGCGCCGAGATGCACGAGCCCTACCGCACGCTGCTGGGCCACTTCCGCCACGAGATCGGCCACTACTACTGGGACCTGCTGGTGCTGCCCACGCGCTGGATCGACGACTACCGCGTGCTCTTCGGCGACGAGCGCGCCGACTACGGCGCCGCGCTGCAGCAGCACTACGAACAGGGCCCGCCGCCCGACTGGGCGCAGCGCTTCGTCAGCAGCTACGCGAGCATGCACCCGTGGGAAGACTGGGCCGAGACCTGGGCCCACTACCTGCACATGGCCGACACGGCCGACACGGCGATGAGCTTCGGCATCGACGCGAGCAATGTGGAGCTGCAGAGCGATTTGTTCACCGCCGCCGACCTGTGGCAGCCCGAGCATCCCGACGCCGCGAAATTCCTGGACTTCATCAACGGCTGGGTGCTGCTGACCAGCATGCTCAACGAGCTGTCGCGCAGCATGGGCCAGCCCGACTACTACCCCTTCGTGCTGCCGCGCGCGGCGGTGGGCAAGCTGCAGTTCATCCACGGCGTGGTCACCGCGCAGCGCAGCGGCACGGCGCCGACGATGGTGACGGCGGGGGATGTGGCGGAAGCCGCGACGGAAGCTGCCGAGCCTGCACAGGTGCAGTCGCAGTCCCAGTCGCAGGGCGACGTCGCTCAGTCCTGAGTCGGAGGCTTTCCTGCGGCGCAGCGCGCGCAGATGCAGGCCTGGCCGCGCAGCGCGGGCGGCAGCGTGTCGAGCGGCGCCAGCGAAAAATCGGCGGCCATGCACCAGCAGGGCGGCTGCGCCTGCCCGGTCTCGCGCTCGACCTCCATCGCGCAGCGGTTCGCCTCGCCGCACAGCGGACAGCGCGCGGTGTCGATGACCACCGTCATGCGAGCGCGAAGGCCGGCAGCTTCTTCGGCACCGCCACGTTGCGCAGCGTCGCGTACACCGGCAGGCCGTCGCGGTAGGCGGGGTAGTCCTCGCCCGCGATCAGCGGCAGCAGGTAGCGGCGGCACTTCTCGGTGATGCCGTAGCCGTCGTCCGAAATGAAATCGCGCGGCATCGGCTTCTCGACATTGGCCACCGCTTCGAGCGGCGCCGCGCCCAGCGTGTAGGCATAGGGCACGTCGCTCGTGCGCTCGATGGTCGGCATCACCGCGTTGCGGCCTTCGAGCGCCAGCTCGACCGCGCGCTGGCCCAGCTCGTAGGCCTGCTTCACGTCGGTGGCCGAGGCGATGTGGCGCGCCGCGCGCTGCAGGTAGTCGGCCACCGCCCAGTGGAACTTGTGGCCCAGCGCCTCCTTCACCATCTGCGCGACCACCGGCGCCGCGCCGCCGAGTTGCGCATGGCCGAAGGCATCGCGCGCGCCCTGCTCGGCCAGGAAGGTGCCGTCGGGGTGGTGGCAGCCTTCGGACACCACCACCGAGCAGTAGCCGTGCTGCTGCACCATGGCATCGACGCGCGCCAGGAAGCGGGCCGCATCGAACTCGATCTCGGGGAACAGCACCACCACCGGAATGCCATGGTCGGCCACCAGCCCGCCGGCCGCGGCGATCCAGCCGGCGTGGCGGCCCATCACCTCGAGCACGAACACCTTGGTGGAGGTGGCGGCCATCGAGCGCACGTCGAACGAGGCTTCGAGCGTGGACACCGCCACGTACTTCGCCACCGAGCCGAAGCCCGGGCAGCAGTCGGTCAGCGGCAGGTCGTTGTCGATGGTCTTGGGCACGTGGATGGCCTGCAGCGGGTAGCCCATCGACTGCGACAGCTGGCTCACCTTGAAGCAGGTGTCGGCCGAGTCGCCGCCGCCGTTGTAGAAGAAGTAGCCGATGCCGTGCGCCTTGAACACCTCGATCAGGCGCTCGTATTCACGACGGTTCTTCTCGAGCGACTTGAGCTTGTAGCGGCACGAGCCGAACGCGCCCGAGGGCGTGGTGCGCAGCGCCGCAATGGCCTCGGCCGGCTCGGCGCTGGTGTCGATCAGGTCCTCGGTGAGCGCGCCGAGGATGCCGTTGCGTCCGGCATAGAGCGTGCCGATGCGGTCCGGGTGCTGGCGCGCCGTCTCGATCACGCCGCAGGCCGAGGCGTTGATGACCGAGGTGACGCCGCCCGACTGGGCGTAGAAGGCGTTGAGGATGGGCATGCGCGGCATTCTCCCGCAGCCCTTTCCATGGCGCCAGTGGTGCCAAATGCGGGGCGCTTCAGCGCCCGCCGAGGCCCATCGCGCGCGTGATCACCTCTTTCATGATCTCGTTGGTGCCGCCGTAGATGCGCTGCACGCGCGCGTCGGCGTACGCGCGGGTGATCGGGTACTCCCACATGAAGCCGTAGCCGCCGTGCAGCTGCACGCACTCGTCCATCACCTTGCACTGCAGGTCGCTGGTCCAGTACTTGGCCATGCTCGCGGTGGCGGTGTCGAGCTTCTCGGCCATCAGCAGCTCGATGCACTTGTCGACGAACACCTGCGCCACCTGCACCTCGGTCTGCAGCTCGGCCAGCGTGTAGCGCGTGTTCTGGTAGTTGCCCACGGGCTGGCCGAACACCTTGCGCTCCTTCACGTAGGCCACGGTGTGGTCGATGGCGGCCTGCGACGCCGCCACCGCGCTGATCGCGATCTGCAGCCGCTCCCAGGGCAGCTGCTCCATCAGGCAGACGAAGCCGCGGTTGACCTCGCCCAGCAGCGCCTCGGCCGGCAGGCGCACGTCGTTGAAGAACAGCTCGGACGTGTCCTGCGCCTTCAGGCCCAGCTTCTTCAGGCGCTTGCCCTTCTCGAAGCCCGGCATGCCGCGCTCGACGAGGAACAGGCTCGTGCCCTTCGCGCCGGCGGCCGGGTCGGTCTTGGCGACCACGATCACCAGGTCGGCGTGCCAGCCGTTGGTGATGAAGGTCTTGCTGCCGTTGAGCAGGTAGCTGCCGTCGGCCTGGCGGATGGCGCTGGTCTTCACGGCCTGCAGGTCGCTGCCCGCGCCGGGCTCGCTCATGGCGATGGCGCCGACCATCTCGCCGCTGGCGAGCTTGGGCAGGTAGTGCTGCTTCTGCGCCTCGGTGCCGTAGCGCAGGATGTACGGCGCCACGATCTCGTTGTGCAGGCCGAAGCCGATGCCCGTGAAGCCGCGCGCCCACAGCTCCTCGAACTGGATCACCGAATAGAGCAGGTCGGCGCCCGCGCCGCCGTAGGTGTCGGGCAGCGCCATGCACAGGAAGCCGTTCTCGCCGGCCTTGGACCAGACGGCGCGGTCGACGTAGCCCTGCTCTTCCCAGTCGTCGTGGAAGGGCGCGATCTCCTTGTCCATGAAGCGGCGGAAGCTGTCGCGGAAGGCCTCGTGGTCGGCGGTGAAAAGGGTGCGTTCGATGGTCATGGGGACGTCAGCGGGTTTCGAAGACAGGGGGGCGCTTCTGCAGGAAGGCGCTCACGCCTTCACGGAAGCTGGGGCGGTCGATGAGCGCGCGCTGGCGCTCGCTCTCGTAGTGCAGTTGTTCCTTCAGCGTGTGGTGCTCCGAGGCCTCGAAGGCCTCGCGCGCTTCGAGCACCGCGTGCGCCGGCAGGCGCGCCAGGCGCTGCGCGATGGCGCGGGCCTCGTCCATCAGCTGCTCGTCGTCGGCGCAGGCCCAGATCAGGCCCCACTGCACGGCGCGTCCGGCGCTCAGGCGCTCGTCGAGCAGCGCCATGCCCATCGCGCGCGCACGGCCGGCGCGGCGCGGAATGGCCCAGGTGCAGCCCAGGTCGGGCACGATGCCCAGCTTGGGCAGGAAGGGCAGGTAGAAGTAGGCGCTGCGCGCCGCGATGGTCACGTCGGCCGCGAGCGCCAGGCCCACGCCCGCACCGGCCGCCGGGCCGTTGACGGCTGCCACCACCGGCACCGGCAGCGTGCGCAGCGTCTCGATGAGCGGGTTGCTGAGCTTCTGCATCCACTCGGCGGTCTGGTCGCCGAGCGTCTGGCCGGGCTCGCCGGGCGGCGCCATCGCGCTCAGGTCGGCGCCCACGCAGAAGGCCTTGCCGGCGCCCGTGAGGATCACGGCGCGCACCGTGCGGTCGTCGCGGATGCGCTCGAGCGCGTCGCGCAGTTCGACCTGCAGGTCTTTCGCGATCGGGTTCAGCTTGTGCGGCAGGTTCAGCGTGAGCGTGGCGATGCCGTCGGCCTGCTCGCACAGGATGCAGGGTTGGGGTGTGGGTTGCGGCGCGGTCATGCGAGCGCTGCGCCAGAAGTGGTGGTCATGGGCGTGTCCCTTTCAAGGCCAAGAAGGAAAACGGACGCCCAAAGCAAAAAGCCGCCTGTCGTCACGGCGGCGCGCGGTGCTGCTCCCTGCGGGGGCGGTCCATGGCATCGAGGTTCGATGCCACGGCGCCCGCGGTCAAGCCGGGGACAACCCGTGCAGCGCCAGTCGCCAAGGCGACCGCACGCGAGCCTGTGCGCGCGAGGCCGGGTTCGGCAGCGCGGCGGGCTGCGCGTCCGACACCGAGATGCACGACGACTCCAGCGCCGACACCAGCACGCGCCGGTGCTCGGTGCTCTCGAAGCGCTCGCCCGGCCCGAGCACGATGTCGCGCGGGTCGCGGTCGAGCGTGATCCACACCGCGCCGCTGCGGCACTCGATGCCCACGCCCGCGCCGTCGGGCACGGCGAAGACGGCGCGGCTGGGCAGGCTCACGTGGAAGCGCGAGCTCGACGAGGAGAAAAAGGTGGAAGGGGACCGGTCGGTGGTGCTCATGGGAACCTCCATTGCATTCGTGATGCGAATGAATATAGTGAGCCGAACCCTCTCTTACACGCGGTCATTCGGAACTCGTTGCATGCCTCCAGAGAATGCGAAAACCCCTGCCGGCGAGCTCCCGCCGCTCGAGCTGCTGCGCAGCTTCGAGGCCGCCGCGCGCCGGCTCAGCTTCACGCTGGCGGCGGGCGAGCTGCACCTCACGCAGTCGGCCGTGAGCCGGCAGATCCAGCAGCTCGAAGCCAGCCTGGGCGTGCTGCTGTTCGAGCGCCGCCACCGTGCGCTCGCGCTCACCGAGGCCGGCGGCGTGCTGCAGCGCGCCGTCACCGACAGCCTGGAGCGCCTGCGCGACGCCACCGCGCGCGTGCGCGCCAGCGCCGCGCCGCGGCAGGTGTCGATCACCACCACGCCGGGCTTCGCGTCGCTGTGGCTCATTCCGAAACTGGCGCGCTTCACCAGCACGCATCCGCAGGTCGACGTGCGTGTGTCGGCCACGCTCGACGTGCTCGACCTGGACGTGAGCCGGCTGGACCTTGCGGTGCGCTTCGTGCCCATCGGCCGCGGCGTGGGCCCGGCGCTGTTCGAGGAGTCGGTGATCCCGCTGTGCGCGCCGCAGGTGGCCGCGTCGCTGCGCGAGCTGTCCGATTTTTCCAAGCTCACGCTGCTGACCATCGAATACCCGGACCACAGCGAAGCCCCGACCGCCGACTGGGAGCCGTGGCTCAAGGTGATGGTGCTGGAAGACCTGCGCATGAAGAGCACGCTGCGCTTCTCGCAGTACGCCGATGCGGTGGCCGCCGCGGTGGCGGGGCAGGGCGTGGTCATCGGGCGCCTGCCGCTGCTGCGCGAACTGGTGCGCGACGGCCGGCTCGTGGCGCCGCTCGGCCAGGGCGTGGCATCGCACCGCGGCTACTTCATCGAGATGTCGCGGCGCGCCGCGGGCAACCGCGACGCGCAGGACTTCGCGCAATGGCTGCGCGACGAGGCGGAGGCCGCGCAGCGGAGCTGACTCAACCTGGCAGCAGCACCTTGTTGACGACGTGGATCACGCCGTTCGACTGGTAGACATTGGCGATCGTCACCGCCGCCGTGCCGCCCTTGGCGTCGGTCACCCACACCGTGCCGCCGCTCATCGTCGCCGTGAGCGTGCCGCCGCTGGCGGTCTTGAGCAGCGCCTTGCCGCCGCCCGCGTTGATCGCGCTCGTCAGCGCCGCGCTGTCCATGCGACCGGGCACCACGTGGTAGGTCAGCACCTTGGTGAGCGTGGCCTTGTTCTCGGGCTTGAGCAGCGTGTCGACCGTGCCGGCCGGCAGCGCCGCGAACGAGGCGTTGGTGGGCGCGAACACCGTGAACGGGCCCGGGCTCTTGAGCGTGGCCACGAGGTCGGCCGCCTTCACCGCGGCGACCAGCGTCGTGTGGTCCTTCGAATTCACCGCGTTGTCGACGATGTCCTTCGTCGGGTACATCGGCGCGCCGCCGACCATGGGGGTGGCGGCACTGCTGCTGGCGTTGCTCATGCCACTGCCGGCGCACGCGCCGAGCAGGACCGACACGCCGAGGGCGATCACGAGTTTTTTCATGGATGTCTCCTGGAAGGAAAGGCTCTGTGGAAACCGCCAACAGCTCGGAGGCGCGATGCGCTTGAGATGCCATACGGCGCGATGCGCGAAGCGGATTCAACCGATGTGCCCTGTCAGCTTTGCGCCACAGCGCGCCGCGCCGGGCTTGCGCACGGCGAAGGCCCTCGCCAGAATCCGCCCTTCCTTTTTCAGCGACCGTTTTTCCAGACACCGCGCACGGCGACGATCAACCTCCCGGGCGAGAACACCATTCAATGAACCGTTCACTGAACACCTGACGCACACCGACCGCCCCGGCCGGATGTGCACCTTCGCATCCGCCGCGGCCGAATCGACAAGGGCCCCGCGCGCAACTGCATTCGCCGGGGCCTTTTTGTTTTTTCGGAGTGTGTGCACATGAGTGCTCAACGAAAGGCCCGCGACGACGACAAGCGTCTGGGCCGGTTCTACTTTGCGGTGCCCGCGTCGGCACCGCGCAATCCCGTGGTGGCCGCGATGGCGCGCCGCGAATCCAGCCAGGGCGCAGGCCGCCACCTGCGCACCCACCGCGCCGAGCGGCGCGCGCAGAAGGTGGCGCTGCAGAAAGCCGCGCGCGACTTCGGGCGGAGGGCCGACGATGCGTGACGACATGGACAAGGTGATCGTCGAGCGTCCGCGCGGCGGCTGGCGCGTGCAGGGCGATGGCCGCCCGTGGCGCAACAGCCCCGAGCGCGGTTCGCACCTGGGCATGAAGCGCGGCCTGCAGCATCCGAAGTGGCTGAGCGAAAACCTCCAGCCGCTCAAGCGCTGGCTGCACAAGCAGGTGCACCGGCCGTGGGACAAGGTGTACGCCGAACTGTGCAGCGGCATCGATCGCCGCAGCACGGTGCAGGCGCACATCTTCCTGCACGTCGACGACTTCGTGGCGCGCGACGCGGTGCTGTGCGACGGCGAGGTGCGGGTGCGGCCCTACCGCTGGGGAGACCGGCCCGGCGTGCCGCTGCACGAAGCGCCGGGTGTCGAGCTGTTCGTGCATCCGGTCACCGGCATCCTGCTGCCGAACCGGCGCCTGCGCGAAGCGCGCGCGGCGCGCCGTGTGGACCGGGCCGCGCGGCGCGGCGACACGCCGCATGCGGTCTACCACGTGATCGACGAGACGACGCAGTGGCACTGCGTCGAGGGCTGCTGGTTCGAGGTCGTGCTGGCGAAGTTTCCTGAGCGCGCAAGCGCGACGCAGCCGGAACCCAAGTGCTACGACGTGCTGCGCCGTTGCATGGTCACGCGCTGCGGTGCGGCGCGACGCTCAGCGCCGGGCCTGCCCACGCACTTCGACATGTATGGGCGTCACGATGTCTATGCCGTTGCCAAGCGGCAGCTGAGCCGGCGCGAGGTGCGGGCGCGGTTGGGGGATGCGGTGTGAGGCCGCGTGTCGGCGATCAGGGCGTGGGACGCACTGGCACCTTCGCCCGCGGCAGCAGCAGAAACGCCAGCGTCCCCGCCGCCAGCATCCCGCTCACCGTGAGGAACACCGCGCGGAACGGCTCGCTGCCCTGGGCCACGGCCCAGGAGGCGGCGACGCCGGTGGTCCATTGCATCAGCGAGACGCCCAGGAACATCGCCATGTTGAGCAGCGCCATCGCGCGGCCCGTGACGGCCGCCGGGTAGGCGTTCTTGGTGTACGCGTACAGCAGCACGCTGTAGCCCGACAGCATGCCGTAGACGATCGGCAGGCCGATGTCGATGGCGCGCGACTGCGTGAGGGCCATGGCGGCGAACATCGCCGCGCCGGCGAAGGCGCAGCGCATCATCCAGCGCGTGCGGCGCGCGCCGCCGGGGTCGAGGCGGCCGAACAGCATGGGGCTGGCCATGCCGGCGACGGTCATCACCAGCGCCACGTTGCCGCTGGCCACGAGCGAGAGGCCGTGGCGGTCGTGCAGCACGGGGCCGAGCCACAGGCCGCGCAGCGTGATGAAGGCCGCATACGACACGCAGGCGAAGCACAGCAGGCCGAGCGTGTGCGGCATGGCGAACAGCGGCAGCAGGTCGCGCACGGCCTGGCGCAGCGACTGGCGCTCGGGTGCGGGCTCGTCCGATGCGAGCGTTGTTGTCGTCGTGCGCGCGGGCTCGTGCACGCGCCAGAAGATGACGATCCACGAGAGCACGGCGAAGGCGGTCAGCGCGGCATAGCCGGCGCGCCACGAGGCGGCCTCGATCAGCAGCGCCAGCGGCGTGCCGGTGAACAGGATGCCCATGCCCGCGAGGCTCATCACCAGCCCCGACATGGCGGTGAAGCGCGCGGCGTCGAAGTGCCGCGCGATGAACACGGTGCAGGCCAGGAAGGCCGGCGCGCAGCCCACGCCGATCAGTGCCTGCCCCAGCAGCAGCGCGCCGAAGCCCGGTGCCACGGTGCACAGCGCGGCGCCCGCGATGGCCAGCGGAAAGGCGGTGAGCACGGTGCGGCGCACGCCGAAGTGGTCGATCGACACGCCCATCGCGAGCTGCATGATGCCGAAGGTGAAATGGAAGGTGCCGGCCCAGGTGCCCAGCGCCTGCGGCGTGAGGCCGAAGTGCTGCGTGAGCGGCGTGGCCATCATGGCGCCGACGGTGCGAAAGGCCTGGCTCAGCGCGAAGGCGGTGGCCAGTGCGACCAGCATGGCCGCGGCCGAGGTCGACCCGCGGGTCGGAGGCGGCGAAGCCGCGTGCTTGTTCATCGGGAGAGACGGAGACCGGAGAGAGAAGAGGGCGGCGTCGATGCTACCGGCATGTCGCGCCCCATGCAGAACGGCGCCCGAGGGCGCCGTTCGTTGCGTGTCTCCGAGGCGTCAGCGCCGGCGGTGGCCGGCACTGCGCAAGGCGCGCGTCAGGCCGCGGCCTTGACCTTCAGGCGCCAGGCGTGCAGCAGCGGCTCGGTGTAGCCGCTGGGCTGCTCGATGCCCTTGAACACGAGGTCTTGCGCGGCCTTGTAGGCGGCCGAGGTGTCGAAGTGGCCGGCCATCGGCTGGTACAGCGCGTCGCCGGCGTTCTGCTCGTCGACCACCTTGGCCATGCGCTGGAAGGCCTCGTCGACCTGCGCCTTGGTGACCACGCCGTGCAGCAGCCAGTTGGCGATGTGCTGGCTGGAGATGCGCAGCGTGGCGCGGTCTTCCATGAGGCCGACGTTGTGGATGTCGGGCACCTTCGAGCAGCCCACGCCCTGGTCGACCCAGCGCACCACGTAGCCCAGGATGCCCTGCACGTTGTTGTCGATTTCCTGCTGCTTCTCGGCGTCGGTCCACTTGGCCTGCGCAGCGATCGGCACCTGCAGCAGCGCGTTCAGGATGTTCTCGCGCTCGCCGTCGGCGTCGATCTTCTCGAGCTCTTGCTGCACGGCGGTCACGCTGACCTGGTGGTAGTGCAGCGCGTGCAGCGTGGCGGCGGTGGGCGAGGGCACCCAGGCGGTGTTGGCGCCGGCCTTGGGATGGGCGATCTTCTGCTCGAGCATGGCGGCCATCAGGTCGGGCATGGCCCACATGCCCTTGCCGATCTGCGCCTTGCC
>RCUJ01001269.1_pt1 | contig 13781 bp, 12 predicted proteins | sample 2166321 | NCBI WGS metagenome assembly RCUJ01 (sample SAMN09932808, study PRJNA488358) | compost metagenome | feature: garden; material: soil; isolation source: compost soil in an enriched community after 118 h of incubation | place: Germany: Experimental Botanical Garden Goettingen | collected... | reverse complement strand
GTCCTGCAGCTGGCGACGCTGGCGCTGCCAGCGCTCGGGTACCGGGTTGCCGCTGATCTCGGCCAGCGCCAGCAGCCAGGCGTCGACCGCCTCGAGGCCGAGCAGCAGGCCGAAGCGCCGCTCCGGCACGCCGGTGCGCGCCCGCAGCGCGTCGGCGGCGCCATCCAGGCTCTGCCCGACCACCAGGGTGGCGACGCTCTGCCCGGCCGTGACCAGCTCGTCGAGGGTCAGCCCGCCGGTGGTCAACGGGTTGAAGGCGGCCTCGTCGAGATGGCCGTCGAGCGAGCCGGACAGGTCGGGGATCAGCAGCGGGCGCAGGCCGAAGCTGTCGATGCTCTCGGCGATGAACTCCAGATCGCCGGGGGTCAGGCTGGCCGAACACAGCACGTTGACCTGGCGCGGCCGCTGGCCGACCCGGTCGTGCTGTGCGGGGACCAGCGCCTCGATGATCGCCTTGACCGTGGCGGCGAAGCCGCTCTCGAAACTGCCGGCGAAGTCCGGGGTGTTCACCGGGATCACCGCCACGTCCCGGTACTCGGGAAACTCGCTGCGGAACTGGTGCAGCGCGCTGTGCAGATCGCAGCCCTGGGTTTCCGCCAGCGCGGTGGTCAGCAGGCCGATCACCGCCGGCTTCTGCTTCTCGCAGATCACCCGCAGCGCCTCGACGACGTTGTCGTCGGCGCCCATCACCGAGCTGACCTGGTCCATCGCCGTGGTCTGCAGCGGCACCGGCTCGCGGAAGTGGCGCACGAAGAACACCTTGGCGAACGCGGTGCAGCCCGCCGAGCCGTGCAGCAGCGGCATGCTGCGCGCCATGCCGAGGATGGCCAGGGCGCCGCCCATGGTCTGGCTGGCCTTCAGCGGGCTGACGGCCAGGGCTTTGTTGCGGTTGACGATCTCGGCCATGGCGATGCTCCTCAGCCGTTGGCGACAGTGGCGCCGGCCCAGGGAGCCGGGCGGCGCACGGAATCCCACACCGGGCTTTCCAGGGTCAGGCACAGCTGGCGCACCAGCTCGAGCATGCCGTCGTAGCCGGCGTAGCCGAATTCGCGTTCCTGGTTGATGTCGAGGAACGGGATGCGCCCCTTGAGCGCGGTGTACATGTTGCGACCGCCGGCGATCAGGATGTCGGCGCGGTACTCCTCGACGGTCTTCAGCAGCGCGCGCGGGTTGCCCTCGTCGAGCATCTTCACGTCGTCGCCCATCAGCTCGCGGATGCGCGCCTTGTCCTCCTCGGTGGACTTCTTGGTGCCGGTGGCGACCACCTTCATGCCCAGGTCCTGCAGCGCGGAGATCACCGACCAGGACTTCACCCCGCCGGTGTAGAGCAGCACGCGCTTGCCGGCCAGACGCGCGCGCCAGGGCTCCAGCGCCGTGCGGATCTTCGCCTCCTCGCGCTCGATCAGCGCCTCGGTGCGCGCCGTCAGATCCTCGTCGCCGATCAGCCGGGCGAAGTCGCGCAGCGCCTGCGAGGTGTCGGTGATGCCGTAGAAACTGCCCTCGAACCAGGGCGTGCCGTAGCGCTCCTGCAGCTTGCGGGCGACGTTGAGCATGGCCTTGGAGCAGACCATCATGTTCACCTCGGCGGCGTGCATGCTCTGCACCTCGCGAAAGCGCGCATCGCCGGACAGGGTGCACAGCACGCGGATGCCCAGCTCGTCGAGCAGCGGCAGCACATGCCAGAACTCGCCGGCGATGTTGTACTCGCCGACCAGGTTGACGTCGTGGACGCGGATGCCGGGGCGTTCGCTGCCCGGCGGCAGGGGATCGGGCTGGCGAGTGCCGATCACGTACTTGAGCATGGCCTCGCCGGCAATACGGTTGCCGAGGTTCTTGGTGCCATAGAAGCCGGCAGAATCCACCGGCACCACCGGGGTCTTGAAGTGCTCGCTGGCGGCCTTGCAGATGGCGTCGATGTCGTCGCCGATCAGCGCCGGCACGCAGGTGTTGTAGACGAACACCGCCGGCGGCGCGTAGGTCTCCACCGCCTGGCGGATGGCATGGAACAGACGCTTCTCGGCGCGGCCCATGATCACGTCCTGCTCGGTGAGGTCGGTGGTCATGCCGATGCGATACAGGTCGGGGCCGCTGGAGCGGGTGCCGCGGTTGTCCCAGGAGCTGCCGGCACAGGCAATCGGCCCGTGGACGATGTGCGCCACGTCGGCGATCGGCAGCAGGGCGATCTGCGCACCGTCGAAGGCACAGCCACCGTCGGTGGCGCCCGGCTTGGGCTTGGCGCAGCCGGACTTCTCCTTCTTGTTGTGCTCGCAGGAAGGCTCGTCGAGCAGCTCGGCAATGTCCTTGGCTTTCATCGCTTACCCCTCTGGATGCGTCGGTGCGGCATTCGCGAGGGATGTTGCAAGGGCTGTACCAGAGCACAGGCAATTGATTTAAAAGGATTTTTACTGAAGATGCGTTGTCGCAAAGGCGCCGGGGTGTCGGGTTTGCGACAACCTGGTGGCGGGGACGGCGCGCAGAGGATTCAGCCGGGCCAATCTCTCCGTCCTCGCAAGTCACGCAGATGCATGCCGTCACTCAGCCAATAGGCCCGGCGTCTGCGACGGAGAAAAACGCCTGCGGCTGAGCGGATAGCCCAGGCGTTTTTCTGTTGCCTTACTTCGGCGCGTGGGTTGTGCGCAGGTAGGGCAGCTTGATGTCGATGCTGCCGTACTTCTCGCGGGCCTGATCATCGTTGAGCGATAGGGCGACGATGACGTCCTGGCCCACCGTCCAGTCAGCGGGGGTGGCCAGCGGCACCTCGTAGGTCAGCTGCAGGGCGTCCAGGGCACGCAGCACTTCGGCAAAGTTGCGCCCCACGGACATCGGATAGGTCATGGACAGCTTGAGCTTCTTGTCCGGGCCGATGATGAACACGGAGCGTACGGTGGCTGTTTCGGCGGCGGTACGGCCATCGGGCAGATAGGCCTCGGCAGGCAGCATGTCGAACGCCTTGGAGACGGCCAACCCTTCGTCCGCAATGATCGGGAAGGCCGCCTTGGTGCCGCAGAAGCCTTCGATATCGCCTTTCCACTTCTTGTGCGCTTCCACACCATCCACCGACACGCCAATCACCTTGGTGCCACGCTTCGCCCACTCATCGGCCAGTTGCGCGACGGCTCCGAACTCGGTGGTGCACACCGGAGTGAAGTCCTTCGGGTGGGAAAAGAGGATGGCCCAGTCGGAACCGATCCAGTCGTGGAAGGTGATGGGCCCCTGGTCGGTATCGGCCGTGAAGTTGGGAACGAGGTCGTTGATGCGCAGTGCCATGGATATGCCCTCCTCGAGCTTGATGAACGACAAGCATGGAAGAGCCTAGACGGGATTTGAAACGCCGGGGCCGTGCATCACCGCAGACTTCACAGCCATCCGCTGCTGGCCGTTGTTCATCGGGCGCTCCTGATGTACCCATTCCCGGCCGCTCGGCAAGGTCCTTGGTTGTCATCGCTTACCTCCTCTGCATGCAGAAGTGCGCGATTCACCAGGAGTGTGGCAAGAGCTGTAGCAGAAGACATTTCCGGGTGGCAGTCTTGCGTTTCAGCTGGCTGCTTCAGCAGCACGGATTGCTTCCTCTGGAGCCACTTCCATGTTCATCGCCCACCTGCCCTCCGGCTACATCCTGGCCTCGCTGCTGTTGAAACGCGCCGGGCAGCTTCCCGTCCAGGCGCGGACGCTCATGCTGGCCGGCATCCTCGGTGCCGTGGCGCCCGACTTCGACATGCTCTACTTCTATCTGGTCGACAACCGGCAGACCCATCACCACCGCTACTTCGTGCACTGGCCCATTCTCTGGTTCGGCCTGGCGCTGGCCTGCACGATCTGGCAGCGGTTAGCGCCGGCCTCTCGCCTCGCTCCTGCCGCCTTGGTGTTCAGTCTTAGCGGCATCCTCCATCTGCTGCTGGACAGCTTCGTCGGCGACATCTGGTGGCTGGCGCCCTTCGTCGACCAGCCCTTTGCCCTGTTCAGCGTGCCGGCCGTATTCAAGCCCTGGTGGCTGAACTTCATCCTGCACTGGTCCTTCGCAGTCGAACTGGCCATCTGGCTGTGGGCGTTGGTGATCTTCCGCAGGCGCAGGCAGTGGAGTGCTGCGCGGGAGCAGTGACGAGCGGCTACGGGGAGTCCATCTGCGCTTTGCCAGATTTCACCGAACGCCCCGCCTTGAGCCAAGGTGCTTGGCACCGATATCTACTAGGAAGAATGCCGACACTGGCAGTGACAGCCAGAACAGGATGGGGCTCCAGAACATACCAAAGGCCAACCAAGGCAGCAGATCGATGCCGCCAAGCGAGCATGGCGCCAGATTCTTGATATTTCCCTGACAGCCAAAGTGGTGAAATGCGAAAACACCCAGCTTCCAGAGGGTGAAAAAAAAGATAGGCGGCATCACTGCCAGCAGGTATTTGGTCGTCCACGCCATTATTCGGCCTGATGCTTCAAGCAAGGAGCGCCCCGGTTGCGGGAGCCCTCGACAGTCGAAAACTGCACCTTAGCCGCGAGGCCAGACCTCTTTTCAGCAACCATCGAGATGAGTCTTAGCGTACAAATCGGCAATGACCCCATTGCTGACGACGACAAATAGCTTGATGACACTGGCAACACAGAGCGTTCCCGACTGGGGAATCGAGCAATACATCGAGATCTCTTGCTCCGGCCTGAGGTTGCATTTACCACCCAGCGACTCGACAAATGCATCGAGAGATGCCGACGGGGAGTTTGTGTTGGCAAATTTTGCAACCAAGGCGGCAGATAAGGCGCGCTCATCGAGAACACCTTTTTCATCGTAAAGCGTTGCATGCGCAATCTTTCCGCGATGGTCATAGTCCAAAAAGCCACAGCTTTGCAGGAGTAGTGGAGCAATGGCTAGAGGTGCCACAAGGCAGAAAGTCAGGGCCTTATGTGCATAACGCTGAAGACCAATGGCGCGAAACCTGCTTACTGACCGAGCGTCTCGCTTGAGCGAGGGGCTAGTTTTTAATTTCACCAAAACGCCTCCTCAACGAACCTGGACGTTACTCTCTGATCAACAACCGAAATTTTGCAATAAACTTCATTGGCGAGAAACCCAGAAAACCGGGCAATGTATCTTTCCCCCACTCCGCGGCGAGACGACCACTCCTCCAACAAGACAGACTTCCTTCGGGCTTTAACTCTCAAGGAGCTGACTGCTTCACCCTCCGAGACTAAAGAGCAAAATTCGTTGGCTTCGCGGATAGCTCGGCGGTCGAGATACGGACCAGAGAGAAGGCAGCCAACAGGCAGGAGTGCCAACAAAAACATCGATCCCAGGGTGCGCAGAAGCCTATGCATACAGCCAACCAGCGCTTGGCATCAAACGACGCATCATTTCCTGGAAGCTGCAGGTAAACGATATTCCTTGGCGGGAGCAAAAAATGCGCTGGAACGCATCATTGGCAATGGGGATCGAGCATGAAGGTAGGCTATACACCATGGCAGCAAATCCTTTGCTTGCGGGGGCGTCCGACTGCCATCGAGGTTAGCCCAGCGTAGAAACGAAAAACAACCGGGACAGCCCGCACCATCCCGGTTTATGACAAAAATTGACGACCCTGCCCATCGACCGCCCTACCCCAACCTCTCCCCAATCGCCCGCCGCACCTCCGGGTCCGCCTCATCCAGCGCCCGCAGAGCATCGAGCGGCGCGTTCTCCACCGCCGCCAGGCGCACGGTCCAGTCGGGATCGTGGAGCATGTCGATCACGTCCTCGCCCTTGAGCCGCGAGGCGACGATGCGGCGGATTTCCGGTTCGGCGTCCTGGGCCATCAGGCCGAGGCTCATCTCCGGCAGGCGCTTGGCGACCAGCTTGCGCACCTGGCGGTCCTCGTCGCGGATGAAGCGGAACAGCCGGCCGGGGGCGATGCGCTGGACCACGTAGGCGCGCACCAGGTAGTCGCGGTCGCCGGCCATCTGTTCGAGCTGTTCCAGCGGCAGGCGGTCGGCGACGGTGATGCGCACTTCGCGGTCCTCGTCCTGCATCAGGGCGACGAGCTGCTCGCGCGGCAGGCGGTAGGCCACCGCACGACGCACCACTTCGTCGCTGTCGCGGATCAGCGGGGTCAGCGCCTCGACCGGGGCGTAGCGCACGGCGATGGCGCGGCGCTCCCAGAACGGGTCGCCGAGGTACTGCCCGGCCACCTGCGGGTTGTTGCGGAAGAAGCGGTCGATCTGCCGGCCGCTCTCCACCGCCACGCAGGCATCGCCCGGGGTACAGCGGCCGGCCAGCAGCAGGCTGCGGCGGAAGGCGCAGGCATGGCAGTCGCCGATGGGGGTGTGGTCCGGGCCTTGATCGTCGAGCATGCCGCACCTCAATCGGGGATGATTTCGGCCAGGACGATGCCGGAGGCGGCGTCGGGGTCGTTGCTCAGTATCGAGCAGTGATCGCTGGAGTTGACCAGGTAGAGGTTGAAGCGCTGGCGTTCGAACAGGGGCTTGGCGTTGACCATGATGTCGTCGTCCATGCACAGGGTGAAGTGCACCCCGGGGTTGGCGCTGCGCAGGCGGGCCAGCAGGGCGTCGTCGAGCACGCCCTCCTCGGCCTGGCGAATGACGTCGTCGAGTACGGCTTGGCTGATCATGGCGGTGTCCTCATGCGGAACTATCACAAGTGAATCGCACGCGCTGGCCGGGCTCGGCGCCCATCGCCTTGGCCAGCCAGGGCGGTGGCGTGGTCGCCAGCACGCGCTGCAGCTCCTCGACGATTTCGCGGGCCGGCAGCGCAGTGGCGTGCTTGATCGGGTGCACCCCGGCGCGGATCACCTTGGCCGCCGCCGGGCCGCCGATGCTGAGGGTGTAGAGCAGCTGGCAGTCGTGCAGCAGTTCGGCGCGCTGGGCATTGCGGTCGTCGTCCTCGCCGCAGGGACCCGGTTCGCGCAGTTCGATCAGGCGGCTTTCGCGCGGCGAGATCTGGTAGATCAGAAAGCGCGCGCAGCTGCCGAAGCTGCCGTCCAGGCGCTCGCCGCTGTTGGAGGCGCAGGCGATGCGCACCGAATCGGCCAGCTCGCCGTCGCGATAGGCCTGCGGCACCGGCAGCGGCTCTTCGGGCATGTGCACGCCGCGGCCCTTGAGCAGGCCGACCGCACGCTGCAGCTGGCGCTCGGTGAGTTCCGGCTGCGCCGCCTCGTGCGGCCCCGGGGTCAGCAGCGCGGCGCGCAGACGGGCCATGCGCAGCTTGCTCAGACGGGCTTCGGTGATCGGCTCGCCGGTCACCGCCAGCAGCGCGCGCAGCAGACGTGCGGTATCCACGTCCTTGAGTTCGCGTGCGGCCAGGGCGATGCGCAGGGCCAGGTGGCCCGGCAGTTGCGCAGGCCTGGTCAGCGGTGGCGTGGCCATGGCTCAGGCCTCGCCGGCTCGCTTGGCGCGCAGGGTGATCGGCAGCTTCGGCGGTGCCGAAAGCGGTTCGAGATAGTAGCTGGAGCCATCGGCCAGGGTGACTTCGCCGCCCCAGCGGTCGGGGCTGTCGAATTCCAGGGCGGTGACGATTTCCTCCTGGTCCTTCTTGGCGATGTAGAAGGTCAGCTGACCTTTGGCGTTGTGACGAAGCATGACGCTGGGCATGGGACGTTCTCCAGGAGCAAGGGGCTGACGGGCGACGCGCAGCGACCGAGGGCCGCCGCGCGCAGGATCGCCAGTGGAAAGGCCGGGGCGGACTGCGCCGCTCCGGCCGGAACCATCAACAAGAGCCGTCGACAGACAACCGACCTCAGCGAACCAGGTCGTAGTTGTAGTCGGTGGTCTGCATGCCACGGGTTTCCTCGTCCAGACGCTCCAGCACCGAGTTGACGATGGTGGTCAGCATCTGCATGGCACCCTCGTAGCCCAGGGTGGTCTGGCGATGCAGGTGGTGACGGTCGAAGATCGGGAAGCCGAGACGGATCAGCGGAACTTCGAATTCCTTGCCCTTGTGCAGGGTGTCGCGCTGGATGAACTTGCCGTAGCTGTTGCCGATCATGAAGTCCGGCTTGTTGGTGAAGACCAGCGAGCGCAGGTGCCAGAGGTCCTTGCCGACGTACACGGTGCAGTCCTTGCCGTACGGAGAGGCTTCGAGGATCGCATCCATGGCCTTCTTCCAACGCTTGTTGCCGTTGTTGCAGAGGATGTGGGTCGGCTCGCAACCCAGCTCCAGCAGGAACTTGGCCAGGCCCATGACGAAGTCCGGGTCACCCCAGATGGCAAACTTCTTGCCGTGCAGCCAGGTGTGGGAGTCGGTGATCATGTCGACCAGGCGACCACGCTCTTTTTCCAGGCTGGCCGGGATCGGCTGACCGGTGATTTCGCTGATCTTCATCAGGAATTCGTCGGTCCAGTCCAGGCCCATCGGGATGCTCAGCTTGGGCACTTCGTGCTTCCAGGTGCCTTCGACCAGCTTCTTGGTCTTTTCCAGCTGCCACGGCTGCAGCAGCAGGGTGGTGGTGGCGTTCGGCGCGTCCTTGACCTCGGCCTGGCTGGTGCCGCCGGCGTACATGCGGAACTGACCGTCGGCCGGGGTATCCAGCACCTCTTCCGGATCGGAGAGGAAGCTGTAGTCGACGTCCATTTCCTTGAGCATGCGCTTGATGACGCGGAAGTTGCCCAGGTAGGTCTCGAAGCCCGGAACGATGTTGACCTTGCCGTTGCTGCCAACGACCTTGTCTTCCATGTAGTTCAGGGTGAAGTAGCGGGCGATGCCCTCGAACATGTTGTCCCAGCCGGTCACGTGGCTGCCGACGAAGCTCGGGGTGTGGGCATACGGAACCGGGTAGTCCTGCTCGAGGAAGCCTTCCTTCTTCGAGTTGTTGATGAAGGCGTTGAGGTCGTCGCCGATGACCTCGGCCATGCAGGTGGTGGACACGGCGATCATGTCGGGCTTGTAGGTCGCCTTGCAGTTCTGCAGACCGTCCTTCATGTTCTGCTGGCCGCCGAACACCGCCGCGTCTTCGGTCATCGAGTCGGATACGCAGGACACCGGCTCGCGGAAGTGACGGTTGAAGTAGGTACGGAAGTAGGCGACGCAGCCTTGCGAGCCGTGCACGTAGGGCATGGTCTTTTCGAAGCCCAGCGAGCAGAGCACCGCGCCCAGCGGCTGGCAGGCCTTGGCCGGGTTGACGGTCAGCGCTTCGCGCGCAAAGTTCAGTTCCTGGTATTCCTGGGTGGTGGTCCACTGGAAGACTTCGTCGATCTTGTCCTGCGGATGCTTCTCCTCGAAGTCATCGCGCTTGCGGGCAAGCATGTCCTTGTATTCTTCGTCGCGGAACAGCGGATAGCTGGGTTTGATGTTATCGACTTGCTGGCTCATGACTCTTCTCCTGCGCCTCACTCATCTGTGAACGGCGCTAGCGGATATCGGCCGCGGGCATGCCCTGATCGCAGGGGCCGCCCGCAGCGGACGTTGCGTACGGTTGCGGACAATCAGGCGCTGACGGCGACTTTCTCGACTGATTCTTCAGTCTTCTGCCAGGGAGCCTGCAGCCTGCTCCAGCACGGATTGTTCAGGGTCATGTCCATGTCACGGGCGAAGATGGCGAAGCCGTCGAAGCCGTGGTACGGGCCGGAGTAGTCCCAGGAGTGCATCTGGCGGAAGGGGATGCCCATCTTCTGGAAGATGAACTTTTCCTTGATGCCGGAGCCGATCAGGTCGGGCTTGACGCGCTTGACGAACTCTTCGAACTCGTAGCCGGTGACATCGTCGTACAGCAGGGTGGCGCTACCCATTTCCTTCATGGTGCGGTCGTAGTCGTCGTTGTGACCGAACTCGTAACCGGTACCGACCACTTCCATGCCCAGATCTTCGTAGGCACCGATCACGTGGCGCGGACGCAGGCCGCCGATGTAGAGCATGACGCGCTTGCCTTCCAGGCGCGGACGGTACTTGGCGACGACGGCTTCCCACTCGGCCTTGTACTTGGCACACACTTCTTCGCACTTGGCCTGGATCGACTCGTCGAACTGGGCGGCGATGGCGCGCAGCGATTCGATGGTCTTGGTCGGGCCGAAGAAGTTGTATTCCATCCATGGGATACCGTACTTCTCTTCCATGTGACGGGAGATGTAGTTCATCGAGCGGTAGCAGTGCACCAGGTTCAGCTTGACCTTGGGGGTCAGCTCGATTTCGGCGATGGAGCCGTCGCCGGACCACTGGGCAACCACGCGCAGGCCCATTTCTTCGAGCAGGATGCGCGAGGACCAGGCGTCGCCACCGATGTTGTAGTCACCGATGATGGCCACGTCGTAGGGGGTGGTCTGGAAGGAGGTGTCTTCGTCGCGGGCGCCCAGCACCCAGTCGCGCACGGCGTCGTTGGCGATGTGGTGGCCGAGGGACTGCGACACGCCGCGGAAGCCTTCGCAACGCACCGGAACCACGGTGGTGTCGTGCTCGGCGGCCTTCTTCTTGGCGACCGCCTCGATGTCGTCGCCGATCAGACCGATCGGGCACTCGGACTGGATGGAGACACCCTTGTTCAGCGGGAACAGGGTTTCGACTTCGTCGATCAGCTTGGCCAGCTTCTTGTCGCCGCCGAAGACGATGTCCTTCTCCTGGAAGTCGGAGGTGAAGTTCATGGTGACGAAGGCGTTCACGCCGGTGGTGCCGATGTAGTAGTTACGACGGCCCGCACGCGAATACTGCCCGCAGCCCACCGGGCCGTGGGAGATGTGGATCATGTCCTTGATCGGACCCCAGACCACACCCTTGGAGCCGGCGTAGGCGCAGCCGCGGATGGTCATCAGACCCGGCAGCGACTTCTTGTTGGAGGTGATGCACTTCTTCGATTGTTCCAGGGTCGGATCGTTCGGAGACAGGTGCTTCGCGCGGTCCTTGCGGGCCTTCTCGGGATAGACTTCCAGGACTTCCTGGATGAGGCTTTCGACCTCTTCGCGTGACATACCGGACATGGGTATGACTCCTCTTGCCTTGCGTTCATATGCGGGTAACGGACCAGTCGCACTGCGCGCCGCGCAGTGCGACTATCCGGCAGGGCCCATCTGCCCTGCCCCGTCCTGCTGCAACGGTGCGATCAGGCACTGACCTCGTCGGCGGCGGTCTTGCCGACGATGCTCTCGTCCTCGACATCCATGACGCCGAACTCCATCAGCAGCGCTTCGAGTTCGTCCATGGTGATCGGGGTCGGGATGACCAGGTTCTTGTTCTCGTAGATCTTCTTGGCCAGCGCGCGGTACTCGTCGGCCTGCTTGGCGGCCGGGTCGTACTCGATCACGGTCATGCGGCGGATTTCGGCGCGCTGTACCACGTTGTCGCGCGGCACGAAATGGATCATCTGGGTGCCCATCTTCTCGGCCAGGGCGATGATCAGCTCGTCCTCGCGGTCGGTCTGACGGCTGTTGCAGATCAGGCCGGCCAGGCGCACGCTGCCGGAGTTGGCGTACTTGACGATGCCCTTGGAGATGTTGTTGGCGGCGTACATCGCCATCATCTCGCCGGAGCAGACGATGTAGATTTCCTGGGCCTTGTTCTCGCGGATGGGCATGGCGAAGCCGCCGCACACCACGTCGCCGAGCACGTCGTAGAACACGAAGTCCAGATCGTCCTCATAGGCGCCTTCCTCTTCGAGGAAGTTGATCGCGGTGATCACGCCACGGCCGGCGCAGCCAACACCTGGCTCCGGGCCACCGGACTCGACGCACTTGACGCCGCCGTAGCCGACCTTGAGCACGTCTTCCAGCTCGAGGTCTTCCACGGTGCCGGCCTCGGCCGCCATTTCCATGATGGTGTTCTGGGCCTTGGAGTGCAGGATCAGGCGAGTGGAGTCGGCTTTCGGATCGCAACCGACGATCATCACCTTCTTGCCCATCTCGGCCAGGGCTGCCACGAGGTTTTGGGTGGTCGTGGATTTGCCAATCCCACCCTTACCGTAGATAGCGCATTGACGCATTGCCATAATTGAGTTCCTCAGGTTTCGTTTCCACATCAAGTGGGCTGTAGGCACGAACAAGCCTGCGCATCGAGATAAATGCAGCGTTTGTGCCAGCCTTGAAAATGAAACCCAAGTTACTGTTTTAAAAGGAATTGTTTTTAAATCACGAATTGTCTTGGACGTTTGATACACAACAAACATGCGTTATCCGCCGTATCAATGGCGACAACCCAACAAACTCCCCGAAACCTCAGACACACTCTTCCCAGTGAACTTTTCGCAGTTGTGGCAAACACGACAATTGTCGCGAAGCAACTCGCTCTCTCCAGTCAATTGGCGTCCAGCCAACTTCCCGGCATTCAATAAATCTTTTCAAGATCAAGGAGTTGTGACGATCACGCAAAGTGGCGCGGATATTGCGATTGGACTCTGCAGCAGTACGCCCCTATTCCCAGCAGGAGAGTCCAGTGAACAGCAGCCAGATAAAGGAGATCCTTGCCCAGCTCGGCAGCGGCGACATCGTTCCCTACCTGGGCCCCGGCGTCCTCGACGGCGTGGTCGACCGCCTGAGCGGCCAGCCGATCCCCGCCGACAGCGACAGCCTGATCCTCGCCATGACCGGCGGCCAGCCGATGTCGCCGCGCCTGATGTACGAGTTCCCGCGCGCGGCCATGCACCTGGAGAACAAGAAGGGGCGCAGCTTCATCGAGCGCTTCCTGACCCAGACCTACGGCGGCGACAACTGGACGCCCTCGCCCGTGCACCAGTGGCTGGCCGATCTGCAGCTGCCCTACATCATCGACTGCAACCGCGACACCCAGCTGCAGCGCTGCTATGCCGACCGCGCGCACACCCTGGTGGTCGGCGCCGCGCGCCTGGCCGGCACGCCCTACCGCTTCGACCTCTACCAGGGCGAGGCCGGCCAGTACCGGCCGATCAGCCTGGCCGAGGTGGATACGGCGCTGCCGGTGCTGTTCAAGCCGCTGGGCACGCCGCTGCCCAAGCCCGGCTACGTCGCCTCGGATGCCGACTTCGTCGACTACATCACCGAGCTGATGGGCGGCTTCGCCGTGCCGGCCTGGGTCAAGCTCAAGCGCCGCAACAAGCGCTACCTGTTCCTCGGCATGCCGTTCAACCGCGACACCGAGCGCATGGTGATGAGCGACCTGATCCACGATGCCGCCGAGCCTGCCGGCTGGGCGCTGATCGCCGAACCGGGCAACAGCGCGCGCAAGCTCTGCGCGCGCAAGCACGTGCAACTGATCGAGGCCGACTGGAGCAGCCTGTTCGCCCTCGGCACCCCCGACACCGCCGCCCACGTCCCTACCGGCGGCCTGAATCCCTTGACCGACATGAGAGCCTGACCATGCTGCTGAAAACCTACGAAGCCCAAAACCTGCTGTGCAACCTGAGCGTCCTCGGCGCCACCAGCCGCACCGACACCTATGCCTTCCGCGGCGACCTGGTCGTGACCGAAGGCGATATCGCCGACGATGCCGGCCGTCGCCTGCCGCCGACCGCGGTGGTCAAGCAGGCCGTCGTGCTCGCCGTCGGCGACAAGCTGACCATGGTCGCCGGTGGCCTGGTGCACCTGGCCGATCTGCCGCTGTTCATCGAGCGCTATCGCGGCGATCTGGCCGCCGAGGTCAGCGTGCTGTTCTACGTCGAGGACCTGACCAAGGCGCTCATCACCGAGCTGGACGGCGTGAAGATGATCCTCCTGCCGCACGAGGAAGGCGCCATCTGGAACACCCTGATGGGCGACCTGCGTCTGGACAAGGAAGACTTCAAGGGCCAGAGCGCCGAAGACAAGGTGATCACCCAGTACGAGGCCCTGAAGACCTTCAAGCCGAAGCTGGAAACCATCGCCTTCGAGACCGCCCTGACCTTCGTCAGCAAGATCCAGCGCGAGCATCGCGG
>RCUJ01001268.1_pt1 | contig 13791 bp, 14 predicted proteins | sample 2166321 | NCBI WGS metagenome assembly RCUJ01 (sample SAMN09932808, study PRJNA488358) | compost metagenome | feature: garden; material: soil; isolation source: compost soil in an enriched community after 118 h of incubation | place: Germany: Experimental Botanical Garden Goettingen | collected... | reverse complement strand
CCAGCAGCTGGGCACCAGGCTGGCGGTCTCGGACAAGCGCCTGGGCAAGCAGTGGAGCCAGGTCGAAGGCTGAGGTGAACAATCGCTCGCCTGCTGCGACCGTCGCCAGTCGCCAGCGGCCTGTTAACGTTAGATCCCGAACGGATAGGTCTCGTCATCATGGCTCGCGCTGCCGGGGGCGCCGAGCGGTTTGACCGGGTGGGTTTCGTCGAGCCAGATGAAGGCGTCGAACTGATCGGCCAGCACGGCCTGGAAGTAGTGGCTTTGCAGCTCGGTCAGCGGCCGGTAGATGACGCCGATGGCGCGTTCGAGCAGGAGGGTGGAGAGGGCGTCGCGCACCGCTTGACGCTTGGGGTCGCGCCAGTCGAGCAGGGCGGCCTGGTGGCCGCTCTGGTGAAACTGGTGCTCCCAGCTGTTCGGCCGTGCCGGGCGGATGTCCTTGATGTGCATGGCGCCACCCCAGTCATCGGCGGCCGCTACCTGGCCATGGTCGGTGCCCATGCCGATCAGCACGGCGTCGTGCCCCCAGGCAATCCGGCTGAGCTGACCGATGTTGAATTCGCCGCGCCAGCCCATGGCGGTGGCGGCGGCATTGCCGATATGCGAGTTGTGCGCCCAGACCACGGCTTTCGCCGTGGGGCCGCGGTGCTGCAGCAGGGCCTGCAGGGTCTCGAACATATGCCGGTCGCGCAGGTTCCACGCGGCCGCGCAGCCACGGTACATGACCCGGTAGTACTGCTCGGCCGCCCGCACCACCCGGGCATTCTGCGCCGCATTGAAGAGCTCTTCGTGGTCCTGTGCACAGGCTGCCAGGCGTTGGGCCAGCAGGCTGTTGAGCTGGGCGAGCACGGCTTGCTCGCAGGAATCGCCGTTGCCGTGTTCGACATACAGGCCATAGCGTGCCGGCTCGTCCTGCCAGGGCGACAGACAGCCATAGCGCCGGCGTGCCTGCCGGGCCTGCTGCGGGTCGACCTGATCCAGATAATGCAGGACTTCGGCCATGGAGTTGCGCAGGCTGTAGACATCCAGGCCGCGAAATTCGACGCGCTGGTCCTCGGGCAACGGCTGGTTGTGATGGTGCAGCCAATGGATGAAGCGCGATACGTCGGTGTTGCGCCACATCCAGGTGGGGAAGCGGGTAAAGGCGTTCTGCGCCCAGGCCGAGGCTTCGCGCTGGCGGGCGAAACGGTCGAGTTGCCCGGCATCCGGCCAGTCCGCCTCGACCGCGACTATGTTGAAACCGTGCCGTTCGATCAGGCATTGGCTGATGGCGGCGCGGGTCCGGTAGAAGTCCGAGGTGCCATGACTGGCTTCGCCGATCAGCACCACGCGGGCATCGCCGTAGCGGTCGAACAGGTCGGCGAAGGCGCTGCTGTGCAGATTCGGCAGGGGCTCGGCGAACTGGCGGATGAGTGCCGGCAGGTCGGTCGCCTGCGCTGGCGAGTGCTTGACTATTTCGACCGGGGATCCCATGACACGCCTCGGTTAACCAATCGATCACCTATCAGCGTAGTGCGGCTAGGCCGACCGACTCCGGCGCGGCGACGAACGCACGCCGTTTGTGCCGGGTGCGTTGGTAAGCGTCTGGCCATGGCGGGGAACTCATGGCGGGGCGGGGCTGTCGGACCGACTGAATTGTGCTGGTCCCGCGGGGGTGATGACGCCAAGACGCTGACCTCGATATGAGGCACTGTCGAGATATCCGGTCGAAAACGTCGTCTGGCTTCTCCCGGGGCTTTTCTTTATTGTGGCGACCCGCCAAAAAGCTCGAGTAATCAATATGTTGGAAAATAGCCTAAGTCAGTTGGAACAGCTGGTCAGTGACCTTGTGCAGGCGAACAAGGCACTGCAGAGCGCCAACGCGCAATTGAGCAGCGAACTGGCGCAGATCAAGGATGAAAACGAGACCCTGCAGCTGAGCGCCATCGAGCAGGAGGAGCTGCACGGCGCCACGGCCACGCGCATCCAGGCCCTGGTCGAACTGGCCGGCGGCACTGTCAGGGCGAGCACGGTTAACCCATGAGTGCTGACGGTGCAATGATCAAGGTCATTTCGATCCTGGGCAACGACTACAGCATCAAGGTGCCTGTCGACAAAGAGGCGGATCTGAGCGCGTCGACGCTGCTGCTCAAGCGCCTGCTGGCCGAGACCAAGGCCCAATCCTCGACCCTGATCGGCGAGCGTCTGCTGGTGCTCACGGCGTTGAAGCTGTGTGCCCGGCAGATCGAGCTGGAGCAGCGCCATCGGCAGGACATCGAGCGTATCGAGGGTGCGGTCAGCGCCAGAGTCGCCGATATCGCCGGTTTGATCCGCCAGGCGTGAGAGGCTGTGGGCGCTCGATATTTTCACAACCTCTGAGGCCAAATACAGCCGCCGGCTGTCAGGGCAAGACCGCCTGCGCCGCGGCGCGCTGCTAGCCTGTTCTATTGGTCAGCCCCTTGGAGGGGTTGTCGATCGGCTCCCGCTGCCGGCCACTGGAGAGTGCCGAGCGGCGCAGGAGTTAAGGCTATGACTGAACACGCGACAGACCAGCAAGCAATCAACCAGGTGCTGCGCAAGTATGTAGAGGGCATGCTGTTCGCCGACCAGGCCAGACTGCGACAGGCGTTCCATCCCGACGGCCGGATCATCGGCCACTACCATGGCGAACTGGAGTGGTTATCGCTGGATGACTTCATCGCCGCCATCGAGGCCGAAGGCCCGGACCCGAGCGCTGCCCAGCCCGTGTGGCAGGTGGAAAGCATCGATATAACGGGCGATGCGGCCGCGGTAAAGATGACCGATCTGTATTTCGACCTGAAGTTCACCGACTACCTGGCGCTGCTGAAGATCGGGCAAGACTGGGTGATCGTCAACAAGCTGTATTACCACCACGCCTAGCAAGCCTGTACGGTTAACTCGGGTTCGCAAGCTTGCGCCTTATCTGTGGCAGGGGCCGGGCTGCGTTCCGTGACCTCGGGGCGAAGCCTTTGCTCCCTGGCAGCCCTGCGGCCTCCACGGCTGCGCACAGGCTTGAGCCCATGGCTAAGCGAACTGACCGATCAGGCCACTCACTCAGGCGTCGAGCCGCCACAGCGGATCGCTGCGCATGATTTCCGTCGCCCAGTCGGCGAAGGCGCGCACCCGCGCCGAGAGGTGGCGCGAGTAGGGGTAGACCAGGCTCATCGGCATGCTTGCCGGGGTCCAGCCGGGCAGGACTTCGCGCAGGGTGCCGGCGGCCAGTTGCGCCTGCGCCTCGGCCCGCGGTACCGCCACCAGGCCGAGCCCGGCCTCGGCGGCGGCGATATAGGCGCCGCCGCTGTTGAAGCGCATCGCCGGCGGCTGTTCGATGGTGAAGGAGTCCTCGCCCCGCTGCAGGACGATGCGGTACTGCCGGCCGCTGGCGGGGAAGACGAAGGCCAGGAAGCGATGATTGACCAGGTCCTCGGGCGCCTCGAGCGGCGCTGCGGCGGCCAGGTAGGCGGGTGCGGCGCAGAGGCTGAAGCGCATCTGGCCGATCGGCCGGCAGACCAGGTCGGGCTCGCTGACCGGGCCGCCGCGGATGGCGCAGTCGACGCCTTCCTGCACCAGGTCGACCACCCGCTCGCTGCAGCCGATGTCGAGCTGGACCTCCGGGTACCGGGCAACGAAGCCGGGCAGGGCGGGGATCAGCAGGAAGCGGCCGACCGGCGAGGGCATCTCCACCCGCACCCGCCCGCGCGCCACGCTGCGGCTACGCGACACGCTGGCTTCCAGTTCGTCGAGGTCGTCGAGCAGGCTGAGCGCGCGTTCGTAGTAGGCGGCGCCGTCGGTGGTCGGCGCCACCCGGCGGGTGGTGCGGTGCAGCAGCTTCACTCCCAGTTGGCTTTCCAGTGCCTGTACCTGGCCGGAGACCGTGGTCTTCGGCATCGCCAGGGCGTCGGCGGCGCGGGTGAAGCTGCCCAGTTCGACGATGCGGCAGAAGGCGCGCATCGCATCGAGTCGGTCGAAGGCCATGATTGTCCGTGTTCTCGTCCAATGTTTCCTGGTTTTGCCAATTTATCCGGAAAACTCCGAGCAATACAGTGGTTCCCACGCGCCGATAGCGGATCGCGATCCAGAGGAGAACCACCATGAGCACCCAACGCAGCAACTACGCCGAAGTCGCCCCGCACACCTTCAAGGCCATGCTCGGCCTGGAAAGGGCCCTCGGCGAGACACTGCTCGAGCAGTCGCTGCACGAGCTGGTGAAGATCCGCGCCTCGCAGCTGAACGGCTGCGCCTACTGCGTCGACCTGCACAGCGCCGATGCGCTCAAGGCCGGCGAGACCGCGCGGCGCATCTTCGCCCTGCCGACCTGGCGCGAGACGCCGTTCTTCAGCGCCCGCGAGCGCGCCGCCCTGGCCTGGACCGAGTCCCTGACCCTGGTGGCCGAGCGGCATGCGCCTGACGAACTCTATAACGAAGTCGCCGAGCAGTTCAGCGAGCGCGAACTGGCCGAACTGACCTTCGCCATCGCCACCATCAACGCGTGGAACCGCATGGGCGTCGGTTTCGCCATGCAGCCGGAGTGGCGGCCATGAGCAAGTCAGTTGGCTGGATTGGCGCCGCATTGCTCCTGCTTGCCAGCGGCGCCGCGTTGGCCCAGGGCGGCGCCGGCGAGGAGGACGTCAGGCCGTTGGCCGAGGCGCAGCTGCCTGCCACGCCGGCTGCGCAGGCCACGGCGTTGCGCGTCGACTTCGCCCCCGGCGCCACGTCGCGGCCGCACAGCCACCCTGGCCCGGTATTCGTGGTGGTGGTCGCGGGCACGGTCGAGTCCGCCCTGGACGGCGGCGCAGTGCAGCGCTTCACGGCCGGCGACGTCTGGTACGAGGCACCTGACCAACTGCACCGCATCACCCGCAACGCCAGCCAAACCGCGCCGGCAACCCTGGTCGGCTGGTTGCTGTCGGACGGCCAGGCGCCGCTGGTGCAGCCGTCGGCCGCGGGGGCAGCGGGGTCACCGTAAAGGCCGGCAAGCCGGACACCGTTCCATCACGCCTATAAGGGCTAAGCGGGAGACATGCCATGCGATTCGAGAGCATCGTCAGCCAGGTCGTTATCCAGGCCCTGCCGCGGCATGGCCAGGCGCTGCAGCCACGCCTGGCCAGCCTGCTGGAAGCTGCCGGGCAAGCATCGGGTTGTCGCTCCTGGCGATTGCATCATGTGGCCGAGCAGCCCGGTCGCTGGTTGCTGCAGGTGGAGTGGTGCTCGCTGCACGCCTGTCTGGCGCATTACCGGAGCCACTCCCAGCGCGCGCTCGGCGCGTTGTTGCACAGCGGCCTAGTATCGAGCATGGCATTCGATCTGCAAGCGCCGTAGAACCCTAGCCCGGATGCAATCCGGCAACGGTCTTCGGCCATTTCACCGAATCCCCCCCGGATTTCCTCCAGGCTACAAAGGCCCGGCGGGCTCAACCAACCGACATCGAAAGCGCGGATTGCATTCGGTCCACGCAGGCGCGCGGAGTGTGGGCTTCAGCCGTTTGCGGTTTGCCCGGTCGGGGCGCTTGCCTTGGCCGGCTCCTGGGCTTTCCAGGCCCAGAAGAACACCAGCAGCCCGGCCAAGGCAGTGGCGGCGCCGATGTAGCCGGTGGCGGTCCAGCCCAGGCCGGCGCTGATCGCCAGGCCGCCGAGCCAGGGGCCGAGGGCGTTGGCGATGTTGAAGGCGGCATGGTTGGAGGCGGCGGCCAGGGTCTGCGCATCCTGGGCGACGTCCATCAGGTGGGTCTGCAGGGCGGGCGACAGGGCGACCATGGTGCCGACGGCGAACACCGCCGGAAATATGCTCCAGACCGACTGGGCCGCCAGCGGGAAGATCAGCAGCACGCCGGCGCTCCACAGCAGCAGCCAGGCCACGGCCTTGAAACGCAGTTTGTCGAACAGCCAGCCGCCGAACATGTTGCCGAGGATGCCGCCCAGGCCGAACGCCGCGAGGGCGAAGGGTATCCAGCTTTGTGGCACCCTGGTCACGTCCAGCAGGGTCGGCGCCAGGTAGCTGAACACGCAGAACATGCCGGCGAAGCCGATCGAGCTGATGGCCAGGGCCAGCCACACGGGCGCGCGGTTGAAGGCACGCAGTTCGCGCAGCGGGTAGCTGCGCGGCTGCTGTTTATCCAGCGGCAGGAAGATCGCCAGCATCGCCACGGTGAGCAGGGCGATGACTCCGACCAGGGCGAAGGCATAGCGCCAGCTCAGCCATTGACCGAGCCAGGTGGCGACCGGGTTGCCGATCAGGATGGCCACGGTCAGGCCCATCAGCACCCGGCTAACCGCCTTGGCGCGTTTGTGCGGCGGCGCCATGGACGCGGCTACCAGCATCGCCACGCCAAAGTAGGCCCCGTGCGGCAGCCCGGCGCAGAAGCGGTACAGCATCAGGGTCTGATAGTCGGCGGCCAGGGCGCTGGCGAAGTTGCCGGCGGCGAATACCGTCATCAGCAGCAATAACAGGTGGCGGCGATCCAGGTGCGAACCCAGGATCGCCAGCAGCGGCGCGCCAACCACCACGCCGAGGGCGTAGGTGCTGATCACATTGCCGACCTGCGGTTCGCTGATGCCCAGGTCCTGGGCGACGTTGGGCATCAGACCCATGATCGCGAACTCGCCGGTGCCGATGGCGAAACCGCCCAGTGCCAGGGCCAGCTCGATCAACAGGATCGCGCGGGCAGACAGGCGTGGCGGGGCGGTCGTGGCGTGCTCGGTCATGCTGTTCTCTCGGAAGGGGTCAGGTGAGGCGGGGCGCTAGCGGGATGTGGGTCAATGGCTCAAGTACAGCAACTTCGGCGGGTCAGCGGTAGCGCGCGAGGATCTGCTCGAACTCGCCGGCCTGTTTCATCTGCACCAGGGCGCGCAACAGCGGCATGGTCGGCACGTCCGCTTCGTCGCGCACGATACAGGCGACCAGGTCGGCGGCAACTTCCTGCAGCGGCTGGAGTTTATCTCCGCTCGGTTGCTGGCGGTTGAACCACTGCAGCGTCAGTTCGTTGCTGATGGCGTAGTCGTAGCGCCTGGCCGCGAGCTTGGCCAGCGCCAGTTCCTGGGTGCGGGCGTCATCGCGGCGCAGGTGGCCGCTGGCGAACCAGGGGTCGAGGCTGGGGTAGGCGAAACCCAGTACGGTGCCGATCGTCTCGCCCTGCATCCGGCTCAGCTGCACCTGCTGCTGGCTGCGGCCGACCAGCAGGTCGCGCTGGACCATGAACGGCACGCTCCAGATGTACCTATGGTGCGACTCGCTCAGCCAGGCCGGGTTGACGTAGCAGCGCACGTCGATTTCGCCGCGCGCGAGCATTTCCCGGATGCGCAGGCGCGGGAGCACCAGCATTTCGGCGCGGCGGCCGACTTTCTCGGCCAGCCGCTGTTGCAGGTCATAGAGCACGCCGGCGGTGGCCTGGCCGTTTTCGATGTGGATCATGGGCATGGCCCAGCTATCGCTGACGGAAAAGCGCAACGGCCGTTCTTCGGCGCTGGTGCCGAGGCTCAACAGGATCAGGGCAAGCGACATACAGCGCATTCAGGTACCAGGGCGGGGCATTCGGTTTGCGCCAGGCGACTGGTGGCCTGCCTGGCGGTGGGGCCTGCTAGTTTATTGTTTTCGCCGACACCGGCTCGTAGGGTGTGCGGGGCCGCCTAGGCCGTGCGCACCAGGCACCCGGTTGCCAGTGGAACGGCGCTAGCGGGTCATCGGCAGGGCTGCGCCCATCAAGGCAAAAAGCCCGCCGCAGCAGCGGTTGAAGCCTTTGCCGCTACGCTCCAGCCAGGGGCGGATACGGTGGGCGGCGCGGGCCAGCAGGTATTCGACGACGCCCTCGACCAGGGCGAAGGTCAGCGCCATCACGGCGAATTGCAGCCAGAGACTGCGCTGCGGGTCGAGGAACTGCGGCAGGAAGGCGCCGAAGAACAGGATCACCTTGGGGTTGGACAGGGCCGAGAGCAGGCCCTGGCGGTACAACAGCGGGCCGGGTTTTACGCTGCCCGGGGTGACTGCTGTCAGGTGTAGCGCCGGTGCCCGCCAGAGTTGGATGCCGAGCCAGATCAGGTAGGCGCCGCCGAGCCATTTGAGCAGGATCAGGGCGTCGACCGAGGCGTTCAGCAGGGTGCCGATGCCAAACATCGACAGGGCCATCAGCACGGCAAAGCCGCTGACTCCACCGGCCACGGTCCACAGGGTGCGCCGGTGTCCGTAGAGTGCACCGTGGGTCAGGGCCAGCAGGCCGTTGGGCCCGGGCGTCAGCGACAGGCCGATGACGGCGACGAGGTAGAGCAGCCAGGTGTGCAGGGCCATGCTTGGGCATCCGTCGGCTAATGGTTTCTGGGCGCACGGGTCAGGCCCGCGTCGGCCAAGGCTATCAGCCCTCGCCATTTTCCACATCCGGCGCTAGCGCTTTTATCCGGGTTGGCCAGCAGATGCTGCACCGCGTGCGGGTGCCGGCGGTCAGTGTGGCCAGGCCAAGACCCGGGCGGGTTTGCGTATAACCGGGTAAGCGTTGTTGGCTGGGTGCACCGGGCTGTCGCATGCTTTCAGTCATCCGTTGCCCTCGCGGGCTGATGGCTATGCTGTGCTTTGCCGGTTGCCGTAGAAACCGCTTCATTCAGGCCGCACGCCGATGCTGAAAATCCAGGGGCTGTATAAGAGTTATCCGACGCCGCAGGGGCCTTTGCCGGTGTTGCAGGGCATCGACCTGGAGTTGGCCGGCGGCAGCAGCCTGGCGCTGATGGGCGAGTCCGGTAGCGGCAAGAGCACCTTGCTGCATTTGGTTGCGGGACTCGATCAGGCCGATGCCGGGATCATCGAGGTGGCCGGCAAGCGCCTGGATCGGTTGGCCGAGAGCCAGCTGGCGGCCTGGCGCCGCGGCGGAATCGGCCTGATCTTCCAGCAGTTCAACCTGATTTCCAGCCTGCGCGTGGAGGACAACCTGGCGTTCCAGGCGCGCCTGGCCGGTCGTCATGATCCGCAGTGGCAAGCCGAGCTGGCACAACGCCTGGGCCTGACGCAGTTGCTCGAGCGCTACCCGGAGCAACTCTCCGGCGGCCAGCAGCAACGGGTCGCCCTGGGCCGTGCGCTGGCTGCCCGGCCGGCGTTGCTGTTGGCCGACGAGCCCACCGGCAGCCTGGACGAGACCAGCAGTGACGAAGTGCTGGAGCTCTTGCTGCAATTACTCGCCACGAGCGCCACCAGCTTGTTGATGGTGACCCACAGTCCACGCGTGGCGGCACGTCTGCAGCGGCGGGTGTACTTGCGCAACGGTCGCCTCGTCGACCAGGACAGCAGCTGAAATGGCCGTGTTTTACTGGACCCTGAGCGCGCTGTGCAGTCACTGGCGGCGACACCCGGTGCAGTTTTTCAGCCTGCTCACCGGTTTGTGGCTGGCCACCAGCCTGTGGACCGGGGTGCAGGCGCTCAACAGTCAGGCGCGTGACAGTTATGCCCGTGCCAGCCAACTGATTGCCGGGGACGCGCATTCCAGGATTGGCGCGCGCAGTGGCGGGCGCTTCAGCCAACAGGTTTTTGTCGACCTGCGCCTGGCCGGCTGGCCGGTGTCGCCCATATTGCAAGGTCCGTTGCGCCTGCAGGGGCAGGCCGAGCAGCGCCTGCAAGTGCTCGGCATCGAACCGCTCAGCCTGCCGCGCGGCACCAGGCTGGCGGGCCAGGCGCTGGCCGACCTCGACCTGGCCGCCTTCCTTGACCAGCCGGGACGCACCTGGATCGCCGCGGACACGCTCAAGGCCCTCGACCTGGCGGAGGGCGAGCAACCCTTGACCGTTGGCGGGCAGGCGTTGCCACCGTTGTACCTGCACCCGCAACTGGCGCCCGGCGTGCTGCTGGTGGATATCGGGGTGGCGCAGCGGTTGCTGGATGCACCGCTGCAGCTATCGAGTCTGTTGCTGAGCCGCGACTTCGCCGCCGGCATGCCCAGGCTGCCGTCGGCACTGGACGGGCAGTTGCGCATCAGTCGGCCCGGGGACGAAGCCGATCTGGCCCGGCTGACCGAGAGCTTTCACCTCAACCTGACCGCCCTGGGTTTGCTGGCATTCGTGGTCGGTCTATTTATCGTCAACGCCGCCATCGGCCTGGCCCTGGAGCAGCGCAGGCCCTTGTTGCGCACCCTGCGCGCGTGCGGGGTCAGTGCGCGCAGCCTGCTCGCCGCGCTGGCCCTGGAACTCTGCGGGCTGGCCTTGCTGGGCGGCGTGCTGGGGGTGATCAGCGGTTACGGCCTGGCCAGTCTGCTGCTACCGGATGTCGCGGCCAGCCTGCGTGGCTTGTATGGCGCCGAAGTGGCCGGGCAGCTCAACCTCAGCCCGCAGTGGTGGCTGAGCGGGTTGGCCATCAGCCTGCTTGGCGCGCTGCTGGCGGGGGCCGGCAGCTTGTTGCGCGCCGCCCATCTGCCACTGCTCGCCCTGGCCCAACCGGAAGCCTGGCACCAGGCCCAGGCGCTCTGGTTGCGCCGCCAGGCCTGGTTGGCCGGCGCCCTGCTGGTGCTGGCGCTGCTTGCCCTGGTGTTCGGCGCTAGCCTGGCCATGGGCTTTGTCCTGCTCGCCTGCCTGCTGCTGGCGGCGGCCCTGTTGCTGCCAGTGTGTGTCAGCGGGCTGCTGGCGTGGTGGTTGCCGTATTGCCGCGCGCCGCTGGCCCAGTGGTTCGTGGCCGACAGCCGCCAGCAGTTGCCGCGGCTGGCGCTGGCCCTGATGGCGTTGCTGCTGGCGTTGGCGGCGAATATTGGCGTGGGCAGCATGACCGAGGGTTTTCGCCAGACCTTCATCGGCTGGCTCGATCAGCGGCTGGCGGCGGAGCTGTACCTCAGGCCGGAAAGTCCGCAGCAGGGCCGCGCCATCGAAGCCTGGCTGGCCGAGCGCGCGGAGGTGAGTGCGCTGCTGCCGAGCTGGCGGGTGGAACTGCCGGTACAGGGCTGGCCGGTGGAACTGACCGGTATTCTCGATCATCCGACCTATCGTCAGCATTGGCCGTTGCTGGAGGTCGTGCCCGGAGCCTGGGAACGGCTCGCGGGTGGCACCGGGCTGATGCTCAGCGAACAGCTGGCGCGGCGTCTGCAGCTGGGCCTGGGTGAGGATCTGAGTCTGGTTACCCCGCAGGGCGACTGGCGCCTGACGGTCGTGGCGATTTATGCCGACTACGGCAACCCCAAAGGCCATCTGCTGGTCAATGCCGCCGCCTTGCAGCGCTACTGGCCGGGATTGAGTCCCGGCAGCTACAGCCTGCGCCTGCCGCCCGCCGCGGTACCGGCGCTGAAACAGGCGTTGCAGGCCAGGTTCGCCCTGGATGAGCGCAAGCTTGTCGACCAGAGCGAGCTGAAGGCCTGGTCCGGTCGGGTATTCGAACGCACCTTTGTCGCCACCTCCGCGCTCAACAGCCTGACCCTGGGCGTGGCGGGGGTCGCCTTGTTCATCAGCCTGCTGACCTTGAGCCAGAGCCGACTGGGCCAATTGGCGCCGCTCTGGGCGCTCGGCGTGGGTCGCCGTCAGCTGGTGTTGCTGAGCCTGGGGCAAACGCTGCTGCTGGCGCTGATCACCCTGCTGCTGGCCATCCCCCTGGGCCTGCTGCTGGCCTGGTGCCTGGTGGCGGTGATCAATGTGCAGGCTTTCGGCTGGCGTTTGCCGTTGCATGTTTTTCCCTGGCAACTGCTGCAGTCGGCGGCCCTGGCCTTGCTCGCGACCCTGCTGGCGGCGGCCTGGCCGCTGTGGACGCTATGCCGCGTCAGCCCAGCAGAACTCCTGCGGACCTTTGCCAATGAAAATTAATCTGCTCAGGTTGCTCGCGCTGCTGTCAATAGCCGGGCTCGGCGCCTGTGACGCGCAGCCACCCTCGCCCCAGGGGTTTGCCGGGCTCGGCAGCCGCACCGCCGATTTCGCCAGCGTGACTCGCGACCGCTCGTTCAGTTTCCCCCTGGACCACGGCGCCCACCCGGATTACCGCATCGAGTGGTGGTACCTGACCGCCAACCTGGAAGACCAGCAAGGACGCAGCTGGGGCGTGCAATGGACGTTGTTTCGCAATGCCCTGCGGCCCGCCGCCGATCAGCCCGGCTGGAGCAACCCGAACCTGTGGATGGGGCATGCCGCAATCACCGGCCCCTACGGCCACCGTCATGCGGAAACCTTCGCCCGCGGCGGGATCGGCCAGGCCGGCGTCAGCCCGATGCCGTTCAAGGCCTGGATCGATGATTGGCACCTGAGCGGCCAACTGCCCGGCCAGGCCAACCTGACCGAGTTGCAGGTGAGTGCCAGCGGCTCCGGCTTCCGGTACCGCCTGCAGCTCAGCAGCGATAAACCCCTGGTGTTGCAGGGCGACAAAGGCTTTAGCCAGAAGTCCGGGCAAGGCCAGGCGTCCTATTACTACAGCCAGCCCTTTCTGCAGGCCCAGGGCACCCTCGAGCTGGATGGCAACAGCTATACCGTCAAAGGCCAGGCCTGGCTGGATCGCGAATGGAGCAGCCAGCCGCTGGCCGCCGATCAACAAGGCTGGGACTGGTTCTCCCTGCACCTGAACAGCGGGGAAAAACTCATGCTGTTCCAGCTGCGCCATGCCGATGGGCGCCACTACCGCGCCGGCACCTGGATCAGCGCCACAGGCGACAGCGAGGTGTTGAGCGAGCAGGACATGCGCATCAGGCCCCTGCAGCTGAGCCGGGTGGCCGGTCGCAAACTGCCCACCCGCTGGGCACTGAGCATTCCCTCCAGGCAGCTCGACCTGACCGTCGAAGCGGTGCAGGAACAGGCCTGGATGCCGACCCGCTTTCCGTATTGGGAGGGACCCATCCGTTTCCGCGGGAGCCACCAGGGGGTTGGCTATCTGGAAATGACCGGCTACTGACCTGCCTGGCGCCGGCCTTCGATTTTTCGCCATCCGAGCAACCCAAGCCCGCGCGGGCCGGGTGTCGCAGAAGAAACGTTCTGTTTCTTGAGAGCGGTCACTGCGCGCTCCAGGCCCTATGCTTCGACAGGCGGGCTGGCGGCAAACTAGTAGGTGTTGGTGGATTGCCTCGATTGGCGAGGATTATTTCGGCAGGCGCCGACAGACCGCCAGTCAAGCGCTTGTTTGAGGTGCGGACGAAACTGCTTTGGCTGTGGCACACTCTGCGGCTTGGAATGGGCTGTGCTAGCCCCTCCGCCGGCTCCCAGATTGCATGCCGATGGCCGCCCGCCTGCGGTTGCCTGGATAATTGGCCGCCCCCGCGCGGCGAGAGAACGAGAGGATTGACCGTGCACAAAGCCGTGATCAGTGGTACCGGCCTGTATACCCCAGCCAACAGCATTTCCAACGATGAGCTGGTGGAGTCCTTCAATGCTTATGTGCAGCAGTTCAATGCTGCCAACGCCGCGGCCATTGCCAGTGGCGAAGTCGAGGCGCTGACCGAATCGAGCAGCGCCTTTATCGAGCGGGCCTCGGGGATCAAGAGCCGCTTCGTGATCGACAAGGACGGCATCCTCGATCCGCAGCGCATGGTGCCGCGCATCCCCGAGCGTTCCAACGAGCAGTGGGGCATCCTCTGCGAGATGGCCGTCGCCGCCGCCCAGGAGGCGCTGGCCCGTGCCGGCAAGACCGCGGCGGATATCGACGGGGTGATAGTCGCCTGCTCGAACCTGCAGCGCGCCTACCCGGCAGTGGCCATCGAAGTGCAGGCGGCACTGGGCATCCAGGGTTTCGGCTACGACATGAACGTGGCCTGTTCCTCGGCCACCTTCGGCCTGCAGGCCGCGACCAACGCCGTCCAGCTCGGCCAGGCGCGGGCGATCCTGATGGTCAACCCGGAAATCTGCACCGGCCACCTGAACTTCCGCGACC